>Ga0187893_10003959_pt1 | contig 28960 bp, 23 predicted proteins | sample MA1701074metaG_FD_139574 | JGI IMG/M metagenome (GOLD analysis project Ga0187893, IMG submission 139574) | White microbial mat communities from a basaltic lava cave in the Kipuka Kanohina Cave System on the Island of Hawaii, USA - MA170107-4 metaG ...
CTCCACTTGCGGGCCTTCGGAAGTGACGCCGAAGCCTTGTGTATCGACTGTCGAGCCATGGGCAGTGATACCCCTACCACCAGGCACGAACGGGCTGATGTCGCCGCCGTCGGCCATGATGGTCGTCGTCATGCCCTGAGCAAAGAGCTCGCCAAGGTTGTTCTCGGTGCTCTGGATGACGTCGAAAACGCTGCCTTCACCTGGCCCACCGTATGTTCCCAGCACGCGCGCAATTCCCACGCCCCGCGCCTCGGCAAGTGCCTTTTGCGAGAATTTTTCGGGTTTTTTCTCGAGCTTCTCGGGCTCGGGTTTGACCTTCTCTTCTTTCTTCTCTTCTTTCTTCTCTTCCTGGGTCTCTTCTTCCTGGGCGAGGATTCCGTCGACCTGGTCCTTTGGTTCCGGACGCAATCCCATCGCGGTGATGAAGCGCTCGTCGATGTTGTCGAGAGAAACCGTTGGATCGTAGTCCATGGTGGCCACGTGAGCGAAATAGCCACCCAGAAAGATCGCCATCAGGGCCAACGTCGAGGCCTCGAGGCGGTTCATCAGCTGACCAAGCTTTGGTGCGTACTCCTTGGGGTACGGTGGCTTGGGCTCTTGTTTGGCCGGCGGCTCGAACCGGAACATCACGGTCGATTCGCCGAGCTGTAGACGGCCTTTGGCTTTGGGCCCGAGCTTCAGACGAAGCTCGTCACCCTTGCCGAAGCGCTTGCGCAACGTCTCGAGACTGGCCGTCTTCTCTCCGAACGAAATCCGACCGCGGGCTCCCCGCGGAACATCGAGGTGGTAGGCATCACCATCCCAGTGAAACAGGCGATGGTTTCGCGGCGCCGAAGCGCCGAACAAAAGCAGCTCGGCTTCGTAGCTCGAACCCGCCGTGACCGAGGCGGCCCAGCTCTGGTGGAGCTCTTCCGACGCCCGATCGTCGACCAAAACGGCGATCTTGAGCACTTTCGGGGTCAATGAAACGGGGTGAGCCATTTCGCTTCGTTATGTCCGGGAGGAACGCGAGGTAGAAACGTTTGCCGTCCGCTGAGGAAGCACGTTTACGTCATCAGCATATCAGGGCTTTTTCTGTAGGCCTAAAACCACAGTACACCAGGTATGACCTTGGACCCCATCCGGTGCAACAAAATCGGCCAAGCCAGTACGACTGCCAGGTTTTGTTCGTGCAAGCCGATTCGCAATTGGCATCTCGTGCCGTCTTGCATCCGCGTCAAACACGCCAGAACGTTGGGAAACGAGCCGAGGCGACATCGGGCCGCTCCCGATCGAGATCCTGTGGAAACCACGGTCGTTGCCGCGGTTCAGGGTGGGAGATACAACCACCGTTCGGCCAGCGTCGCTTACCGCGGTCCGCACAACGAAACCGGCCAAGCATTGGGCTTGGCCGGTTTCCAGGCCTCGATGTTCTGGAAGGTCGAGGCTTGGCAGGGGGAACCGTCGGTCTCTCCCGATCGATTCCCTTTAGCTATTCTGGATGACGCAGAACAAGTACTCGTGGAACTCCGCTCGGCCGGCGGTGTAGAGCACATCCACGAGAGTCTTGAACTTGAGCCCTTGGTCGCCCACCACGATCACCCGGCCTGGCCATTCGGTTCCGCGGGACTCGGCCATCTGCTTGGACTTGTCTGCCTCTTCCGCAAGCGCGTCGAACAGGGGTCCAATGAGATGGTTTTGCACGGCCGCAGCGTCGACTTCACCCTGCTCGTCGAGCTGAACGATCTTCTTGGACTCGAAGGTGATGTCGCGCTGAGAGACATAGATGGGCACACCTTCCTGGATCGGCGAGTCGGCTTTCGACATCGGGATCTTCTGTCCGGCTGTCGGCGTAATGACGACCGGGTCCGATCCGTAGGTCTTGAGCAGATAAACGACGATGATCGAGATGATGTCCATCAAGGACGTCATCGTGAGCACCGCTTTCTCCTCGGGCTTGCCGCGCCGCGCGGCTTGCTTTTCTTTTTTCTTGGCGAGAAACGCTTCTTCTTCGGGCGTCATGACATCCTCCCGGGCTTCAGCCCGCCCCTGCGTCCACGATGGGTTGCCAGAACAGGCACTCGGGTGGGACTTCCTCCCCTTGCATAGCCTTGAGTAGCCGACAATCGCGCCCGCGCAGCGCATCCATGGTGCCGACCAAAACCTGCATGGGAATGTTGTTCTCCGCGCCGACGGTCACGACCGTTTCGTGGCTGAACAAACCCTTGTACTTCTTGGCTGTCGCCTCGAGGGCGTCGTAGTCGTACCGATTGTAGTCGTCGAGCGGTGCACCCGGCGTCTTGAGAGGGATCGTTGGAGCACTGGAGTCCGCCGACTTTCCCGCCTCGGCTCCCTGTTGTTGGCCACTCGCGCTCACGCGGTAGCCCTCTTCCATGATGAACACCTTGAGATTCAAGGGCTCCTCTTGCTTCTTCTCCTCTTTCTGGTCCGCCTGTGCGGCGTACTTGGGCGGAGAGACGCTGATGGCAGCCATCTGGGCCACCTCCATCGCCAGCAGCAACGCCGGGATGAGGAGCAGCATGATGTTCATGACCGGAAGGAGATTGGCTTCGATCTCTTCTTCTTCGAATTTTTTCCTTTTGGCCATGGGCTACCTCCGTTGGTTGGGTCCTGGGTTCATGGACGTCCCGAAGCTTGGGCTTGTCGTTTGGCCCAAGCTTCCGATCCGCGTCAGCCCTGACGGACTCGCGCCGCAAGGAGGTTCTCGAGCTTGACCGAGAACAGATCGATCTCGTCCGAGATCTTCTTGGCCAGACCAGAGATGAACACGTGAGCAGCGAGCGCTGGAATCGCGATCATCAGACCGAAACCGGTCGTGTTGATGGCGATACCGATGCCCTTGGCCAGTGCTTGAGAGCGCTGATCGGCGGCCACCGTGGCCACCGCGGAGAAGGCCTCGATCATGCCGAACACCGTACCAATGAGGCCCAGCAGCGTCGCGATGTTCGCGAGTGCAGGAATCATCGTGACGCGCTTGCTCACGAGTGGGCTCACTTCGAGCATCGCCTCTTCGATTGCCGCAGAGATGTCGGCTTCGGTCTTGTTGGCCCGGGTGAGGCCCGCCTTGAGCACACGCGGTAACGCAGCCTTGTCTGCTGCGTTGCAGAGCTTGATGGCACGGTCGATGTTGTTGGCCATCACCAGCTTTTGAATCTGGTGGAAGAACTGGCTGCCGTTGATGTTGAAGCGAAAGAACAGGAAGATGAACCGCTCGATGATCACCGCCGCTGCCAGAACACCGGTCAGCGCGATGAAATGCATGTAGTAGCCACCTTCTTGGTAAAACTGTGCAAAATTGCCCATGACGTCGTGTCCTCCGGCGGGAGATTCCCGCTGTTCGAACCGGGTGGAACGTGCTCCCGGTAGGTTGTGCTCCTTGGCGACAGTGGATGGTGCCCGAACGGGCGTGGGTTTGGCGAGGGTCCTTTTGCGCGCCAGAAGCGCGCACCGCATCAGTCTCCCAAGGTTGGGAGCGTCTGCCCCCCCAGGATGTGGTTTGGGAGGTTGTTAGAAGAGGGGATCTTGCGCGGACTCGAGAATGAGAGGCGTAAAGTGCGCGTCGAGTCGCGCCCAATCGTATTCCAAAGCAGAGCGACGCAAGATGTAGTAGGCACTCGGTTTTTCGAGCTTGCCCTCGACGAGAAACTCGTCTTCGAGCGAAATGACTTTTTTCCCGCGACTCGGTTTTCCTTGGGGAGACGATGCTTCAGCGCTCGAAGCGTCGCGTTTGCTTTCGGAAGGCACCGCACCACCTCGTCGGTTCTGACCGGCCGTGCTCGACGCACCGGCAGGAGACGGCGAACCGGAGGTTGCCTGCGTTTTGGACGTTTTGGCTGGAGATTGAGCGCTCACAGTGGACGAGAGCAGCATGGTAACCAAAAGGCCCACGGCTGCCAAGCACGTTTTTCGATCATCGCTTCGAAATCGAGCAAACCAAGTGGAAGTGGTTTTGGTTGTACGTGCGGTGGTGCGTGCGCGCGAGGACGCGTGATGCTGGTCGATATAGATCCTTTCGTCATGGTCGCCATGGTCGCCATGGGGAATCATGCGAACGATGTGAGCGAGAACGTCAGCTGTGCAGTGGATGACGATCATTTTAGACCAGTTCATTTGGGCCCGTTGGGTGGGTTGGCAGGGCTGGCGGGCGGCGCGGGACGCTGCGGCGTGGGCGACTGTTGCGGGCGCTGCAACGGCGGCTTGGCGCTGTCCGGGGAAGGCGCGGCATTCGAACCGACGTTGGGAGTCGAAGGCGTCGGTTTGGTGCTCGGTGCTTGCGGCGCTTGGGTCTTGGCAGCTTTGGAACGCTCCGTTGGCTGCGGTGGGGTTTGTGGAGCTTGGTTCGTTGCGGGCTGCGATGGCGTCGGATCGCTACGACGTTTTTGTTCGCGCTCGAGCCGACGCTTTTCCCGATCCAACCCTTTCTTGGCAAGCTCGATGTAGAGCTCGGCCTGTTTGGGGCTCACGGCTACCGGTGCGAGATCGCTATCGTCGTCGTTGGCATTTCGACGCGTTGGGCGACGCGTTGGGCTACCCACACCCGCGTCGCGACGATGGCTTGGATTCGCCAACACGAGCTCGCGGTATTTCGTGAAATGTGACATTGCTCGATTGAGCCGTGTGACGACATCGAGCTGCTGGAGCGCTTCGGCATCGAGATACAACACTCCCATGTTGAAGTGCGCCTCGGCATAGTTGGGCACGAGCTCGAGCGACTTGCGAAACGATTGCTCGGCAGCGACGAGCTGCCCATCGCTGCGCAGGGCCGCGCCCAAATTGAGATGAGCCTTGGCGAATTTCGGGTCGAGCTCGGTCGCGTACTTGAAACATCCGATCGCAGTCTTGCTGTCGCCCGCGCGCAGGTATTGACCCCCGAGGTTGTTCCATGCCGCAGCATTTTTCGGGTCACCTTCTGCTGCCTTGCGAAACGCCTGCGTCGCGAGCTGTGTTTTTCCCTGCGCAAGGTAAGCAAAGCCCTTGAGGTTGTAGGCGCGCGAAATTTCATCCGGCTTTACCACCTTGGGGTCGACAGCGAGCAGGGTACTCGTGACCGTCTGCGCGAGCTCGTGCTTGCCTTGCTTGTAATAGGCTTCCGCGAGCACCAACATCGCTTGAACGTTCTGCTCGTGAACGTGCAACGCCTCCCGTGCCTCGCCGACGGCTTGATCCACTCGTCCGGCCTGGAGTGTGCGAGTCGCGGCCGCACTGCGCTTGCGCGACAACGACATCTTGCGGCGTTCTTCCGCCGGATCCCGGTCGCGATTCGTCGCCCCACCCACGAGGCCCTGAGGCTTCCTCACCTCGACTTTGGATGGTGCTGCATCCTGCGTTCCCGTGCTGGCTGGCGCGCCGGGAACAGCACGTTCGGCGGCTTGATCGGGCGATACATTGGCCATTTGTTCGGGTGTGTTCGCACACGCGGTCGCAAGCAAGCACACGAATATGGCTCCAAACACCCTCATCGTCTGTCCTCCACTTGGAGATCGATGGCAGGCTCGTGCAAGAGTGGATAATCCTGCGGACGGTAGATGTTGATGCGCTCACGTGCTCTTTGCGTCCACTCGCTCGCGATTCCGAACTCCTTGGCGCGTTTGAGCGTTTCTTCGTACAGGCGCACCGCTTCGTCCTCGAACCGCTGCATTTCCAGGGCGATCAACTCCTTGTAGGCATACCAGGCCTCGCTCTGAGGCTTGAGCTTGCGTGGTACCGGGGCAGCGCGCATTTTGATGGCAGTGTATTCGAACGCGTAACCGCGCCGAAACATCGCTGCAAGCACCCATTCGACACGCCGATAGGGAAACACGGCATCGTAGTTTTGCGAAGCCGCTTTGACCTTGTCGAAGAACGCCTTCACGTTCTTTTCGAAAACTTTTCCTTCGCCGGTGATGTCCGTACCGAGAACATCTTGCATGGCGTATTCGGCCAGCAAGAACTGAGCTTCTGCGGGAAAATCTGCCGGGTCGGTGGCCGGAGCGAGCCCGCGAGCACGAAACGCCGCGATACAGTCGCCATAAGCCCGTTCCGAAGACTTGCGATCTCCCATGGACGCGTACTCCTGTCCGATGCGCAAGTGGGCCTCGGTGGTTCGCACTGCCTCGTCGGAACTGCTCTGATAGCGCGAAAGAAACTCTCGGTAGGCTTTGATGGTGGCTTTATGGTCGTTGGTCTTGCGCAGCACTTCGGCGGCCATGAAGTTGGCCTCGGCGGCTTCCTTGGCGTCTTTGGTGTTGCCAGCGTACGTGCGATAGCGCGCGCTCGCTTTCGTGTACTGTTGCAGGTTGTCCAGCAAGTCGGCGGCATTGCGCAAGGCCAACAGACGATACTCACTGTTTTCGTAACGCTTGTCCTCGGCGAGGATGAGATACGACTTCACGGCCTCTTCGAACTCGAAGAACTTCACGTGGTTCAGACCCGTGCGCAAAAGTGCATTGTCGGCGAATTCGCTATTGGGATATTTCGTATAGATGCGCTGGTAGGTTTTGCTCGCACTGCTGAATCGCCCGATTTTTTCGTAGGCCACCGCGGCATTGTTCAGCGCACGATCTGCGTTGGGATCGCCCGGCGCCTGATCGACCAGCGCGACGTAACGATCGGCGGCCGCTTCGAACTCACCCGCGTCGAACAACTGACTGGCTTCCTGGAAACGTACGGCGTTGCCGATGGTCTTGAGATCGCCAGCGAATTTCTTGCTTTCGTCGCCTTCTCCGCAACCGAGCTTCATCAAGCGCTCCGTCCATTCACGCGTGCCCTTGAGATCTTCGCGAACCACATGAGCATCGATGATGGCCATGCCAGCGTTGATGGCGACGTTTTGGTCGCAATGCTGCTCGAGGATGCGGGCGAACCGAGCCTCCGCATCGTCCAAATGGTGATAGCGCTGGCTAATCTCCGCCGCGAGGAACATGGTGGCAGCGCTTTGTTTGGCATCGGGACGGATGGCCACATGGCGGTCGTAGGCGTCTTGCAGGGCAGCTACCAACGGTGGAATCGGTTTGGGATCGAATGGACCTTTCGTGCCCTTTTTGGGCATGTCCGGCAGCTCGAGACGGCCAGCCTGCTTTTCTTCCTGCACCGTGGCTTCGTAAGCAGACACGGCACCGAGCGCTGCATCGGTTTGCAGCCGGTTGTCGAGGTTGGAGTCGCGGACCTCGACATATTGGCGTGCTGCCGGGGCGAACTGACCGCTATAGAACAAGCTTTCCGCATATTGGTAGCGATATTCGTAGGCACTCGGAGCATCGGGAAACCGCGACAAGAACGCTTCGTAGGCACGCGCTGCAATGGCATATTCTTCGGCTGCTTTCGGGTCATCCGCCGAACGTAACGCCTGGGCACGTTGATGATGGTCGATAGCCGTCGCAACCAACGCGGATTCCGCGAGCTCGAAGGCCTTCTCTATCGCCTCGGGATCGTTCTCGTTGGCATGAAACCATGGCGTACCGCGAAGATAGTTGGTTGCCAGTAGATCACGCGCACGCGTCGCTCCCTCACGATCATGGAGAGCCTCGTAGGCCTGCAATACCCTGAGATGGATGGCCGGGGCTGCAGCGGCCAGAGGCCAGCGTTTGAGCGTTTCCTGCCAGATCTCGACGGCCGCACGAAACTCGGTCTGATACGCAAACAGATCTCCGAGTGCGGCATAGATCTCCGGCACGTGACGCTCTCCACCACGTTCGCGATAGTCTTGATCGAGTCGATCGTAGCCCCACACACGGTCGCGCCGGCCGTCCTTGTCCCAGTCTTCCTCGACATAACACTTGGCAATGTATGTCACCGCGTCGCCACGCAGCTGCACGGCTCCTGCTGCATGTTCGTCGTTTTTGTGGCTGTCGGCGTAACGAACGAACTCGTCCAGATGTTTGGCAGCATCGGCGAAGTCGCGCCGAAGATACAGCGTCCATGCCAATCGGATCAGCGCTTCGTCGTACAGCTCGTCTTCGGGATTACGGGCGGCCTGACGATACGCCTCCAGTGCAGGATCGAGCTCGTCCATGTCGTAGTGCATTTCGCCGAGGCGTAACCACGACTCCGCAAGAAAGCGGCTGTTTGGTCGTGCCGGTTGACACTGCTCGTAGTCGCCCACCATGAACTTCGAGGCCGCTTTTATGTTGCTACCCGCGGCGTTTGGTACCTCGTAGCGACCCGCGCAAATCAACGCCAGGAATGCCTGTCGGCTCGCGTCGACACGTTCTTCCTCGAACAACAACAAGCCCATCATGTACAACGACGCATCGTAGTGCGTGTATTGTGGAAATCGCGTTGCGACTTCGCGAAATAGCTTGATGGCCAGCTGATATTCTGGCGTGGGTGACGCAGGAAGTGCAATGTCTTTGCCTCCATCCTCGCGCTCCTGCAACGCTGCCAGTGCCTTGTTGTACGCTTCTTCTTGGCGAGCCAGGCGTTCGCTGGCGATTTCGAATTGTAGCTCCGCCAAACGAAACATGATTTCCGGGGTCCACGTGATGTGATCCGGATGGATACGCAAGAAATCCTCGTAGCGCTTGGCCGCCGCCGCCCGGAGTGCCCGGGTGCGAGCCTGCTTGTCGCGAACTGCCCGTTCGTAATGTGCTTCGAGCTGGCGTTTGCCCTGTACCGCTCCGAGCACGAGCAGGTGACCTACCGTTTCTTGTGCGGCGGTGTGGGCCGAGCGGTAGCGAAGCAACATTTGCTCCATTTCGGTAAGGCCATGCTCTTCGGTGTCGTTGTGCGGTCGTGTCGGCAGCGGAGCCGACAAGCGACCTCCCGGGGTTCGCCCGGTCGGCTCGCGAGGTGTGCCAGAGCCAGGCTCGCCAGCAGGACCCAGCATTCCAGGTTTCGGCTTGGGAAGACTCGCGCGTGGCAGCGCGAGCGCCTGCGCACCAACGAGCGCGATCGTGCTGGCCGCGGCCAACGAGATCAGCGCCGCGAACGGCCGCATCATTGCAGATCCTCCAGGCCTTGCTGCAAGGCGGTATCGAGGTCCCGGAGATCGCGCTCACGATCACGCTCGAGTCGGCGAACCTCATCGGCTTCGACCTCCTTCATCGACCACGCGACATCGAGCAGTCCGACTTCGCTGCGAATCACGAGGTTCTCGAGCTCGGCTACCACGTCGCGGTAGCTGGCATGCATGACGTCACCCACGAGATCGCGCGTGCGCCCACGCTGGAGCTCGAGCTCTTCGCTGTAACGATCGAGGTTGGCCCGTTCCTCTACCAACACACCCATGGCAAAGCGCAGCCGCACGGCTGCCGTACGATCGAGCGCATTCCTGCCAGTTTCGATGCGTTGCGCCAGGCCGAGCGCACGACGCCATAGTGCGTCTGCTTGGGGGTCCCGAGTCGACAGTGCACGATACATGCGATCGAGGTGCGATCGGTAGCTTGTGAATGCGTCCGCTCGCGCGCGACGCCAAGGATCGTGAAATCGTAGGTTGCCCTCGAACGTAGAAATGTTATCGCGTACCCGCCGAAGCTCGTGTTCCAGCGCTGCGATTGTGTCACGCAGCTCGGCAGCTTGGTTGAGAAACCCTTGGCGGTCGATCTTTTGATCTTTACGCGTTTCGTCGTAGTAGCGTTCTGTGGCGACGAGTTGCGCGCGCATCGACGCGATGGCGAGATCGAGCTTGTGAGCCTCGCGATCGAGCGCCAAAATGTCTTGAAGAACGCTATTGGAGCTCTCCCCGGCACCGAGCGGAGCGTCGACCCGACCGCGCAAAGCCGTACGCTGACGCTCGAGGTCCCGTGTACTGCGACTTTTGCTGGATTCGGCGGCCCGCTGCACGAGCGCCTCTTCGATCTCGATCAAATCTTCGGCCGCGGTTTCGAGGGATGCCAAATGTGCCCCGAGATCGATGAAAAGCTTGGCACGATCCCTCGCATGCACAGCCTCCTCCATGCGCGCGAGCAAGGCTCTGGTATCGAACAGTTGCTGCTCGAGGGCACCTACACCGCGTGCCAACGTCTCCGCATGTTTCGCGCGCGGCAGTGAGTTCGCGACACGTGCGGCCAACCCCGGCATGATGCTCGCCATCGTGAAATGCTGCATGTCTTCGCCGACCACCGCCGCGAAGTAGCGGGAAGCGTCTTTGTTCTGTTCGAGTTGCCTGGCCAGCCGCACGGCCATACGCGAGAATTCGCGCCGCAACGCCAAGAACTCTTGCTCTGCAGCTTGCCAATCGCGTGCCTGGATCTTGATTTTTCCGCGCAGCTGCTTGATTTCGGCGGCGAGCGGACTATCGGCGTCGTACACGAGCAATAGATCCAACGCCTGCGCGGCGCGGTCGTGTTGGCCGGCACGGAGCAATGTCCAAGCAGTTTCGTACAGCGCCTCGGAAAAGAACGGCGAATCCCTCCCCACGCGACGATACGCCCGCATCGCTTGTTCGAACTCGCTGCGGTCATGGTGGATACGGCCAATCGCCATGCGAGACAGCTCGATGATCTGTCGCTCGCCTGCCACACCCGTACGCAATGTGGTGATGTGAGCGAATCGCGAAATGGCCTGATCCCATTCGCCGAGTTGCACCATTGCCGTGGCGGCGAGATAGGCTGCACGCACGCGCCAGGGTCGATTTTTCCCGGGAGTTCTCCATGGCGCATCCGGGGGGCTGACTGCATCCAATTCCTCGAGAGCCGCTTGGGCACGACCTCGCAGCAGTAGATAACGTCCATACGCGTAGTGCAGCTCGAACGATCGATCGGCGGGGGCGATGGATTGGACCCACCGCTCCAGTCGCTGCTCGTCCGCTTCGGCCATAGAGCCTTTGGGAGGCGCCGAGGTCACGCTCGCACCAACCGACTCCAAGCGGGCCCGCGTCTCAGGAGTCGCAGCGGTGCCTGGAAGCCGTGCGAACCCTGACTCACGTCTCGGGAGCGCGAGGTCCAGCAAGCGTGCGATGCTGCGTTGGTGAAAGCGCCTCGCGTCGACTCGTTCGTCCCCGAGATTGAGCGCGAAGCATTCTGTCGCCCATCGCGGCAGATCCAGCTTCATCAAGGCCTCGCCGAGAAAGTACTGCGCCTGGGGAGCGGCCGCAGTGTCGGTATGGTTCTCCATGAGATCCAGAAAGATGATCGCGGCCGGCTCGGGCGCGCCCTCTTCCAGCAGCACTTGGCCTGCGACCAGGCGCTTGGCCAGCTCCGCTGCAGTCTTGCCGGGCTCGTGAACGCTTACGCGTTCAGCCGCGACCACGATACGCTCGACGTCGCGAACGCGTGCGGTGAGCTCCTTGAGATCCGAAGCTCGTCCGTATGCATCGATCGGACCTAGCACGGCGCAAACGAACGCGATCGTGCGTGTGATCCATGCCAGTCTGCTCGTCGAGTCGAGCATGGCCTGCTTACTTGGTGGCGGCCCTACTTTTGGCCGCCGGGGCCAACGGTTTACCGGTCACGTCCAGCGGAACCGTTTGCCAATCCACATTGGGACGATCTTTCATCTCGGTGGTCAGATTGCCGCGTTCGAATCCAATGCTGATCAGCTTCACTGCTGCATTCTCCGGCGCGGTCAAACTGTGCGAGCTCCTGGATTCGAACGTGTAGCCGTTCAGATAGCTGAACACTCCGAAACCGCGGCCACGATAAGTGAGCTCTATCGTGACGCTGTGCGGACCGGGAACGAGGTTACCATCGAACACGACCAGCTCGTCTTCTTCGTCCAGCGCACCCGTGTCATCGGTTCTGGCATAGATCTGCGCACCGTCCAGCACGAAGACGATCTTCACGAGACGAAAACCGGAGCCCATGAGATTGCGATGGGCCAGCATCACTCGACTGCCCGCGAGCACGCCGTGCAGGACGGTTTCCTTGAGCAAGGCGAGGCGTGCCTTGCTACGAAAGATCTTGTCCTTGAGCGCCTCGACCTCGTTCTGCAGACCGTCCAGACGATCGCCGTAGTAATCGCTCTCTCGGATCGGTTTGCGATCGTCGGATGGCAATGGCTCACCCGGGCGGGTGGCGGGCTGACTGGTGACGGGTTGCGCCGCGGTCGGATCGGTCGTGGAGGTTCCGGCTGCACCGGCAGCTGCGGGCGCCGGACTGGGCTTGGTTGCCGGCTGGCCAGCGGGGGCCGGCTGGCCAGCGGGGGCCGGCTGGCCAGCGGGGGCCGGCTGGCCAGCGGGGGCCGGCTTTGCGGGCGCCTGCCCGGCTTTGGCTGTTTGTTGGCCAGCCGCGGCCGGCTTCACGGGCGCAACCGGTTGCGTCGACTTGGTGTTGGAAGGAGGCCCCGCCAACGCCGACGAGCTCGCCATGACGGCCAGCGTCATCACCATGATCGCGATGATTCGCACCCGCCTCGCTGCGAGCACGTGACAGATCGAGCGCACGAGCACCGAGCCGTTCCATTGGTAGCTTGCGACCACCGCTTCAGGCTATCAGCGTCCCGGTGGCGACGAAAGTGCACAATGACACGGGGGACTGGACGCAGGCCTCGGCCAAAAAGGCGTCCGACGTCGGGCCACCGATACCAGTACGTCCCCGCTTATGGACCCTGGATCCTGCGCCAAAGTGCCTCCAAAAGTGGCCCGACCCCCTCGCCAGTATGCGCACAGATCGGAAAGACTGGAATACTCCGTGCACGCAGTGCCGCGATCGTAGGCGGTAGCAACGCCTCGGCTTCGGGGGTGTCGATTTTGTTGAACGCGACCACCCGGGGTCGATTTGCAAAGGCAGCTCCGTAGGCCGCGAGCTCCCGCTCGAGCGCATCGAGATCCCCCACGGGTTCGCGCCCTGGGGACGGATCGGGAGCGATCACGTGCAACAGGGTACGCGTCCGCTCGAGATGCCGTAAAAATGCCAGGCCCAGCCCGCGGCCTTGGCTGGCCCCTGGAATGAGACCAGGAACGTCCGCCACCACCATCGTACGCTCGGGCCCGAGACGAACCACCCCGAGCTGGGGTACCAACGTGGTGAACGGATAGTCGCCGACTTTGGGACGCGCGCGGCTGATGGCGCGGATCAGTGTGGACTTGCCGACATTCGGAAACCCAACGATGCCGACGTCTGCCAAAAGCTTCAGCTCGAGACGAACCCAAAAAGCTTCACCGCGTTCACCCGGCTCTGCGAAATCGGGTGCACGGTTCGTGGCGCTGCGAAAGTGAATGTTGCCACGCCCACCCCTTCCTCCCCGCGCAACGACCAGAGTTTGTCCCGCTCGAGAGAGGTCGCCCAGCAGCACGGCCTCCGGCCCGTGCGCGTGCCCCAATTCTCGTTTCTTTTCCTCTCCCCCCGCTCCTTCTCGTTCTCCTTCTTCGGTCTCGGACGCTTCCTCTTCCTCCACGTAAATGCCCTCGCTCGCGCTCTTCTGTAGTGCGCCAGGTGGCCGATCCTGCTCGCCCGCCACCGCTTCCAAAAACGCCATCGTCCCAACGGGTACCTTCATCCGCAGCTCTTTCCCCGCCCGCCCATTTTTGTCGCGCGTACCACCAGGTTGGCCATCCTCCGCCACCAGCCTCGATCGGAACTTCAGCTCGAGCAACGTAGACAAGTGTGGGTCGGCAACGAACACCACGTCGCCGCCACGTCCCCCGTCACCTCCTGCGGGTCCTCCACGGGGCACATACTTCTCCCGCCGCCAGGCAACCCTCCCGTCGCCCCCACGCCCAGCGCGGACGAGCACACGCACTTGATCGATGAATCGCATGGCTACATGTACAAAGGGGTCGGCACGTCTCGGGAGCTCGTCGATGTCGACTGACCCGTCATGCGTTGGTGACCGCGTTCGCTTCGCATGGGCCGAGGCTATCCCGCGCGCCCGGCTGTCCGCAAACCGGTGTCACGACGCGTCAGCGAAAGATGCGGCGAATCTTGTTGGTCTTCATGCCACGCAAGCTTGGCTTGGTAGATTTCGCTTTCCCAGCAGCTCCGGGGGGCGACTGCGCATCGCCGAGGAGGAAGCTGAAGTCGGACGCGTAGGGCGTCGATGAGTCGCCCGCGACCGTGGCGTATTGATGGCACAGGATGCAGTTGCTCTTTTGGAATGGGTTGGAGGACGCGTGGTCCTGAATGTAGGTCTCGAGCACGGTATTCGCCACGGCGCCACCGGGATTCAAGCTCTGGGTGAGCTGCGGCGTCGTCACGCCCTGACAGCCTGGGCTGCCGGCGCTGCACGCCGGAGGTATCACGGGTGGATTGGTGCTCCAGACGACGTTCACCAAGATGTAGTTTTGCCAGACGGAGTCGCTGCGCAGCTCCTTGATAGCCGCCTGCGCCGTCGTGTTGACCTGCGTGGCCGTCGTGTCGATAGGATTGACCCGTATCACCTGGATAGGTGTGGCGTCGGGACAACCTGCGCCAATGTCGTATTGCGGCGGAGTGTTCGGTGTGCAGGTCGTGGTGACCGAAGCTTGTCCATTGTAACGACAGGCCGCAGGAACCTGGATGGTTGTGGTCGTGCACTCGGGATTGTTGAAGTTCCACGGTTGCGGCGTGGATCCCCCGGCGTTGGGCGCGTTGTCCTCGTGTTCGAACGTGGCCCAGATCCACGTAGGTTGGCTCTGCGTCTTGTGAATGATGTGAAACGCTACGAGCGCGACCGTGATTTGCCGGCATTTTTGCGTCGGCGGATCGACGACAACCGCGCTCGTGAGCTTGTAGGCATTCCACTTGGCATCGCCCGGGTTGAGCACCTCCATCCATCCTGCTTTCAACTCGATGGCGCCGGTTTGGGCTTGTGGACAGCTCGGAGACGAACCATTGCAGCCTGCCGGTAACTGGAGAGGCGTCGTGACAGGATTTTGGCTGGTGTAGAAAGCAACTTGTTTTTGCGCGTCGTAGAATTCGTTTTGGACGATGAAATTGTACTCGTCTTGATTGAGACGCACCTCGTACCACACGTTGTTGCTGGTAACGTCGCCGAGCCACGCTGGTGCGCCACCCGAGGGAAACGCCTCGGCGCGATCGGATCCATCGAGAAACTCGCTCGAAAACTTGGTCGCGTTCACGAGCGGATGGACGCGTCGTGCCTGGTCATCGGTGAGCTTGGCCTCGCTGAGACAGTCGCCTGTGATCTGCGGCGGAGTTCCCCACGGTGGTGGCGGAACGGCATCCAGCTGAAATACCTGGTGTGCATCCATATAGCCCTGCCATTGCACGGCAGAGAGATCGCCCGGAGCCCCGAAGTCCTGCCCCGAAGCCGGCCAGTTGAGTGCGATGAATTCCTGCCAGGCGTAGCAGTCGGCATCGGTCTGGTTGCTGAGACTCGCATCGGGCGGTATTCCGGAGCCGAAATTCACTGTGAGACTCCCGCACGTGAACGAACCGGCAGTCGATGTCGCGCCGACGTTCGGTCGACGCGCTTCTGCCTCTTGCACGTCGCTCGTGGGTGCTACCTGCGACGACGTCGGGGGCGAACACGCCACGACCAGCACAGCAATGAGCCAACGGGACCACGTGTTCATTGTTTGTCTCCTTTTCGCGATCGCGGCATGACCAGGCACGGCGACGCTGGGTCGCTCGAGCCCCTGCGCCTGCCTCGGCCCATGTCTTATGGCTTATGGCGATTTCCGTGTTTGAGCGGGTCGAATATCGAGCAAAGACGGCATGGGCACGGGCTGCTCTTGTCCGGGGTTGGTCACACAACAATCGCGAACGCCGGGGGCTGCGTTCGAACTAATGCTCACGGTAATGGCCATGGCATGGTTCTGCGAAGGATATGAATTTCCCGGAATCGCGTAGGTGACCGGCGTGATGTCGCCGATGTTTACCGTGACGCCGTCACCCAGTGAAACGCCTGTTGGCGGTTGGCTTGAATCGATTCCAGTGAGCACGAGGACCATCGGCACGTTTGTTTGCCCTGGTTGCACCCACGGCGCGATCAACGTGCTATTGCTCGCGAGATCGGCAGTTACGCCGACCACGGTCGAGTAAGTCGAGGCGTACATGGCATCGAACACCGCCTTGTGGAATAGCTGTAACGGCTGGGGCAGCACCGTCGCCGGAGATCCGGCACACGGCTGTACTTGCGGTGGCGCACCCGTTTGCGAGATGGCTTGCCCTACGATCTGCATCTCGAACGTCTGGTTGATTTGGCTGGCGTACATGATTGGGATGCCCGCGATTTTGATCTCCGATACCGTATAGCCGAGCTGCGGAGGTACCATGAACGTCGCATGGAGTACGAACGTACCTGGTAATGGGCGACCGTACGCGTCTGTCAGCGTAGCGTTGCCACGTTTCATGGTCCAAAACGTGGAAGCATCCGTACCATCGGGGGTCGTGTAACTGCCGAAGTTCGGCGTTTGGATGTAGAGACCCGGCGGGTTCGCAAGCGTAAGCTTTGCGGGGGAAACATTGGCCGTGCCGTTCACGTACCGGTTCACCTGTGCGCCGATGTTCGGGTCGCTGTTGCGACCGATCTGCCCGTATTGCGCACAACAGATGAGCGTGCCGACGCTGGTGTTGCCGCATGTTCGTGGCGTCGTCGCCGTAGATGCCAGCCCGATCTCTGTTTGAATCGTATTGGGTGTGCTCGTGAGATGCATCGCCCCGCCGCCGGTCTCTGTGGAGAGAGGACCGTTGTTCCACTTGTTCAGGGGATTGTAGGCGGGCCTGCCGGTGCTGGGGTCGATCACGGGATTACCGGCAGCATCTCGGAGCACGAGATCCTCGAGCATGATCTGAGGCTTATCGAGCGTCGTACGGTAGATCTCGAGCACCTTGTTTGGATCGATCATCCAAACGCTGTTGAAGTACTCGGGGTTTTCGCAAGTATAGTCGATACGTGCGATTTTCTTCGTGCCGTCCGGCTGCACCGCATACTCGATGCTCCATTCGCAGTATTCGTCTTGCCAGCCACGAGGGCCATAGGGGCCATAAGCCTCCATCTGGCCGTCTGGTTGGCACGGCGTGGTCGTGATCTGCCCAAAAGATTCCGTTGGGTTCGTCTCGTAATGGCCAGTATCCGCCAGGGAAAACAGGTCGAGCGTGTTGGCCAGCTGAGGGAAATAATAGGTAATGCGGCCGGGCAACGGAGACCAAGTGATCTGCGCATAGACGGCTTTGCTGGTATCGGTCGTCGTCGGGTCGTAATACGACGTCTGGTCGCTGGAGTACGTCGCGGTCCAGGGATTGCCGGTGATTCCCTGGGCGGTGAAGCCGGATAGATTCGTATTCCACAGTTGGTTGAGCGTACCTTGTTTGGTGGGATCCTCGGGGAAATCGATCTGTCCGCCAGGCGTAAGAAAGCGGTCGTTGGGGACCACGGGAGCTTGGTACTTTTCTGGTCGCGCAGTCATGGTTTTCTCCTTGCTGGATGCCTCGATGGTTCCGAGAAAATGATGAGTCGAAAGCGTGACAGTGCTCGGCCCACGTCAGGGGCCCGCACCGATACACACTCGCGCCCGACAACATGCCCGAACGCTGACTCGTTCTATGGGACAAATGGCAGCATTCGCAATCCTGTACCTGAGGACAGGACGTTCGATCGGAAAAAAGGACAGTGTGAAAAGGGACGTGTGGAGTTGTCCGGACGGGGATGGGCCACGGCCCGGTCAACGTGCGAGCGCCGTGAGGGTGCGCGGCGATCTCACCGAGTTCCGTAACGGGCCCGTCATGCTTCCGGGACCGCGTTCGCTTCGCATGGGCCGAGGCTATCCCGCGAGCCCGGCTGTCCGCAAACCAGTGTCACGCGTCGGTATCTTTCAGGACCTTGCAAATGTTTGTGTCAATCCGACTCTGGAGAAGGCCGATGAAAGAGTCCAGTTGACGTGGCGAGATTCGTAGCCTCTGGCCAAGAAGTCGGCGTGTTCGATTCAGAATTCGTGCCCGGATCTGAGCAATCCAGCGCCGGATCGTGCGACTGGAAACCCCGAATGCGGTGGCGATCGAGCTCGAGTCGAGGCCGTCGAAGAAATAAAAGCGCAAGATCGTCCTCTCGCGTGCCGTGAGCAGCGTGAGTGTGGACCGAAATGCCGCGTCCAACTCATCGACATAGTGGGATTTCACATAGGCCAATTCGGGATCGAGCTCCTTCGAACGAATCATGAGCAGGCCTTCGGCATCGACCGAGCGATCCGCTACGCGTCGAAGATCGTAGGCCATCCTAGCCGCCGCCATCCGGACCCACGCAGTGAGCGGCGCTTGCCCTCTGTAGCTGTGAATTCTCGGAAGCATCGTGCTTTTAGCGAGCAGCAACCGCATCCGCAGCGATTGCTTGATCTCGTCCGTGTAGCAAGCCAGGGCACGTCCTCGCTCGAGCTCGGCCACGACCGGGGACAGGACCTGTTTGTCGAACGCCTCCAGTGCCCTGTCGTTCCCCTCGCTGCACGCACAGGCAAGATAGAGATCCGCGGCATGGACCTCCCGAAGCATTTCGAGCGTATTTCCTTCGCGGGACAAGCGTTCGGCCAGGTGATGCACGAAGGTTTCAGGAGTCACACTGATCCCCGGCCACGCGCGCTGTGCGACCTGAAACAGCGTCTGCAACGTGGATTCGAGCTCGTGCGTTCGTTCCGCAGACTCACTTCCGTTACCGCCCTTGCGTGACAAGAAGTGGGCAGACAACGTCATTCTCCGATGCTTGCTTGGCAGGGGAGAAAAAGCAAGCACAGAGGCGCACTGTGCGGCTTGGGTGGTCTGCACCAGTGTGGCAGGCTGTGCAAACGTGGGCTGCCCGAGTGACGAGACCCTGCTTCGCTTTGCGCGTGGCCGTGTCGTCGATGAAGCGAGAACACGAATGCAGGAGCACCTCGATGTCTGCGGCGCTTGCAGAGCTGTGGCCGCCGAAGCCATGCGTTCCGTGACCTCCGTGACGGACGAAGATGCTCCGCTCGTGCTCACGAACGGCATGTGCGTGTCCAGGTACGAAGTCCTCGATGTGATCGGTGTCGGTGCTTTGGGCGTCGTATATCGTGCCTACGACCCGGAGCTTCAGCGAACGGTTGCGCTCAAAATGGTCCGCGCAGGGGCGTCGTCGCCAGGCGGCAGGGAGGAAGCGCATGACAGGTTGCTACGCGAAGCCCGGACCATGGCGAGGCTCTCCCATCCGAATGTGGTCAATGTTTACGACGCCGGAAGCCACGAAGGCCAGATCTTCCTGATCATGGAAATCGTCGAAGGGGAGACGCTTGCTACATGGCTACGCGAGCAACCGAGCTGGCAGGAGGTGCTCGACGCATTCCAGGAAGCAGGCTTGGGGCTCGCCGCGGCCCATGCGGCGAACTTCATCCACGGCGATTTCAAGCCAGAAAACGTACTGGTGTCCTCCGATCGTCGTATACGAGTGACGGACTTCGGTCTCGCGAAATCCGTCGATCCGAGTGCTCCGCTGCACACCAGCGGAACGCCCGCCTATATGGCACCAGAGCAGTTCCTCGGCCTGCCTGTCGATCCTCGCACCGATCAATTCAGTTTCTGTGTTGCGCTCTACGTCGCATTGTACGGGCAGTATCCGTTTGGGGATGACATCGAGAACGTCGAATCTTTGGAGGCGATCTGCAAAAGCGTGACTGCTGGAAAGATCCGCTCCGTTGCACCCGACACCACCGTCCCCGCGGGACTGCACGCGATATTGAAGCGTGGTTTGAGCGTCGCATCGGAGCACCGGTACTCGTCGATGCTTCAGCTACTTGCCGATCTGAGACGCGCAAGGTTGCCGCAGGCTGCACCTCGCCGGCGCCGCGCAAACATTGCCGTATCGCTCGTGACCGTCCTCGGCATCTCGACAATCATTTTCGCGCTGACACGGGGCAGGTCGAGCTCGGGAAACGATGCGATCCGCTGCGGTGATGGCATCCTACAGGCGGGAGAGAACTGCGACGACGGGAACCCCTCGGACGAAGACGGGTGCCTGACGAATTGCCAATTCGGCACCTGCGGCGACGGCAAAATACGGCGGTACGTCGAAGAATGCGACGATGGAAACATGGTCGATGAAGATGGTTGCAACACGCGATGTCTCGCGTGCCGCTCGGGCAAGGCATCGTTCACATGGGCCGAGAATGGACACTGCTACTCCCGTCATGACGCGCCGGCAACCTGGAACGAAGCCAGAAACGTGTGCGGGAGAAGTGCTGGGGATCTCGTTACATATGATGAGCATCGAGAAATGGCCGCAATTCACCGCGGGATCCTCGACCGAACAACGATTCCGGTCTGGATCGGGCTGTTCAATGATCGATGGATCACCGGTGACCCTTTGGAGGTCACCCCTCACAACTCGTTCGAGGCACCGTGGGCATCGCCTGAGCCGCAAAGGAAAAAGCTTGGCTGTGTGTTTCAGTACGCTGAAGGATTCAGCAAGTCGGAAGAGCCACCCATCCTGTGGGACGTAGCGGATTGCGCGCGTCCCTTCGGGTTTGTTTGCGAGCAAGAGGGATGGGTCGTGCGGGGTGAGGACAACCATGCGTACCTGGCTGTGTCGCGACCCACCTCCTGGAACGACGCTCGAGCGGCGTGCGCCGAGCGGGGTGGGCATCTGGCGACTCTCGGCAGCAGCCCAGAGCAGGATTTCGTCGCCGCCTCTCGACATTGGTCACGCGAGATGTGGATCGGTGGGACCGACTCTGTGCAAGAAGGAACGTTCGAGTGGATCACTTCAGAAGCGTTTGGCTTCACTGTATTCGCTCCAGGTGAGCCCGACAACAACGAGAGCACTTCGCACTGCCTCGTCTTGGGGCCCCGCCGCGGTTGGCACGATAGGCCCTGCGACCGGGAATACGCCTATCTGTGTGAAATCGACTGATATGCGGACGATTTCTCGTCCCCGGTGCCGGTGAGTTCAGTCTATCTGGTTGAGGAGTTCCGATGCAGCCCCCGTTCTCCACCCTTCGCGCCACATTGTACTACTGCACGACGGTGTTTGCCGTCGGATGTTCCCCTGCCGGAGATGCCACGACGACCGAAGCCGGCACCTTCGTCGACACCACAAATCACGAGACGACCGCGGGTACGACAGGCACGGGCAGCGTCGGCTCCGACACCCTCGATACGGCCATGAGCACGACGGAGGAGGGAAGCAGTGATTCTCGCGGCAGTTCTGGAAGAACGTCGGAGGACTCAGACTCGACCGGGAACCCAGGCACTTCGGATGGTTCCGGTTCGACCTCGGGCTCGGGAACTTCGGATGGTCCCGATCCCGGCGCGAACACGATGTCGCTGTGTGACGGAGACGACGTAACACCCGTGAATGCATACTACGTCAGCCCCTCGAGCGGCGATGATACGAATGCCGGAACCTCGGCATCCTCTCCTTGGAAAACGCTCGATCAGGCCAATCGAATTCTTCAGGCCGGAGATGCCGTGTACCTGATGAGCGGCACGTATTCTGGACCGCTCCAAACGATTTCCCCGGAGCATTCGGGTACACCCGGTGCTCGCATTGTTTATGCCGCAGAGCGAGGAGCAAGCGTGACCTTCGCCAATACCAACTACTTCATCACGCTGGATGGAAACGAATACGTCACGATTCAAGGACCCATGGTTTTCGAGTCTCCCACCAGCGCGTGGGGCTATCTCGCCGATTCTCATCACATCGACGTCGTCGGCAATACCTTCATCGGCAACGGGCGTCTGCAATATTCCGGTATGCTCGTCAACGCCCGCTCTTCCTACAATGCATTCTGCGAAAATACGTTCCAAGATTGGGGAGAAAATCCAACCAAAGACAAAGCGGGATCGTATGGTGATGCTCTGCGATTCACAGATGAAGCAAACCACAATCTGATAGAAAACAACAACTTCTACGAGGCTGGACATGCTGGACTTTCGCTGGATGCTTCCGACAACGTCGTGCGTAGCAATCTGTTCACAAACAGCTGGTATCGCGGCATGGTCCTGACTTGGGTCGACAATCCTTCTTGGCTCGATGGCACCACGGACTTGCCGTGTGAATTCAACGTCATCGAGGGCAACCGCTTCGATTCGAACCATACTCAGGGCATTCAATTGGCCACTCCGAACAACATCGTTCGCAGGAACGTGTTCGTCGGTGATGGAAACGACGGCATCGACATGGAAGGATGGGGGGCACCGCAAACCACCGATGCTGCGCCCTATGTTAGCGGTAATCGCATCTATCACAATACCTTCATCGCAAACGGCGCTGCCGCGGGTGGACCTCGTCCTGGAGGGATCTTCTTGACCAACTGGGGTATTGCAACCGTCGATATGACGAACACTCGTCTGAAAAATAACATCTTCACACGAAACGATGGCAGCAACAACCAGCTCACCATCGATCTGGGTTCTGGTGGGGGTCCTGGTGACTATTCTCCGAACTACTACAATACCAACTACCGCATCGCCGGTAGCTGTTTCAGCGGTGCGCCGAACATCAACGTGACGAGCCTGGATGGCGCCCAATCGATTGACTACTATCAAGCCAAGTATCCCATGGTGTTCTACGGCAACGATTCTTCGATCCCGAGCTTCGTCGATGAACCAGGGCGTGATTTTCACCTCGAGGCGGGATCGGGATGCATCGATCGCGGCGTCGCCCTGACCACCACCACTTCGGCAGGTTCCGGCACGGAGGTACCGCTGGGGGATGTTTTGTATTTTTCGGACGGAAAGGGACTCGTCGAAGGCGATGCAATCGTCATCGGCTCTGACCAAGTGAAGGTGATCGCGGTGAACTATTTCGCCAAGGTCATCACCATCGATCGTGCCATCTCGTGGACCTTGGATGCTGACGTGAATTTTCCTTACTCCGGCGCTGCTCCGGACGCAGGAGCGTACGAGCACGTGCGCTGAGACGGGCATAGCCCTCCCCGCTCGTAAGCCGGCTCACGTGTTCGAGCACGCGCAGATCCGCTATCCTCTCCGTTAGGAGACCCTCCCATGAACCTGTTCGTCGTCACGCTCACGGTTGCTGGTCTTGGTTTCGGCTTAGCGCTCGAGAGCTGCGGTCCCCCCTGCAACCACGACGACTGCTGCCAAGAATCCCACTGCACGTGCTTCCACGACTGCGATGCAGTGCCGACCGAACAGCGTACCTACGAGTGCGTCGCCACCTGGCACGACGTGCAAGGCACCGCGCTCGCGAGCCGCTCGTATGTCTACGACCGAACGCTCTCCCGTACCACCTTTGGGCAATGCCTGATGGATGCCCAACTCGACACCGACAGGCCAGAAACGACAGACTCCGTGCACTGCTCCTGCATCCAGCGCACGGATCTGACGTCTCGCTAGGCGTTGACGGCGGGACAGCGCGGACGGCATGGTGATTGAGCAGGTCGTCGGCGCGCTGTCTGACGTGACGAAGGGCTGGCTTGCGTCCCTGTCCTGGCGCTTAGTATGCTAGGCTTTTGCATGCCTTCGATGCCAGAGGGGGTGCGCGCATCGTTGCGAATCTTGACAACACATCGCGCGCTGTTTGGAACCGGTCGAACTCGGGGCTGGGGAGTTTCAATGAGCGAAACCGACGTTCTCCGCGTGATCAAGGCGTTCGAGGCCCGCGGGGCCAAGTGGGCACTGGTGGGCGCCCATGCCGTCGGTCATCTGACGGAGCCGCGAGCGACGGTGGACTTCGACTTCATCGTCGAAGCCCGCAAGCTCAAATCCGTCCTCGATCAGCTCGAACACGAGTTCGGTGATCTCGACATGCAAGACATCGGAGCTGGCGTACGATTGCGTACGATCGACGTCGACCTCATTCGTTCCGACAACCATGCACTGTTTCGTGAAGCGTTGGATCAGGCACAGTTGGTCGGCGAATGGAGAATTCCGCCACCTGAAGTCGTGATCGCACTAAAGTTTCTATCTGCCGTCAACCCATGGCGTAACCGCGACAAGCGCGTACAAGACATGTCCGACCTACAAAGCATCTACCACGCCGCGGGCCCCGAAGATCTCGACCGCGACTCCATGAAACGGCTTGCCGGCCTAGTCTACCCCGGAGCGGAGCGCGAGTTCGAGGCTCTCCTGCATCGCATCGACCGCGGCGACCCGATCTCGGTGTGAGCGATTCGCCCTTGCTCTGGCTCCCGACAGTCACGCGATGCTTTTCGTCCGGCTCCGAGGCGATCGACGCCGGGCCGACTTGAGGCGTAGCCGATGAGGCGCTACGAGCCACGCGCTCTCCTCAAGTGTTTCGCCGTTGTTCGATCCGTGCGCGCAGGCGTTCCTCCTGTGCGCGCAGCTCCGGTGTCAGCTCCTTGCCGAAATCGTCGGCCTCGAAGACCGGGTGGATCGAGCCACGGCGGTCACAAAACGGCCTCGCGAGCAGTCATACCCATCGAGCACCCAACCGATAAACGGAGCCGTGGAGCGCAACACGTCCAGAACACTGCAACCGGAGAGGCCCACATGTCAACTACGAGACGCGAGATTCGGCCCGACTTTCCTTTCGCCCCACGATTCGTCGACGTGCGTGGTTCCAAAATGCACTACATCGATGAGGGTGCTGGCACCACGACGTTTCTACTTCTGCACGGACAGCCAACGTCGGTGTATGTCTGGCGGAACATCATTCCCCACCTCTCGCAGGTCGGAAGGGTCGTGGCTGTCGACCTCATCGGGTTCGGCCAATCCGACCACCCGCCCATCGAGTACCGATTCGTCGATCACCGCCGATACATAGAAGGCTTCATTGACACCCTCAGTCTTTCGAACGTCATGTTCGTCGGCCACGATTGGGGCGGCGCACTCGCGTTCGACTACGCCACACGCCATCCCGACAAGGTTGGCGGGATCGCGTTCTTCGAGACGCTCCTGATGCCGGTTCCAAGCTTCGACATCTTTCCTCCCGGTCCGGTCCGAGATCTCTTTTTGTCGATCCGAAGCGGCACGGAGAACGATCAAACCCCCGGGAGCGGATGGGACGTCGTTGTGAACCAGAACCTGTTTCTCAAGCGAATCCTGCCCAGCGGAATAAAACGCACGCTCGATCCCTGGGAGATCGAAGCCTATGAAGCGCCGTTTCGCGATCCGGCGAGCCGTAAGCCGATGTGGAGATTCCCCCGCGAGATCCCAATCGCGGGCGAGCCGGCCGATGTGCACGCAATCGTGCTCGCCTACGATGAGTATCTGAAGCATTCGCCTGTCCCGAAGCTATTCCTCTATGCAACGCCTGGATCCGCCAGCCCCGCCGCGTTCGCGAAGCCGTGGGTAGAATCCAACGTAAGGAATATCCAGATGGTCGATCTCGGCGAGGGATTCCACCACCTTCAAGAAGACCACCCACACGAGATTGGCAGCGCGATTGCAAGGTGGGCGAAGAAGGTCATCGAGTCTGGGCGGGACGCGTGATGAGCTCCGCGATGAACAGCGGCGCGCAGCCGTCCCCGCTCCGTCTCATGATCGGTGCGTTCACGGCCTTCGTCGCCATGCAAGTGGCGGCCACGCTAATTGCTCTTTCGTACCCGCGGTTCCTGCCTCCCGAGTTTGCGGCTTTTGTGCGCACGAAGCAGGAGGGCCTTCACATGCCATCCCTGCTCGGTGGATATTTCGTCGTTACCCTTGCGCTCGTCTTCTTCTACACACGTGTGCGTCCGACGAGCCGAGCCGGTGCCGCGCTGCTCGGGTACATTCTGTATCTGGCCGTATTCCTCGGGGGCCATATGGTCACCGCTGGCTGGTCGAAGGTTCCATCGTGGCCGATGGCGTGGACCGGTTTCTTCGACGCCCTCATCGGACCGCTCGGAGGGCTCGTTCTCGATCTGGTATGTCGAGGAAGGAGGTCCCGATGAAGACGATCGATGTCGACGGCGCGATCATCGACCGCGCTCTGTCCGGAGACGCTAAGGCGATCATAGAGATCGTGCGTAGCCTTCAAATACCATTTTACAATCTGGCTCGACGTATGATTTTCGACTCGGGTGACGCGGAGGACGCGACCCAGGAGGCACTGTTCCGCGTTGTGACGCACCTTTCTCAGTTCGATGCAAGGTCACGCTTCTCTACCTGGGCCTGGAGGATCGCCGTCAATCAGTGCATCGACTTCCGGGCGAAGCGCTATCGCCTTCCGCTGCTCACGATTGACGACTTCGGACGAGATCTTGCAGCGGGACTCGAGATCGAAGCTCTTGAGCGTGCCGACACTGCCGCCCTTCTGGGCGAACTCAAGATGGGCTGTGGGTTCGCGATGCTTGCGATCCTGGATGCAGATCATCGGGCTGCGTATGTGCTCGGCGAGATTCTAGGGCTCTCCGGAGATGAGAGCGCCGACATCCTCGATGTAGGCGCGGCCACGTTTCGCAAACGCCTGAGCCGGGCACGAGAGCGCGTCACAGAAGCTCTCCAAGCCCACTGCGGGATCGTCAATCCAGTCAGTCCCTGCCGCTGTCATCGCCGCCTGCGTCGAGCGCAGGAGCTGGGTCGGGTGTCCAAGGTCGCTCCAGAGCGTGTGGAGCTCGACGTTCGACAACTACGTGAGTACGTCGCCAGCGTGGACTCCATCCAGAAAGTCACGGCTTATTATCGTGCCGATCCCAGTTTGCAGTCGAAGAAAGATTACGCCGATTCGATACGGAAACTACTTCAGCTCGGTGGGGCGACAGCGGGGCTGGCGACCGACCCCCAAAGCGGCTGACCTCGCGTCGCAGCTCGGCGATCTGTCCGATCTTGGAGTTGCCCCCGCGAAACCGTACAAGGTCATTGCGTTGCATGAAGCCGGCGGAACTGCCGGGGTGAGAGCATGTTGAGGCCTTTGTGGGGATGGTTTTCGTTGTAGTCCGCAAACCAGGTGGGTAGCTGAGCGATGACCGTTCCAGCGTCGGTGAGGTCGGCCAGATACACGTAGTCGCGCTTGAAGGTCTTCACGAACGCTTCGGCCATGCCGTTCGACTCTGGCGAATACGCAGGTGTGGTGCACACCAGTAAACCGCTGGCTGCCCCGAAGGCGCGTGTATCGTGGGCAGTGTAAGGCGGACCATTGTCAGACAACCACTGCACCGGATGCGCCGTCCTCGTGCTTCGGAATCGCGCCTCGACACTCATCGCCATCAGGTCGCGGATGTTCTGCCCGTCGAGGTGCGCTGTCGATGCCACCCACGCTAGCCCTTCGCGGTCGCAGCAGTCGAGGCTGAACGCCACGTGGACCCGTTCACCGCTCCAGCACCGAATCTCGAAGCTATCGCTGCACACCGCAAGTCGCTCTCGAGGGTGATGACCTGTCCCTCGTGCGGACGTTCCAGCTTTCCCGTGTATCTGGCCAGCAAGAGATTGTGCTGGCGCATGAGCCGGTAGACCCGTTTGTGATTGATTCACTGCTCGCGAGCACGGTTCAGCCTCGCCGTCACGCGTCGGTATCCGTAGGTCGGTCGCTCGTCCACGACGTCACGAATGATGCGCTTGCGCATCTCCTTGACCTCGCTCTCGGGCACGACTTTCTCGTTCGCTTTGAGGCTCTTCTTGGTAGCGTCGTCCATGGCTCGATTCCAGTGGAACAAAAGCGCAGGGGAGATGCCATGGCGTCGGGCAGTCGCGGACAGCGACCCACCTGGATGCGCTGCTTCGTCGAGTAACGCCGCTTCTGCTCCGCCGTGAACCGACGGCGCCGGCCGGGTCGCACGGGTTCGATCAGTCGTTCAGTTCTGAGTTCGTTGGACATCGGGTTCTCCTTCCGAACCCCGTCCGGTTCAAACGGGGGCTAGATTTGCAAGCGCTCGCATCTACTCGGGCCACAATGTCGGTCCACCGTGACCCGAACGCGAATACCAGGCGCAATTGATGAACATCGTCACGCCTGCGATCGGTCACACGCCGATGCCCCCCATGCTTATTCACGGCTTCTTCGCCTGCCACGTTGACCTTCGTGGGGTCGATGCCAAGGCGGTTCGTTACCTCTTGTGGGGACATCTGCCCGGGGTAGATGAGCAACTCGGCTCTCGTTTCGAGGCACGTCGGGCACTCATCGTCGATGGGTGTCCTGCAGGCGAATACGTTCCTCATAGGTAGTCCAAGATGTTACCCAAGACCTCTCCCGCGTCATCGAGGTAGTGGAGCACGTCGCCAACGTCGGGCGCAGCAATCTCATGCTCGCGTAGGCCGGTGCCGAGCGCCACCTCGGCTCCGAAGACGGAGTGAGGCTCGGCGGGGCGAGAAGGGAAGCCCGGTCGAAGCGGCCGCTATGAGGACGAAAGAGCCGGAAGCTGCTCCGGACGAAGCCATATCGCTCGAAGACGGTCGCCTTCGAGCACCGCGATGGCACCGGGAGCGAACTCCACTCCTTCGCGATCCTCATCAGGATTACCTCTTCCAAGCCGGACCCATCCGCTCACTGGATCAACGAGAATCGGCCAGGCTTCCTGCCAAGGGTGGAGGCGTACAGAAACGCCCGGCATCATCGGAGAGTCGAGCTCAGCGCGAAGTGAACCGCGATGACTCGACGGGGGTCTCAACGTCGTCTGTTGCCACGCCGGGTGCGGGCAGTAGCCCGTAAGGAACACGACACGCTGGTCGTCCTCGTCCAGCATGAGCTCGAGGTCGTTCACCAGGACCGAGGCTACGCACCCAGGCGGCCGCGGCTCAGTGTCGAACCCGGTGCCGTCGTAGACGAGACGACCACCGACAGGCTCGCCCGATCTCTCGACGAACTTGATCACGGCCTCGACCTGAAGAGCCCGGTCTTCGACTCTAGCTGAACGACCAACTCCCAAGTGCCCTGGGAGCCTCTGAATGCCCCCGGTACGTCGTAGCGCACGACACCGGGGAAGCCGCGTGGATCCGCGATCGGCTTCCCAGCCGCCATGATCTCTTGGAGCGTGTGGGGCGAGTTCAGGTACGGACGAACCAGATCCCCGCTCTTCGACACGTCCCCCAAGTGCCGCGAAACCTTGGGATCCAACGTCCACTCGCCGACCTTGACGAGGTTCCCGGCCGACCTTGCGGCGGGTGAGACAAGCTGACTCGCGCGCTCCGCCAGCCGAGAGGCCGCGGCAGCAATCTTGTCTACCAGCGGACCTGCGTATGGGGTGATCCGCGCGAGGGCGCCAACACCCTGGAGCACACCGCCGGCGAGGGTGCTTTCGAGCACGAAGCCGGTGGCGTCGCCGAAGCCGGTGAGTACGGCTCTCGTGCCTTGGGTGCGTTCGACGAGTCCGCGAGAGACC
>Ga0187893_10003960_pt1 | contig 28952 bp, 30 predicted proteins | sample MA1701074metaG_FD_139574 | JGI IMG/M metagenome (GOLD analysis project Ga0187893, IMG submission 139574) | White microbial mat communities from a basaltic lava cave in the Kipuka Kanohina Cave System on the Island of Hawaii, USA - MA170107-4 metaG ...
AAGTTTAACCATTCGGAAACTTTAGGCACCTCCTCGGGAGTCAGTATCTTCAACGCCTTGCGCGGCAGAGTTCCAGGGCTCACTATACCTGCATACTTTGACCTCGCTAATGCCTCAGGTCTAAGAACGGGCTCATCGACACTTGCATATGATGCTCTCATAGTGATGGATGGCATTGCTTTCAACAACGATATCGGAAGCTATCTAAACTTGAATGCCTTTGATTATTCATCCATATCTGCATTCTCTAATACTTCAGCATTGAACTTCCTGGGCGGCGCCAACAGTGGCGCTTTCGTTCTCACCAGTAAGTCGGGGAAAGATATCACGAAACCGCTGTTTGAATTCAACTCTTACTCGACATACGGATGGGAGGACATTCAAAATCCATTTACCGGTCAAAACGTCAAAGCAAGCGAGTGGCACCTGACAAATTCGATTGCCTACAGCCATGATTATGGAAAGGTTGATACCCGGATTTCATACACTTTGCAGAAGAAGTTCTACCAGGATTTTGGTGAGCCATTTAAGCATTATCTGAAAGTCAATACGGGGTTCGTTGCGAGCCCCAGGTTCGACCTACGACTTATCGTTGACGGACGATATTCCTCTTATGAGGATTTAATCCCTCCGGCTAGTTCATCATCGAAGTTGGAGACATACATCAGTGGGAACCTGATGGCTAGGTATAAGCTCTCAGATTGGTTCTTCCTCACTTCACAGATTGGAGCCGGGTCATTTCACGAATCGAAAACAGTCGCGGGTCAGAACTATGGAACTGAGATCTATACATCAAATGGGTTTAAGCAAGCTAATCTGTTGATTAACTGGTTGAAGCGAAGTCGAACAGTGAAGTTTTCTGGTTTTGCAGGGTACCAGTTGTATTCTCAAAGTATCGATAAAAGCGGCCTGGGGAATTCTACATGGGAGGACAACTACCCCTATTTTCTTGGTCAAGCCAGTCTAACGGTCGACAATAGGTATGGCCTGTCAGCACACTTTCGCAACGGTTCGCACGACGGCGACAACGGGGATGACCCTGCCTCGGCAAGTTCAGTCGGCGCCTCGCTGCTATTCGGTGACTGGTTTGGACTAAGCTTAGGGAAGCTGCGCGCAAACATTGGATCGCATACCGTAGTGTTGCAGGGTAGTTATCCTAATCCTGAGAATCAAAGACAGGTTCTTCCTTCCAGTAATGTTTACGATGTAAATAACTTTGAGACTGGCCTTGATCTGGGATTCTTGTCATCACGAATATTGACGACCCTAAACTACTATCAGAATTCAGAGAACTATTTTCCGTACAATCCCACAAATGGCAATAGTAGAACAAAGTATAGTACATCTGGTTATGAGGCAGATCTAAGATATGAGGCCGTGAAAAATGACCTAACCCAATTCCAGATGGGGGTCATCGTCTCAAATTCTACATCCATAATTGACATTGATGGAGTCAGTCGGCCTGAGAGCAAGCCCTATTTCAGGTTGGGATGGTTGAACAGCTTAAAATTCAAAGCCGTTCAAATGGGTATGCTCATTGAGTCGGTTGAGAATTTTACGGGTTACGCAAGCAACACAGGTTTTGTAGATGCCTCTTTTGTTATTCTTCGTGATGTTTCATTGAGTGTCAGACTTCCCGGTACAACCCTCCTTGGACTTGAAACAACCTCAATGACATTGTCGGTTGTTGGCAGGAATTTGACAAAGTTTGGGGGAACTGGTCCGGACGTTGACTTTGCATCCGGTCTATCACTATTTCGCAAGAGTGCTAGCATAAATCTGAATTTGAAGTTCTAAGTCGAGTAATCTGAAGACATTTGCCACGATATTGCTGGTTTTGCTTGCTCAGTTAGGCTTTGCACGGCTGAATATTAGCCTCTCTCCAAAGCATCAGAGTAAACTTTCTACGGTGAAGTCTGGACATAAGAGGATGAAGCAATTCTACAAGTTCTATAAGAGGGATAGTATAAAACACCTGAAGAGGCTCAATAGACAGATCAGGAAATCTTGGGACAGTGTTGCGAGAGCGAATCGGGACCAGCATTTGACGCCGGCTGAGATTTCCGAAATGAACCGATCCATCTCAGTGGAGGTCATGGATAGCTTAAAAGACCAGATACGAATATGTAGGTCTATTCTAAGCGATTCGACAAGCAGCGATAGTTTGAAGGCCATTGCGAAGAATAGAGCGAAGGATTTGACAATTACTCGTCTTCGACATGACCCTAACTATCCTGCATTGGAAAGTCTCTTGATAAGTAAGCCCGATTCAATGTCTTGGAGTGAGATTGAGGGCAAATTCTCTTGCTATGCTGACTTTGGTGGGTTTGGAAACATTGATATCAGGAATTTTTTGTTCATGTTTCAATGTGCCTATTTAACGATACCATTTGAGACGAACATCCCTAAATGGCTAAACGAAAAGAAAATATCAGAGGACGAGTTCTTTTATTTGATAGAACGAGGAAGGATAAAGATTGTGCTCATTCAGCCTGAACAAAGACATGATATTGGTTTTCTGAATTCTGTCTATCGAGTGAACCCTAACGCAATAATTAGTCGAAGAGCACTCCATGCATTGATTCAAACAGATATCGTTGAACTTTCCGACAGCTATCTGCTAAACGATCAGAAAATAGTAAGTGGAATGCGTGTGTTATGACTTGGCCGATACAGGCCCGCAGAAGATCTTTTGAACAGCTAAACTTTGGCGGCTCGTTTGGTTTCAGTGCCTTTGGAGTCAATAATGCAATCGAAAAAAACTACAGCAGAATCTTACAGAGAGACCTCTCCTTTGAATTTTCTATAAGCGCACCTTCAATCCACATTGCCAATGCCTTGAATGCAACATACTTCCCTATCGTACAAAAGGGCGGTTTCAGCGACTACTACTATGCTGATGTTATGGGTGAAATGCTCAATCTATATAGACAATTTACACAGTCCTCCGTCAAGGCCTATATCGAGAACAAGAAGCGTATTGCCTCTGGGATACTTCCCTTAAGTCCGATTGAGGTGATTGAACTAAACGACTTCATAAGCATCAAAGAACTTGAAGAAGTTCTCAGCTACAATTCAATCTTCCCACAAAGCAAGCGATTGCTGCAAACCTTGTCGGAGTTGGACGAGGCCGGTCGTAAGGAAAGAATAGCGTTCTACAATCGTGAAGTAAAAAAGAGTTTTAAGGAAGTAGTGGGAAATGGTGTCATTGACCTTGCCGAGAATATAGTTTTGGATGGAATCGGGATGTATTCAGGCTTAAGTATTTTAGGTAGTCTCTACTCATTGCTAAAAACTGGAGGTAAAAAGATTGTAAGTGCCATGAACCCGGTTCTTGAAAAAATTGAAAGTACTTTAAATAGCAAAGGTCTAGACGAGTCAAACATTCATTTTTTGACAAAAATTAACCGAGTAGCAAAACTCAAAGACCGATCCGAAAGGTAACGTCTACTGCTGTCGAGGGCTTGATACTGGCTACTTATGCTCAGACCAACTCACCTCATCAGAATAACTCACTGCATCTGCTTTCGCCCACCGGTCAACTTGCCCAGCTTCGTTGAATGTAGAATCCATGAAGAGGTATTAAAGCAAACTCAACCTAATACTTTGGGAGATACAGCATCACATTGCTCGCATCGAAGGTGACGGTATCCGCGTGACCCATCTTTGTTTTATCGGATGTAATAAGATGAATATGCACATTGCTATCGTGGTGAGTAAATACTCCTTTTATGTTGTGTTGAGAAAAATCCAATCATAACTACGTCAACGTCAGTCAAAGAAACATCTACCTGTCCGAGATGAGCATCATTTGACGACTTGATTTGCGTACCGGTAGGAAGATTAACGACATGAATATTGGCTTGGTTGACTTTGCCAGTCAATTTAAATGCAAAGGGCGTGGTACTTGCAAATACATTGGTCAAATAAGAATCAAGTTGCTCCAAGGTCTTAACCGTATCGGGTAGCGCGTGCTCGTGCCAGCGCTGAACATTGGCATAAACGAAGAATGGTGCTTTCAAATTGAACCCCTTCTCTATTTTGATTTTCTGATTCGTGTCGATGGAGGAACGGTATGCAGTTCCGTCAATAATTAAAATTTCTCCCTGGAGGTTTTCGTTTGGTCCGATTCCGAAAAGATGGCTCCTGTTCCTTATCGTATCAAGGTAAATGGCAGAACACAAGTCGCCTTTCATCATCACATTTCGCATGGCTCCCGCCACTTGAACTTGATTGCTCTGCGCTGAACTTCCGATAACAAGCATCGAAGTGGCGAGTATTAAGGGCATTGTCCTTGACATATTAAATCAGACAGTTATCGAGTTTTGTTTGAACGCGATACGGCCACGTATCCTCTAATCTGAACTACCATGGGCATCAAAGACAGCAGAACAAGAGCAACAACAAATGGCGGGATTCTTTTTTCAATTATCTGGTACATAATTGCGTGAGCTACTGTTAACAGAAAAAGTAAGTAACTGAATTGTTGAAATCTTTTCCATTTAACGGTCTTAAGGATTCTTAACGAAAGGTCATTGGAAAGAAGCAGGAGAATGAGCAAGATGGCTGCTGCCAGCAAGCCTGTATAATTAGCTGCTCCAAATAAATCATCACGAAGTTTAAAACTGTTATCTCCTTCAACGGCTTTGAAAAAGTATAACCAAATATTCCCCATGTGTACCTGAATGCCAATAACTACGTGAGCCAACCCAATCAGGCCGCTCCAAATCCCGGCATCTCAGCGCAAATCTGATGACACTGGATTGTTTTTCTTTCGGATAACATTGAATGGCCCAATCATCAAAGTAAAGCCAACCAGAATCAGACTGGTATAACCTGTGGACATACTCCACAAATATTTCTGGTCATCACCGGGTACCAATGCATAGAAGAGCATTAGTAAAATGCCAGACACCCCGAACAGGATTCCGTGATAGGTAAGTCTCTTTTGAATCGTGTCTGCATCTATTTGATTGATTCAACAGGTAAGGATACCTCCAACTTCTCCCAATAAATAACTACTTCGCCTTTTGAGCCCGTCTCACCTTCAATCACGCAGCGAAGGCGTTCCTGGTTGATGTCTTCTGTTTCGGGTTTCACTTTGATTCTTACGATGTCATCGCTTTGCGCGTAGTCGTCAGCAAGGTGCTGTTCCCAGTTTTTGTTAAGAATAATTGTCCACTCATCCTTACCCGGAATAGTGAACAGGGCATATTTTCCGGCAGCAACTTCTGTATCGCCAATCTTAACCTTGCTATCAAATTCAATATTGGTTGCTTTGTGTGCGCCTGTCACCCAAACATTATCATATGGGACGAGCCCGCCCCAAATCACTCTGCCACGTACGGCAGGCGAGTAATAGTTAACGGTAATATTTGTTTCCCCGATAGTGCCGGTGGCAATAGCTTTAAGGCTTCCTTTTAAGCTATCAAGGGCTGACTGTTCATTTATAGTTCTCGCTTCGTCACTAGTTGTTTGTGGAGAAGATGTTGCCGTGATATTTTTCTCGCTCTTGTTTGTATTGCATGATACGACTCCGAATAAGGATAGCGCTAAAAGGTAAAGAACTGACTTTTTCATGTTTGACTTTTTACAAATTGATTGAGGCGAGCTTAATCGTTTTTTCTTTTGAATCCGTCCAGGCGAATATGAGTTTACCACCGGACTTCGTCATTTGGGGAAATCCACTGGAGCGCGACTCGGATGAAGTGGCTATTGTTATGGATTGCTCTTTCGTTCCATCACTTCGAGCTTTCGTGGCCTTGATTTCTGTTCCCTCCATCCAACTGACCATAGCAGTTTGCTCGTCCAGTAATACAATGTCAACCCGGCCAATCGGACTACCCTCGTCAACACGAATTGTTTTTCCAAAGGTCTCTCCACCATCACCAGAGAAAATCACATTCACCAGAGCGGTATCAGAGACAATCGTAAACCAAGCGGTGGCAAGTGTATTTCCAATTGCCGCTGTCCTTGGGCCGTTTACCGGGCAACCCGCAATTCTCCAATTGTCGTTGTTGATACTTTTAGGTGCCGTCCACTCGCCATTCACGAAACGCACTATCGACATGTCACGAATTTCATCATCCGACCGGTCACGATAAATCACCACAGGCCCCGATGCTGTTATAGCAGCGCTTGTCTGGCAGCAATCGCACGTTCTCTTGTCAAGCTCCCATTCATTTAGCTTATTTCCCTTTGAGTCAAGAATGGCTGCTCGCAGACTCATCTCGCCATGATGACCATGATCCATATTTTCCATGCCTTCCATAACCGTGTTGCGACCATCCAACCATGTAACAAAAAACTTGTCTTCATACGGTACTAAAGAAACAAACCCATGCTCTGCCTGCTTGCCATCATCGTGAAGAATTTTTGGTTTTGCCCATGTGGTGTCAGTTGATTTGACTGTGGTGAATTTAACATCGTAGGTAAATTTTCCGTCCGCACTTCTATCCAGAAAGTGAGCAATGAACCCGTTTTGGTTTCTCGCCATCATGGGATAGTCTGCCCAGTTCACAAACCATGAACTGCCTGAGGCGATGGTTACCGGAGTTGTCCATTTGCCCCCGGCAAGGCTGGCCAGTTTGAATGTCGCCTCTTCCCCTTTCTTTTCAATCCAGGAAAAATAAACAATGCTATCCTGATAGGTAAATAGGAATGGTTCTCCGCTTTCGGCCTGAGCCGGAGATTCCAGTTGACTTACTGTTGCTGGCTGTTTGGTTTCATCAGTCTTGGTTGAGCATGATGCCAACAGTCCTATCGAAAAAACAAAAAGCGAGATTCTATTCTTCATGGTTTATAATTTTAGAGATGAGTTCAATGTTTGCGGGCTCGTCCCACATCCGGGTTCCCGTTTCGGAGAATTTCAAGTTACCTTCTGAATCAAAAATGAACGTAGTAGGCAACGCGGGGATTTTTAACTCTTCCATGTTGTTCAACTGTACGTACCGAAAATTGTAATCGCGCTTTTTTGAAAAGCGTTCGATTTGGTCGGGTTCTTCGTTGGAGGCCAATAAAAACACCACGTCTTTGTCTTTCATTAATGTTTGAGCTTTTTCAATAGACGGCATTTCATGAATGCAAGGGCCGCACCAGGTAGCCCAGAAGTTGATGAAGACCACCTTGCCCTCAAATTCATCTGTGTCAACAGGCTGTCCGGTAAGTGTTGAAAGTTTTACATCTTCAAGGCCAATGACACCATCATTTTCTTTCCGCGAACTGCAATTCGAAAAGTAAAATGATAGTATCATCAACGCGATAGAACCATACCTCGTGTGTTTTGCTTTTAGTTGCATCGTCATCTGGTCGGGAATTCTGTTTAGTGTTTGTGTTCTGTTGCCTTTGCTTCCAACTTCATTCCGCACTGTGAACATTTATCGCCTTCCTTACCCGTGATGTCCGGATGCATGGGACAAGCGTAAGCCATTTGTGTTGAATCCATTGGCATGTCTTGGCTGGTGGAGTCGCTTTCAGCGGGACTTAGTCCTGTCTCTTCTGTTTGCTCTACTTTCTTGCCGGAGCAACTAAGCGTTACCATTGAGGCAGCGAACAGAGCTACCATAACAAATGCAAAAAACGTGATTGACTTTTTCATAGATTTTAGATTTTAGGTTTTAGATGTTTAAAGTTTAGTGATGATGTTCCATTTCAAGGTACTTGCCTTGCGGCCCGATTCCCTCAATGTGTACAAGCTGTGCCCCGTAATGCCCGGCACGCGATACACTGTAAGCTGAAACTGCCAGCACGAGAGTAACGAGAGCAACTGGCCAGCGCTTATCCTTAAAAATAAAAAGGTTGATAGCCTGAAGTATCAAAGCCACTATACCGGAATAGATTGTCCAGTCAGCCCACCTGTCGTGCTGGTCTAATACCAGTTTGGCGTGTTCACTGATGCCGTGTGTGTGGGGGTGAAAATTCTTGCCAGCAAGCCAGGCCGTGAGCACTCCAGCGAATAAAATGGCGGTGATAATCCATGCTATTTCCTTCTTCATGAAATAGATGTTGAGCAGTTGAATGCCCGCAGCCACAATTATCAGCACAATGGCAAAGTGAACGATGAGCGGATGTATGGAGGGAAAGTCATCTAAATCGGCTGTTACCTTAGATTCATCCACTTTCATTCCCTCATCGTGATGGTGAATAGTGTCTTGCTCAGCAAGGCGTTCAACGAGCCGTGCTGAGTCAGCGGACTTCGTGGAGTCCTTCTTGTGTTTCTTTCCACCGTGAGCAAACAATAGGGTTGCCGTTGTGAAAAGTATGGCGAACAGGAAAATATATCGTTTCATATTGATAGATGGGTTTACGGATTCAAATACCGCTTGATATTATCCTCACTCTCGAAATACAAAATTGTACCGGCACTGTCCGGGTTCATAGTTATATAAGCTTTACACTTGTTCACCAGTTTCTTAGTGTACGGGTCTTGAGCCATTCGAACATTTTCAGCAGACTGAAGCTGTTGCGTGCAACGTTCGCCACAGGAGAAGTATTGTTGGCCCTGAACATCAACGAGAGTTTGGTCTTGCCCCATGTAAACATTGCTTGCCATACAGACTTTCTTATGGTCGAGAATTACTCCGGGTGCTGGCCGTTCAATTTTATGTTTTCGATGTGCCGATGGTGGTTCCTGATTGATTAGCATAAACACAATCCAAATCGCAGTGCCACTCAGTGAAACAATGGCGAACGCGTTCGTGAAAGCTTCCTTCCACTTAGTTTTCTTCTTCGGAGTATTTCCGGTCCTGGACTGGTGTTTCTTCATGGCTTAAAAGGCCGAATCAACTTTTATTGTATTGTCTCTTTCACGCTTCCACACTTCAGCATCATGTCACCGAAGTATGGATTCTTGATTAGCTTTTCGTTCGATAGCCAATAAGCACCGGTGTTGTTATTCGCCATCGGGCAATACTCCAGGTACAACGAACCTGATGATAGTTTTCCGCCCTTCACCATGGTGGCCATTTCGTTGCTAATGGTGCTGAAAATCTCGCGTTGCTCCTTTAAGTCTTTTGCTTGGGCAAGCTTTGCGATAGCATCAAGAATGGCAGCTGAGCCATTAGCATCCTTCAATGACTTTTGCAATTGAGTTGCGGCCTTGCTCGCGTTGTCCGAGTTGGAGGCGACCAACGCATCTTTTAGTTGGATGTACTGATTGTAGGCCGTGCCAATCTTAGAGTCCTTAAAAGTTGCAGCAGTCTGTGTACTGGCTTGGTCGTGCGCAGCATGGTCGTGTTGTGCAAAGGCTACAAAGCCAATCAGAGCCAACAGAAGTGTCATTGTTTTTGTTTTCGTTTTCATTTTTGTATTAGTTTAAGTGGTTATTGAATTCTATAGTTAAGCATCATGCCATCGTCTTCATGTTCCAGGTTGTGGCAGTGAAGCACAAATACTCCGGTGTAACTTGGAAAGGTCATGATAACCCGAACTTTCTCACCCGGCATTAACAGTACAGTATCCTTCCATCCTTTTTCCGTTACGAGAAGTTTATTGCGCCCGCCCATTCGTTCCAGCACTTGGAACTGGACACCGTGAACGTGCATGGGATGTATCTCATCGCCCATCATGTTATCAAATTCCCAAATCTCGGTTGTGTTGGCGCTGACAGTTTCATCAATTCTATCCATATCAAAAGTCTTACCGTTGATAGAGTGTTGACCCATACCACCGTGTCCGCCCATGCCACCAATCATGGCGGCAATATCGAATGTGCGAGTTTTGATTGCCGATGATGAGGGAATCGTTGCAATTGTGGAGAGTGTCGAAGGCAATGTGAATGTAGATGAGGCCGTGGCTTCAACAATGAACTTCATGATGCTGAACCCTTGCCTGCCCTGAACATTGTATTGACTGAATTTCTTGCTGACCAGATAAACAGCTTGCCCTTGTGCCAGTGATGAAAAATCTACGAGAACATCTGCCCGCTCTCCGGGCCCAAACATCAAGCTGGTAACACTCTCCGGTGCTGCCAACAAACCTCCATCGGCACCAATAACATGAAAGGCCAGGTTGTTTGAAAAGGCCAGGTTGTAAACACGTGCCGTTGAGCCGTTCAGGATGCGTAAGCGATACCAGCCTCTGCTTACACTCGCTAATGGTGAATGAATTCCATTGACGATAATTTTTTCACCGAGATAACCCGTCATGATTTCTTCATCCGATGGCGAGTAATCAAGTGAAGAGCCTGAGAAATGTTTGTCCTGAATAATCACCGGAATCTCAAACTCACCTGAAGGCAGATTCAGCGCATCTTCTTCGTCATCCGTCACAATAAACATCCCTGCCAAACCCATAAAAACTTGTCGCGCAGTGTCGCCATGTGGGTGTGGGTGATACCAATATGTGGCTGCACGTTGCTGAATTGGAAGTGAGTAGGTGAGTGAGCCCCCGGCAGGGATTAAGTCCTTCGGATGTCCGTCCATGTTTTCTGGAACAATGAGGCCATGCCAGTGAATATTCGTTTCTACATCAAGATTGTTCTGAACCTGTACATTAACTGTGCTGCCGTTGGTCGTCTTTATCGTATCGCCAAGCAAACCATTGCGGTATGAGAGAATGGAAGTTGAAGACTGGCTCAGTATCTGCCCCGATGTATTCTGGATAACAAACTGTGGATTGTTGCTGACTGTTGAGGGCACAGCCAACGGTCTAATGAAATCTCCTTCAACAATCCAATTAGGTTCGCCTATCATATCTTGCTCAGTATGGCAAGCCTTCAGAAGCAAAGATGAACCCGTCAATGTTACGATTGCAGATAAACCAGATGACTTGATGAACTCCCTTCGTTTCATAACATTTACTCGAATTGTTTTACTCCGCTTATGAGGCGCACCGTTCCAACCAGTGTCTTAAAAACCTCGCCCTCTTTTATTTGTTGAAGTCCTGCTTGTTTCATTGCATTCGGTAATATGTACTTCACGCTGTCGTTGGTCGTCTCAAAGCCATCGAGAATTTGCACGGCATAAAATCCAAATCGTTGAAAGACACTGGCTGGTTTCCCAAAATCTGCGATGTGAAATGAGCCGCCTAGTTTTAGCACACGCTTAATTTCCCCCAGTGCTTCATGCTTCTGGCGCTCCGTGAGATGGTGAAACACCAGGCTTGACATCACCTTACTGAAGGCATTGTCAGCGTAGGGAAGTTTCTCGCCATCATATAATTTGACTTGAACGGGGAGATTCGTTTCCTCCAATTTCTTCTTTGCGATGAAAAGAATTTTTTCGTCTATGTCCACTCCATGAAACTCAGCTTCTGCGTGACGTTGCGCTGCCATCATAGAAAGAGTCAAAGAACCACAACCGAAATCGAGGACTCGCTCACCCGGTTGAATATTCATTTGGTCAATCAAAGCCGTCTTGAACTTTCTTTCAGGCATAGTCAACTGCAACACCGGGTCATAGACCTTTGTTAGCCAATCGTATTTAAGTGCAGGAATATAATTTTTACTCTCAGCCATTTTTATTTGAGTTTTTCTTTCACTACGCCACACGTTAGCATTTTATCTCCGAAGTAAGGGTTGCGGATTTTGTCTTCGTTACTTAGCCAAAAAGCGCCTTGGTTATCGAATGCCATCGGGCAGAACTCATAGTAGGCATCAGCCCCACCAAGTCCGTAAGCCTTGATGCTCTTGTATAGATTGTCTGACAAATCACTGAAGGCATCGCGTTGGGTCTCAATGTCATCTGTTGCCTGAATAGCCTGCAATGATGCGGTCAGTCCGCCTTGATAGTTCATCCAGTCATTGTGGGCAACACCACTCAGTAACTTCATATCAACTTTGGCTAGTGCTGCCTCCGCTGATGTGGACTCAGCTTTTACTTTCGATGCATCGGAAGCAATGAAGGCATCCTTCAGGGATACATAGGCGGTAAAGACGCTGGCAAGTTGTTTTTGAAAATCAGCATCAACCGCAAATTGTGGCTCTGTCGCTTCCGCATAGTCAGTTGAACTTGACACGTGCACGGTGCTGTCTCGCTGTTCGTGAGCCTCATGGTCGTGCGCTTCAGCCGACTCTTTTTTGCTTCCGCAATTGATGGTGGCAAATGCGACTGTCGCAAATAGCATTGAAAATAAGATTGATTTGGCTTTCATTTTGGATTAGCGTTATGTTAATTATTTGATGATTACTGTTTTAAAATTGCCTCCATGCTGCGACAAGCACGATGAGTGCTATTAAAATATAAAGTCCTCGCTTTGCCCACTTTGCCAGTTGGTTTGGGCGTTTCTCTTTTACTGGCTCGCAACATTCTTTCATGTTCTTAATGAGTATGTCCCGCCATTGGGTCTGTTCCTTTCTTTAATATCAATTCGCTGTAAAGCAGATAAGCCCCGCTTACTGCTACTACTTCGTTCTCTTGTAGTCCTGAGATAATCTCTACTTGTTCAAAGTCCTCAACTCCTGTTTTCACCATCCGGGGCTGAAAAGTGTTCTGCGCTGACTGAACATACACATGTGTTCCCTTACCATCGCGAATGATGGCATCGGTTGGGATAGCCAACGCCTTGCGTGCCGAATGCGTAAAGAAAACCTGTGCCTGCATACCGGGTTTGTATCGCAAGCCCGGATTGCTCAATGACGCGCGCATAATGGTTATCTGCGAGTTGGCGCGATACTCCGGGCTAAAAAAATTTATCGTTGCCGTGATAGGCTCGGACTCAAACCCAACTATTCGGGCAGTAACCTTGTCGCCCAACTTAACATAGCGAGTCTCTTGAGGATACAATTCCGCTTCCAGCCATAACGTACCAATGTTCTCGATTCGGTAGAGCCTGTCACCTTCATTCAAGTATTGCCCTTCGGATACAGCAATTTCTTGAATGATTCCTCCGGCTGGCGCAAGAAATGTGATACGCGACTGAACTGATTTAGCTGCCGCCATTTGTTCAACCTGCTTCTTGCTCATCCCATACAACAGCAACTTGCCTTCGGCAGCCTTCAAGAAACTTGCGTAACGCTTTTCTTCTTTGCCGAGGGTTTCGGTCTGCTCCAAAGCCAGTAAGTATTCGCGCTGAAGCGTGAGCAGGGTTTCGCTATAAATCTCATAGAGTGGTTCGCCTTGGTTTACCACGCGTCCCGTCTCTTTTAAAAAGAGCTTCTCAATTCGTCCGGCAGCCCGGCTGCTAATCACAATTGTTTTCTCCTCATCCACCGTCAGTTTCGCGTTAATCGTAAGGGTTTGTCCAACGGAGCGCATCGAAACTTTTTGTGTGGTGATGTTGGCAAGCTTCAATTGACTGTCCGACAGCATCAGGTCATTTCCTTCTCTACTTTGCGAGCCAACCGGAACCAAATCCATCCCACAAACGGGACAAGAGCCAGGGACGTCCTGAACAACATTCGGGTGCATCGGGCATGTATATTTTTGCACGCTGGCTTCTTCCTTGCCCTGTTCATGTCCGGTGTGCTCATCATTCTTTTCGCTTGTACATGACGCTAGCAGCGAACCGATAAAAAGGCTACATATAATAGTGTTCTTCATAGCTACTTTGATTTAATGAAGCTCTCGCTGTCCACCAGGTATTGGGCATTCATGGCGACTTCATCGGATGATGAAAGGCCCTGCCTGATTTCAATGCTACCATTGGTGCGCACTCCAGTGATAACTTTTTTTGGCTTGAACACTTCTCGTTCTTTCACAAAAACAATTTTTTCCAAACCCATATCGAGTACCGCTTCTTTGGGAAGCCAAAGCGCCTCAGTTTCTTTTAGTTGAATAGTTGCCGCTACCAATTGGCCAATCCGCAATTGCTGGCTATTGTTGAGATACACTCTCAACTTCAAAAATTCTTCGCCCTCAGAAAAGAAAGGTTGAACAAAATCCACCTTGCCTTTTTCGGTAAGGCCGTTTCCTAAATCGAGCGATACCTCATCACCTGTTTTTATCGAGCCGGATTGTGATGTCAGGAGATTAAGTTCCACTCTTAGTGCCGATGTGTTGACAACCTTGAACAATGTTTGTCCAGTGGTCACATAATTGCCTTCCCGTATCAAGTCTGCATTTTGTTGAGAGTTGTTCGACTGTGTTGACTGAGGAGTAGGCGTTGTTCCGGCATCACCCATTCCTCCACCCATTGATGATGAAGCAGAAACAGACGATGTTGTCATGGCAGGCGCTTGCTGGCTTTCGCTGATTACATAACCGCCATAGGCACTGAAAATCGAGAATGTATAAGCCGCTTCTTTCTTACTCACAATGTCTTCGACCTGCCTTTCCGATGCATCTAAGAGATACAACTTATGCTTTGCGGATTCAATCAGTGATTGATTGTCGCGGTCATTTTCTATGAGATAGAGCAATTCACGTTGCGCAGTAAGGAGTTCAGGGCTATAGATGTCGGCTACTTTTTGACCTTTTGCTACTTGCTGGAATACATATTTTAAATACACCTTCTCCAATCTTCCACCTATACGTGCGGGTATCGTGTACACGTAGCGGGTGTCGTACGTCACGAGGCCTTGTGCCTCCACGGTGGCTGGCAGCGACTTGAATTCTCCCTTTATCGTTTTGATGGAAGCAACAACAACTTCATTTGGCGATTTGATAAGACGCGCTAAGTCTTTGGTGATTTTCACTTCTTCACCCGGCTTTGCTTTGCGAACCAAGTCCATTCCACACACTGGACAAGAACCCGGTCTATCGGACACCACCGTTGGGTGCATGGGACAGGTGTAGGTATCCGCATGTTCCGCATGTTCATTGTTCTTGCAAGATGCCAGCACCAGCATGAACAATACGAGCATTAGGTTAATTCTATTTCTCCAATTCTTTTTCATAAGCCACAATCATGTTATAGTATTCTCCAAGTCTTTCCACATACTCCATTTGAGCCATGTTCAATGCTTCCCATGCATCGATTACAATGGGGAGTTGTTCCCGGTTTTCTTCGTAAGCGAGCATTACGGTCTCATAGTTCTTTCGCAGAGCCGGAATAATTTTGGTTTGATAATTATTCAACTGCTGCTGCATCCGGGCAAGTTGAGCGGCCATTCCCGCCAGCATTCCACGCGCTTCAATTAAGATGGCTTCACGGCCACGCTTCATGGCTTCAATGTCATACTGCATCCCGCGTACTTCTGACTTATACATTTTAGATGACCAGGGCGCAATCGGAATGGAAACCATTGCCATAGCCGTGAACTGTGTCGGCATATTACCAATGGGCTGCATGTGGTCGAACCGAACGCGAAATTCTGGTTTGGATTGCGACTGCTGAACAATCTGGTTCAACCGCATCACCTCGATAGTCTGATTGATTTGTTTTACATCACTGCGCTGGTTACCAAGAGCAGCCGTATCGTAAACGAGTTGATTTGGTTCATAAGTGATGCTCGTGGCGGTGTCAATTTGGATATTGGTTTCAGGAGCCAAGTTCATGAGGCCATTGAGCCGAAACTGTTTCTCTTCGATTTCTCCAAGGGTCATCGTCTGCATGTTTTTCACTTCATGCAAGCGCCCTTCGGCTTTGTAAACATTACCTAAGCTGCCTTGATTGTAAGGATAGCGAATGCTTGAAATCTTCACCATCAATTCCATAATCCGCTCATTCTCCTTTAGGATTTTCATTTTCTGCTCGGCTACGAGCCATTGATAGTAAATCGTTTTTGCTTCGGCCCTCAACAAATTGAACTGTCGCGCCCTTCCTTGTTCTTCTACTGCGGCTCGTGACGCTAAATAATTTTTGTTCGCATTCAGCTTTAGCGGATTCGGGATATTTTGCTCGACTGAAAACATAACAGACCCCTTGTCGCGCTCGTCCATCAACATTTGATTGGGATAAGGAGTCATGAAAGTTCCTGCGCCAACCATAGGAGCCATCCAGCTTTTAGCGCCTTCGGTGTAGGTATTCAAAGCCTTCACCTTATTGTCATACTCCTGCAACATGGGATTGCGCTGGTCGATAACCCGAAGTACGCTGTCCAGACTAATCACCTGAGCCTGGCTCAACGTGACATACCCGAAGCAGAGTCCGAACAGTAATGTTTTAATGTTTGACTTCATAGACTTCCATTTTTCCGAATTTTCTTAATTCATATTCCTTCGTCATCAAGAAGATGAGCGGTGTCACCAATAATATATGTGTCGATGAGGTGAGCACTCCGCCAATCATCGGCAACACAATAGGTTGCATCACATCACTGCCCACGCCAGTTGCCCACAGCACAGGCACCAAACCAAACAAAGCGACACTCACTGTCATGATTTTCGGACGCAGACGTTTAGCTGCTCCCGCGATGACGTACTCTTTTAACTCCTCCCTTGAAATCGTTTCGCTTGAATTGCCCCGCAGCTTGACAAGTTGCTGCATGGCATCGTTCAAATAAATCACCATGACAACACCCGTCTCCACGGCAATTCCAAAGAGCGCGATAAAGCCCACGGCAACGGCAACCGATAAGTTCACACCATAGAAATAAACCATGTACGCTCCACCAATGAGTGCGAAGGGAACCGTGATAAGACTAAAAAATGCTTCGCGAATGGATTTGAATGCGAGATAGAGAGAAACAAAAATGATGAGCAGAACCACAGGTAAGATTACCATGAGCGTTCTCTGGCCACGAATCAGGTTTTCGTATTGGCCGCTCCATTCCACGTAGTAGCCATTGGGCATTACACCCATTTTTGTGTTCAGAGTCGCGATGGCCTCCTTTACAGTACTACCCAAATCCCTGTCGCGAACATTGAAAAGCACTGCGCCACGCAGCATAGCATTCTCAGACGTTATCATGGGCGGACCATTTTCAAATTTTATAGTAGCCACAGATGACAATGGTATTGTGCCCATTGACGAGGTCTTGATGGGAATTCTTTTCAGTTGCTCAATGCTATTGCGATAGTCTTGTGCCATCCTTACACTTATTGAAAATCGTTGACGACCTTCTATGGTTTGACCGATGGGTGTTCCACCAATGGCAGACTCAACAATCAGGTTTACATCATTCACTGATAAGCCGTACCTGCCCAAGGCTCCGCGGTTTACATCAATAGACAAATATTTTCCACCGGTTATCGGATCAACATATAAATCTTTCACGCCAGGAATTCCTTCGAGTGATTTTTTAACGCGCTCCGACAGAGCGTAAAGACTATCAAGGTTTTGGCCGTACACTTTCACACCCACATCGGTACGGATACCGGTGGCCAACATGTTGATGCGGTTAATGATTGGCTGCGTCCACCCGTTCACCACTCCGGGGATCTGCATCTTGGCATCCAACTCATTGATCAGGTCTTTCTTGGTGATTCCTTCCCGCCATTCGGTTTTTGGTTTTAGCATGATAATAGTTTCAATCATGCTGATGGGCGCATTGTCGGTTGCCGTGCTTGCCCTTCCCGCTTTGCCCAATACCTTATCAACTTCCGGTACGGACTTGATAATTTTATCCTGCACTTGAAGAATGCGCTTGGCCTCTTCGTTGGAAACATCGGGCAAGGTTACGGGCATAAATAAAATCGATTGTTCATCCAATGGAGGCATGAATTCTGAACCGAGGCTCATCAACAAAGGCACACTCACCAGCAACGCCAATATGTTGACTCCAATGGTGGTCTTGCGCCACTTCATACAGGCGCGAATGATGGGTTCGTAAATTTTTTCAAGAATGCGATTGATGGGATTCTTGCTTTCGTCCGTGAACTTTCCTTTCATAAAAAAGGAAATGATTACGGGTGCCAATGTTACTACCAGCAGTGCATCTACCAACAGGATAAATGTTTTGGTATAGGCGAGCGGATGGAACAATTTGCCCTCCTGCCCGGTAAGCATAAATACAGGAAGAAAGGACGTAATGATGATGATGGTGGAATAAAACACGCCACGCGAGACCTGCTTGCTCGACTTCTCAATGATGTCGAGGCGTTCCTGCTCGTCAATTTTATTGTACTGCCGTGAAAATAATTTCTTTACCATAGCTTATTTCTTTTCTTCTGGGTTCAGTTCTGCAAAGCGATGCGACAGGTTTTTGTATGAGTTCTCGGCCATAATAATTCCGTTGTCCACAATCACCCCGATGGCCAGCGCAATGCCTGTCAGAGACATGATGTTGGACGTGATTCCGAAAGCATTGAGTAAAATAAAACTGGTTGCAATCGTGATTGGAATTTGAATGATGATGCTTACTGCACTTCGCCAGTGGAACAGGAAAATGATTACCACGAGCGACACCACGATCATTTCCTCTATAAGAGTCGTTTTGATAGAGGAGACTGCTTCCTGAATGAGTTCACTTCTGTCGTACACAATGTTGAACTTCATGCCTTGTGGGAAGCCTTTAGCAACTTCCTCCATTTTCTTTTTCACGCCTTCAATCACTTCGTTTGCATTCTCGCTATACCGCATCACCACGATTCCGCCAACCACTTCACCTTCTCCATCTTCATCGAAGAACCCAAGTCTGGTTTCACCAGTCATCTGCACGGTAGCCACATCGCGAATGCTGATGGGTGTTGTGTTGACTGTCTTGAGCGGAATGTTTTCGATTTCCTCAACCGATTTTAAGTAGCCGGAAGTCTTGATGATGTACCCGATGTCGTTCATTTCAAACTTGCGACCGCCTGCTTCATTGTTGTTGGCACGAACGGACTGAATCACTTCCTGCGTGGACAGGCCATAATAGTTCAGCTTGTTGGGATTGAGCGTAACCTGATACTGTTTTTGGAATCCGCCAAAGGAGGCAATCTCACTTACGCCTTGTGCATTTTGTAGCGCGAACTTTACATACCAATCTTGAATCGCACGTTGCTCACCCAAATCCATTCCCGGTGCATCGAGCGTGTACCATAAGATGTGGCCAACACCAGTTCCATCCGGACCCAGTGTTGGTGTGATTCCTTCCGGCAACAAACGAGTAGCGTAATTCAGTCTTTCTAAAACTCTTTCGCGTGCCCAATAGATGTCTGTATCGTCATTGAAGATTACATACACGAAGCTCATCCCAAACATGGAAGAGCCCCGCACGTACTTCACCTGTGGCAATCCTTGCAGATTTGTCACCAATGGGTAAGTCACCTGGTCTTCGATTATCTGCGGACTTCTGCCCATCCATTCGGTGAAAACAATTACTTGATTCTCCGATAAGTCTGGGATGGCGTCAATCTTGTTGATGCGTACCGAGTACACGCCCCAGGCAAATAGCCCGATGGCAACCATCAGCACGAGAAAACGGTTACGTAGTGAAAACGAAATCAATCCTTCTATCATAAAGCAACTCAGTATGGAAAAATGAAATGAACTGTATCCGCCAAGACGCGGCAGTTACATGGAAGAGCAATGACTGCCCTTCAAAGAAGGTAGAAAATCAGATTAAGAAAGACTGCAACGTAACTACACGGTCACTCGCTCGAAGAGGCGGGTCGTAGCTATAGAATTCAGATTGAGAAAGAGGCGCAGAAGGAACTACCTCAGAAATCAAGACTGGAGGCAATTCAATGAGTACAAATTGTAAAGGGGCTATTTCAAGTTTCGCAAAGGTGGTGTTGACATCTTGTCCCTCGTGAGTCAATATTTCATCATCGCAACAGGGCAACGTTTCGTGTCGATGGCACGGAGGTAATTGTTTTTCTTTCTCACATCCCTCAGCCTTCGCGAAAAGAGCCACATTTTGAATTTCACCCATGCACAAGTGCATTCCCACCATAAAACTGGTTGCTGAAACCAGTACCAAAAAGGCGAGTGCGACTGATAATATGGAGCGAGCCTTGGTCATTGAACTGTCAAATGTAACGGATTTTCATTGAGTCAGTTTTATACTTAATCAACAAAGGTTTACAGAATTTGTGAAAAAGGCCGCAAATGACTCCAAAAAAGGGATCAGCCAGCGGACTCATTGACCAATATTACTACACTTTTTCAGCCTTGTACCCCGCCTTTTCAACAGCTTCAACGACTTTGGTATCATTCGCCTCACTCACAACGGTCAAGACTTTTGACGGGTTGCTGATATCAACCTCCCAATTGTCTTTGCCCACAGCTTCGTTCAGAAAGGGAGTGACCTTGGCTATGCATCCTTCACATTTTATGTTCGTGTTAAACTTGGTTGCTTTCATACGACTAAATTTTAAACTGTTGCCGTGTTCGTTACTTTGTAGCCTGCCTTTTCAATTTCATGTATAAGGGCCTCGGTTGTCTCACCGCTTATCTCAATGTCGGCCTGGCCGGGGAAGATACGCTTCACCGTTGCACCTGATTGTTTTACTACGTTGGTCACCGTCATCTGGCAATGGCCGCTTTTCATGTTCGGTATTGTTAATCGAATTGTTTTCATGTTGTTTGATTTTTTTACTTGTTACGTCTCTTAACGAATTTGTTGTTCGGATGTATTTGTATAATAGCTTGATAGATTTATACAATTTCAATCATCTATATTCTATAGCTTGACCAGCTTCAATCGAAGACTATTGCCAACCACGCTCACGGAACTCAATGCCATAGCAGCGCCTGCAATCATCGGGTCGAGCAAGAAACCATTTACAGGGAAGAGGGCTCCTGCAGCCAGCGGAATCCCAATGATGTTATAGATGAATGCCCAGAAAAGATTTTGACGAATACCCATCAGCGTTTTTGTGGACAGGTTCAGCGCTTTTGGGATTGACTGTAAATCTGATGTAATCAGGGTCATCTTAGCGACATCCATTGCGATGTCGGAGCCCTTACCCATCGCAATACTAACATCAGCTTGAGCCAGTGCATGAGAGTCGTTGATGCCGTCACCTACCATTGCCACAATTTTTCCATCACGCTGCAATTGCTTCACGAATTCCGCTTTGTCTGACGGTAATACTTCAGCACGATAGCGTTTTAGCCCAACTTGCTGTGCAACTGCTTTGGCTGTTTGGGCATTGTCGCCTGTAAGCATGTAAACTTCGATGCCTCTTTCTTGCAGGGTTTGTATTGCTGCCGATGAAGTGGCTTTTATCTTGTCGGCAATGGCGATGACAGCCACTGCATTTTTTGAGTCAGCAAAGTACACCACGGTCTTGGCTTCATTCTGAAGGCGACCTGCGGCTTGGGCGAGTTCGTCATTAATCGTGATGGCGTTCTGTAATAATTTGATGTTCCCAATAAAATAGGTGTCGTTTGCATAGACAGCTTTTGCCCCTCTGCCCGTTATACTTTCAAATGAGGTGAGTGCTTGCCCTTTTATACCTTCTCCTTTCAAGTGAATGACAACAGCCTCCGCGAGCGGATGCTCGGATTGAGATTCAAGCGAGTAAAGTATTCCCTTTAGAGTTTGAATATTGGGCTCACCTGCATTCCAAATGATGTCGGTTACAACTGGTTTTCCTTCTGTGATAGTTCCGGTCTTATCCAGAATTACAGCATTAACTCGGTGTGCTAGCTCCAGGCTTTCGGCATCTTTAATGAGTATATTGTTTTCAGCGCCTTTCCCGACTCCAACCATAATGGCAGTTGGTGTTGCCAGTCCAAGAGCACAGGGGCAGGCAATGACCAAAACGGTCACGGAAGTCAGCAGTGCATGGGTAAAGGCATTGTCACCACCAATCACCATCCACGTAGCGAATGTGAGAATAGCGATACCTATCACGACCGGCACGAAGATTCCGGCAATCTTATCCACCAATTTCTGAACAGGGGCTTTGCTGCCTTGCGCTTCCTGAACCATCTTAATGACGTGAGCCAGCAAAGTATCGGCACCAACCTTTTGGGCTTCGAACTGAAAACTTCCTTTTTGGTTAATGGTCCCGGCAAATACTTTATCATTCGCCTTTTTCTCGACAGGTACTGGCTCACCTGAAATCATACTCTCGTCCACATACGATGCCCCGTTCTTCACAACACCATCAACCGGAATCTTTTCTCCGGGTCTCACTACAATGATGTGACCTTCCTTTACCGAGGCAACAGGCAGTTCTTGTTCAACCTCGTTGATGATGACCTTTACCGTCTTCGGTTGCAGCCCCATCAACTTCTTAATCGCAGAGGAAGTATTTGACTTGGCTTTTTCCTCCAGCAGTTTGCCCAGTGAAATAAACGCGATGACAACGGCAGCGGCTTCGTAATACACATGTGCATGCAGCCCGCGAGAATGCCAAAACTCTGGGAAAAAAGTATTGAAAGCGCTAAACAGAAAGGCGATTCCGGTAGATAGAGCCACAAGAGTATCCATATTGGCCTTGGCAAACTTTGCCTGTTTCCATGCATTGATAAAGAAACTGCGGCCAAAATAGAAAACGACCGGAGCGGAAAGCACCATTGAAACATACGTGCTATATGGCAAGTCCATAAGAAACATACCTATGATAACCGTTGGGAGGGCAAGGATTGATGACCAGATTGTTCTGTTCTTAACAGCCTGATAGTATTTGTGCTGCGCCCCTTCCTTAACGGCTTGAGGGTCTTCTACATCAACTACCAGGTCGTAACCTATCGCACGGACTGCGCCCTGAAGGTCTGCCGGTTTTGCAACAGATGTGTCATACTCCACCCACGCTGACTGGTTAGCGAAATTGACTCCTGCGTCTTTAACGCCTGCTGTTGCTTTCAGCATAGACTCAACACTTACCGCACATGCTGCACAAGTCATTTCCAGCACAGGAAAGGTTTCGCGTTTGAATTTGTTGGCGGTGCTTTTGCGCGATAATTTTTCTTGTGACATGGTATTTACGTTTTCTATTTATTAAAACAGAAACTAAGCGCTTTTGGGTTTACACTTAATCATGATGTTTTTACATGATTCATGTGTTGAGGTTAAACTGTTAGACATTTGATTGGCTTGCTCTACTCTGTGAATTGGGTAGCACAAACCACGGAATACAACACTTTAAACGTGTTATACAATATCAGGAAAGTGTTATAGAATTTAGCGAGCGATGAGCTTTACGAAATGCCGTCCAGCGGTTTTCGACTTTGGTCCAGATGCCTGGACTTTTTCAGTTCCGATGGTGTGAAGCCAGTTATCTTTTTGAATTGAGCGGACAAGTGAGCAACGCTGCTGTAATCAAGCCGGTTCGCAATTTCACTAAGGGTTAACTCATCATAAAACAGTAGTTCTTTTGCACGCTCGATTTTTTGTCGGATGATGTACTGCTCTAAGGTTATGCCCTCGACAGAAGAAAACAGGTTGCTGAGATAGTTGTACTCGAAATGAAGTTCCTCCGAAAGTAAGGTTGACCAGTTGAACTTTAGCTTTATACTGTCGGCATGATGGATTTTTTTAATCACCAAATTCTTGATGGACTCAATAAGTCGGGCTTTGCTGTCGTCAATCCGTTCAAATCCTAAGTCAATAAGAGCCGCATCTAGTTTGGTCAATTGACTTTCGGAGAGTTTCTCCTCCGTCAAGCCCACTTCTCCCAATGAAACTTTTTCCGCATGCAAGCCCTGACGTTGCAGTTCCTGTCGCACCGCCACAATGCAACGGTTGCAAACCATATTTTTGATGTAGAGGGTCATTTAACGATACCGACAATCAAAGATAGGAATGAACTCAGAAACTGTTAATGTTTTGAAAAAGAGCTATCTCGCTCTGATAAAGCTTGAAATTCAGGGTTTGGCCATTTGCCCCATTTCTTACGTCACTCCATCATTCTTGTCAGATAGCCTTGGTTGGTTTCATTTCCAGCTAAACTATCTTTGTATATTCGTTCATGCCTTAACTCCGTTTTTGGCATGGTCCCAGCATCTCTCACAATCAAATAGATGACCCGTTAATAAGCCTTCTTTATGCTTAAGCTCTCGAAATCCATTGAAGTATTCTTCCTCGAATCATTGTTGAAAATCAGTCTGGCCAGTATCATAATTGTTATGCTAGTGCGTAAGCTCCCCCAAAAGTCGAAGTATTCAAAATTAGGAAACTTAACTTTGGGGAACCATGAAGAAAAGTCGATTCACAGAGACACAGATTGTGTCAATTCTCAAGCAGTATGATCAGGGGGCCAGCGCGAATGATCTGTGCCGGGAGCACGGGATCAGCACAGCCACGCTTTACAACTGGAAGAGCAAGTATGGGGGCCTGGAGGCCAGTCAGCTTAAACTCATCAAGGAGTTACAGGAAGAGAACTCCAAGCTGAAACGCATGTATGCCGACGTGAGCATCCAGCGAGATGCTCTCAAGGAGCTGATCGAAAAAAAGCTCTAACGCCTGACGACAAACGAGTAGCAGTAGGCTTCCTGCAGGAGCAGCGGGTCAGTCTTCGGCAGGCGTGCATGCTCTTGAAATTCAGCTCTTCGGTGTACTGCTACAAGGCCACAACCAATCCGATGGATGAACCCATCCAGGACATGCTGAGCGGCCTGGCAGAAGGTCATCGGCGGTGGGGCTTTTGGAAGATGTACGACTTTATCCGCCAGCAGGCAGGCAAACCATGGAATCACAAACGCGTGTACCGCATCTATACTGAAATGCAACTTAATCTTCGTCGCAAAGGCAAAAAGAGGCTTCCTGCACGCAACAGAGAGACGCTCACCTTGCCCATTAGCCCTAACGTAGTCTGGTCCATGGACTTCATGCACGACCATCTGGTCAATAGCAGACCGTTCAGAACGCTGAACATAATTGACGACTACAACCGTGAGGCGTTGAACATCACCATCGACACATCGATCAGCTCACAGCGCGTTGCAAGAGAGCTTAACCGGCTGTTTGAATACAGGGGAAAGCCTCAAGTAATCCGCACTGACAACGGGCCAGAGTTCCTGGCTTTAGAACAATGGCTGAAGGATAATCACATCGAGCCGAAATTCATTCAACCCGCCAAGCCCAACCAAAATGCTTTCATTGAACGCTTCAACAGAACCTTCTGGGAGGATGTGCTCAGTCAACATCTGTTTGAGGATCTGGACCAGGTGAGAGAGTTCACCGCCAGATTCATTTGGGAATACAACAACCTACGTTCACATGACAGTCTGCAGAACTTAACACCTCGTGCTTTCCTCTTGAAATATGGAAAACTCTCCGTCACACAAATCGAGACAGAGTTTCCCACATTCCAACAGGACGGTGATGACGAGAATTTCTTACTTTCACGCGTTGCTAATTGAGGGGAGCTTACGCTTGCTCTCGCTAGTGTAGTAAGCATTTTTCAATAACTCGATCCATAGTCGCAGGCGGCATATCTTTACAGAATTCGGATTAATGTCCACACCGAACAAACAGTTCTCAATGAGTGTCTGTTTTTCATGGAACAAAGCTTCCTGTACGCGCTGGCTTTCCTTGTTACCAGACTTGTATTCAAAAAACTCATTGATGCCTGTCTCTGTTATTAATTCATCATTCACTACTTGGACTGAATATTCCCGCAGCCTATTGCCCTTGCGGTCTGCCAGAATTCCAAGCTCGGATTTAATCGCAATAATTTCATTTAGGGCAGAGACAAGGAAGTGACCGGAACCAACAGCGGGGTCACAAATCTTCAAGTCGTTGATTATCTCGTTTGCCTCTTTAACATCATCTATCTTATTATGTAATTGCTCGAAGTTTTCCAGTTTCCATTTTTTTGCCTCATTAAACTTCTGAACTACCGCTCTACGTACGGTCTCTCTACACATGTACATGGTAATGAAGCCAGGCGTAAAGAAAGAGCCATCCTTATAGCCATTGATTTTTTCAAAAATCAAACCTAAGACAGAGGCATTAATAAGAGTTTTGTTTTCCTCCTGGATTTCTTCCTTTCCCTCAGAACTAAAGTCATACGCGTCCAAGAATTCAAAGAGATATTGCAAGCAGGGCATTTCTCCAGTTTTCTTTTTACCGCCCTCGGTTTTAAGGACAGTAGAGGTAGCCAGTTTCAGACTAAGCCCAGGGTCAAGGTTACTGATTCGAATGGTGTCCCTTTCCAACAAACTCGGTTCAAATAATGAACTATTCAAATACGGCACTCGTGAAAACTTTCCTTTGATGGCTCCTGTACGGTCTTTCGGTTGAACAGCCAAAACCTGAAAGAATAACTTATTCAACTCATCGTAATTGGAAATTGTTTTGGAATCGAGAAAGCGATGGCTCTTATCGTCAGCATGATAATTCAAAAGCTGACCCTCCAAAAGTTTGAGAAAAAGAATGCGATTAACCCACGTGATTGAAAGTTCCAGTCCTACGTTAAAAAGCTTTTCCTCTTTACTCGCTCCAAAATCAGCGTCATCCCGAGGTAATTGCTGAAGTAGATTTTCACTTGCTAAAATATTGATGGTGTTCTCCAACAGGCTGCCATCATCTCGCTCTTCCTTCCTCTGTATGAGTTTCTTTCCGCCTTCCTTTTTCTCCTCCAAGCCAATAATGTGGAGCAACTCCGTATAGAATTTTGTATCAAGCGAGTTGCTATCATTGGCGAAAGGTTGTTTTAATAGATGCGCAGGCGAAAGTATCTTGAAAATGTTGAGGAGGTTAGAATCATCTTTAGATTGCTGTTCCTGGCAAACTCTGTAACCTCTCGCAAGTCAAAATAGGTAAACTTAATTTCCTCTTTTAATCCTTTGATGAAAGGCTTGGCAATGTCATTATAGAACAAATTCCGGTCTGGTCTTGCCTTGCGTCCGCTTTTCCAATCTATAAAGTCCTTCATGAGCGCACTGCTCTTATAGAATAGATAGTCAAATACCGATGCATCAAATACAAACCACTCATAGGTATTGGTAATGATTAGGTACTTGATGTCGATATTACTATGATCAACCCGCTCTTGCAGATAATAGAGCATAAGTTCATGGGTGGCTTTAGTATTCAGGTTGTCGACACTTACCATGTCGGTAGACTTGGGCCGCTTGGCCTCCAGTATTACGACCGGCTTCTTATCCTCATAGATGGCTAAGTCAATTCGTCCCTTCGTGTTGATTTGATTCTTATCGTTGTAGTAAGTGTCGTATAGAAATTTCGTTACCAGATTTTTAACATATTCCTCACTCTCGTTCTCGTTTATTCCATCGGGGAACTCTATCAGATTCTTTTTAAAAATTTCAATACTGGAGCGGGTAACCTTTTCCTTTAGGTACGCTTTGTTGAGGGATTGCTTGGGTGTCAGGGGTAGCAGTTGCATTCGAACAATTTGTCCCCTACAAAATAGGCAAATTGGAGCTAAATGCCAGAATTCAAGAAAATCCTTGGAGTCATTTTATGAATCGAAAGCAGTTTGACCGGGCTCTTAATAGTAAGGTTGGTGAGGCCTGGAGCTTTATTTCAGCTTCTCTTCCAGCACTCGTAACATCTCGGCATGCTTAACTGGGTTGGTAAGCTTTAGATTCTGAATATTAATCAGTTTCCACTGCACTGCGGGAAGGTGTTTTAGGTTATCAATTGGGATGAGGTTCCATAGTGGCTCTCCCTCCTTAAAGCTCAACAGGAAATTTCGGTCGTTAACCGTCAGTGATTTGAGTACTTCCTTAAATAGCTGTTCTCTTGTTTCCTCGTAGTCTTCATAAGAAAATGGTGTTGCCGTCATGCCGGCAAACTGGCTGTTAAAAGCAGACCGCTGATCGAGGTAATGAGGACCGAGAAGTTCGTTCATCGGTCTTGCATGGCTTAACAGGAATGTGATTAAGCCCAGTTTGATCTCGTACGTAAACCCTTCGTACTTCAACAGGTGATAGACATCAAACAAATCGCGAGGGTGCTGCCGGTCGAGCGCTGCACATATCTTTCCTCCAAATAACTCTGCATGAGACACTACGCTGATGGCGGCAAATTTTTTGAAATCATTTTGCACAGTGTCCACAACCTGCATTATGCGGATCGGGAAAATAGTGCCGCGTATGGTTGTGTTCACTTCAATTTTTATGGTTGCCTGCTTTGTCTGGCAGTTTAGTTTTACATCCTGGCCTTGCCCTGGAGGAATCCGGGTTATGGATATTTCCGGGATGGCTGTTTGAATGCTCACTGCAATACGGTCGAGTGCATCGGATATATTTTGCAAAGCTGTTGCCCGATCATCTTTCCAATTCAAATAGGTAAGGTCAATATCAACGGAAAGTCTTGGTACCTCCCTCACGAAAAGATTAATAGCCGTGCCTCCTGTCAGGGCAACTCCTTTTTCCTTTGCCACATGTGGCAGTATGCTTAAGAGCAGATCTACCTGTGCACGATATTTAGCGAGTATCATAATGAAGCCAGTTCTTTAGGAATACTGATGCGGAAATCGGAATTGTATGCGCCACCCTTAACTATGCTTCGGTCTCCTGTGCCCAAGTCGATTTTCTTTTGATCAACAAATGTGAGCCATTGGTGTCGTGCTTTGTTGGCCATGAACAGGAATAGCCTTTTCACTTTAACGGATTCACAACTTGTCAATAGTTGCTCAACGATTTTCGGTCGGAGGTTGGCAAGCCCTTCCATCAAGTGATAACTTTCTACTAAGTCCAGTTTACCAGGGGCCAGGTAAAGACATTCCATTATGGCGCGCTCCGGAGTTGAGATTGTTATGGAGAAATTTTTTCCCTCATGCGGTGTAACGCCAAGTCCAAGTGGAAGGAAATCTGTTTTAAAATGCTGAACCGGGTATCCCCATGAGTAGTCTTTAAACCAGCGAGGCAATATTTTTTTTCGCGGAGAGAACAGAAAAATAGTTTCCTCTGTCATCCGGAAATAATGAGCGAGGCCTTGCATGGAAAGAGCCGTCAATGCTCCTGCGTGCACCGGCAGTCTTGCCTGTTGCTGCATGGCATACAAACCTCCCTGCCAGCTAACCGGGTCGCCCGTCCGTTTGAGCGCACCCGGCCCAACTTTTTCCAGCCACCCGCTTTTGCGATACACTTTTTGAAGTTCCCGGGATATACCAAAAGCCTCCAGCCACTTAGCCAGGGACACTGTTCCAGGGCTATGCACATCCAGCATTCTCTTTAATTTTGACTCGTTTTGGGTATCCATAATACCAAAATTAACACCTTTTTAATGTAATCATTTGAAATCACCTTTAGAAATTGGCGTTCCTGTTAGAAGCTTCGCCTTTAAATTTTACTGATTATGGGTATTGGAAGTACCAGGGTGAAGACAATTTTAATGAAGCCTG
>Ga0187893_10003962_pt1 | contig 28946 bp, 21 predicted proteins | sample MA1701074metaG_FD_139574 | JGI IMG/M metagenome (GOLD analysis project Ga0187893, IMG submission 139574) | White microbial mat communities from a basaltic lava cave in the Kipuka Kanohina Cave System on the Island of Hawaii, USA - MA170107-4 metaG ...
GCCGATGGAAAAGGCGATGAAATCCAAGTGACGCGAAATGGCGGCTGGCGAAGCCACGAATCCGCCGACGGCAGGTGGATCTACTATCAGAAATTCGATCAGCCGGGCTTGTTTCGCGCGCCTCTGGCCGGTGGTGCTGAGGAACGCGTGGCGGAGATTCCGGCAATCCTGCATTGGAAGATTCTGGGGAGCTTCGTCTATTTTTACCGTTTCAATCGCGACGACCGGCAGTTGCTCAAAATCGATCTCAGCTCAAGCAGCGAGAGCACGGTTCGAAGCCTGCCCGCGGAAACAGCGGGCGGAACAGCAGCCAACTTCACGATTTCCCCCGATGGCCGGTGGCTCGTATTCCCCCGCAACGATCAGCGGATCAGCGATCTGCGCCTGATTGAGGGGTTCCGGTAGACCACCGCGAACCTTGAATCTGTAACCTGACTACCGGTTTGTACCATCATTGCAATCATGAAGAACAAGCTTACGCTTTTGCTCGTGTTTCTGGGTCTGGCCGCGATCACCGCCATGGCCGCCGACGTTAATGGCCAATGGATTGCGCAAGTGCCCGGCCGCGGCGGGCAGACCTCGGAAACCACGTTTCAATTCAAAGCCGACGCAAGCAAACTGACCGGGTCCATCACCACCCAAAGAGGGGAATCACAGATTAACGACGGCAAAATCGACGGCGACACCATTTCGTTCACCCAAAGCCTGGAGTTCGGCGGGAACCAGTTCAAGTTCCTCTATGAAGGCAAAGTCTCAGGCGGCGAAATCAAGTTTACCCGCAAGCGCGAAGGCGGAGAGGGGCAGGCACAGGAATTCGTGGCCAAGCGCAAGCCGTCCTAGGGACGCTGCACCGTAACCACCACCGGATCGGAACTCTGGGCCATGCTCAGCGATTTCACCTGCACTACGTTCAGCCCCGGGCGAACTCTGTCGCTCGGGATCTGCGCAGAGATTTGATCCGGCGAGGCTTGCAGCAACGGCAGGGCTACATCGTTGAATACAATGCAGGAGCCGCCCAGCACAGTCGGTGGCGGCAAAGTGTCGGCTTGCGAGGTCTGAGCGAGACTGCGTCCTGTCACGGTAATGAACGAGCCGGGCCGGAAGTTAGGGGACCCATCGGTTGAATTCACAATGCCACGCGCCCCCGCCGTAATGGTGGGCTTGGTGTTAGCCCCCGACGGCGTCAAAGGAATCACACTCAGCCCGGAGATGGTGATGGCATAGGCTGTGGCGCCGCGCGAATCCGCCACCAGGTATCGCGAGGAGACGTTGGAGCGCTGTTGCCCGAACACACTGAACAAAGGGTTTTCCGGGACAACACCTACCAGAATCTCGGATCGCGATCTCAGATTGGTCATTTCCAATGTTGTGCGCACTTCGTCCCGCGTAATCGCATTGATGTTTTGGCGCACGGGTGTGGTCAGTCTTATGAAGCTGTCCGCATTCACCGCCGACGAAGCAGCGATATTGCGCTCCCCACCGCTTACCACCGTCTGGGTGGGAGGCTGTCCGGGCTGCGGCGGCGGGCCAAACTGGACCGTGCCAGGCCGTTCGGCGCCTCCGATGACCGTCAGGGAATTGTTGAGGACCAAGCCGTTAGCCAGGAAAAAGGAGCCGTCGCTCGCGGCCGACAGCGGACCGTAATAGCTTTGAATTGGTTGAGTAAACAATTGGCGCTGAGTAGTGTAGCTGTCAATTAAAGCGTTGTACAAGTATGCAGAGCCGTTCCCCGCCAGAGTCAGGATGTAGTCGAACGATGGCGTACCCAGCATATATTGGGGTCCAGGAATCGTGGCCGGAATAGCTGTCTCGCCCGTGCGCAACGTCGCCTGATTAGCCACAAGCTTCCATTGGGTCCCGTTGCTCATGATGAAGTTCAGACCCCGCAGTCCCATCGCCATGGCGACCGGCACCACCGGGTTCGCGTTGCCGGCGCGCGGGATCGGCGGGAACTCCACTTCGCCGACGATCCGTCTCAGATCCAAATCCACGATTGAAATCGACTCTCCTCCGGCATTGGCTACATAAAGCGTAGTCCCATCCGTACCGAGTGCCAGTTGCCGTGGAAGCTGACCTACGGGAATCGGTTCGAGGAACCGCTGCCGCCTGGTATCAAATACCTCCAGCCGGTTATGGCCGGAATTGGCAATGTAGAGCCGGCCTCGTTCCTCGTCGAGCACCAGATCGCGTAACCCCTCAATCGTGCTGTTCGGCACGGTTGGAATGGGATAAATCACTCCGCGCTGATCCGGCTGGCGGAAGTTCATGTACACCCGAATCGTATTCGGAATATTAATTGCCTCCAAAGAGGCTAGTGTGACGTTGAGCGGAACACCGGTGTTCATCGTCCCCGCCCCGGTGTACAGGTTAGTGCCCGCCTGCCGCGTCACCCCGGCACGGCCGGGTTCCATGACGAAGGTGATCTCGCTGGGCGCTACACCGCTTGAAACCTGTGAAACCAAAGCGGCCCCGGTATTGGGGACACTATAAGTCAACTTCCCTTGACCCAGGTTGTTGACCCTCACGGTCGCACGGGCTATGCCCCGGTTGCAGTCGTCCACGGCAAGGAAGACCTGTGTTGTCTCCGGCTGCAAAATGGGATATTCGAAAAGAGTGGACAGCGGCAAGTAGAGCAGGCCCGACTCGGACATGCCGAAGGCGTGTGCGCCGTCGGAGGTCACCACCATCTTCGCCACAATGCTTTCGGGCAACTTGATGCCTAGGCGCACGGCGAGATTCTTGGTATCGGAAATCAGCATCGTCGAAGCTTGTGTACGTGTGGCTGGCTGCGAAAACGGCGCTACATTGAACGCGCTGTACAGGGTAGTGCCGTCTGGCGCAAAAGCGCTCCCACCGATGTTCTGGAGCACATTGAATGCGGCATTGAACGCAAACGGGATGTTCGCCGGGGTCATTTGCCCCACCTGGTTGAGCGACTGCGTATCGTAGAGCGTGAACCCAGCCATGAAGCGGGCCCCGTCCGGCGACATCGAAAGCACCGTTGACTGGCCGGTAACCGTCCTTGTCCTCAATACGGTTCCCGAGAAAGCTTCATATTGATAGACTACCGTTTGCGTGTTGTTATTGATGGTGCTGAGCCCGATTATGAACCGTCCATCGGGCGTGCGGATCAGCTTCCCGCGAAAATTCGTTACAGGCCGCGTGAAAACGGCGGGGACACCGGCAGGCGATGGGGGTGGGGGCGGAAACTGCACCGGCTGCACCTGGTTCACGTTCGTTTGAGTCCGGTCAAAAATCAGCAAAGTATTGTTGAGATTCTGAACGCCCGTTCCCTGGGTGCTGATCAAAGCACGGCCATCGGCTCCCACCTCTACTCCTTCCGGCCGGGCCGGCAAGGTAACGGTTTGGCTGATAAGGCCCAGATCGAGGTCGATTACGCTCAGCGTGGATGCAGCGTTGTTTGTGACGTAGAGGAATTTGCCGTCCATCGAAATGGCTCCGGCGAATGGTTGCAGCCCGACGGAAATAGCCCCGGAGATGTGTTTTTGGAGGTAATCGTAGATATCGACGCGGTTTCCCGCCGTGTTGATGATGTAAATCCTCCCCCGAGACTCGTCAAGAACCAGATCGGATGGCGTGCCGCCAAGCGGGATGACCTCACCGAAGGTTGCCCCAACGGACTGTGCGAAAAGCGGGCAGAACCCACCCATCAGCAGTACGGGAAAGACGATTGCGGTTCGAAGCATGATACCTTGCGCCAGTATAAACTAAACCCTTCCCAACCGGGGAAGTTGTGCCGGCAAAGGGGAAACTCCAATGCTAGGATGGCTTTGAGTGTCGCAATTTCGGCTGGACGAAGGCAAGGTGTACCGGGTTCGGGGTTTCGAGAGCATGGCGTGGCTCGATCATGGTTTTGGCACACGGCATTCGGAGAATTGGACCAGCCATCGCCGGGCCACACTCCGCCAGATCCACTCAAACCGCGTTGTAACGGTTTACGAGGCTGAGGGTTGTGTTGGAGAAGGCGACGCTTTGATCACACACCAGCGGCTCCGGTGGTTGGTGATGGCTTTAGGAACACAAAGGGCGCGGAGTCTTTTCGGTCCGCGCCCTTGGCATAATTTCGGGATGTCTGGTTAAGCGGCGTTCACCATCATTTCCTCGAACAGGTCGCCGTCCGGGCGCTCACGATTGCGGTCCGCCATCTCCTGACAACGGATGCAATAAGCCGTCCATGGCACAGCCGCCAGACGTTTGGGAGAAATCTCTTCCTCACAGTGTAAACATACGCCATAGGATTGGTCATCAAAGCGGCGTAGCGCTGAGCGAACGTTGCGCAACAGGTTCGATTCGCGATCCAGATTTCGGATGGCAAGCTCCCGCTCCGCTGCATGTTGCACTTCATCCAATGCGTCAGGGCTCTTCTCGATGGCGATGGCTTCGCGGTTGCTAACCACTGCCTCGAGTTCCCTTTTTTTGATCTCCAGGGTTGTTTTATATTTGTTCAGCTCTTGTTTCGTCATTGTAGTGTCCTCCTATCCTCCTCTCGGGGAGTCGATTATTTTCAGTTCCTTCTTTCCGCCTGATCCATCCGCGTCTCTTCAGCAAATAGAGACGATGAAACGATAAGGAAAGTTTCACAAATCTTAGTGGCCAGTGCTAAGATTTCGTGACAGCTCCTTCCACCTCCCGGATGGACGCTGTCTCGGCGGGAGTTTCCCGATAGTATAACACACGTTTAGCAATTTGGTTGCCACACAGGGCGCTTTTTCTCATTTTTTTTGTCCCGCTCAACCATTGCATCTCTTATCGTCTCTTCCATCCAAGTTGATTACATCCCAAAGCAGGATTGACGATACTTGTTGGCAAAAGTTTCAGTCTGGGGGGGCCATCATCGAAAAAAGGATGTAAAAGAACCCGCCCTGACATCGAGATTAGTACACGGCGGACTCGATCCCTGTTGCCGGCTGAGTTGGTCTTGCTCGTTTTCCGGGCTGCCAACAGCGCTATACTCGAAACTTGACCGCCAAACCGCATCTTCCCGGAGCCTCATTCCTGCTACTTTCATTTTGTGTCATCTCATTTTTTTTGAGTGGCATAGAGATCATTCCTTATATCGGAATCCAGACCGATGAGGCGCTTTTTGCGGGCGCTCTATTTGAGAACGGCTCGTCCTGGTTTGCCCTCTCCGTTTTCAAGAAAAAAATCCCTTTGATGGTGATGAGCTACATTGGCGCCACCAAAACCGCCCTGTATCAACCGATTTTCCACTGGTTCGGAGCTTCGGTTTACTCTCTTCGCGTTCCAACCTTGCTGCTGGCTGCCGCCACGATCCCGATGTTCTACCATTTCCTGCTCCGGGCCGCCAACCGGAAGGTTGCTCTGACCGGGGCGGCATTGCTTGCCTTTGACTCTTCCTATCTGCTGACGGCAACCATGGATTGGGGTCCGGTTGCCATGCAACACGTCTGCCTGATAATGGGCATGCTCCTTAATCTAAAAGCCTTTCAGGAGAACAGCCCAAGCGCTGTGGCGGGTGGTTGGTTTTTCTTTGGCCTTGGCATGTGGGACAAAGCCTTGTTTATCTGGCTGCTTTCCGGTGTTGTTGTCGCCGCCGCCACGGTGTTCCCCCTAGAAATAAGGCGTAAACTGTCAATACGGTTGGTCACGACGGCCGGATTTTTCTTTTTGCTTGGCGCCCTCCCTTTGCTTATTTACAACATCCGGCGTCCGCTCGAGACATTTCGGGGCAATGCTTCCTTTTCGACCCAGGACCTGTACCCCAAAATCCAGCTTCTTCCCTACACGATTGACGGATCGGCCCTGTTTGGCTACCTCGTCGAGGAAGATTGGCCGGTGACGCAGAATCAGCCGGTTACGGCGGTGGAAAAGGCCTCCGTGGGGTTAGCCGCGATTGTGGGAGAACGCCGCAGCAGTTTGTATTGGTACGCTTTTGCCGGCTCGGTTCTGCTTGTTCCCGTGCTTTGGTTCACCGCCTGGCGGCGGCCGGCGCTTTATTGTGTCGCCGCAATGGGTTTGTCCTGGGGGCAAATGTTGGCTACTACAGGCGCCGGGGGAGGAGTGCACCATAGTATCCTGCTTTGGCCGTTGCCATTGATGTTGATAGCGATCGCCCTAGTCTGTGTGGCGGAGAAGATGGGTGCGGCGGGCCGCAGCTTCGTTGTAATTGCGACGGTGTTGCTTTGCGGTTCCGGCTTGCTGGTGATGAACCATTACACGGCTCAGGCAATCCGAAACGGGTCTCCGGGAAGCTGGAGCAACGCCATTTTTCCTCTCTCCGCCACTCTTCGGAAATACGCGCCGTCAAAGATCTTCCTTGCCGATTGGGGGATGACGGATAATCTGCGCCTGCTTGATGAGGGCCGCCTGCCTCTTTTTCTGGCGAGCGGGCCACTGATGAACGATGAGCCGGCTCAAGAGGACGTTGCACGTCTAGGGTTGATGCTCGCGGAAAAGAGCGCCGTGTTTGTAAGCAACACCGACGACCGTCAGGTCTTCCCCGGCGTGAATCCCCGCTTGAAGAAACTGGCCTCGGAACTGGGTTACCGGCGTGAATTGCTGGAAGTGGTGCGTGACAGCAATGGCAGGCCTTGCTTTGAGATTTTCCGGTTCCAGGCGCCTTGAGCCGCCGCCTTGACTAGCCTAGCCCGGCCGTTGTTCCGACGAGGCGGTCGATAGTGGAAAAGAGATCATTGGCATTGACGGGCTTGGTGACGTAGCCATCCATTCCGGCGGCCAGGCAGCGGGCTTCGTCTTCTTTCATCGCATGCGCTGTCAGAGCGATCACTGGAAGATGGCGGCCCGAGTGCCGCTCGAGCTCCCGAATGCGGGATACGGCTTCAACGCCATCCATTATTGGCATCTGAATATCCATGAGGACGAGATCGAATGGCTTGGCCTGGACGGCCTGGAGAGCTTCGAGGCCGTTCACGGCAACCTCAACCGAGTGGCCGCGTTTTTCGAGCAATCGGACCGCGACGCGCTGGTTAACTGCGTTATCTTCGGCGAGCAGGATATGGAGACGCCGGAGCGCATCGCGGGCATCGAAGGCCTGCACCGGGGAGCGCCGGGGAGCGGCAGGCGTCGAGAAAAGCAGATCGAAGAGGTCCGGCCGGCAAACCGGTTTGGTTAGCGAGAACGCGCCGGGCAAGGCGGGCTCGCACTGTGAGCCTGCCCCTACGCCGCGCATCATGATTGCAATCCGTGTGTTGGGGCTGGTTTGAAGAATCCGCCGGAGCGCAGTGTGGGCTTCGATCCCGGCAAGATGAACGTCGAGCAGGATGAAGTCGTACGGACCCTGGGAGAGCAGCCCCGTGAATTCCGATGCCGAGGATCCCGTGCGGAGCGTCGCGCCCCATTGCGTGAGTACGGATTCGATTCCCAGGCGGCTGGCTGGATGGGATTCGAGCAGCAGGACTCGAAGGCCGGCTGCGGGGAAAAGCGGCTGCGCGGTTGGATCCTCAAGCGCCAATCGAAGCCGGGCTGTGAAATGAAACGTGCTGCCGCGGCCAGGGTCGCTCTCGACGGAAATGTCCCCTCCCATCAGCCTGGCAAGCCGCACGGAAATTGCCAGGCCGAGGCCTGTGCCGCCGTAGCGGCGCGTGATCGACCCGTCGGCCTGCGTAAAGGATTCGAAGACGGCCCTCTGGTGGTCCCTGGTAATGCCGATGCCGGTATCTTGAACGCTGAACCGGACCACAATGCCTTGCTCGCCGGCCGAATCCAGCGACACGGTAACAACAACCTCGCCGGTTTCGGTGAATTTGATGGCATTGCCGATAAGATTGGTGAGGACTTGACGGATCCGGCCCGCGTCGCCGATCAGATACGCCGGCACATTCGGTTCAAAGACCAGGGCCAGATCGAGGCCTTTCTCGCGGGCGCGCAGCGCCAGCATTCGCATGGTTTCCGATACCAGCTTGCACAGGGAAAACGGAGCCGGTTCGATAGCGACTTTACCCGCCTCGACTTTCGAGAAATCCAGAATGTCGTTGATGATGGTGAGCAGCGCCTCGGCCGAGCCTTTGACCATGACGAGATTCTTGCTCTGCTCGGGGTTTAGATCCGTTTCGAGAGTCAAATTGGTGAGCCCGATGATTCCGTTCATCGGCGTGCGGATTTCATGGCTCATGTTGGCCAGAAACTCACTCTTGAGACGGGCCAGGGCTTCCGCTTTCTCCTTGGCGACGACCAGGTCCCGATTGAGGTTCATCAGATCGCAGGTCCTGCTGGCTACCAGCGTTTCGAGGCGTTCGCGCTGGCCCTCGAGCGCCAGGTCGCGGGCTTCGATGGCAGCAAGCATCTCATTGAAAGCATCGATCAGGCCGCCAATTTCATCGCTGGTCTGCTTTTCGGCCCGCAGGGAGTACTTTTTCTCTTCCGAGATTTTGCGCGCGATCGCGGCCAGGTTCAGAATTGGCTGCGAAACCAGGCGTTGCAGCCTCACCGAAAGCAGAAAAGTAACCAGTACCCCGGTACCCACAAACAGCATCGAAATCAGCGCATAATTGCGCATTTCCCCGGCTGCCGCCTCGGTATCGGCCTGGAGATAAATCATGCCAATGCGCTCGCTTTCGTGAACCACCGGTTGCCAGATTTCCAGCCATTCGTTTGAGGCATGGAAGCCAGGCTGGCTGGCCGCGTTGGGAACAGGCAGAACCTTTCTGGCATGCTCGCGGACATGGCTTGCGATGAAGCCCCCTCGCCTGTCATAAAGGGCGGCTGCCAGAACCCGCGGGGTCTGGTTGATTTGGGAGAGGTTCAGCCGCGCGGCATGCGAATTCTGAAACACGATCGCGGCCGAGCTTCCACCGGCCAGCAGCGTGGCGAGCGATGATAGCTCCTGCCGCAGGCTCTCGCGACGCTCCATGCGCTGGAAGCTGATGAAGGCCGTGGCGGTGATGATCTGTGCGATACAACCGATGGCCAGGATGATCAGGTTCAACTTGCGTTGGATTGAGTAGCCACGGATGAATCTGAGCACGTTCAAGTCCCCAGGCGAGTTCTATTGACTGTTGGGCTTGGCCCCCGCGACGGAGGCGAGGAAACGTAGCCCCGGGTGGAACGAGAGTCCTGCATCGCGGGCTGCTGTGGGATTGAGAATCAAGGGCTTTTTCTCGGGGTTCGCCGTCAGCTCGACCATGCCTCCCGACCTGGCAAATCCGGGGAAGGCGCCCACGGTCAGCACGTCTGCTCCCCGAATTCGCTCCAGGGATTTGCGAACCTGCTCTCTGAGCGAAACGCCCAGAAAGAGCACGTCGCATCTTCTCATCTCCTCTGGCGAGTGCACCAGGCGAATGGTCACAGCTCTTCCCCGAACCTGCTGCTGTTTCAAGACATTGCGCAACGAAGTCAGCACCGGGTCAAGTCCGGCGAATCCGACGATGATGGCTGTTTCGCGCACTTGCTGGCCTGGCCATTCTACAAACTGCAACAATTGCACCAGCAGGTCCGCCTCCAGCGTTGCCAGCTTTTGCTCGGCCCTGGCGCCGGCAGTCGCGGTTAGCAGCAAGACCAGTGGCGTCATGTGTCGGATCATGGCAAGAGCTTCCGATTGGCTTATCGGACGCAACTCGTTAAGTCTGAGCTGAAACCCGATTCGTGCCGGTCATTCGTAGCGCAGCGCTTCAGCGGGCAATATACGTGTCGCGCTTCGCGCCGGGTACAACGTCGCCAGCAGGCCTACCGCGATCGCTCCCGCCCCCACCCATATCCCATCCCACCAACGAGTTTCAAAGGGTACATAACTGAGCGAATACACTTGTTCATCAAGACGTATCCAACGGAACTCTTCGGCTAGATAGCTCAGCCCATACCCCAGAATCAGTCCCAGCACAGTCCCCACGGTTCCGATCAGCGCACCTTGAAACAGAAAAATGCGCCGGATCTGGTCCCGGCGCGCGCCCATCGACATCAATAAAGCGATGTCGCGGTACTTCTCCATCACCATCATGACCAGCGAGATCAGAATGTTCAGCGCCGCCACAAGTTGAATCAATCCAATGGTGATGACCATTACGGCGCGTTCCATTTTTAGCGCATTGAGCAACTGGCGGTTCTGTTCCATCCAGTGCGTGGAGGCCAGCACCGGAGGCAGAATGGCTTGGGCGTTTTTGGCGACCTGCTCGGCCATTTCAATCGGCGCAACTTTCATCTCAATGGAATTGGCCACGTCGGCGACGCTCAAAACACGCTGCATTGCCTGGATGGATGTGAACGCCCAGGCCGAATCGAGATCATAGAAGCCGGATTCAAAGATGCCGATGACGCGGAAGGGATAATAACCGGGGCGGGGACCGAAGGGAGTCAATTCGCCTTGCGGACTGATCACGGTGACGCGGCTTGCCAGGGTCAGTCCCGCCGAATGCGCCAGCCGCGAACCAACCACCAGGCCTGGAATGGCTTCCGATGCGCCCAGCTCACCAAGGGACCCCTCCTTCAGATTGCGCGTCAAATCGTCGACGTGCGCCGGCGAGCGCGGATCGATCCCCTTCAAAACCGCGCCGGAGGACCGCAGCGGTCCGGTAAGAAAAACGCTACCGTAGAGCGTTGCGGCGGCGGATTCCACATGGGGCAGAGCTAGCAATCGTGCCGTCAACTCGCGGTATTGGCCGATTCCTTCGCCCGGTTCTTTTTCGAGAATGCTCACGTGCGCCGTGGCGCCGAGAAGCGTCTTTTGAAGCGTTCCTCTGAAGCCGTTGTTGATCGCCAGGGCAATGATTAACGCCATCACGCCTGCTGCCACGCCAAGCACTGAGATCGCGGTGATGACGGAAACCATGGCCTGCTTCCGCTTGGCCTTCAGATAACGGATGGCGACAAAAAGCTCGAAACGGGCGCTCGCGCCCGGCATCGGCCCTTGCAGCTTTACCCTCACGATTGCTCCAGCTTACCAAGCTGCGCGGCGATGCCGATCGGGCCTTCCGGCCGCAGAAGAGGGAACAGGATTACGTCGCGTATCGAGGGCGAGTTGGTTAACAGCATCGTGAGACGATCGATGCCGATGCCTTCTCCACCCGTCGGCGGCATCCCATAGCAAAGAGCGCGAATGTAATCCTCGTCCATCTGGTGAGCTTCCTCGTCGCCTCGTTCGCGCATGCCAAGCTGCATCTGGAAGCGCTCGCGCTGTTCGCGCGGATCGTTCAGCTCGGTATAAGCGTTGCCGATCTCCATCCCAGCGGCATAGATCTCAAACCGGTCGGCGAAGGCCGAATTCAGTGGATTGGCCTTGGCGAGCGGTGAAGTTTCCACCGGGTACTCGTAAATGATCACAGGGTCGAACAACTGACGCTCGGCGACGCGCTCAAACAGATCGACCAGACATTCTCCAGGCGTCGGTTTTGAGGAATGCCGCTTGAGCCAGTCCGGATCGGAAACGTTGTCGATCGTCGGCTTGGGCTCGCCTTGCCAATACTCGACAACGGCCTCGCGAATTTTAAGCCGGCCGATCCGGGAAAAATCCAGAGTCCGGCCGGCAAATTCAACCACGGGGGAACCGGTGGCGTCGATGGCGGTGCGCCCGAGCAGTTCAACCGAAAAATCCATCAGGCCGTTGTAGTCCGTGTAAGCCTGATAGAACTCCAGCATCGTGAATTCCGGGTTGTGCTGCGAGGAGACGCCTTCATTACGGAAATTGCGGTTGATTTCATATACGCGGTCGAGGCCGCCAACGATAAGCCGCTTCAGATAAAGCTCCGGGGCGATGCGCAGGTAAAGGTCGATGTCGAGCGTGTTGTGGTGCGTGATAAACGGCCGGGCCGCCGCGCCGCCGTAAAGCGGCTGCATCATCGGCGTCTCCACTTCCACGAATCCTTTGTCCTCCAATTGCCGCCGCAGGCTGGCAATGATGCGGCTACGGGTGAGGAATACCTTCCCCACGTCCGGATTCGCGATCAGATCCAGGTATCGCTGCCGGTAGCGCGTTTCGACGTCTTCGAGCCCGTGCCACTTTTCGGGCATGCTCAGCAGCGTCTTGGAAAGGAACGTCAACTGGTCGGCGTGAATACTCAGCTCTCCGGTCTTGGTGCGAAACAGGTAGCCGGAAACGCCGATGATATCGCCGATGTCGAGCAACTGGTACAACTGGAAATCGCGTTCGGCTACGGCGTCCTTCTTGACATAAATCTGAAGTTTCTCGCCGAGTTGAAGCAGGTGCGCAAAACCTGCTTTACCCATCCGGCGAAAAGTGTGGATGCGGCCGCAGATTCTTACCGGAATCCTTGGCTCCAGCTCCTCGGCGGTCTTGGCCGAGTAGCCGGCCAGAATCTGCGGAATGGTGTGCGTGAATTCAAACCGCTGCCCATAGGCCCGGAAGCCCAGCGCCTCGATTTCGCGAATGCGGTCAACGCGCTGCGACAGCAACTCTTGTTCCAATGACAAATGGGATCCCCCTGAAACTCAATATTATAATTGAGCGGTGCTTTCGCTCTCGATTGTTCTGCCGGCCTATAACGAGCACGCCCGGCTGCCCTCGACTCTGGACCGGATCCTGGAATACGTCTCTTCCCGTTCGTTTAGCTTCCTGGAAATCCTGGTGGTCGATGACGGCTCGCTCGACGGGACGGCCGAAACCGTGCGAGGCTACGGCGATAGATCCCCCCTGATCCGCCTGATCTCGAACCCCGGCAACCGGGGTAAGGGATTTGCGGTCCGCCACGGCATGCTGAAGGCGCGTGGGGATTGGCGGCTGTTCACAGACGCCGATCTGTCCGCGCCGATCGAGGACCTTGAGAAACTCTTTGATGCGGCGGCCCGGGAGCATGCTGTCATCAGCTTCGGCTCGCGCGCCCTGGATCGCAGTCTCGTCTCCGTTCCGCAAGGCTGGAGCCGCGAGATGTCGGGGAGGCTGTTCAACGTCATCGTGCGCCTTGTGACAGGCCTGCCCCACCATGATACGCAATGCGGCTTCAAACTTTACCGGGCCGATGCCGCCGAGGCCGTTTTCGGCCGCCAGAAACTGGATGGTTTCGGCTTTGACGTCGAAGCTTTGTTTATTGCGCGCCGCTTGGGTTTGAAGGCCGTGGAAGTGCCCGTGCGATGGGCCAACGTCGAGGGTACCCGAGTAAGCCTGGCCAGCGGGCTGCGCGCATTCCTCGATCTGCTCCTCATCCGGCGCTACGATTGGCGGGGCGATTACCGCCTGGGTGCGGACTAATCGATGATATACTGCTTTCACAAGCCAAATTTCACGCCAAGGGGTACCAACAGATGACAAGAAAATCCTTTGTAGCGATATTATTCGTTAGCAGCCTGCTGACGGCACAAACCGAGCGCGGCAACATTACCGGCCAGGTTTCCGACGCCACGGCGGCATCGGTGGCCGGTGCATCGGTGGTAATTACCAGCCTGGCAACGAACCAGACGACAACCGTTCGAAGTACCGACGCCGGCGACTACAACGTCGCGAACCTGCAGCCGGGAGAATATCGGCTGGAGGTGACGTCGCAGGGTTTCAAGCGCTTCGTTCGCGACCGCATTACCCTGACAGCTTCGAGCACGGTGCGCGTCGATGCACGGCTCGAGATCGGCCAGGTGACCGAAACCGTCGAAATAACGGCGAATACGGCCCAGGTGCAGACCGAGAACGCCAAAATCACCACCGCCGTTCAGAACAAGATGGTCGATGAGCTGCCTCTTGTGGTCGGCGGCGCCTTGCGCAGCCCGTTCGACTTGGTCGGAATCACGGCTGAGGCACGAGGTGGCGGTACGCGGCTGGCGCTCGGCGGCGGCCAGGCCCGCGCCTGGGAAGCGACTCTGGACGGCGTCTCGGTGGCCACAAACCGCGCCGCCGATGCAATCGAAATCGCCTACACCACGCCCTCGCTGGAAGCGATCACGGAGTTCGCCGTCGACACCAACGGCTTCAAAGCGGAGTATGGACAGGCAGGCGGCGGCATTATGACGTTTTCCTCCAAGTCCGGAACAAACGAATTTCACGGTTCGGGCTACAATTTCATGCGCAATGAAAAACTGGATGCGCGCGGGTTTTTCGCCAGCAGCCGTTCCGTCTACAAACAGAACGATTTCGGCGCCACCCTCGGTGGTCCGATGCACATTCCCAAACTCTATAACGGGCGAAACCGCACCTTCTTTTTCATCGCCTATGAGGGCTTCCGAAATCGCGTGGGCGCCAACGATACCATCCGGACCATTCCAACACCGGAGATGTATGAAGGCGATTTTTCCCGCTTGGTGGACACACGAAACAACCTGTTGCTGATCTATGATCCCTCCACCACGCGCGCCAATCCGGCCGGCAGTGGTTTGATTCGAACGCCGTTCGTCAACAATCGCATTCCTCAATCGCGCTTCAGCGAGCTCAGCAAGAAACTGATGCCATTCGGACAGGCCGTGAAGCCGAATCGCGGCGGCGCCCCCGGCACGATCGATTACATCCGTAACAATTTCATCACCACCACGGGAACACTGCTTGAGCCTCAGGACAAAGGCAGTATCAAAGTCGATCACATGATCAGCACCAATCATCGCGTCGGATACTTCTACAACGGCACTGAGTATCGGCGTGAGGTCGGCGGCGGAGGGCCTCCCGGACTTCCTGTTCCCTTATGGGACGGCCAGGCGCAGTTGTTTGAAACCGAATCGCACCGGATGACCTACGATTGGACCATCTCGCCGCGCATGCTGAATCACTTCGCCATTGGTGGAAACTTGTTCTCTAAGGACTCGTTTTCGCCTAACGTCGGCGGCGAATGGAGAGCTAAGGGCATCTGCTTCAAGAACTCCGTCGACTGCAACGTCAATTTTCCCGGCGTGACATTCACCGAGTTCAGCGGCTGGGGCGGCGTCGCGCGTAACGGCACCGAGCAGCCTTTGTGGTCGATTAAGGAAGATCTGAGCTACATCCGCGGCTCGCACACCCTCAAATTCGGCTATTCTTTTCAGAGCCAGCGCGCCAACGGCTTCGGCCAGCAGGACATTTCCGGGCGAGCCGGATTCAGTTTTCTCAGCACTTCGGTTCCCGGAGCGACCAGCTTCAACAGCGGCTCCTCGTTCGCTTCCTTCCTGTTGGGCGAGCCCATCAGCGGACGGACGGAGACGGACCGCTTCGTCGCACAGCTTTACCGCTACCACGGGTTTTACGCGCAGGATGACTGGCGCATCAACAAGCGCCTTACTCTGAACCTTGGCCTTCGTTATGAATTCACCCTGCCGCCGGTGGAAGGGTCGGATCAATACTCGGACTTCACGCCTGACCGCCCAAACCCGGGCGTTAATAACTTCCCGGGTGCGCTGCGCTTTGCCGGCTTCGGACCGGGTCGCGAGAACGTTCGAAGCCTGGTTCCGGGATGGTTTGGAGCGATCGGGCCGCGCATCGGACTGGCGTACTCAGCGGATCAGAAAACAGTGCTGCGCGCCGCCTTCGGACGCAGTTTCAGCAAAGTCACGGTGGTGAGCGGGAGCGGGCATTTTGCCGGCTTCATCGGCCAGTACAGCTTTCAGACCGGCGATCAGGGTGTGACGCGGCTCTACAATTGGGACGAAGGTCTGCCCGCATATAAACTGCCGCCGCAAATCGACCCCGCTTTCCAGAACAACCTCGATGTGGATCACTGGCAATTCAGCGACGCCGCGCGCGCTCCCGAAAACCTGTACTGGACGTTCTCCGTGCAGAGGCAGATCACCCCGAACACTATCCTTGAAGCCGCTTATAATGCCACCGTGGGAACGCATTTGCAAACGGGACTGCTGATGTTAAACCAGATGCCGACGCAGTTTCTGAATGATTTCATCGGCCGTTTCGGCGCACCCATGGCCCTGAACCTGCTGCGCGCCGATATCAGTTCGGCGACCGCGCGCCAAGCCGGAATACCGATTCCTTATGCGAATTTCACTAACCCCAGTGTGCAGCGCGTCCGAACCGTGGCCCAGGCGCTACGTCCGTGGCCTCAGTACCAGAATGTAGTAACCGGGTCGCAGGGCGGCGATAAGAGCGGCCACTCCAGCTATCACGCCCTAGTGCTCAAGGCCGAGAGGCGCTACTCGGAGGGTTTGACTTTCCAGTGGAACTACACGCTATCCAAAATCCTCACCGACGCCGATAACTACGACGCCTCCAACTCCGCCGCGATGGACTTTTACAACCGGGGTCTGGAAAAGTCTATCGGCGCCTTCGATCAGACGCACTCTCTGAAACTGTCGACGATCTACGAGCTTCCCTTAGGCAAAGGACGCCGCTACATGAATCGCGGCGGCGTCGCCAATGCAATCCTCGGCGGGTGGCGCATGAGCGGGATTTTCAGCTACTTCAGCGGCTTCCCGATTGCGTTGACCCGCAATAACCCCTTCCCCATTTTTAACGGCGGGACGCGTCCGGTGATCACAGGCTATGATAACTGGCGGGGACCCATCAAGGGCGAAAAATTCGACCCCTTCGTCGACCAATTCCTGAACCCGGCGGCGTTTCCGGCGCAGCAGCCCATGGACCGGTTTGGCAATTCCACGCGCTTCAATCCCAAAGTGCGGGCATTTCCCAACTTCAACGAGAACGTTAGCTTCGCAAAGACGTTCCGCTTCACGGAAAGCGTCCGGCTCGACTTCCGCTGGGAGCTGTTCAACATGTTTAACCGGACGGTCTTCAACACCGGAAGCGCCAACCTCAATTCCAACGCCTTTGGGGTCGTCAATACACAGGCCAACAACCCTCGCCAGATGCAAGCGGCGTTGAAGCTTTACTGGTAGTGGAGGACCGATGACTCGGAGAACATTGCTTGCTAGCGCCGGGCTGGCCGGTGCGGCGTATGCCGCCGGATCGAAGCTGCCTGAAGGCTCCAATCCGCAGTTCATCATCGCGGCGCTGACGATGCTCAATGCCGCCGGCAAGCTCGACGGCTCCCTCAATCGCGAATACCTGGCCCATCTGGGGGCCGGTGGCGCGGACGGGGTTCTGGTAATGGGCACTACGGGCGAGTTCGCCAGCTTCAGCATCAAGGAGCGCAAGCAGGCGCTCGAAAGCACGCTGCAACACAAGGGAAAGCTCAGCGTGATGTGCCAGATCGGCGCGCCGAACCTGCCGGAAACGCTCGATCTGCTCGACCACGCTAACGGCGCGGGCGCCGATTCCGTGCTCGTGTTGCCACCTTATTATTTCAAGAATGTCCCCGTGGACGGCGTTGCCGCTTTCTTCGAACCGGTACTCAAGGCCGCGAAGCTGCCTGTGCTGGTCTACAACATTCCGCAGCTTAGCGGGGTGCCAATCACGGCGGAGTTGCTCAAGAGATTGTCAGGACACGAGCGGCTCTTTGGTATGAAGGACTCCTTCAGCAAGGCCGAGCCGATGATCGAGTTTCTCCGCACCTTCCCCAAGCTCCGGCTACTCACGGGCGTTCACGGCAATATCGCCGCGAATCTCAAGAACAACGGCGCAGGCGCGCTTACCGGCAACGGGAGTATCTTCCTTAAAGAAACACGCGCGATTTTTGATGCCCGCCAGCGTGCAAATAGCGACATCGATGCTGCCCAAGCCAAGCTCGATTCGGCAAGCACGCTTCTTTCCGGATACGCCGGCGTGCCTGCCATGAAGTTCGCTCTAGGCAAGAAGGGGCTCGGCGAGAGCGGTGTGCGTCCGCCATTTGTTCCGCTCACCGCCGCGCAACGCTCAGAGCTGGCCGCGAAGCTCCGCTGATCAGCAAAGCCACGGCAATCACTACCAGGCAGCCGATCACGTTGTACCAGAGAAACGAAATCTTCGTAAACAGGAAGCAGTAGAAAATCGCCGCTTCCCCGGCCAGCACTCCGGCGAATGCCCCCCGCGCCCTTACCGCGGGGAAAAAGAACGCCAGCACGAACATTCCCAACATCCCGCCATAGAACAGCGAACCCACAATATTGACGGCCTCAATCAACGAGCCAAGACGCCGGCCGACGCCCGCGAACAACACGGCATAGAGCCCCCAGAACACGGTCGCCGCGCGCGAGGCCCACAGCAGATGCGAGTCGGCGGCCTGGCTGGCCTTGATGGGCCGGTACAGGTCCATGATGGTCACTGTCGCCAGCGAGTTGATCTCACCGGAAATCGTCGACATGGCGGCGGCGAAAATCACGGCGATAATCAGCCCGACTACGCCCGCGGGCAGGTAGTTGATGACAAAGCTGAGGAAAATGTAGTTAGTGTCGTTGGTGCCTCCGGCCAGCCTGGCCGCCTCCGCCCGCGCATCCACGATTCTTTCCTGCGCCGCGCGATAGGCGCCGAGCGGCGCTCGCTGTCCTGCTAGATCGCCATTTCTTCGGGCATTGAGGTACTCCAGAGCCGCCTGCTTGCGCTGATCGTAAGCCGCCTGAAAGCGCGAGTCCAATTCCCCGTATGCGGCGTGGGATTGAATCTTCTTATGATCGGCCGGCTGGAACAGCACGGGCGGCCGTTCGAAATTGAAAAATACAAAAACCATCGTTCCGATGAACAGAATGAAAAACTGCATCGGAATCTTCGCCACGGCGTTGAAGATCAGGCTCAACCGGCTCTGCGCGATCGAGCGGCCGGTCAGGTACCGCTGCACCTGGCTCTGGTCGGTACCGAAATAGGCCATCGCAAGGAACGCGCCGCCGATCAGTCCGCTCCACAGGTTATAGCGGTCATCCCAGTCAAACTGTGTGACCACGGCATTCAGCTTGTTGGCGGCCCCGGCCAGGTAGATTGCGTCCATGAAGGAAACTTGCGCCGGCAGCGAGATCACCGCCATCACCACCGCAACCAGCAGACCGGCGAAAATGACCACCATCTGCTGCACATCGGACCATGTAACCGCCTTGATGCCTCCCAGCGTCGTGTAGGCAATCACCAGCGTTCCCATGACGACGGTGGTTACCGTTTCCGGCCACCCGAGCACGATCGAAAGAACCACCGCGGGAGCGTAAAGCGCCAGCCCGGCGCCCAAGCCGCGCTGCAACAGGAACACGGCGCTCACCAGGAACCGCGTCTTACGGTCGAAACGCTGCTCCAGGTATTCGTAGGCCGTATAAACCTTGGCGCGATGAAATAACGGTACGGCGGTGAGGCTCAACACCACCATCGCCAGCGGCAGGCCGAAATAGAATTGCACGAACCGCATGCCATCGACATAGGACTGCCCGGTCGTCGAGATGAACGTAATCGCGCTGGCCTGAGTCGCCATGATCGAGAGCCCCATGGCGTACCAGGGCATGGTCTTTCCCGCAAGCAGGTAGCTCTCCGTAGTCGCCTTTCCGCGCGCCTTGTAAAGGCCGTAGAAGATGGTGAACAGCAGCCACAGGACCAGTACGGCCCAATCGATAGGGCTCATCCGCCTGCCCCTGCGCCGGGACTGAAGCTGCGGCTGAAAAGGGAAAACAGCACAATCAGCAGAGCAAGGTAAATCACCACGGCGGCATAGACACGGGGCCACGTGCCTAGAAACGGCGGCGGATCGTCGTCCGGGGCCCACGGCGGGCGATCCGTCATGGGGCGGCCTTTCCGGCGCTCAGCAAGTTCGAGAAGATACGAAACGCGCCGGGCACTCCGGCCGGCAACTGGCGGAACCAGGAATAGGCTGTGAACACATAGGCGCCCTTGCCGTAGCGGGTGTACAACATCCCTCCCGGCAGCCAGTCTTCACCAGGGTCCTTGGCGGCGAACACCGATTCGTAGCGGGAATCGAACTCGGTAGCGAAGTAGAGCCCGCGCTCCTGCACCCAGCCTTCGAAATCTTTCGCGGTGATGCGGTTGGGAGCAGCCAACAAGGGATGATCCGGATTCGGGAGGTTCACGGGAGCATCTTCGACGGTGACGCGCGCGCGGCCGATCGTTATGGGGTAGGGACCGATGCGGCTGAGTGTGTCCCGTGTCTCCCGGCCCGGAAAACCTTCGAGCACGTTGTATTGCACCACCAGCGTGCCGCCTGCCTGGGCGTAGTCGAGCAGCCTTTGAAAATTGGAGCGCAGCGCGGGGCGCGTGTTGAACGCCCGCACTCCAGTCACGATCACGTCATAACGCCCCAATTCGGCCCGGGTCAAATCATCGTCGCTGAGCAGTGCCACAGCCATGCCGAGTTCCCCCAACGCGGCCGGCATCTCATCGCCTGCGCCCATAATGTAGCCCGCATTCCGGCTAAGGGTCCGAATTTCGCTGCGAACCAGCCGGGCCGAGGCGGGCACAAACACGGTTTGCGGAGGTATGTGCGGGTAAGCGATGACGTGCATCGAAACGCCGCTCTGCCGTCCTTCCACTTCGGCGACGGCCTCGAGCATTGCCGTTGCTTCCTCCCGCGGCGGGTGGATGGTGAACGGAAGCGCTCTTTGTTCCCCCATCCGCTCAAAGGAAAAGTTCGCTTCCCCCGGTTCGATCCGCCAGCCCGCGGGAGCTTTCAAACGTACGATACCGGACGCCTTCGCCTGGTTGGCTCTCACCGAAAGCGTCACCTGCCTCGCCTGCAGGCTCGCAAAGAGAATCGAGCCCGTGCTGAATTGAACCGAAACCAGCGGCGTCAAAACAAACGGCCGGGTCAACTCGCCGCGCACGTTATCGACATAGCGGTGATGCACGGGTCGAATCACTTCGAAATCGACTCCCTCTAGCCGGAATCGAAATCGTGCCGTAACCGCGGGCGGGTGTTCAGCCAGCCCGATCCAATCGAGATTCTCAACCCCATAAAGCCCGCCCTTCTTGGGATGAGCCAGCCAAAACGGCTGTGTGTAAGGCGCCGCCGCCGGAATCTTCCAATCCAGATTCTGCTGAAAGGGCTCGTTCAAAGGCAGCGAGGTTTCTTCCACGGTCCATGCGGGCAGGGCCTCCATCCCTTCCAATCGAGCTCCCAGGAAAGTAACCGGCGCGCGAAGCCGGTTAACGATCGAAAGCTGGATGCGCGCCGCCGAGCCGGGCACAGCCATGGGACTCGAGGCCGACGCGTCTATCCACAGCCCGGCGCAGCGAGCCACCGTTTCGTCCAACTCGATCAGCTTGCGCCCGGCGTCCGGATGTTTGATAGCCGCCATGAGCGGGCGTGCCTTGAGCAGTGTCAATGCCGTGGCTTCCGGCGCCTCGGGCCGAAACTCTCTCGCCGCCGCTGCGAGTAACGAGGCAACCGCCTCGCCCCCGGCCATCCGGTGCCAGCTCGTGTCGACCCCCTCAAACGGATCCTTCATGGCGGGTTCCCCGGCGATCACCACCAGATGATTGCGGATCGCCCCGCGGCGTTCCGCCGAGCCAAAGCCCTGGCTGGCATGGCGGCTGCGGCTCATGCCGGCTATCTCGCCGTAAGAGTAGCCGAGGATAGGATCAAAGCCTCCGGAATCTATCTCCAGTCGCGCAACCTTGGCGTTTTCCCGCTCCTGATCCGCCGTAAAAGCGAACTGGTTGTATAAGACCCGTTTGGCGCGCCACGGGGTTACCGCGCGCAACTGTTCGGGATACCGGGCCGGATCGGCGGCCGCGAAGAACGCTTCCTTGGCGAGCATGGCCGAGCTTTGGTGGTGCCCGTGGCCATCGCGCGGGGTGCCCGAAAAACGCAGCATAATCACATCCGGTCGAAACTTCCGGATCACCCACACCACATCCCCGAGAATCTCCTCACGCCCCCACTTGGCCAGCGTTTCATCCGCGGTTTTTGAGAATCCGAAGTCGATCGCCCTTGTGAAGAACTGCTCGGCCCCGTCGATCCGACGGGCAGCCAAAAGCTCCTGCGTGCGGATCACTCCCATAAAATCGCCCTGTTCGGGGCCGATAAGATTCTGTCCCCCTTCTCCGCGCGTAAGAGAAAGGTACCCGGTACGAAGGTGACGGCCTCGGGCGAAATAGGCAAGCAGGTTGGTGTTTTCATCATCCGGATGCGCGGCGATCATAAGAACGCTGCCGGCCGTGTTCAGCCGATGGAGCGATTGATGGATCTCAGCGGCCCCGGATAAAGCCGGCTGGGCATAAACCAGGCCGGCGGAGGCATGTAAAAGGCAGAGAGTGATGGAAACAGAATTCGAAAAACGCATACGAAAGTGTGAACCAGTTTTCGTTCCAGCCGTCTATCTATCGTAGAGGATGCATGGAGGGGATTTCACGATGCGTACCGAAGCATTCGCGCTATGGAAAGCCGCCCGGGCCTTTTGGGGCCGCTGGCAGGGTAACCAACCCGCCGGTCGCGGCATAGGGCTCGCTCTTGGCGGGGGATTTGCCCGTGGAATCGCCCACGCCGGCGTTTTACGCGTCCTGGAACGCGAGGGAATCCCTGTGGATTGCGTAGCCGGCGTGAGCGCCGGCTCGATTGTAGCGGCAATCTTCGCCGGCGGCGCCGGCTCTCACGAGCTGGAACAGATTGCCCGCCAGATGAAATTCAAAGATGTAGCCGGCTGGAAGCTCAGCAAGATGGGGCTGGTTGGCAGCGAACGCATGGAGGCTTTTCTCCGCCGCGTTCTTAAGGTCCACCGCTTTGAGAGGATGTTAAAACCCCTCGCCGTCGTCGCAACCGACCTGCAAAGCGGTGAGCCGGTTCTGTTCCACGGCTCCGGTGAAGTGTTTACCCCGGTTCGCGCCAGTTGCTCTTACCCCGGCTTGTTTCTTCCGGTTCAGCACAACCACCGTCACCTGGTCGACGGCGCAATGAGCATGGAAATTCCAGCTCAGGCTTTACATGCGCTAGGTATTTCGAGGATCGTTTCTGTCGCCTTGCCGCCGCCCCAGGTGGCTGCCGAGCCGTCCAGCGTTTTCGGAGTCGTCAACCGCTGCTTCCAGATCATGCAGCGCCGCACAGAGCAGTCCTGGAGGCGCTATAGCGACCTGATAATCACACCGCATGTTAGCGGCGTCGCCTGGGATGATTTCTCCCAAGTTGACAAACTCATCGCCGCCGGCGTCGAGGCCGCCGAAGCCGCTTTGCCCACAATCCGCCGCATGCTGGGGCTGCCAGCCGAGCGCGCCGTTTCCCTTCCGGCTACTGCTCTCCCCTCATCTGCTGCGTAAGGTAATTTTCGTAGCCCATCTCCTGGATCATGTGCAGTTGCGCTTCGAGAAAATCGACATGTTGTTCTTCATCGGTCAGAATTTTTTCAAATAGCTCCCGCGAGCCGTTGTCCCCGACTTCCACCGATTTGGCGACAGCCTTATTCAACCGTGGAAGGGCTTCCAGTTCGAGCGCCAGATCGTTTTCAAGTTGCGCTTTGACGGAATGGCCGATCCGCAATGGAAACAGTTCGCTGAGCTTCGGTAGTCCATCCAGAAACAGAATGCGCTCAATCAATTCCTCGGCGTGCTTCATCTCCTCGATGGCTTCTTTTTTGGTGATATTCCCCAGCCGCTGGTAGCCCCAGTTTTCCATCATTTCCGCGTGCAGGAAATACTGGTTAATGGCGGTAAGCTCCGCTTTCAGCACTTCTTGCAGAAACGACAGGACTTGTTCATTTCCCTTCATGTTTTTCTCCTATGGGTAGGGTTATGTCCATTGTAACAGGCGCACTAAACCGGTTTGCCGGACCGATAATGAAACCAATGCCTTTCTCCGCACTCTTTCTTGCCGCTGCGCCGCTGTTGGCACAGCCTTCCGCGCTGTTTTATCTCACCAGAGACGCCTGGTCCGTGAAGAGCTTCCTTCACCATGCCGCGCAGATCCACACCGTGTCGCCGGCCTGGTATGAGACAAACGACCAGGGAACTCTTTCCGGGAAGGCCGACCCATCCGTTCTGGAGGCGGCCCGCAAGGCGAACGTGCAGGTTATGCCCCTCGTGGTAAACCCCGGATTCGACCAGCAGACATTTCACCGGCTGGCTACGAACCAGGCAGCGCGCCGCAAGCTGATCGAATCCCTTGCTGCCGAATGCCGGCTGCGCCGCTACGCCGGATTCCAACTGGATTTCGAGGGTGTCGCCATCGCCGACCGTGATGCCCTTACTCGCCTTGCCGCGGAAGCAGCCTCGGCTCTCCATGAGGCCGGCTTCCAGCTTTCCGTCGCGGTAGTGCCGCGCTCCTCCGATCAGCCAGGCGCCGGCGGCTTCTCCCAGTGGGCATTCGCAAATTTGCAGGGCGCCTATGACCTTGCCGCGCTAAGCAAGTCCGTGGCCTTCATTTCCTGGATGACGTACGACCAGCATATGCGCCACACCACGCCTGGACCAATCGCGGGGTATCCGTGGGTTGTCGAGCAACTGGATTACCTGCTCCGTCATGTGCCAAAAGAAAAAGTGTCGCTCGGGATTCCGCTTTATGGCCGCAGGTGGTACTCGGGAACGCGCGCGCCTGGCCGCGACCCGGCGGTCCGGATGGCCACCGCATCTTATCCCGAGGCCATCCATCTGGCGGCGTCCCGCAAAACGCCGGTGCTGTGGGACAACTTAGAACGCGCCCCATGGTTTGCGTTCTACCGGGATGAAGTACGCGAGTACGTCTTCTTCAATGACGGCAGGGCCTTCGGGGAGCGATACGAACTGGCTCGCAGGCGCGGGCTGCGCGGGTTCTCCTGCTGGGTGCTTGGCGTCGAGGATCCGGAGATTTGGAACCGGATTTCGAAGCGCTAGGCCGCCTCAAGCACCCGCCTTGCTGATATCGACACTCGCGCGCAGGTTGGCCACGCCCGCCGTGTACCTGGTATCCACCACCTGAACGGCGATTCCTTCCTCCATCCAGTCGTGCCAGACGCCGTCCGGATCATGCGAGGCTACCGTAAGCGTGTACTCCTGCGGGCAAAGGTGGCATGGGAAGCGGAACGTGATCGTGAATCGGTCGCCTGCCCGGCAGGGACCGAATCGCACACCTTCCAGCTCCGTGTTGGTGCCGAACACATCGAATCCGATGCGGGTGCGGATGAGGATGCCCACTACGGGATCGGCCACGGGTGCGGCAAACTCGACAACGGCGCGCACCATGGCCTGCTCGCCGCTTACCCACACAAAGGCGGCTTCCCCGCTGGCGTTGCAGGCTTCAACGGAAACCAGGCGCGCGCGGCCATCTCCCCGGCGCAACGCCGGCGGTAATGGAAACGAGCTGCGGCGCGCCAGTTCGCGCTGCTTCTGCGCGACAGAACGGCGGTAAGCTTGCGTGATCTCGCGGGGATCGCCTTTTGCTTTGAGCCGGCCCTGATCGAGCCACCAGATCTCATCGGCGATCGCTTCGAGTAAGGTGAGTTCATGTGAGACGACCAATGCGGCGCCTCCGCGCCGGCGCAGAAGCTCCAACTCCATGGCCGCTCGCGCTCTCGTTACAGCGTCCTTGGTGGCGAGCGTATGATAGAGCGCGAGAGTGCCGCATTCCTCCAGCCGTAACGTGTCCTCAGGACCAAGGTATCGCGTGGGAGCAAGACCTCCGGCTTGCCCCTGAACCGGCTTACAGGCGCCGGTGGCCAATTGAAGCAGCGTCCGCTTTCCGGCGCCATCGTCTCCCAGGACTCCGATCACGGCGCCCGCCGGCGCCGTAGCCGTGATCGGACCCAGCGGCGGCATAAAACAATCGCGAAACCATACGGACATACTCTGCTAGTCTAACAATCGCATGCGCGAACTCCTCATTTTGTGCCTGGCTTTGATGATCGTGGCGCTGAATGCGTGCAACAAAGAAGATCGCCTGCGGCGCTCGCTGGCAGCCGGTTCAGGGACGGTAATCCTGCCATCGGGCGACATTGAACTGAAGGCGCCACTGGTGATTGAGGGCGCGCGCTCCCTCATCGTCAGCGGCAACGCACAAAAATTGAAAATGAGTTTCGAAGGCGAGGCCGCCATCGTAATTCGCAACTCCAAAGATGTACGGCTTGAAAACTTTGCCGTGGAAGGCAACCGTGAGCGCCTGGACAAGCGGCATGGACTTCCGCCTTCCGATCAGCCCATGGCACGCTGGCAAAAAAACAACGGCGTGATGGTGTTGAACAGCGACAATGTGCGCCTGGAGCGGCTGACCATCCGCCTTGTTGCAGGCTACGCCGTCCTGGCTAGCGCGAGCCGGAGAATCACCATCGAAGAAGTGCTGGCCGGGGATTCCGGATCTCTGAATGAAAAAGGCCGCAACAACGCTACGGGCGGCATTTTGTTTGAGCAAGGCTGCGAAGAGTTTGCCGTCCGCCGCTCGAAGCTTCGCAATATCCGTGGCAACGGCATCTGGACTCATGCCCTTTACAACTCGCCGCGAAATCGAAACGGCGATTTCGCTGAAAACGACCTCCGCTACATCGGGCGCGACGCGTTGCAGGCCGGTCATGCCACCCAACTCAGGATTGTAAGCAACACCGGCGGGTTTATCGGATTCCCTCACGAGATTGTGGACGTGGAACAGGGCGGAATCCCGGTCGCCGTGGATACGGCGGGCAATGTGGATGAGAGCCTCTACGGTGGGAACCTGTTTGAGGAAGTGAACGGGAAGTGCATCGACCTGGATGGATTTCATCATGGCAGCGTGCGGGGTAATGTGTGTATGAACCGCCGCCAGGCAAAGGACTATCCGCACGGCCACTACGGAATCGTGATGAACAACAGCAATCCGGACATGGAATCGCGCGCCATCCGAATCGAAGATAACGTGACCGAAGGATTTCGTTTCGGGGGACTGTTTCTGATTGGCCAGGGTCACACGGTCCGCGCCAACCGCTTTCGACGATTGAACCTGATCCAGTGCAACGACAACCTCGCGGCCGGCTGCCTCTACAAGGAGGGAGAGCCGGACCTGCTGCGCAGCGGCATCTACCTGGCCAATGGCGCTCATCGCCCGGATCCGGCCAGGGGAAACGTGATCGAGGACAACGAAGTTCACGGCTATGGCATGAAGACCTGGTGCGTGGTAACGGCTCCGGGCGTTTCCGCAAACAGGAACACGATTCGCGGAAACCGCTGCGCCGAATGATCAGACGACACGCATGGAAAGAGGCTCGGATCGGGTGTCGCCCAGTTGCACCACCAGATCAAAGCGGCCTTTGGGAAATGATGCAGGCATGCGCGCATTCACCTGGCGCGGCTCCCCATCCCCCGCGTCGCCGGCCACCATCCACACCTCCAATCGCTTTCCGCCAAGATGGAGTTTCACATTGCCGCGGTCGGCGTTGGGCGGAAGACCCGCCACCCAGCAGGAAAGAAACGCATCCCCGTCCTGGCTCACTTCGCCCGGCCGTAGCGACTTGCCGTCGCAGCCCCCCGTGACGCGCAGAGGCCCCGTGCTGAGCGGAATGTCCACCGCGATTGCCGCCGGGTTGCTGAACCGGCTGCGGGCGGTCCGTACGCGAACGGCGTGCCAGCCGGGATCGAGCCCGGGCGGAAGCCGGAAGCTGGCCTGCCAGCCGTCGCCGCCCACAAACAGCACCGATACCGGCCGTATGCCGAAGCCCGCAACTTCGGGAAAAACGGAGTCGATTGTGAGATCTTTTTCCGGACTCTTGAAAAACACCGTCAGGTAGTCGTCATTTCGGGAATCGATGTTGATGCCGTAGTTGCCGGCATGCGTCGCGGCACGCAATTGGGGCGGGTCGAATTCCGGCTGGTCCGGCTCCGGCAGCCAGCGCCGGTAGCAGGCCACCAGCGCGCGCTGCTGCAACACTTGCAGCAGCTCTACGCGTGCAAACCCGGCCGTGCGGCAGAAGGCCAGCAGGCACTGCACATTCGGCCCGCACCAGTTGTCAATCTGGCCCAAAAGCTCACTGGTTTCATAAAACTCGAGCGCCGGCAGATCGGCCGTGGCCGATTCGTTGGTCACAAACGATTCCACGATCGCCATTTCGCCGGTAACTTCGCACACCCGCTCCAGCGCCAGAAGCGGATGTTTCAAGTGGTAGAGCACGCCAAGAAAAAAGACAAGGTCAAAGACGCCGTTGCTTTGTTTGGAAAGCTCGTAGACGCTCTGGACGCGGTATTCCGCTTTGGCGCCCAGCAACTGTCTGGCGATGTGAAAGCCTTCCACTTCGACGCCATCGACCGCCACCACCTCGGCGCCGCGCCTTTCCATTTCGAAGGCAAAGAAACCGTCCCACGTGCCGATGTCGAGCACTCGTTTTCCCGCGAGGCTGGCCGGAATCGGGAAGTCCCCCAGACGCCGCTCCAGCACTTCCAGCGGCATGATGCCTTCAATCAACCGGCCGTCGGGGAGCCGGAAACTATGATAGAAACCTTTACTCGCATAGCCCTCCACCTGCATGCGGTTCCAGGCGGCCCATTCGGGATCGTTAGCGCGAATGAAGGGCATCTCGGACATGAGTCGATTATGCCGCGCCGCGAGCGCCTGGCGCACTTGAATCAACCTCCGCCGTGGAATGCGTAATAGTACGAAAAGATCAGAATCAGAATCACTCCCACTACAAGCGCCGCGATCTTCCATTCCTTCATCCGCGCGCGCCATTTTGCGGCTTTTCTCGCTTGCTGGCCGCGCGGGTCCCAGAGCCGGTCGCGGTTCAACTCGCGGAAGCGGGCGGCATAGTCTTCGCGTTGGAAGAAGAACGCCCTCCAGGACGGCTCGTATGCTTCCTGAAGGAAGGCGGTAAAGTCGACGGTGGCCGACACGCTGGTTGCATTGGAAACGGAAAGATGCCGTGTGGCTCGCCAGGTCGCCATCAATAGAATCGATCCCACTCCCAGCGGCAGCATCGCGAAGCCGGCCAGCATCAGCGAGAAATCCGAAATCGCTTGCGAGGCGAAGTACAGCCCCACAGCGAAAACGATCGCGCCGCCGATTCCCATGCCGCCTCCTTTGACGAGGTAGAGCAGCGGAGTCCACGATGGAACCGGCTTGCGCTCCCGGTCATGGCGAGTGACGCAGCCGTGGCAGAACAATGGCCGGAAGCCGTGGACGGCGGGAGTTTCGTCACGATTGAATCGAAAAACTTTCCGGATCAGCAGCGGAACGTTCGCTTTAACGCCACAACCGGGGCACAGATCGGGGAACCTCGGAGCGCCGCGATTCCGCAAAAGCACCATGCAGCTATCTTCGGCGCGGGCCTTCTGCCGCATTTGCCTGCGGTAGTCTTCGAAGTCCACTGTGTGTGGCGCGGTCATGGCGAGTGCCTGGCTATCTCGGCGGCTCGGATTCCACGATCCATTTCCAGCGCACCGC
>Ga0187893_10003963_pt1 | contig 28940 bp, 20 predicted proteins | sample MA1701074metaG_FD_139574 | JGI IMG/M metagenome (GOLD analysis project Ga0187893, IMG submission 139574) | White microbial mat communities from a basaltic lava cave in the Kipuka Kanohina Cave System on the Island of Hawaii, USA - MA170107-4 metaG ...
CCACCACAGATTGTTCCGCAGATCCAGCAAGCCATTGGTCAGGTGCAGGCCCGCTGCTCCATCCACTCGCACGCCCGCTCCACCAAACTCCGTGATGATGCTGTTGTAAATCTTCGGCGCGGAATAATCGCGAATTTGCAGGCCGCGGTTGGACGCCGTATTGGTGCCCGCCCCGATCCACGTGGCATTGTAAATCTCGAAGTTAGCAATCGGCTGGTTGGTCCCGGTGGTCGCCCCGTTGATTTCCCCGTTCAACTCCGCCCCGTTGTCCTTGGCCCCGCGCTCCTGGATGATCAGCACAAACTGGTTCTTGCCCCGGTAGCCCATGTCCGTGTCGAACCCATCGTCGTCGCAGAAGGCCGCCACGCAGTAGCGGGTGTTGACCGTGCCGCCGAAGAACTCGAAGCCATCGTCGCGGATGGCGTAGCACTCGACGTGATCAATGACCGTACCGCGGCCCACGCCGCCCAGGGACAGGCCGTTGATTTCCCGGTTGGGCAGAATGTTGATGCCGCCGTGACGGATGGAGACGTAGCGCAATACACCCGAGCTGTCGTCGTCGTCATTGCCGCCGAACCGATGCACCCGCTGGCCGTTGACCTCAATGTCGGTCAGTCCTTCATAGACTTCGTAGATGGGGTTGGACACTTTGCCCACACTGTCGGCGGCCATGTTGAGCGTGGCCTTGCCAAAGACGACCACCCCGCCCCACAGGCCGCGGGAGAAGATGCCCAGGTCTTCCGGATCGGTCACATCGTCCGCCTCAGCCGTGAAGATGATGGGCTTGGTGCGAGTACCCTCGGCGAAGATTTTGGCGCCCTGGGTGACATAGAGGGCGGAGGCATCGTTGGTGCCGCCGGGTTTGCCCTTGACGACGGTGCCGGCCTCGATGTTGAGCACGCCGCCACTGAGCACATAGATGGGACCGTTGAGCACGTATTCATTGGTGTGATACCAGGTCGTCGTGCCGCTGATGTGAGTGGTGACCTGAACGGTCGCCCCCATCCCATTTGATGCCAGCAGCAAGCAGGCAGCTAGAGGCAGCGCTTTCAATGCGCGAATGATGCAATTCTTCATAAGTATGTTTGGTTCGTTCGGGTTGTTGATACGGCAGCAGTAAAGCAGGAGCGTTTGTCGGAAACATTTCAACGAAGTGACGATTGGGTGAAACTCCCCCACAAATCCGACCATAGAGAGCCAGCGCGAGTCAGAAATCGTAGCTGAGGCCCAAGCCGAAAGTCCGTCCCCGCTTGTTTGAGGAGAAGAGTAAGTTGCTGTCTTCGCCGTAGGTGCGTTTGGTTTCCGGGTCGAGGAGATTGCGGACACTGAATCTCACCGACATGTGGCGGCCGATCCTTTGTGAGATCACCAGGTCAAGCGTCAGTGGCGGGTATTCGTAGATGTCTTCGGCGATGGGACTGGCAATCGCGATGCGTGGACCTGCGGCATTAAGGAGTAGCGAGGCGCTGGTGCGCGTGCGCGGGTTGTCGTAATTCAGATCGAAGTTGAGGATGTAAGGAGACTGATCGTAGAGCGGACGGGTGCGTGAGACGTTGGAAAGATAGGGCAGCTTGTTTTGATATTCTACGTCCGTGAGCGAAGTCTCGGACTGGATATAGGAAAAGTTACCGCCGAGGCTCCAGTCCCGGAGGGAGGAATGGATGAAGTCGAGGTTCTTGCGCGCTTCCAGTTCGAGACCCATCACTGTCGAGGAGTCGCGATTGAGAAAGGAGATATTGTCGGCCAGGATGTCCAGCGCATAGCGTTCGATGGCTCCCTCGATTTTCTTGTAGTACAAGCTGAAGCTGACTATCTCACCGGGCCGGGGGAACCACTCCCAACGCACGTCGTAATTCTGGGCGGAGCTCATTTGGAGGGTGGGGTTGCCGTCGAGCAACACATCCAGAATTGGGTCGTAACTGCGATACCCCGCCATCTCGCGGAAGGAGGGCCTCGCCACCGTCTGACTATAGTGGAGGCGAATGTTCATGTCGCTGCGCACTGAATAGATAAGCCCCGCCGCCGGCAGCAGATCTGTTTGTTTGATTTTGCTGTGGTTCTCACGCAGCCCGGTTACACCGCTGGCGACATCGCTGATCGAGTCCACCGTCATGTCAGTGGTTTCCAGGCGCAGCCCGCCGACCAGGCGCACCTTCGGCACGAGCGGGAAATCGAGCATGAAGTAGGCGGCCTGGATTCCGGACTTAGCGTCGTACGTGCTGTCGAAGGTCTGCACGTAACGCAGCCAGTCGTACCGGATGTTGCCCCTGGTACCAGTGGGGACAGCAATAAAGCCGAGATTGGTCGCCGTGAGATAGGAATTGGGATCACCATTGAAGTCACCGAGGACTTGCGAGTCGTCCTTGTAATAAAATTGCCGCTCCTGAAACATTCGCTCCGAAAGGCTGTCAAAGAGTCCCAGCTTCAACAGCCCTTCCTCTTCGTGCCATTGACGAAAAGGGACGGTCAAGTCGAGTTTCAGGTTGCGGTTCTGTTCCTCGAGCGTGCGGAAATAGCGGGTGGGATCGCCTGGATCGGGCAGCCCGGAGGCGCTGGTCGAAAAGGTTCCCCCTACTTCCTTGTAGTTGAAGTAGCGCGCATCCGGTTCGTCTTGCGAGGTGTCCGAACGAGCAGCGAGCCAGTCGAGCTGGATGCCCCCCACGGAGGGGAAGCGATGCGTACCACGGAGTTGATAGGTGTCGAGCGTCCGTTCCGTGAACTGCAGCCGGTTTTGGTAGATGGTAGCGCCTGGGTCGGAATCCTGGGTGCCAATTTGTTGACGAACGTAGTCGATGCCGTTCTGGTTATGCAGAAAGTTGAAGGAGACTTCATGGTCGGCAAGAAACTGATAGGCCAGGACGGCCATGCCCGACCAGTTCACACTTTCCACGGCCAGCACGTCCACGTTGTCCTTGCCGATCGAGAACTGTCCGCCGGTGGTTGGCCGGTAGCGGCGCGAGATCCCGTCGTCGTAAAAATTGAAATCGCGCTTGTAGTTCAGACTGCCGAACACGCCCAGCGGACGGCCAAGAAAGTGTGTGGTGTCTCCCGCGGCCAGGGAGAAATTGTGGTTGAAAGGGGGCGCTTCACGATCCGGAGCAAACTGGGCGGGTCCCAGCAACTGGGTCAATCTCGCAAGGGTTTCAGCCGCCTGGACGTTCGCCGCGTAGGTCGGGCTTGTGCTGATTCCCGAATTGGGCACGAGCGCAGGCGGCCGTACTCTGAGACTTTGCAGTTCTGACGGCGCCGCCCGTGTTCCATCATCCATTCCCAGCCAATCGAGCCCGCCCCCTTTATAGGTGCGGAAATCGTCGTTGCCGGTCGCCTGCGTATTGTAGGCCCCGCCAATGGAGAAGTTGGCAAACGGACGATCAGGAAACGACTTGCTGACGATGTCGATACTGCCGCCGGTGGACGCACCCTGTTGATCAGGCGTAAAAGTCTTCGACACCACGACCTTATCGATCACCTGCGCTGGAAACATGTCGAGCGACGCGGCCCGGCGATAAGGGTCGGCAGAGGGAATCTCACCGCCGTTGAACGTAGTGGTGACGTAACGATCGCTGAGTCCGCGGACGACCGCATATTTGCCGTCCACAATGGTGGTGCCCGAGATGTTTTTAACGATGGCACCGGCATCGGAAGCGCCGGACTTGGAAATCTGCTCCGAGCCGAATGCCTCAATGGCTGCCGCTTCCTTCGCACGCTCGGCGAACAACTGTTTGATGTCACTTTTGGCCGGAGCGGAGGCGAACAGCTTTGGCGGCGCGATCTTTACTACCGGCCCCACGGGCTTCAACGCGACGTTGGTCTTGCTGCCGTCACCTCCAGCTGAGCCGCTCGTCTTCTTTTCCGTGCTCTCGCTGAAGAAGCTTTCGCCGACGGCCGCGGGCGCGTCCGTGGAGCGGCGTCCGCCGGAGGGAGGCGGGGCATCGGCGGCGACTTTGCGCGGGCCAGTCGTTCGCGGTTGCGCCGGGGGCGGCTTGGGTTTGTCTTCCTTCTTTTGCTGATCACGAGTCGCGCCAATGACCCCCTTGATCAACTCCTGCCCCATTTTCGTATTGGCCAGAATAATCAGCGCGATGACGACCACGGCGACGTGGGCTCCGATGGAAATCCACACACCCGTGCGATCCTTTTTCCTGGCCTTCGTTGGGCGATCGTGCGGATGGTCCATCATGGCGGAATTAGCAGGCGCGAGTTACACCTTGCCGGAGGAGAAGATCGCGAAGCATGGGCTGAAAAGAGGCCGGCGGGTTATCTGGCGGCTCTCGCGGTTTCGGTGGCCAGTCCGAACTTGGCCACGTTGGCCGAGATCAGGACGTCCAGCACATTGACCACGCGTTGGAATTCAATGCCCGCATCGGCGCGCACCACCACGTTGAGGTCCGGGTCGTCTTTGCGGAATTGCACCAGGGTGGTCAGCAATTGATCTTCGTTCATCTCCACGTTGTTGAGCGTAACCTTGCCGACGTTGTTGATGCTGACGTAATACGCCTTGCGCGCCGCGTCCTTGGGATTCACGTTCGCCGCCGAAGGCAGCGCGATGTCCATGTCGGTGACGGGCGGCGCGGTGGTGAGAATGAAAATGACCAGGAGCACGAACGCCAAATCGAGCAACGGCGTGATGTTCAGCTCGCTCAACGTGTGGTGCTTGTTGGCGGAGTATTTTTTCATGGGCGGTGGTGCGCGTTGCTCTGGCTCGGGACGCCATCAGCCGCGGGCGATCAACGGATCGGCTTGCTGTTCCTCGCGCATCTTCTTCAACGCGTCGGCGATTTCTTCAGAGACCGGCCGGTTGTCCACGTAGGTGTGCTCAACGGCCGTGGCAAATTCTGTGACGAAGTTATCCAGCTCCTGTGTGATGTTCCGGATCATCGTGACCATGTAGTTGTAGGCAAACATGGCAGGGATGGCGACGAACAGGCCGACGACCGTAGCGATGAGCGCGCCCGCCACGCCAGGCGCCATGGCCGCCAGGCTGGCCGCCTGCTTGATGGCGATGCCGGAAAAAGTTTCCATGACGCCCCAGACCGTGCCGAGCAGTCCGATGAACGGCCCGCCGGCTACGGCCGTGGTGAGGACGATCATTCCCTTTTCGAGCGAGATGGCCTGGGCGCTGACCGAACGCTCGAGCGCGACCTTCACCGATTCAAACGAAGCGTTGCTGATTTTGATCTTCGTCGTGCGCGCGAGCATGTCGGTCTCCGCGCCGGGAACTTTGTTGTTGGAGGATGGCAGAGGCGCCGTTTGTCGAATCTCCACGGGATTGTTCTTGAGGTGATAGGCCACTTCCTCCGCACCGGTGAAATAGATTTCGTAAGCCGGCGAGCCTGGAAACTCCTGGTTCTTGTTGAAGAGGTCCATCGGGTCGCGAGTGGACCGATAGGCGCCGTAGAATTTTTTCGACATCTTGCTCGCCTTGTAGAGCTGGAGAGCCTTGTTGATAATCACCGTCCAACTGAAGAGAGAGACGACGACCAACATGCCAATGGTGATCTTGCCTTCGACGGTCGCCTTCTCCATGGCGAATTTAAAGGCATTGGCCAGCAGTGGCGTGAAAGTGAAGGGTTCCATAATAAATAAATGTCTCTATGTGTTTGTCGTGTTCGCGAATTTGCTTGAACGCTAGGGAAGCCGAATGACGAACCAATGGCGCGCCCGTTACTTTTCCGTCACGACAGACCCCTTGCCCGACTGCGATTTTCGGCCAGGCTTCGATGTCGAAGAGGAAACATCCGCAGAAAGACAGGGGCCGTTCGAGTGGGTGGAATCTCCGGCCTGGCGCCGCCATTCTGTGGGCGTCATGGCAAATCGCTTTTTGAACAGCGCGTTGAAAACGCCCAGGTGCCGGTAGCCGCAGGCGGCCGCCACGGTCATCACCCGGGAATCCGTTTCAGCGAGAAGCCTTCGCGCCTTGAGCAACCGCATCTCAGTCTGCCGTGAGCGCAGCGACACACCGAAGTGCTGCAGGAACAGCCTGCTGAAGTGGCGCGGGCTGCACCCGCAATAAGCCGCGAGCTCATCCGACGACGCATTCAGGAATTCCTCTTCGGTGAGGTGCTCCAGCAACACACGGATGCGTTTGGTGGCCGAAAGCGTCGAAGCCTCGGCTTTGCCCGCCGGCGCCAGATCGCGGGCAAACGTTTTGCCGACCAGTTCCAGCATCTCACACCGGAGGAGCAAGCCGTTCTGTGTTTCGGCCTGCTCACACAACTCCGCAAATTGTTTCGCGATGGGATGGCTGGCGGGCAGCAGCCGGATGGGTTGGGCACCCTTCGCCGCCAAACGATCGAAATACTGCCGTTCGGCCATCGTCAAAAGTCCGCTCATCAAATCCGGGCAGAACCGGAAATGAAACAGACGCACGAGGCTCAATTGGCTCGCACGAAAGACGCCCTGCCTGGCCGGAGGTAGCGCGAGCACGTCCCCGCTGTTCACCTCGCGTGCTTCGCCCTGTCCGAGCCAGTAACCCTGGCCTTGAGCCACCCGGACGAAACACCAGCATTGAGCGGGCGCCTCCCATTCCGTCGAAGGGGGAAGATCCAGCTCGTCGAGCGCCAGATGGCTCTGATATTTCACGCGGCCGGCAAGCTGACACCGGCCTGTTACATCAACTCGTCGCGGCAGCTACTTTTCTGTGACAAAGAGGTGACGGCAAACTCCTTTGTACCGGCATGAAACGGTGAACAGACAAGTGACTCGATTGTTACCCGCCTGCCAACCTATGAGATCGATTTTCCCGATGGCCGGCCGAATCTTGAATAGAGCGCCGGCATCAAGATGAGATTCAACGCGGTAGAAGTGATCAGGCCGCCCAGAATGACAACGGCCATCGGGTATTCGATTTCGTGGCCGGGTTTATTGCCAGCAAACACAAGAGGTACGAGCGCCAGGCCGGCGCAGAGGGCGGTCATCAGGATCGGCGCCAGTCGCTCCTCAGCGCCTCGGATAATCAGGTTCGGACCGAATGGTTCGCCTTCGACCGTTTCCAAATGTTGGTAGTGGCTCAAGAGCATGATGCCGTTCCGCCCCGCCACGCCGAGTACAGTTACGAAGCCGACCAACGAGCCGAGGGACAACACACCACCGCTGAGGAAAGCGCCGAGCACGCCACCGATCAGCGCAAAGGGCAGCGTCAGAAATATCAGCCACGTCAACCGCCACGACTGAAACTCGACGTGCAGCAGCACGAGGATTCCCAGCACGGCCAGCACGGCCAGCAACAGCAGTCGCCGTTGAGATTCCTGACGGGCGGCGTATTCGCCAAGGAATTCCGGATGATAGCCGCGCTCGAAGGATAACTCGCGCACGCGTTGCTCGATTTCGCGTGCTACGCTGCCGAGGTCGCGGCTCTCGGCGTTGCAGGTCACATCGATGCGACGCGAAGCGCCTTCGCGTTTGATTTCGTTCGGCGTGGGTTCGATGGCAATTTCAGCTACGTCACGAAGCGGCACTTGCGAACCATTGGGTGCGTCAATGAGCATTTCGCCCAGCGCATAAACATCGCCACGCACGGCTTCAACGCCCCAGACCGTCACAGGGTACGCGCGCTGTTGCTGATACACTTCGCCTACCTTCGCGCCTTGCACCAGTGTCGTCGCGGCACGCCGCACTTGCCCAGGAGTGAGGCCGAATTGCTCCGCCGCGTCGGACCGCAATCGCACCGTCACCTGCGGCACGAGCACTTGTGGTTCGACTTTCAGATGCGTGACGCCGGGCACCTTGTCCATCACGGCGGACACCTCCTTCGCCTTGGCGCGGAGCACGTCCATGTCTGGCCCAAAGATGCGCACGACGATGGTGGCGCTGGCTCCGGTGAGGACTTCCTTAATGCGCTCCTTCAGATACGTCAGCACGTCGCGGTACAGGCCGGGATAGCCGTCCACCACTTCCTGGATTTTATGCACGGTCGAGTCGTAGTCCACCGTCGGCTCGATGCTGATCCACAACTCGGTGAAGTTCGGCCCCACCACTTCATCAGCCACTTCCGCACGCCCGATGTGCGAGCCGAAATTCCGCACGCCGGGAATTGCGCGCAGCTCACGGCTTGCCTGCACCGTAATGCGCCGCATCGCGTCGAGCGACGTGCCGGGCTTTTCCACCCAGTGCATCAGGAAATCCGTCTCCTTGAAGTTCGGCAAAAATTCCTCGCCCAGCCACGGCAGCGCGATTCCAGTCGCAGCGAAGGCACCCACCAGAATGGTTGTCGCCAGACCTGGTCGTGAGACGATTCGGGGCAGAAACTCCCGGTAACGTCGTTGCAGCGCTTGCGCCAATGGTGAACGGGCCCTTTCGCTCGCGCGCGGTAGCAACATGAGCGCGAGCGCTGGTGTGAGCGTCAGCGCGACGAGCATCGAAGCAAGAATCGCCAGCACGTACGCCAACGCGAGCGGGCGGAAGAACGAGCCGGCCAGTCCCGGCAAAAAGAACACCGGAACGAACACTAGAGTGACGACGAGGCTGGCCAGCACCACCGCGCTGCGGACTTCGATGGAAGCATCGAGGACGACTTGAAACAACGAACGTGGTTTGTCAGACAGCCGGTTCAGGCGCAGGCGTCGCGCAATGTTTTCTACGTCGATGATGGCGTCATCTACCACGACGCCCACGGCGATGACCAGTCCGGCCAGCACCATCGTGTTAATGGTGCCGCCCATGTAATGCAGCACGATACCCGCCGCCAGCAGCGAGAGCGGAATGGTGATGAGGCTGATGACCGCCGCGCGCCACTCATAGAAAAATGCGACCAGGATTACTACGACCAGCACACAGCCAAGCAACAGGGCCTGTTGCAAGTTCGCCAGCGACCGTTCGATGAACGTGGCCGGACGAAAAATCGTGGAGTCGATTTCCAGGTCCTTCAGTCCGGGCTTCAACGCTTCCAGCGCAGCCTCAACCTCGCGTGTCACCGATAGCGTGTTGCCCCACGGCTGTTTCTCGACGATGAGCAACAGACCGGGAACGTCGTTAATGACCGCATCACCGATTGGCGCCGGATGGCCGATGCGCACTTCGGCCACGTCGCCCAGCCGAATGGGAGTGCCGCCCCGGAAATCCACGACGGTACGCGCGAGGTCCTCCGGCTCAATTACCGGCGCCAGATGGCGGACGGCGAGCCGCTGGTTCGGCGAATCCACGAAGCCGCCGCCGCTAACCACGACGGCATCGCCCGCGGCGCGCATCACGGCATCAAGCGTCAATTCGTGCGCGCGCAGTCGGGCGGGATCCACCAGCACTTGATACTGGCGGTCGCGTTGGCCCCAGATGGCGACGTTGGCTACGCCTTGCACGGCCATGAGCCGCGGGCGAATCGTCCATTTCGCCAGCTCGGTCATCTCCGTTTGCGAAAGCGTCTTTGAGGTGACGCCAATTTTCAGAGCGCGACTGGTGGAAGAAAGCGGCGAGAGCATCACGGGCGGATGAGCGACCGTCGGCAATCGCGAACTTTCAATGGCCACGCGCTCCTGTACCATCTGGCGCGCACGCAGCAAATCGGTGCCTTGCTCAAAAATCAGCACGACTGAAGAGAGGCCGAGCACCGATTTCGAGCGAATGGTTTTCACCCACGGCGCGCCGTGAAGCGCGTTCTCGATGGGCACGGTGACCAGGCTCTCGACTTCCTCGGTGGATAGCCCCGGCGCTTCGGTCTGGATTTCGACAATCGGCGGCGCGAATTCCGGGAACACATCGAACGCCGTTCGCTGCGTCGTTCTGATGCCCACCAGCGTGAGCAGCAACGCCAGCGCGACCACCAGCACCCGCAGTCGCAGCGAGGTGGATATGATCCAGGACATCATAGGCGTTGGGTCCCGTCGCTCATTTCCCAATGCCGAACTCCGTGCCGAACAACTCGGCAGCGCCATCGGTCACTACTTTCGTTCCCGCCTTCGGACCGCGCGCCAGGACCGCGCCGGTGTCCTTCACATAACGGACTTCGATCCGTCGCCGCGTGAAGGTGTGCGGCGCGGTATTTTCGTACACCCACGCCCCGCCATGAATGTCGTGAAGCACCGCAGCTTTCGGGACGACGAGGCTCTCCGCTTCGCCTTGCAGCGGAAGGGCCACAGTCACCTTCTGTCCAGGACGCAGCTTGCCGTCCGCGTTATCCAGTTCATAAAACAGATCAACTGTGGCTGGCGCTGCCGCGGAGGAGAACGGCACGGGCACGGGACGAGCGGCGCGTTGGAGCTTGTTGGTGCCGCTTCCGAGACTGTTCACACCAGCCGGCGCAGCACGGTCGATTTGCTCGAGGTCGCCGGCATAGACTGGCACGCGCACCCAAAGGACGTCCTCCCGCACGGCGTCGAACAAAGGCGCGCCCAGCAGCGCCCGGTGTTCGCGGGCTGTTTGCAGCGTAGCCTCCGCCAACTGCGCCTGCGCACGCGCTTCGTCCACGGCGCGCTGCGTGCCGGATTTGTTGGCAATGAGACTCTCCGCACGGGCCAGCGCGATCTTCGCGGCCTCCAACTGCACTCGTGCCGCCGCGATCTTGCCGTCGGCATCGACTTGCATTTCCGCCACGCGCACCAACTCGGTGGGCGTCATCGCAGGCAGCAGCGAATAAATCGATTTGCCGGGAGCCTGAGTTGCGTTCGATGCCCCGGCGTTGCGGCCCAGCGGCAGCAATAGTTCACCGCCCAGCGTGCGGGTACGTCCGACTTTTTGCATCGTGACGGGCGCGGTCACGATACCCAGGCGCTGCTCCGCCTGGGGCGTCAGCACGATGGAAGCAAGATCGTTTTCGGTGATTACTTTCGCGGGTGGCGCCGAGGACTTCGTCTCGGTTTTGCCAGGCTTGCAACCCCCTGCCGCGACGACGAGCACCGCCGCGGTGATGAGAAATAAAGATGAGTTCATGCAGGTGAAGTGAATCACTTTGTTTCCGCTTGCAACCGCGCGCCGACGCTGCGCTCCAATTCGGCCCAGGCGCGGCGCAGATCGGCGGCCAGTTCGGTCTGACGCACGCGCGCGGTCAGGAGTTGCCGGGCGTTTTCCTGAACGGCCAGCGGAGACATCTCGCCCAGTTCGTAAGCTTTTTCCGAACGGCGCACTAGTTCTTCGAGTGACGGCACGAGCTGAGTGCTCCAGTTCTTTTGCGCATCCGACGCCTGCTGATACCTCGTGTGTGCTTCACGGATCTCCAGGGTGATGCGCTGTCGCGTGCCCAGGTAATTCCAGGCAGCGCGTTCGAGCTCTGCGCCTGCGCGAGCGCGGCCGGCCTGGTTCTGATTGAAAATCGGTATGAGCAATTGCGCGCCTGGACCAATTTCAAAGCCTTCCTTTCCTTTGGCATTGGCGTCGATGATTCCCGACAACGCAAAAATCTCGGCCCGGGCCAGCCCAGCGCGTTTGCCAGCCGCTTCGACCGCCAGTTCCGATGCGCGAAGATCCGGACGCGCAGCCAAGGCCCGGCGCTCCAGGTCTGCCAGAGACAGCGCCAGCGCAGGTGGCACTGATACCGGCGAGAAAAGCACATTGGTGACGACGCCGGTCATGCCAAGCAGATTCAGCAAACGCTCCTGCGCTATGGCCACATCGCGCTCTTCGCGACGCGTTTCCTCGCGAGCGCGCGCCTGTTCGGCCTGGGCGGTGACGGTATCCAGTTCGCTGCCTTCGCCGGCGCGCTGACGGCCTTCCGTGATTTGCGCGATACGTTCGCGGAGCGTAACGGCGTCGCGTCCAAGTTGCGCCCGGTCCCTGGCAAGTTGCAGGTCGCTGAAGCTGGCGCGCACATCACGGACGAGGTCGAGACCGTTCTGGACAAGACCATCGGCTACGCGCTGGGCGTCGAGTCGCGCGACGGCCACGCGGCGTGGTCGCAGCCAGGCGGCCTCGAGTGGAAACGTGGCAGCAAACTCCAGTTGCTTCGGCCCGAGCGGGAAGAGAATCGAAAAGGACGGATTCGACAAAAGACCCGCTTGAGCCAGATCAGCCCGCGCGAGGCCAAGCTTGCTCAAATTCTCCTGGAAGAGCGGATTGTTCCAAAGCGCGACAGCCACGGCTTCGTCCGCGGAAATGCCGTCGGCCAGATCGACCTTCGGGGGAAGCTGATTAGTGGCGACAGCGTTTGGACGCAGCGTGTGCCCGGTGCGCAGCCGCACGTCGTCTGACAGATGGCTGCGCCGCGTATGAACGCTTTTGACGGTGCAACCTGTGAGCAACACGGCGGCGAGGAGGAATCGAACATCTCTCAGAAACCCAAAGCACCTGATGGTTTTGCCGTCGTGAACGAATTGAGGATCGTGCTTGTGCAAGCGGGCCGAGTTTAGAAAGGGCTGGTAATGTGTCAATCGTGCGTCGGTTTACGTTGGAAGGCAGCCCTCTCGGCCAAAGGATCGCGCAGCGCATTGAAGCTGCAGCCGTTAACCGTGCCGCGGTGCATTGGAGAAGTGACATATTCTTCGGGCGATAAACCTCTTATTGTTCGCCACGCGCCACGCATCCGCGGGTGAGTTCGTTTCCATTTCGTAACATTTCCGACCTTTGTTCGTAACGACACGCTCCTAGCCTGCATCGCGAATACCGCAATACACACACCTATGAAACGTACCAAACTCAGGCTCGCAGCCATGACAGCAGGCGCAGTCGCGGCAGCTCTTTCTGGTATCAACGCTCACGCTCAGTCGTCCGACTCGTTGCTCGACAAGCTCGTGGACAAGGGCATTCTCACCGTCAAAGAGGCCGACGAGTTACGCCATGAGACGGACAAGGATTTCACCCGTGCCTACGGCGCCAAGAGCGGTATGCCGGAATGGGTCACCGCTCTGAAGATCAACGGAGACATGCGCGCCCGCTACGATTATTTCAATAGCCAGAACGACGCCTTCATCGAGCGCAGCCGCTTCCGGTATCGCCTTCGTCTCGGAGTGGTGGTCACAATGGTGGATAATCTTGAGGCCGGCGTACGTTTCACCTCCAGCGATCCGAGTGGCACGTTCGGTGGCGATCCCATTTCGGGCAACACCACTTTTCAAGACAACGGTTCCAAGAAATTCGTCTATCTCGATCTGGCCTACGGGAAGTGGAATTTCCTGAACACAAAGCCGGTTTCCAGTTCCATCACTCTCGGCAAGATGGAAAACCCGTTTCTTTTTTCGGATGCAGTGTTCGACAACGATTATACGCCGGAAGGCGCGGGCTATAATTTGACTTACCGGATGGACGACGTGCATTCCCTGAAACTGAATGCCGGCCTCTTCGTGCTGGATGAATTGAGCGCGGACAGCCGGGATCCTTATCTCTACGGCGCACAAGTGCGATGGGACGCCCTTTGGAGCAAAAAAGTCTCGACCTCGTTCGGTTTGGCCGCATTGAACATTGTCAACTCGCAGTCGCTATCCAATGCGGCGATCCCGGCGGTGAATCGAGGAAACACTCGAGATGGCAATGCGGTCCCGGCGGCCTCAGCTCCCGCTTTTCATTTCAACCCTGTTATCGCCGACGCGTCGTTGACCTACACCTTCGTAGATGGACTGCCTGTTGTGTATGCGGCGCCCTTTCCCATTAAAGTCGCCGCCGAGTACATGAATAACCTGGCCGTTAGTGACCGTAACCAGGCGTTTCAAATGGGCGTGACTTTCGGCAAAGCTGGCAAGAAGGGTCTTTGGGAAGTTTCCTACCGGTACAAATATGTCGGCGGCGACGCGTGGTATGAGGAATTTGGTGACTCGGATTACGGCGCCTTCTACGCGGGCACTTTCCCCAACTCCGGTTCGGGAGCAGGCTACGGCGCGGGCACCAATCTGCGCGGCCACGTTTCCCGGATCAGTTATTCACCTTTTGATGCGCTCACGCTCACGGCCAGTTACTATCGAGCCTGCCTCATCAACGAATTTCCGGCCGGCAGTAACAGCGACATGAGCCGTCTCATTGTGGACGCCGTCTGGAAGTTCTGATCTCGCACTACAGAGACCTTCGTTCCTCCTCCGTTAAACAGCCCGGCCCCCGCTCAGGTGGGCCGGGCTGAGTTGTTTCTGATCTGAGTCGGATTCCCGTATCACTGCACCACACACCAACAGCGCCATCGCGGCGGCCCCGGTCCGACTCATATCAGTTCCAGGACTGGCTTCCATTGCGCTGTTGCCTATCGTCACTGATTCGTTACGCAAGCGCCCTTTGTCCGTCACAGGCCAGCCATAGCTTGAGAGCGTTAATGAACCAATCGACACACACTATGAAAACGACCATCTCTAAAGTCACCATCGCCGCCATGACGTTGGCGGCCGCGGTCACAGCCCAGGGGGGCGCGGCCATTACGGTCAAGGGCTCCGACACGCTCGTCATTCAGGCGCAGAAGTGGGCGGAAGTTTACATGGGCAAAAAGTCTGACGTTAAGATTCAAGTGACCGGCGGCGGCACCGGCACCGGCTTCGCCGCGCTGCAAAACCAGACTACCGATCTCTGCAACGCCTCGCGCAAAATTCGCGCCGCCGAAATTGCCGAGTGCATCAAGTCATTCGGTCGCCGCCCAACCGAATACAAAGTCTGCCTCGACGGCCTGACGGTGTTCGTCAACGAGAGCAATCCGGTGAAGGAACTCAGCCTCGATCAACTGATGCAAATCTTCACCGGCAAGACCAAAAACTGGAAAGAAGTCGGTGGCCCGGATGCACCCATCACGCTCTACAGCCGCGAAAACAGTTCCGGCACTTATGAGTTCTTCAAGGAGCACGTCCTGCAAGGCCGGGACTTCGCCGCGCGTGCGCAAACCATGCCGGGCACGGCGGCGTTGCTGCAAGCGGTAGCCAAGGACAAGAACGCCATCGGCTACGGCGGCGCGGCCTACGCCGCCGGAGCCAAGGGTCTCGCGATCAAAAAGACGGAAAGCTCGCCGGCCATCTCCGTGACGGAAGAAACAGTCGTCAAGGGCACTTACCCCATCTGGCGTTATCTCTACGTCTATATCGATCCGTCGCTGGATAAAGGCGACGTCGCCGCTTACATCAGTTGGATTCGCAGCGACGAAGGGCAGAAGGAAGTAAAGGAGATCGGTTACTTCCCGCTCCCGGCCCATTTGCGCGAGAAATAATTTCTCGATGTCCTCGTTCCTCCGCCATCGAGACGGGCAGGCGGGAGCAAAACCAGCGGCGCTCCCGCCTCCCTCTAATTTCCCCGGAGTTCGCACGTAGGCCACGCCGAAGCCGCGTTTCTCATGCCTCAATCCGTCCCCCATCAAAAGCGCACCGTCGGCTGGATGGGCCTCAAGCGCGGCCATCATGCGCGACCGGGCGAGTGGATCGCCGAGAAGTTCATCTTTCTCGTCGCCCTCTCGGCCATCGTGATGATTTTTTTGATCTTTCTCTTTGTCGCCCGCGAAGCGCTACCCGTCGCGTTTGGGAAGACCAGTAACTCTGCTGTCACAAAGGTCATTACGCCCGACCAAATGGACAAGATGAGTCAAACCGAGTTGATGGAATATCTCGAACTGACTCCCAAACAGCTCGCCGAAATGGACAAGGCCATCCTGAAGGAACTCATGCTGGTCAAAGCCGAAGCCGCGGCCGAAGCGCCCAAGGACAAAGACGCCGCGCTCAATACAACGAGCTGGCCGTTGATGCTTAAACCGCATCCATGGACTGGCTACGACCAACCGGAATACATCTGGCAGCCCGTGTCGCAGATTCCCAAATACAATCTTGTCCCGCTCATCATCGGCAGCTTGAAGACCACCGTCATCGCGCTGCTCTTCGCCGTGCCGCTCTCGCTGGCGGCGGCGATTTACGTCTCGCAACTCGCCAATCCAAAGACCAAGGAATGGCTCAAGCCCGCCATTGAATTGCTCGCGGGCATTCCCTCGGTGGTGCTCGGCTTCTTTGCGCTCATCGTCATGGCCAGCCTTCTCCAAGGGTTATTCGGTTACCAATCGCGCCTGAACGCGTTCGTCGCCGGGATCGCGCTGGGGCTGGCTGTGATCCCGGTGGTGTTCTCCATCGCGGAGGACGCGCTTACCAGCGTGCCGCGCACCTATACCCAGGCCGCGCTCGCCCTCGGCTCTTCGAAGTGGCAGGCGGCCTGGAAGATTGTTCTGCCCGCCGCAATTCCCGGAGTGTTTGCCGCCGTCGTCCTCGGCTTCGGACGTGCAATTGGCGAAACGATGGTCGTGCTCATGGCCAGCGGCAATGCCAGCATCGTTTCCGGAAACCTCTTTGACTCCACGCGCACCATGACCGCCACCATCGCCGCCGAACTGGCGGAGACGGTTTTTGGAGGGCACCACTACCGGATTCTCTTCCTCATCGGCGCACTGCTGTTCGTCGTAACGTTCCTCTCGAACATGGCCGGCGACGTGATCATCCACCGGCTCAAGGCCAAAATGGAGGGCAAGACCTGATGCCCGCGAAGTCGCCACCGCCGGAACCGGCATTTGAGGCGCAACTGGGTCGTCGGCGGCGCTGGAAATTGCTCATCGCAAAACAGGAAACTATTCCCTGGAGCTTTCAATCCACTACCTTTGGACTGGACTCGAAAGTCTTCACCGGGCTCACCGCTCTGGCGACCGTCCTGATTCTCGCCATTCTGGCCGTCATCCTTGGCAACGTTTTAGTAAGTGGTCTGCCTGGGCTGTCGTGGCGTTTTCTCACCAGCGGCACCGAGAAGGACATGTTCGATGTGAACAAGGCCGGGGTGATGCCCATGATTCTCGGCACGGCCGCCCGCGTCATTCTGATGACCATTTTCGTCATCCCCATCGGAGTGATCACCGCGGTCTATCTCACGGAATATGCGCATGCCACGAGCGCCTTCACGCGCGTTATCCGTGGCGCCGTCAATAACCTCGCGGGGGTGCCATCCATCGTCTTCGGTTTGTTCGGCCTTGGCTTTTTCATCAATTACGTCGGCGGCAACATGGACGCGCTCTTCCGGCCCGGCGCGGCCGAACCGGTCTGGGGCAAGCCCGCCATTCTGTGGGCTTCTATGACGCTGGCCGTGATGACGCTTCCGGTCGTCATCGTTGCCACAGAGGAATCACTGCGCGCCATCCCGCCCGGCTTGCGCGAAGCCAGCCTCGCCCTCGGCGCCACGAAGCTGGAAACCATCATCAAGATCGTCCTCCCGCAGGCGCTGCCCGGCATCCTTACCGGCGGCATTCTTGCCGTCAGCCGTGCAGCGGGGGAAGTCGCACCCATTCTCTTCACTGGTGCGGCCTATTACATGGCCACCTTGCCCACGCATCTCTACGACCAGTTCATGGACCTCGGTTACCATGTCTTCATCCTCTCCACGCAATCGCCCAACATCGAAAAGACACGTCCCATCCTCTACGCCACGGTCCTCGCGCTTCTGCTGCTCACGTTCACGCTGAACATCGTGGCCATCCTCGTGCGGGCGCGGATGCGCAAGAAAATGCGGGCGCTCCACTAACGCTTATGGCTGACACCGGCTTTGCCAATCTGAAATTCAAGACCATCGTGCCCGCGCTGCCGGTCGAAGACCCTACGCGCAACACGTCGCTCATCGTCACGGACGCTCTTAACCTCCATTACGGCGAGGCGCAGGCGCTCAAGAGCATCTCCATGAGCGTGCGCGAGCGCATGGTCACCGCGTTGATTGGGCCGAGCGGCTGTGGGAAATCCACTCTGCTCCGCTGCTTCAACCGGATGAATGATCTCATCGATCATGTGCGCATTACCGGCTCCGTCAAAATCGGCGGGCAGGACATTCACAGCCGCGACGTGGATGCGATCGAGCTGCGCAAACGCGTCGGGATGGTCTTTCAGAAATCCAATCCGTTCCCCAAAACCATCCATGAAAACATCGCCTACGCCCTGCGGCTGCACGGCATGAAAGAAAAAGCGGAGCTCGACGAAGCCGTCGAGCAAAGCCTCCGCAACGCCGCGCTTTGGGATGAGGTAAAGGACCGCCTGTACACGAGCGCGCTGGGCCTTTCCGGCGGCCAGCAACAGCGCCTGTGCATCGCCCGCGCCATCGCCATCCAGCCGGAGATTATTCTGATGGACGAACCGGCGTCCGCGCTGGACCCAATCGCCACGGGACGCGTCGAAGACCTGATTCTCGACTTGAAGAAGGACTTCACCATCGTCATCGTCACGCACAATATGCAACAGGCCGCGCGCATCTCCGACTACACGGCCTTCTTCTACCTCGGCGAACTCATCGAGTACGACACAACGAACAAAATCTTCACCAACCCCGCCAAGAAGCAGACCGAGGACTACGTCACCGGCCGCTTCGGTTGATTTTCGTTTTACGCATCACGACCACGCAACACGCTTCGCCCTATGTCCGTCCACTTTGACCAGGAACTCGACGAATTAAAAAAGAAGCTGCTCGTCATGGCCGGCAACGCCGAAACCGCGGTCAGCCGCGCCATTCGCTCCTTCACCGACCGCGACGACGACCTCGCCCGTCGGGTCAAGCAGGACGACACCATCCTCGACGAATTCGAGAAGGAGATCGACGAAGTCGCCATCAACCTCCTGGCTAAAGCGCCACTTGCCTCCGAATTACGCCTGATCACCGTGGCGATGAAAATCTCGCACGACCTGGAGCGTGTGGGCGACGAGGCGACGACCATTTCACGCCGCGCGCTAGAACTGAATCAGGAACCGAAGCTGCACACCGAAGTGGATCTCCCCAACATGGCCACGCTCGGCCTGGCCATGCTCAAGGAAGCGCTCGAAGCATTCGTCAACCGCAACCCGGCCAAAGCCCGGGCCATCATCCCGCGCGACAAACAAATCGATTCGCTCAACAAGCAGCTCCAGCGCGAACTGGCCAGCTACATGGTCGAACGCCCTGCGACCATCACGCGCTGTCTGAACCTGATGACCATTTCCAAGAGCCTCGAACGCATCGGGGACCACGCCACGAACATCGCCGAGGAAGTCGTCTATCTCCACGAAGGCGAAGATATCCGCCACGACCCGAAGATTAAGGGTAGTGCCAAGTGATTTACTTGCGGAGTTGGTCCACCAACGCGGCAAGTTGTCTGGAACCACTCTTCGGCCCGCAGGACCATCTGTTGTCCAGCAACAAATCCAGATTGACCCGCCCTGCCAAAGCCTTACTCTCCGCGTTTACAGCCAGTAAGACTGAAACAACAGCGAACTAGCTTTATTATGGAAAATAGTATTAGCAAATCACCGTCCGGCGATACCCGCCGGACATTCATCAAGAAAACCGCCACTGCCGCCGCTGCGGTCGCCGCGACCGGCATTATCAAAACGCCTGTCTATGGCCAGAGCAGCGCACCCTCCACGGGCCGCGTGATTGGCGCCAATGACCGCATCGCCGTCGCCATCATCGGCGTCGGTTACGGCATCGGCCAGAACCACATCATGGGCATCCAGCAAAAGGGCCAGGAGAACAATGTCGTGGTCGCTGCCGCGTGTGATGTTTATGCACAGCGGCGCGCGTGGATCATGGGCAAGGCCTGGCAGTACGATCGCAAAATGCCCGAACCCCTCAAGGAAGCTGACGTTTACAGCGATTACCGGAAACTCCTCGAGCGAAAAGATATCGATGCCGTCGTAGTGGCCACACACGACCCGCTGCACGCTCCTGTCTCCATTGCCGCAATGGAATCAGGCAAGCACGTCTATTGCGAGAAGCCGATGACGCGCTATCTCGACGAGGCGTTCAAGATTCACGACGTGGTGAAAAAGACCAAGGCCATCTTCACGGTCGGATCGCAGGGTTGCTCGGCGGGCGCCTGGCACAAGGCTGCGCAACTCATTCAGGCCGGCAAGATCGGCAAACTCGTTTGGGCGCAGGGCTATTACTGTCGCAACAACAAGAAGGGCGAATGGAACTACACCATTGAGAAAGAAGCCTCACCGGAGAACATCGATTGGAAGAAATGGCTGGGCCCGGTTTCGGACCGCCCGTTCAGCGCGGACCAGTTCCATCGCTGGCGCAAGTATTACCCGTATTGCGGCGGCCTGCTGGGCGATCTGGTTCCGCACCGCCTCCATCCCCTCATGCTTGCCACCGGCAAGCCGGAGTTTCCGACCCGCGTCACCAGCATCGGCACCAAGAAGATTAACACCGACCGTCTGACACCCGACACGCCGGAGCGCGACGTGCCTGAGCACGTCCAGTTGTCCGCCGAATTCCCCAACGGCCTGCTCCTTACCGTCAGCAGCAGTACGGTCAATTCCCGCAGCCCCGGCTTCGTGATCTACGGCCACCAGGCGACGCTTGAGATCGGCGACAACGGCAACAACATGCAGATGATTCCTGAACGCCCGTTTGCTGACGAATTCGAGGGTCTCACCGAGAACGAGCGCAAAGACCTGACCATCGAGCCGTTGAAGGGCTTGCAGGCGGAAGACATCCGCGTGCACGAGAAGAACTGGTTCGATTGCATCCGCAGCGGCAAGCAGCCGAACGCGGGCATCGACCTTGCCATCCGAGTCCAGGCGGTCATCTCGCTCTCCGAAATGGCCGAGCGCTACAAGATTACCTGCCTGTTCGACGAGAAGACGCGCAAGGTGACCACCGCCGACGGCAAGGAAGTGAAGCCGCTGACCTACGGCTCGGTGAAAAACCTGTCGTAATTCCGCTCCTTGAATCGCCTACGGGTTTCGCGCGCCAGGTGCCGCGAAACCCGTTTTGCTTTGGAGTTGGAGTGCTGGAGTAATGCGTTGATGTGAATCAGCGGCTCGTCGTCTGAAACACGAACTTGGCTATCCAATACTCCAACACTCCATTACTCCATGCCCCGGCCCTCCGAACCCATCACGCTCGCGCGGCACGCGATGGCCACGCGCTTCGAGATCGTCCTGCACGGCCCCAACCCGGTGGCGTTGCGCGCCGCCGGCGAGGAGGCGCTGGACGAAATCGAGCGCGTCGAGGCCCTGCTCAGCCTTTATCGGAACACCACCGAGATTGCCTGCGTCAACGCGTGCGCAGCGCGCGAAGCGGTGCGGGTGTCGCCACCCGTTTTCCGCCTGCTGGAGCAAGCCCGCCGCCTGAGTGAAGAAACCGGCGGCGCGTTCGACATCACCCTCGCGCCGCTGGTGCGCTGCTGGGGGTTCATGGGCGGCACCGGGCAAATGCCATCGCCGGAAGCTGTGGCGGCGGCCCGTGAAAAAGTCGGCTGGCGCCTGATTGAATTGGATGCAGCAGACTTCACCGTTCGTTTTGCGCGCGAAGGCGTGATGCTCGACCTTGGCGCCATTGGCAAAGGCTACGCGATCGAGCGTGCCGCCGAAATTCTGCGCGAGGATGGGATAACCAGCGCCATTCTTCATGGGGGCACGAGCACCGTTCACGCGATTGGCCATCCGCCCGATGCCGACGGGTGGAAGATCGCTATCGAACGGCCCGTCGAAGATCCGACAACACCACCTCCCTTGTTGGCCACAGTGCCGCTCAAAGACGAATCATTGTCCGTCTCTGCCGTGTGGGGGCGATCTTTTCAGAGCGGTGACAAAACCTACGGCCACGTCATTGACCCGCGCACAGGCCAGCCGAGCGAAGCCGCGCTGTTGTCTGCCGTCGTCCTCCCTTCCGCCACGGAATCCGACGCACTGTCCACCGCGCTCCTGACTCTCGGAGAAACGGGGCTTCCGAAAATCTCTACGCTTCGCGCCGGGAGTCGTTGCTTGGTTGTTGGTCGCAGGTCTGGGAGGATCGAGATTGAATCAAAAGGCATCGATTACATCCAGTGACGGCGACGGCTCATGGCTGGAGCAGTCATCCCTCACTCCACGGGAAAGCTGAACCTGGCCAGTTGAATGGTCCCGTTGATCTGCGTCTGGATAAACAGCTTCAAAAAGCCCGCCTTGGGCGCAACCAAACGGAACGGGACTTCCGGGCCGCTCCGGGCCTGTTCGCGAGGAGGCTCGCCATGAGAATGGACGTGGATCATTGTGTGCCGGTCGTCCATGAAACCCACGACGTGGGCAAATGCGCCCATCACCGGCTCCAGCCCGAAGCACGGCCTCCCCTGTCCGTCCGTCACGCGCAGCCGGGCACTGACCGGCAGACCGGCAGTTACTTTCTTTCGGTCGAGACGCAATTGAAATCGCCACCCATCCGCTGCCGATTCCATTTGTGTGATCCGCGTTGGTAACGGAAGCGAGGGAACCGCGCCGGTGATGACGGCAGTCGGAGTTTCATTGCGCCCAGTGGCGAGCGGCGTCACGTCCAGCCAAAGATAGTAATCCCCCGGTTTGCGCGGTGTAAAGACAAACGTAAAGTCACCTGGCCGCCCGGAAGTGATCGGGTGTTCGTGATGATAATCCTCCAGCGAGGAATCAATGACCATGGCGTGGAGCCGTCGCGTGTGAGTCTCCAGCAATTGCAACGAACCGACACCTGCGCCGGTGGCGTCGCGCAGGCGCAAGTCCACCTGCACGGTCTGATTCGTGAGGAGGCGTGGCGCCGAAGCCTTCACGGAAAGCGTCGGCTGGCCGGGGAGCAACAAAGCGGTGTTCACCGGAGATGCGCTCGTCAGGAGAGCATCAGGAGTGTATTTGTGCTGGAGGTTTTCCAGGATCAGCCGCGCTTCCGCGACGTGCTGGGTAAACATGGTAACGTCGCTGGTGCTGGCCGCATCAATGAGTTGCGGGCGCAATTGTCCCAATCCATCAAGCGCTTTTCGGACATGCGCCATGGTTTGCTGGCCCTGCCTCACGCTCCCGCGCTGAAGCAAAGCGAACTTGTTCAAAAGCGTGTTGACGCGGCCCGGCGCATTGGTCCATGCGTCGGCCTTCGGGAATTCCTCCAGCGCCTCAACTTCGATCCAGGTCTGCTGCCAGAGATCCGGCAGTTCACCTCCATCAGTGCCACACCACGGTTCGAGAGCCGTAGAGGCCGCGCGGACCCACTGAGCCAATACCAGCATTGAAACGATGGCGACGAAGCGCATAAAGTTGCCGAAAGGCTGGCACTGGCATCACGACTCGTCAAGGAACCGGGTCGCCCGCGCTCCAACTCCAAACGTCATGGCGCATTGGCCGGCGGAGGAGGAGGAACAAAAAAACCTCTGATTTCGGATGGAAAGATTGAAATCGTCTGTCGAAGCACGACCTCTGCTTCGCGATGCTTTCCTTCCATCGTCAAATTGGAAGCCTCAGCCAGTTTCGCCCCGGCAGATCGCCACTGAAGCATCGCAGAGTCCAGTCCTGCCAGCGAGGTGCCTGTCGTCGGGTCCTCACGTAATTCCTGCAGAAACGCCTCCAGCCTCCGCCCGACGAACAAGGATGCTTTTCCCCGCGATAAACCCGCGTGGTTGAGTGGCCCCAGGATCTCCAGCCACGGCTCGTTCTCGCGATTTCGCCGGGCGCGGGCAAACCGATCCGCTGCCGGATCGACCGGCCCGGCCAGAAACATCCAGAGTCCTGCCGGGTGCGCCAGCGTCGGGTTTGCGTCGTCGGATTTGACTTCGCGTAGCCTTCTCGCCACCACAGCGGAATCGATCAATGCGCCGGTTTCGAGATGACCGATGAGCGCTACGGCCGGCTGCCCCGGTGCAAAATCACCACGCCAAAGCGTCGCACGGGGGAACACATCCAGAAAGGTCGCGGTCACGATGTTGAACTCCTCTTCAGAAAGTTGAAACATCGGCAGCCATTGGCAAAAAATCCCGCCGGGGGCCAGCGCCCGCCGGACCGCGGCAAACTGATCGATTGTGTAGAGCAAGGATTCGCCCTGGTGCCAGGGCACGAACAGGTCACCGACGACGACGTCGAACCGTTGACCAGCACCTTTGAGGTAATTCCGCGCGTCGCCTGAGATGACATCCGCCCGCGGTGAGTCAATGATTCCCAGGTTGGCCTCCGCGAAATGCGCCCGCGCTGTGGTGATGACGTCCGGCACGATTTCGATGGCGGTGATACGTTCGACCGGATGCAGCAATGCCGCGCCCGCAGTGATGCCGGTGCCCAAACCAAGAAACGCCACGCGTTTCGGCGCGGGATGCAGCAGCAACGGCAGGTGGGCCTGCATTCGTTCGTCCCCGGTTGAAGCCGTACCTCCCAGCACATAGAAGTTGTTGAGCTTGATCCGACGGCTGGGTCCGTTCTCCACCACGGCCACAATGCCGTGGCTGCTTTCCTTGAGCGCGAGCAGAGTCTCGCCCTGATGCGCGCGAAACTTCGTTCTCGGAAGCTGCGCCGGCTTCAATATGCCGAACGCGACGACGACAATGGCCGGCCAGGCTAGCCGGAACCATTGCACTCGTTGTCCCTGAAACAAACAGAAGTCACCGGCAGCCATCATCATTACTCCGGCGCACACAAGGCTCGTCCAAAGTCCCAACCATGCGGGGAGGAAAAAAGCCGCCAGCAGCGCGCCGATAATAGAGCCGGCGGTATTGGTTCCGATCAGCCAGCCAAGCACACGACCCGACGATTCGCCCGTCGCGCGACCTGCGAGTTCCAGGAGCAGCGGTAACACCATGCCCGCGAGCAGCGTTGGCGCGAGGACTGTCGGAAGTGTGATCCCCAGCAACCGAAATCCGTAGGATGTCCAGCCATCGCTGCTTTCGAGATAAGAGAGACCATTGGTCATCCTGAAGAAAACGTTCGGCGTGAGAAAAACAATCGCCCCGCCGGCCATCCACGCCCAGCCGAGGCAATTGAGAGCGTGGCGTCCCGAACGCAGCAAGCGCCGGGCAATCACCGCGCCGCCCGCCAGTCCCATCAGCAGCACCGCAACGACGACCGAGAAGGAATAAATCGAATTCTCGTGGACTTGCGCGAACATCCGCGACCAGACGACCTGCAAAACGAAAAGCAACAAACCGGAGAGTGCGGCGAGCAGAGTCATTGAGCGCAGCGACAAACTGTTTGCTGCGAAGGTTGGAAAGCCGGGAAGTCGGCGGCTCTGCTGGCTTTCCGCGGCCCGGCTCGTCGCGGTGTGCTGATAATCACCAATGCCCACCTTCGTGCGCGTGTCCAGGGACCACGCGACAATGCCGATTAGCAGATTGCCTGCGACGCACACGCCATAGCTGGCGTGCGCGCTCAGATTGGGGAGCCAAAAAAACGGCACACTGAACGCGCCGACGGCTGCGCCCAGGGTATTCGCGGCGTAAAGACCTCCGGCGGAGATGCCAAGTCGTCGCTGAGACCCGGCAAGCGCCTGGCCCAGCAGGGGAATCGTGCCGCCCATGCAAAACGTGGGAACAAACAGGGCGGCCATGGCCAGGACGGTCTTCATGGCAAAAAACCCCGCAGGGGATCCACTCAACAGCCGGTAAAGTTCCGGGTAACTATTTTCGTAAAGCCTCAACAGCGGTTCGACGAGCAGTGCCCCCAGACCAATCCCAATTTCCAGCAATCCATAAACCCGCACGAGGTTGGAGAAGCGCATCGCTCTGGCGCCCATGACCAAACTTCCCGCGGTGAACCCAAGGAAGACCGAGGCGAGAACGGCCGCCACCGCAGGTGTGGTGGCCCCAAACACTGCGGCGAACCGGCGCATCCAGAGGATTTCGTAAACCAACGCCAGGGCGCCGGACATGAACATCAACAGGTGCAGCAACACCCAAGGCATGTGAAAGAAGGATTCGGACCTTTCCGCACCTGCGCGAGGCGCTTGGAGATTCATGCGGCGGCGGACACCCGGCAAGTCATGCGGGCACGATTTCACCCGGATAAATCGAATTCAAGAAGCGAATTGGCCGCGTGGGTCCGCGGGGAAGAAATCGCAAGCAGGACAGCGGCGAAAGCGGCGTGCCGCCGTGAGCGTTACGTGTGATCGAGAGGCGACCTTGTCCTCATCCTTCATGCCTTACAAACGACAGCTTCTTCATGAGCGTTCGCCGAACCGGACAATCGTCGGCGATCTGGAGCAGCGTCGCTCGCTGTTCTTCGGAAGCCACTCCGTCCACCTTGACAGTGTACTCGAACGTCGCCTCTTGCGGATGATCACGCTTGAGGGAAACGCTCACGGAAATGGCGCCGACGGAGATGCCCAGCTTGTCCGCCTGCATTCGGATCCACATGTTGATGCAGCACGCGAGCGAGGCTTCCATCAACTCGTGCGGTCCGAAGCCCGCGCCCTGGCCGCCTTTGATGGGCAGAACGTCGGCAGCGGCGCGTTGCGTGCCGTTGGTGAACTCGATCAAATAGCGCGGTTCTTGACGGTGGGTCGTTATCATGGGTTTGAGGGAATCGAGCCGTTGGGTTAAGCGCCTCCTTCTCGCAGCCGGTCGCGGGCCTGCGCCATCTGCCGCAATTTGTCTTCGGCAACCCTGGCGGAGGCGACCGGATTGTCGGCGAAGGTCGCGAAGCCGCAGTCAGGGGTCAGCAGCACCCGCTCGCGTCCGAAAAGGTGAATCGCCCGCCGGGCTTTGCTGGCGATTTCTTCGGCGGTTTCCATCCGGTCCAATTTCTGGTTCACCACGCCGACTCCGATGCGACGGTCTTCAGGCAAGCCTTGAAGCACTTCCATCTCGCCGGCGCGCGGCGTGCATAGCTCAAGGAAAAGCGTTCCGACCTGCACTTGCTTCAGAAACCCAAGCAGCGGGCGGTAGTCGCCGCTCAATGCGGCGCGTTCGTCGCGGGTCCAATTCCCGCGGCAGATATGGAGCGCCAGTCGTGATGCGGGCAGTCCACGGACTGCTTGATTCAGAAGATTGACGGCGAAGGCGAGTTCCTGCTCGGCCGATTTCTTTTCACTCAACGCACCACACATGAAACTGCGCTGCGTCTTGGCACCAGTGAAGACCACTTCGGTCAGCACAGGTTCGTCGAATTGCACGAGGGCAACGCCGGCGGCCAGCAGGAAATGCAGTTCCTCGCGCAAAACGCGCACAACGTCCTGCGCTAATTCCTCGCGCGATTGGTACGGGCGTTCCTTCAGACAGTCGAGCCACGTGGTGCGCGTGAGCAGATAGGGACCGGGCAACGCCACTTTTACAGGTTTGTTGGTGATGCCTCGAGTGAACTCGAATTCGTGCAAGGCCAGGGGACGGCTCCGGCCCAGCGGTCCATACACGACGGGATGACGCACGTCGGCCGCGGGCACGTCCAGGGCGCGCAGCTCTTTCTCGAACTCGTCAGGGTGATCGACCATCGCGGCGAGATCAGTCAGCGGGATAAGCTGGCAATTGTCCAGCAGCGCGCCGACGAAGCTGGCGTAGCTGTCGCGGCGTTGTTCTCCGTCGGTGACGACATCAACGCCAGCGCGGAGTTGCGCCTGGATGGCCAGCCGCGCGGCGTCATTGGCCGTCGCGTCGAATTCGGCCATGGCGATGCGTCCCTGCAAATGATCGTGGATCGCTTGCAACATCCAACGCGGCCGCGGCCAGCTTCCGATTCCCATCACCGAGAGCGGCTCGATGGCTGGCGCAGGCGCGGGCGCCGGCAGTGTTTCGGGAATGGTAACCGGCACGGCGAGTTGCCGAACCACACTCGGCCCGGGAAGCGCAGCTTTCTTTTGCGCGCGTTCAGCGAGCGCCCCTTTGCAAACCAGATAACTTCGCTGCCGGCCCTGCCTGGTCAACGAGATCAATTCGTTCGCCGTCAGCCGGCACCAGGAGGGCAGGTCCTGTTCAACCGAAGCATCAGTGGAGAGAATCTCCAAAAGCCCTCCGCGCTCCATTGGATCGATGTGCCGGCGAATCAACAGGAGCAATCCTCCGCCGCAATCGAGGTCACCCCCGTCGAAACTGACGTCGGGAGTGAACGGATGTTGAGAGACATGCTCCATGAGGCCACTTGTTCAGCCCGGACGTATCGCGCAGTAGTCGGCCCGTGGTGCGGTCATTCCACGGTCACGAAGCGTTCGAGCCTGGCAACCTCCTTCTTGTCCACGTATTTGCCGATTTCACGACGGAACTGCGCCATCGCCTTATAGGACCGATACTCCTCGAATTCGTGCGCCATGCGGTTGCCTAAACCGGGGATCGAAAGAATCTCCTCCCGCGTGGCTTTATTCAGGTTGAGATGGACAAACAGCCTGGCGTAAAGCTCCGCGCGCTGTTCCTTGCTCAGCGCCTTGCCCAGAAGCGCGTTCAGGTTGGTGATGCTGGCGAAAGGTCGTTGCCCGACGATCTGCTTCGCGAGATCCGCGTTGAGGTGCGGGAGGGCGGAGAGTTTCTTTTCCGTGGCGAAGTTCGCGTCGAGCAAACCCTGCGAGCGCCCGACCTGGGCGCGAACGGAATGAGCAAGTGTGGCGAGCGCCTTTTTTGATTCCGGAGTGTCTTTGGCCATCATGTGCAATGCAGTCAGTATTTCTGGCGAATGTGCAATTGTCCACACGGTAGCGCAATGAATCGTCGGTACGGTTGCCGCTGGCAGCTCGATTTCTGCCAGACACTCCTTCAATCGTCATCTTCCGATATCGCGACCGCTGCGCCGAAAGCGGGCATCGAGGCATCCCACCGTTTTAGGGTTGAATGCTCCTGCCCTTTCACCAGAGTCTTTTGGCTCCCATGGATCCGCCGAACAGAAGCGCCAATGCCGCGACTCCTCCAGCAGCGGCGTCGATTGATGAAGGAGACTTAACTCCTGAAGATCAAAAGACAGTTCTCAAACGCATTACCTGGCGAATTATCCCGTTGCTCTTTTGCGGTTACATCATCGCCTACATCGATCGCATCAATGTGGGCTTCGCGAAGCTCCAACTGCAAGGAGCGCTCGGAGTTGATCCCGCTGTTTTCGACAGCGTCTTTGGTTTTGGCGCCGGGCTTTTCTTTTGGGGTTATTTCCTCTTCGAAGTACCGAGCAACCTGATCCTTCAACGCGTGGGGGCGCGTGTGTGGATCGCGCGGATCATGATTGTGTGGGGCCTGGTTTCCATGGCCTTCGTGTTCATGAAGGGCGTGACGAGCTTCTACGTGCTGCGGTTCCTTCTCGGTGCCGCGGAAGCCGGTTTTTTTCCCGGCGTCATCCTTTACATCACGTACTGGTACCCGCCGGCCGAACGCGCCCGAATGATTGCGTTGTTCGCCACCGGCGCGATTGTGGCCGGAGCAGCAGGCTCGCCCATCTCCGGCGTAATCCTGGAGATGAATGGAG
>Ga0187893_10003964_pt1 | contig 28938 bp, 18 predicted proteins | sample MA1701074metaG_FD_139574 | JGI IMG/M metagenome (GOLD analysis project Ga0187893, IMG submission 139574) | White microbial mat communities from a basaltic lava cave in the Kipuka Kanohina Cave System on the Island of Hawaii, USA - MA170107-4 metaG ...
AGGTGAACGCCGCCCTGCTCTCGCGCTGCCGCGTCTTCGTGCTCGCCGCGCTGGGCGACTCCGAGATCGAGCGGCTGCTGCGGCTCGCGCTCGCCGATCCGCAGCGCGGTCTGGGCGGGGAGCGGGTCGAGTTCGAGCCGGACGCCGTCGAGGCCATCGCCCGCCTCGCCGACGGCGACGCGCGCCAGGCGCTCAACCTCCTCGAGCTGGCCGTCCGCTCGAGCCCCGTCGCCGACGGAGCGCGCCGGGTCGCGCTCGCGACCGTGCGCGACGCCGCGCAGCGCCGCACCGTGAACTACGACAAGGACCGCGAGGAGCACTTCAACATCGCCTCCGCGCTGATCAAGTCGATGCGCGGGAGCGACCCCGACGCCGCCGTCTACTGGCTCGCGCGCATGCTCGAGGGCGGCGAGGATCCGCTCTTCGTCGCGCGCCGGCTGGTGATCTTCGCCAGCGAGGACGTCGGCAACGCCGATCCGCGCGCGCTCATGGTGGCGGTCGCCTCGATGCAGGCGGTCCACTTCGTCGGCATGCCCGAGGCGCATTTCGCGCTCTCGCAGGCCGCGCTCTACCTCGCCGCCTCCCCGAAGTCGAACGCCGCGGGCGCGGCCTATCAACGCGCGGCGGAGGACGTCGCGACGACGCGCAACGACCCCGTTCCCCTCCACCTGCGCAACGCGGCGACCGGACTGATGCGCGGGCTCGGCTACGGCGCGGGCTACCAGTACGCGCACGACCGGCCGGGCGGGATCGTGGAGCACGACCACCTGCCCGCCGGCCTCGCCGGCCGTCGCTACTACGAGCCAACGGAGAGCGGCCACGAGGCGGCGATCGGCCGATGGATGGCCGAGCGCGCGGCCCGACGGCGCGCGCGCGGATCGGAACGGGGTTCCCGTGGCGCGCCCGCCGCGCCCGATGCGCCCCCGGATGGGGCGGGGTAGGCTGATCGACGAAACCCGCTCCCGGGCGCATCCGTCGGAAGCTCCACCTTGCGTCTCACCGCGCTCCCCTTCGCGGCCGCCGTCCTGCTCGCGCCGTTCGTGCGCGTCACGCAGGAGACGCCGTCTCCGGAGCCGGACCACGGACCGGCCGCGCAGCAGGCGCTCGCCGACGAGGTGGACCGGCTCCTCGACGCGGCCCGGGGCGCGCAGGGGCTCGAGGCCTCCCCCGCCGCCGACGACGAGACCTGGCTGCGCCGCCTCAGCGTCGACCTGTGCGGCACGATCCCGTCGCGCGACGAGGTGGACGCCTTCCTGGCCGAGCCGCGCGCGGAGCGGCGCACGCGCGCGATCGACCGCCTCCTGCTCGATCGCCGCTTCGCGCAGAACCTCTCCTCGCTCTGGACCAACCTGCTGCTGGCGGAGGCGGGCAAGGACGGCGACCGCACCCGGCCGTGGCTGCGCACCTGGCTCGAAGGGGAGATCGCGCGAGGAGCCCGCTTCCACGAGATCACCCGCCGGCTGATCGCCGACCAGGAGACGGCCAAGACGCCCGGGGCGACGGCGTTCGTCCTCACCTATCGCGATGCGCTGGAGACGCTCACCGGCATCACGGCGCGCGCCTTCCTCGGCCTGCAGATCCAGTGCTCGCAGTGCCACGACGACCCGGCCGGCAAGTGGACGCAGAAGGACTTCAGCGGCTTCACCGGGTTCTTCGCCGACATGCACGTCGACCACGTCAAGGACCGCGACGGCGAAGGCGGCCGCTTCCGGGTGACCGACCACGAGCCGGCGCGCGGCGCGGGCGGCGCGCCGGCGGGCCGCAAGGGGACGATGAGCGGCGGCGAGCCGGACGGCGATCCCGCCGCGCCGGAGGACGCGGAGATCACGCCCGAGGAGCTGCGCGAGCTGCTCGCGATGAAGTTCCCCGAGGAGCGCCGCATCCGCGTGGACGAGCTCCTCTCCGACCCGAAGAAGCTGGAGCGGATCCTCGCCTCGCCCGGCGCGCGCGAGATGGTCGCGAAGATCCGGCGGCGCCGCGCGCAGTTCGGGGCTCCGTCGTTCCCCGGCGGCGCGCCGTACGTCGCGGTGCCGGGCGAGAGCAAGCGCGAGGCGCTCGCGAGCTGGGTCGTCGGGCCGGGGAATCCCTGGTTCGCGCGCGCGATCGTGAACCGGCTCTGGGCGCACCTGTTCGGGAAGGGGCTCGTCGAGCCGGTCGACGACCTCTCCGGCAGCGACGACCAGGTCTGCCCGGAACTCCTCGATCGGCTCGCCGCCGAGTTCTCCGCGCACGACACCGACCTGCGCTTCCTCGCCGGCGCGCTGGTGCGGACGCGCGCCTACGCGCTTTCGAACCCCCTCTCCGCGGATGCGCAGGCCGCCGCGCGGCAGGAGCGCTGGTTCGCGGCCCGCCCGATGCGTCCGTTCACCGCCGAGCAGATGGCCGATTCGCTGCTCCGACTGCACGGGCGGGACGAGGCGCCCGGCTCGCTCACCGCGCGACAGGAGCGCGCGAGCGGGCGCGCCGAACTGATCGCGGCGCTGCGGCGCTCCTTCGGCGAGCTCAACGGCAACGGCCGCGGCGGGACGGCGCCGGGCATCCCTCAGGCGCTCTTCCTGATGAACGGCGCCTTCGCGCGCCTCCCCCCGCTGCTCGCGACCGAGGCGGTCCTCGCGCCTCTCGCCGACGAGGCGAGACCGCCCGTCGAGCGGCTGCAGCCGCTCTTCCGCGCGGTGATCTCGCGCTCGCCGGCGCCCGACGAGGCCGAGGCGCTCCTTGTCCCGCTCGGGGACGCGCGCGCCGACCCGGAGGGGGCGGCCGGCCGCCTCTACTGGGCGCTCCTCAACTCCACCGAGTTCCGGACCCACCGCTGACGGAGCGCGCCTTGAACCGCTGCACCCCCGGCTCGCTGCTCCCGCGCGGCTCGCGCGCCTTCTCGCGCCGCGACCTTCTGGCGCTGGCGGCGCGCGGCGCGGGAGCGGCGCTCGCCGCGCCGTCGCTGCTCGACCTGCTCTTCCGCCAGGCGTTCGCCCAGGCCGCGCCGGGCGGCGCGCGGCGCCGGAAGCTCATCCTCCTCTGGCTCGACGGCGGTCCGAGCCAGATCGACACCTTCGACCCCAAGCCGGGCACGCCCAGCCAGGGGCCGTTCCAGGTGATCCCGACCGCGGTCGACGGCTGGACGATGGGCGAGCATCTCCCGCAGCTCGCGCGCTGCGCCGACCGCCTCGCGCTGGTGCGCTCGATGACCTCGCAGGAGAGCACGCACGCCCGCGCGCGGGAGCTCCTGCACGCCGGCTACGTCCCCAACGCGAGCGTCAACTTCCCGTCGCTCGGCTCGATCGTCGCCCACCAGATCGGCGACCTCGACCACGACCTGCCGGCGTTCGTCCAGGTCTCCGGCGCTCCCGTCTCGTCCGGCTATCTCGGCATCGAGTGCGAGCCCTTCCACGTCGAGGACCCGTCGCGCCGCATCGAGAACCTGCAGGACCCGCTCGGGGGCGAACCCGGACCGGCGCGGGCGCGCGACGAGATGCTCGCGCTGCTCGACGGGGGATTCGCGGCGCGCGGCGGCGCGCGCGCGGCGGCCATGGTCGACACGCAGCGGCGGCGGGCGCGGCGGCTGATGCAGACCAGGCTGCTCTCGGCGTTCGAGCTCGACCGCGAGCCCGACGCGCTGCGCGCGGCCTACGGCGGCGGCGCGTTCGGCCAGGGCGTGCTCCTCGCGCGACGGCTGGTGGAGCACGGAGTCGCCGCCGTCGAGGTGATCCTCGACGGCTGGGACACCCACGCCGACAACTTCAACCGCACGCGCGACCTCTGCCGCCAGCTCGACCCCGCGTTCGCGACGCTGGTGGCCGACCTCGCCGGCCGCGGGCTGCTCGAGGAGACGCTGGTGGTCTGCATGGGCGAGTTCGGGCGCACCCCCGCCATCACCCCGTCGCTGGGCCGGAACCACTGGCCCAACAACTACTGCGTGGTGCTCGCCGGCTGCGGCGTCCGGCCCGGGACGGTGGTGGGGGAGACCGACGAGACCGGCGTGAAGATCGTGAAGCGGCCGGTGCAGGTCGCCGACCTCTTCGCGACCTTCGCCCGCCTGCTCGGGATCGACCGCGACCGCGAGTTCCCGACGGCGAGCGGCCGCACGATCCGGCTCATCGATCCGGAGGGGAACGTCGTGAGCGAGCTGCTCGGCTAGCCCGGCGGGACGCGAGCGTCACTCGCGGCCGTCGCACTCGCCGCGGTCGCCTCCGCCGCCGTCGCGCTTCCCGCCCGGGTCGCTCCCGTGGTCGTCCTCGTCGGATGCATCGCCCGAGGAGTTCGGGTACCCCAGTCGCTCGAGGTCCCCCGCCGTCTTCGGATCGACCGGCTCGATCACGCCTCCGCCGTGCAGCCGCGCGCCGCGCTTCTTCTGGCGCGCGACCTCCTCCGCGAGGAGCCTGCGCAGCCGCTCGGCCACCTCCGGATGCGCCTCGAGGACGTTCTCGAGCTCGTGCGGGTCGGCCTCGAGATCGAACAGGCGCTCGACGATCCGCCGCTGCACGGCGCCGCCCGGCTCCGCCGGCCGGTCGATCACCACCTCGCGCAGGAGCTTCCACCGCCCGTGCGTGATCGCGTCGACCGCCGGCTTGCGCGCCGCGGTGCCGACGAACGGCCGCGGATCGTGGTCGTCGGCGAGGACGTCGTGGCCGCTGCACTGCGCCAGGAAGCCGGCGTCGGCGAGCGGCGGCGCCAGCCCGAAGAGCGTCGGCCAGACGTCCACCAGCGAGGTCGGCACGTCCACGACCCGCGGCTCCACCCCCGGGACGCGCACGAGCAGCGGCACCCGGAACTGCTCGTCCCAGCAGGTGCCGTGGCCCATGTGCGAGTGCTGGCCGTTGGAGGTGCCGTGGTCGGAGACGACCACGAGCGCGGTGGCGGCGAGCAGGTCGGGCCGGCGCAGCCGCTCGAAAAGTGGCTCGAGCTGGTCGTCGAGGTAGCGCAGCGCCCCGTCGTAGCGGTTGTTGGTCTCGACCACCGAGCTCCCGTGCCGCTCGAGCTCCTGCGTCGAGTCGGGGAAGCCGCGCGCCGCGAGCCAGTCGCGCAGCTCCGGCCCGTCGGCGTAGCGGGCGGCGTAGGCGTCGGGCAGCGTGGGCGGCACGAGCGGCTCGTGCGCGTCGAAGAGGTGGATCCAGACGAAGAAGGGCTGCTCCTTCCAGCGCTCGAGGAAGCGCAGCGCGTCGGAGATCACCTCGGCCCCCGGCCGGCGCGGTCCGCGCGGCTCGGTCCAGACCTCGAAGCCGGCCGCGAGGCCCGAGGAGCTCTTCACCGGAGTGGCGCCCACGAACCCGCCGGTCTTCATCCCGCGCGCGCGATAGAGCTCCGCCAGCGTGCGCAGCGCCTCCGAGGACTCGAGGCGGCCGTCCTCGTTCTTCTTCGCCGCGCGCCGCGTGTGGTTCGACATCACGCCGTGCTCGTAAGGGAGGACGCCGGTGAAGAGCGAGGTGTGGCTGGGAGTCGTCTGCGCGATCGGCGTGCGGCAGGCGGTGAAGAGCAGCGCCTCCTTCGCCAGCCGGTCGAGCTGCGGCGTGGTGTCGCGGAAGTAGCCGTAGCTGCCCATCCGATCCCAGCGGACGGTGTCGATGGTGACGACGACGACGCTGCGCACCGCCGGAGCCGCCGCGCGATCGGGCGGGCTCTCCTGGGCGCAGAGGCAAGGCGCGGAGCAGCCGATCCACGCGAGCGCGAGCAGGGGTGGCGACATCGCCAACCGTTTTAGCGCGCATTCCGGGCGCTACGCTGGCCCCCCCTGCCGCGGGCGCCCGTCCCGCGACGCACCCGAGGAGCGCCGCGATGCCCGCCCCCTTCCCCCACCACTACACCGCCGCGCTCGAGGCGAAGGACGACGCGACGAGCTGGCTGCAGGCGCCGCCGCGGCCGCCGCTCGTCGGCGGGAACCCCCCCGAGTTCGACGGCAGCGCCGAGTGGTGGAGCCCGGAGCACCTGCTGCTGTCGGCGCTGCAGGTCTGCTTCCGCGGAACCTTCAACGCGCTGGCCGCGCGCGCCGGCGTCACGCCGACGTCGTACCGGACGCGCGCCGAGGCGACGGTCGACAAGACTCCCGCCGGGATCGTCTTCACCGCCATCCGCCTGATCGCGTCGGTGACCGTCCCGGCCGCGGAGGTGGAGAAGGCGCGCGAGCTGCTGGCGAAGGCGAAGAAGCACTGCATCGTCTCCAACCAGCTCCGCACCGAGCCGACCCTCGAGCTCGACGTGCGCGCGGCCTGACAGGGCCGCGCCGGCTCCGGCCGCCCGCGCCCCGCGTCCGGCGCCGTCAGCGAGACCCGCTCCGGGCCGGCCGCGGCGGGAGCAGCGGCGCGAGCGCGTCGAGCCGGTCGTAGTACCAGGCGACGAGCTCGCGCTTGAGGGCGGCGAGCTCCGAGGGGGGCATCGACGGCGCGAGGTCGAGCGACTCGCCGGGATCGGCGGCGAGGTCGAAGACCGCGATCTCGTCGCGCTCGGGCCGGAAGACCGCCTTGCGGTCGCCGGCGAGGCGGCCGAGCTTGAAGTCCTGGTAGACGTTGCTGAAGAAGAGCGGGTCCTCGCGCCGGTTGCCGAACAGGACGTTCGACTCGCGCAGCGGCCGCTCGTCTCCGAGCAGCCAGAGGAGGGTCGCGGGCAGGTCCTTCACGGTGAAGCGCGCGTCGCAGCGCCGCGCCCGCGGGAAGAGCTCCGGGTTCCAGAGCAGGCAGGGGATCCGGATCGAGTGGTCGTAGAAGCTGCTGCCGTGCAGCACGTCCTGGTGCTCGCCGAGCGCCTCGCCGTGGTCCCCGAGCACGACCAGGAGCGTGGTGCGGTCGTGGCCGAGCGCGGCGAGCGAGTCGACCAGCCGCCCGATCGCCTGGTCGACGCACCAGACGCAGTTGTCGTAGCGGTCGGCCAGCTCGGCTTCGCCGAACGGCCGGGCGATCGCGCGATAGGGATGGTGCGCGCCCGCCAGCCAGAGCAGCGCGGCGCAGCGCCCGCCCACCGCCGCCCGCCACGCCACGAAGTCGTCGATCAGCACGCGGTCGTCGTAGACCTGCGCCTCCGGGTGCGCCGCGACCCCGAGCTCGGAGGCGCCGACGTTGCGCTCGAACGGTCGTCCGGCGGCCGCCTCGACGAAACGGTCGAAGTCGTCGGTCTCCTTCTCGAACGTCGTTCCGAAGTAGAGGCTCCGTCCGTCCTCCGCCAGGCGGCGGAACAGGCTGTCCCCGCCCTCGGCAACGCGGCATCCCGCCTGCTCCCAGGTGAGCGAGAGCAGGCGCGGGTCGGGATAGCTCCCGAGCGCCAGCGACTCCATCGTCTTGCAGCTGCGCGGCTGCGAGACGTAGGCCTCGTCGAAGACGAGCGCGTGGCCTTCGAGCGCGAGCAGCCGCGGAGTCGTGGCCCGCTCGCAGCCGTAGAGCTGCACGCGATCGCGCCGGGTCGACTCGAGCACGACGAAGACGACGTCGAGGTCGCGCGCGCGGCCGGCGAGATCGCGCCACTCCGCCGGGATCTCGCGCGCGGGCGGCGTCGGCGCGCGCTCCCCCGCGCCGCGCGGCCAGGCCAGCTCGTCGAGTCCGCCCGCCGTCTCGGCCAGCCCCGAGACGAAGCGCAGCAGCGGCGACGGCACCGAGGGATCGAACCCTCCCGGGTGGGCGAGCGGCGCGAACGCCCCGAGCGCGAGCGTGGCCGACAGCCCCGCGAGCGTCGCGATCGCGCGGCGCCGGAACTGCGGCTCGCGCACCCGCCGCGCCAGCCGCCGGGCGAGCAGGAGCGCCAGCGCGAAGCAGCCCAGCACGATGGCCGACTTGCCGTCGAAGACGTACTCCGCCAGTCCCGCCGTCACCCCCGCCATGCGGCCGGCGTCGAGATGGAGCGGCTGCAGGAAGGCCCCCCACTCCCAGAAGACGTAGCCGGCCACCGGGTAGAGCAGCAGGAGCAGCGCGAGCAGCGCCGCCGCCGCCGCGAGCAGCGCGCGGGACGCGGCGCGCGCCAGCGCCGCGAGCGAGCCGGCGCCGCCGCGCGCCGCGAGTCGGCGGCAGGCGAGGATCGTCCCCAGCAGCGCGAGGGCGACCAGCGCGTCGCCGCCGAACGTGCAGGCGACGTCTCCGGCCGAAAGCGGCCGTCCGAAGCGCAGCGCGCTGGTGAAGGTGAGGAACGTCTTAAGCGCGAGGAGCACGACCACGAACGCTCCCCACGCGCCCAGGGCGAACCGACCCGTCGGCCGAACCACGATCCGTTCCTCTCCCGGTTCCCGAGCTGCTCCCGACCCTCGCGGCGCTGGTCGCGACGGGACCGCGCGATCAGCTCGCCGCGCGCACCCGCCGGCCACGCCCGCGAAGCAGCGCGACTCCCAGCAGGACGGCCAGCACGCTCCACGACGAAGTGCTCAGATCGACCACCGCGAGCTCCGTGTGGGAATGGGCGCGACCCGCGGGGTCGGCGTGGCCGAACGCGGGGGCCGCCGCACCCGCGGCGACCAGGACGCTCCATAGCGCGAGGTGGATTCGGTTCATGCGGCGAGTGCTAACCCGGGCGGCGCCGAGAGTCAATCGCGGCGGCCGCGGCGGCGCGGACCTCTCGCCGGCGGCGCGTTCCAGGGATCGTCCGGCCACGCGTGACGGGGATAGCGCGCGCGCAGCTCGCTGCGGATCCTCGGGTAGACGGAGTCCCAGAAGCTGCGCAGGTCCTGCGTGACCTGCTGCGGCCGAAGGTTGGGCGCGAGGAGGTGCAGCACCACCGGTACGCGGCCGCCCGCGATGCGCGGGGTCTCGGCCAGCCCGAACAGCTCCTGCAGGCGCACGGCGAGGACCGGCGCGCCCGCCGCCGGGTAGTCAAGGCGTATCGCGCTGCCGCTCGGGACCACCAGCCGCTCGGGAGCGTGCTGATCGATCGCGCGGGCGAGCTTCGCGCCGAGGCGCGCGCGGGCGAGCTGCACGAGCGGGAGCCGGCGCAAGTCGGCGAAGCCGCGCGCGCCCTCGCACAGCGCCGGGAGCCCCTCCCGCCACCACGCCGCGTCGAGGGCCGGCAGTCCGAGCTCCGGCATCCACTCGCGCAGCCTCCTCGCGCGCGCGATCCACGCCGCGACCTCGTCGCGCTCGAGGCCGAGCGCGCGCTCGACCTCCTCGCCGGCGGCGGCGGCCAGCGCGCGCGCCGCCGAATCGGGATCGGGCGTCGCCGCCGGTCGCTCGTCGATCACCAGGCCGGCGAAGCGGGTGACGCGGCGGGCGACGACGGTCTCGCGCCGAGGATCGAAGAGGACCACCTCCTCGGTCGCGAGCGCCGAGTCGTCGAGCCAGTCGCGCTCGACCGCCGAGGCGCGCCGCACCAGCGCCTCGGCGCCGCCGGCGATCCCGCCGCCCCCGATCTCCACCGCCACGAAGAGCGCGGCGCGCCGCACCGCACTCTCGTCGGCGAGCCGCACGCCGAGGCCGCCCGCCATGACTCCGCGCGGCGAGCCGGGTTCGCGGCGCCGCACCAGGCGATCGGCGAACCCGCCGAGGAGCGCGCGTCGCAGCGCCGCGTCGGCCGCCTCCCCGTCGAGGGCGGCCGCAGGCCGGCCCGCGCCGAGCAGCCGCTCGAGCTGGCCGGCGCCGCGCAGCACGAACCCGGCGCGCGCGGGGTGCAGCTCGCCGCACTCGGAGCGCGTCGTGCCGCGCTCGGCGAATTCCTCGAGCGCCGCCACCTCGTCGACGACGTCCGATTCCGACTCGTGCTCCGCCGCGCGACGGCCTCGCCGGCCGCCGGGACCCGGCGGGCCGCGCGTGAACGGATCGCGCTCCGAGAGAAGCGCCGCGGCGATCGCCGCCCGGCGCGCCACGCCGAGCCGCTGCCCGTCGAGCAGCAGGCGCGCGAGCCGCGGCGCGACCGGGAGCGCCGCCATCGCCTGGCCCAGCTCCGTGACGCGGCCCCGCCGCGTCGCGCCGAGCCGCTCGAGGAGGTCGAGCGCCCGCGACAGGCGCGCCGCATCGGGCGGCTCGAGGAACGGGACCGCCGCGACGTCGCGCTCGCCGAACGCGAGGAGCTGCAGCGCGAGTCCCGAGAGTTCGACGCGTCGGATCTCGGGCTCCTCCGACTCGTCGAGGCCGCGGTGGTCGAGGCGGCTCCAGAGACGGATGCAGAGGCCGGGGGCGACGCGCCCCGCGCGCCCGCGCCGCTGCTCGGCGGAGGCGCGCGAGACCCGCTCGAGCTCGAGCCGGTCGAGGCCGCTTCCCGGATCGAGCCGCAGCCGCCGCACCAGCCCGCTGTCGACCACCGCCGTCACCCCCGGAAGCGTGATCGACGTCTCGGCGACGTTGGTGGCGAGGACGACGCGCCGGTGTGCGCCGCCCGGGGCGAGCGCCGCGTCCTGCCGCTCGGGCGGGAGATCGCCGTGCAGCTCGACCAGCTCCGCGTCGAGCTCCCGCACGTGCGGCGCGAGCGCCTCGCCGCAGCGTCCGATCTCGCCCCGCCCCGGCAGGAAGACCAGCACGTCGCCGCCGGGACGCGCAAGCAGCGCGCGCACCGACGCCGCCACCGCCTCCTCGAGCCCCTCGTCGCGCCGCACGGCGGCGTGCTCGACCTCGACCGGGAAGAGGCGGCCCTCGCAGGCGACGACCGGCGCCCCGCCGAGGAAGCGTGAGACCGCCGCGACGTCGAGCGTCGCCGACATCACCGCCACGCGCAGATCGGGGCGGGCGTCGCGCCGCACCCTCTCCACCAGGGCGAGCGCGAGGTCGGCGTCGAGGCTGCGCTCGTGGAACTCGTCGAACAGCACGACGCCGACGTCGCCCAGGAAAGGGTCGTCGACGAGCATGCGGGTGAGGATCCCCTCGGTCACGACCAGCAGCCGCGTGCGCGGACCGGCGCAGCGGTCGAAGCGCACGTGGTGGCCCACCTCCTCGCCCAGCCGCACGCCGCGCTCGGAGGCGATGCGGCGCGCCGCGGCGCGAGCGGCCACCCGGCGCGGCTCGAGCATGAGCAGCCGCTTCGCGCCCGCGATCCCGGCGTCGAGGAGCGCCGGCGGCACCCGCGTGGTCTTCCCGGCTCCCGGCGGCGCCGAGACGACGACGGCGCCGGCCGCGCGCAGCTTCTCCACGATCTCGGGCAGGATCTCGTCGATCGGGAGCGGTGGCGGCGCCATTCGACCCGACGTTTATATGCTTCGCCGTTCCCGCCCCGCCCCGGAGGAGTCGCACTTGCCTGCCATCGCGTCGTTCGCGGCCGCGCTCGCCATCGCCTCGTCGCTGCAGGGCCCCACCCGCATCCCGCCGATCCCGTCCGACCGGGAGCCGGTGGTGACGACGGCGAGCGGGCTGAAGTACTGCGTGCTGAAGCAGGGGGAGGGCGGAGCGAGCCCGAAGTTCGGCGACGTGGTGAAGGTGCATTACACCGGCTGGAACACCGACGGCTCGGTCTTCGACTCCTCGCGCAACGGGCCCAAGCCGGCCGAGTTCGCGCTCGGCGACGTGATCGAGGGGTGGAACGAGGCGCTCCTGATGATGACCCCCGGGGCGCACTGGAAGCTCACCATCCCGCCCGAGCTCGGCTACGGACTGCGCGGGATGCCGCCCCAGATCAAGTCGAACGCGACGCTGATCTTCGAGGTCGAGCTCATCGCCTTCGAGAAGGGGCCCGACCTGCCCCCCTTCCATCCCGCCGACCCCGCGCGGCAGAAGCGCTCCGAGTCGGGCATCGTCTACGAGCCGATCGTCGAGGGGAGCGGCAAGGCCGCCCATCGCGACGACGTGATCGAGATCCGCTTCGCGATCTGGAACCAGGGCGGCCGGCTGCTCGTGTGCACCGAGAAGCTCCCGGGACCGACGCGCGGCCGCGCGGCCGACTTCAAGATGCGATTCCTCCAGCTCGCGCCGCAGTTCCTCACGACCGGCGCCCGCTACCGCTTCGAGGTGCCGGCCGAGCTGTGCGCGGGACTGCAGTACTTCGGGTCGACGCTGCTCCCGAGCGGCTCGACCACGATCTGGGAGGTCGAGCTCGTCAAGGTCCTCGCCGCGTTCGCGCAGCCCGACGCCGCGAAGGGGGGCAGGACGCCGTCGGGCCTCGTCTACGAGGTGCTGAAGGAGGGGGACGGCGAGTCGCCCAGGAGCGGCGACGACGTGACCGTGCACTACGCCGGCTGGCTCACCGACGGCACGCTCTTCGACTCCTCCTACACCCGGGGACGGCCGATGACGCTGTCGCTGGCGCCCGGAGGCCTGATCCCGGGCTGGCTCGAAGGACTCCCGATGATGAAGGAGGGGGCGATCTGGCGCTTCCTGATCCCGGCGAGCCTCGCCTACGGGGAGAAGGGGCAGGGGAAGATCCCGCCCGATTCGCCGCTCCTCTTCCAGATCGAGCTCGAGAAGGTCGGGCGGCGCTGAGCGCCCGCTGGCTCCCGTGCTGCTCGCGGCCGCCGCCGCGCTCCTGCAGTCCGCCGCCGGAGACGGCGCGGAGCGGCCGCTCGTCCTCGCGCACGCGCGCGTGCTCGATGCGGCGGGAGAAGGCTGGCTCGAGGACGGCGCCGTCGTCCTCCGGGGCGGCCGCATCGAGCGGATCGCGGCGGCCGCCGCGATCGGCGTCGTCCCCGGCGCAACCACGCTCGACCTTCACGGCCGCGCGCTGATCCCGGGGCTGATCGACCTCCACACCCACCTGCTGCTCCACCCCTACGACGAGACGCCCTGGGACGAGCAGGTGGCGAAGGAGCCGCTCGAGCTCCGCTCGATCCGCGCCGCCGTGCAGGCGCGCGCGACGCTCGCCGCCGGCTTCACGACGATCCGCGATCTCGGGACCGAGGGGGCCCGGTTCGCCGACGTGGCGCTGCGCGACGCCGTGCGCGCCCGGCTGGTCGAGGGGCCGCGCATCCTGGCGACGACGCGCGCGCTGGTCGCCACCGGCTGCTACGGCCCTTCCGGGTACGACGGGGGCGGCGAGGCGCCGGTGGGCGCCCAGGAGGCGAGCGGAGCCGACGCGATGCGCCGCGCCGTGCGCGAGCAGATCGCCGCGGGAGCCGACTGGATCAAGGTCTACGCCGACTACCGCCGCGGGGGCGATCCGGAGGCGACGGCGACCTTCACCCTCGAGGAGCTCGAGGCTGCGGTGGACGAGGCGCGCAGCGCCGGGAGGAAGGTGGCGGCGCACGCGACCACGAGCGAGGGGATCCGGCGCGCCGTCTTCGCCGGGGCGGCGACCATCGAGCACGGCTGGGGCGCCGACGGCGAGGCGCTGGCGCTCATGGCGGGCGAGGGGGTCGCGCTCTGTCCCACGCTCGCGGCGGTCGAGGCGCTCGCGCTGCAGGCGGGGTGGAGGCCGGAGCAGGGACGGCCGCCGCGGCTGGAGCGCGCCCTCGAGACGGTGCGGCGCGCCCGCGAGCTCGGGGTGGCGATCGCGTGCGGCAGCGACGCCGGCGTCTTCGCGCACGGCACCAACTCGCGCGAGATCGAGCTCCTGGTCGCGGCCGGGCTACCGCCCGCCGAGGCGCTGCGCGCGGCGACGAGCCTCGCGGCCGACCTGCTCGAGCGCGGCGACCTCGGGCGGCTCGCTCCGGGCGCCGTGGCCGACCTCGTGGCGCTCGACGGCGATCCGCTGGCCGATCCGGCGGCGCTGCGGCGCGTCGCGCTCGTCGTGCAGGAGGGGCGCGTCGCCGTCGACCGGCGCGCCGAGGCGACCCCGCGCGGCGGCGCGGCCGAGCAGGCGGAGGTGGTCGACGCCTGCCGCCGCTTCCTCGACGACTACTCGAGCGGCGACCTCGACGCCGTCGCCCGCGCCTTCGCGCCGGGCGCGATCGTGGCCATCGACGCCGACGCCCGCGGCGAGGCGCGCGTCCTCTCCGCCGAGCAGTTCCTCGAGCGGGCGCGGGCGAACCGCGCGAAGGGGGGAGCGCTGCGCGAGACGATCACCGGCCTCCCCGTCGCGCTGGTCGACGGCGGCATCGCGACGGTGTGGGCCCCGTTCCGCGTCGAATCCGACGGCGGCGCCAGTCACGGCATCGACGCCTTCCAACTGGTGCGCACCGGCGGCGCGTGGCGGATCACCGCGCTCGCGTGGACCTCGCGCCGGGGCTGACCGGCGCGCCGCCCGCGCAGCCGGTCGCCGTAGCGGCGCACCGCCGGCGGGAAGCCGAAGCGCGCCACGTAGTCGGCGTCGACGTAGACCGCGAAGCTGGCGACGTGCCGCACGCCGCGCGACGCGTAGGTCTCGAGATCGTCGGCGAACGCCTCCTCGTCGAAGCGCAGCTCGCGCGCGGGCCTGCGCCAGCCCGACTGCAGCGAGGCGTCGAGCCAGTAGTCGAGCGCCTGCGCCGTCTCGCGCGGGAAGAGCGAGAGGTTGGCGTCGAGCCGCCCGAGCGCCTCGACGTCGGCGGGATCGGCGAGGCGCGTGAGCGGCCGCTGGACGCGGACGTCGATCGGCGCGAACTCGAGGAAGATCCCCTCGGCAGGGCGCACCTGGCGCGGCGGCTCGAGCGTGTTCGCGTAGGCGAGGTGGGCGAGGGCGGCGGCGGGATCGACGCGGCGCAGCGCAGCGACCAGGCGGTTCTCCACGACGAGCGCCTGGTCGCTCGCCGAAAGGGAGGCGCAGCGCGGGCAGAGGCACCACGGCGCGCCGTCGTCGCCCCAGAGGAAGCGGCGGTGCGTCGTGGGCCGGAGCTCCGCGTCGATCCGGACCGCGTTCTCCGCGGCGATCCCGAGCGCCGTCTCCGAGTGGACGCAGAGGTTCGCGTCGGCGACGCGCGCGCCCCGCTCGTCCATCCGGAAGAGGGCCGGGTCGCGGGCGAAGAGCTCGCGCGGCAGCAGCTCGGCCATCGCGTGCAGCTCGTACTCGACCTGGAGGCCGAGCGCGCGGCAGCGGTCGAGGAACGCCTGCCCTCCCGCGGAGCGCACGAACGCGGCCACGATCGAGGGGCGCAGCCCGTGATGGAGCGCGATCGTCGTGAGCCCGGCGGCGCCGGCGCGCTCCGGCCAGTCGGCGAGCGTCAGGTCGTCCGGCACGAGCACGATCCCGCGCGTGCGGAAGAAGGGTTCTCCGGCCGGAGCCGCGCCGCCGCCGCGTCCGGAGCGACAGCCGGCGAGCGCGGACGAGGCGATCGCGGCCGCGCGCGCCGCGGCTCCCAGGAACGCGCGCCTCGACCACGCCGCGCTTCTCATCGCCGCCTCCCGGCGCCAGTATCCCGCCCTTCCGTCCTCCGGCGAATCCCGCGAGAGACCCGTGGCCCGGCGCAACCGCCCCCATTCGCTGCTCGTCCGCTTCTACGAGGAGCTGATCCCGGGCGTCGCGGCGATGAACCGGCGCGCGAGAGAGAAGATCCTCGCCGGCCGCTGGCGCGGGATCGGCCGCGTGCTCGAGCTCGCCTGCGGGAACGGCGCGACCGCGGTCGACCTCGCCCGCAAGGGTCTCGACGTCGAGGCGCTCGACCTCTCGCCCGCCTTCGTGCGCGAGGCGCGCCGGCGGGCGCGCGCCGCGGGGGTGAAGGTGCGGGTGCGGCGCGGCGACATGCGCCGCTTCGAGGTGGCGCGGCCGGTCGACCTCGTGCTCTGCGAGTTCTCGGCGCTCAACGAGCTCGACGACCGCCGCGACCTCGGGCGCGTGCTGCGCGCGGCGGCGCGCGCCCTCGTCCCCGGCGGCCTGCTCCTCTTCGACGTCAACACCCCCAGGGCGATGGCGCTGCAGTACACGCCGGCCTCCTGGTTCGAGCACCGCCGCTTCAAGCTGGTGATCCGCTGCCGGATCGAGGAGCCCGGCCGCCGCGCGCGGCTCGACCTCGAGTGGTTCGTGCCGGCCGGCGCCGGCCTCTTCCGTCACCGGCGCGAGACGTTCCGGAGCGTCTGCTGGACGACGGCGGAGCTGCGCCGCGCCCTGCGCGACGCCGGCTTCGGCTCGATCCGCGTGTTCGACGGCATCGACGTGCGGCCGCGGACGGCGGGCGCCACGCGCGGGACCGACCTCTACTTCCTCGCGCGCCGGAGCGGGGCGATGCGCCGCTTCGCGCGGGCGAGGTCCACCGCGAGCGGCGCCCGCTGATCGTCCCCCGCCGCCGGCGGCGAGGGCGGCGGACGGACGCGGAGCGCGGCGGCGTCGTGCGCGACCGCCCACGCGGTGCGCTTCACGCACGACCTGCCGGCGGGATGGCCGCGGCCGGCGCCGGAGCGGATCGCCCTGCGCGCCGCCCCGATCACAACCGGAACTGGAGCCACAGACCCAGGGTGACCAGCAGCCAGACCAGGAGGCCGAGCGGGATGCCGAAGCGCAGGTAGTCGGCGTAGCGGTAGCCGCCCGGTCCCATCACCATCAGGTTGACCTGGTGGCCCATCGGGCAGGTGAAGGCGTTGCTGCCGCCGAACGCGACCGCCAGCACGAACGGAACGACGTCGGCGCCGCCCGGCATGAGCCGCGCCGTCTCCATCGCGATCGGGGTGAGCAGCACCACCAGCGCGTAGGGGGCGATGAACTGGTGGAGCAGCGTGGTGAGCAGCACGAAGCCGCTCACCAGCGCGAGCGGGCCGAAGCGCGCCAGCCCCGCCACCATCCGCTCCGCGCAGAGCTGCGCGAGGTGGGTGTTCTCGGCCGCCTTGCCCAGCGCGAAGGCCCCCACCACGAAGATCAGGATCGGCCAGTCGACGGTGCGGTAGGCGCGGCGGGCGGTGAGGCAGCCGGAGGCCACCATGGCGACGGCGCCGGCGAGGGAGACGAGCGAGATCGGCAGCCACTTCTTCACGTCGGGCCAGAGGCCCTCGAACGTCGAACCGGCGATGAACGCGGCCACCACGAACCCGAGGACGACGAGCGCGCGCCGGGCGTTCTGGCGCAGGACGAGCGGCTGGCGGGCGCCGGTCAGGACGTAGAAGTCGCTCGACGCCTGCAGTCTCGGCAGCGACTCCTCGCGCCCGCAGACGAGCAGGAGGTCTCCCGGCCGCAGCCGGAGCTCCGAGGCGCGCTCCCGGATGTGGTGGCCCTCGCGCAGCACCGCGACCACCGAGCAGCCGTAGTCGCGGTGCAGGTCGAGATCGGCGATGCGCCGGCCGCGCACCTGCGCGCGCGGCGAGACGGCGAGCTCGACGAAGACCATGGCGACGGGATCGAGCCGCTGGTTCCCCACCATCTTGAGCCCGAGGCGCGCCTGCAGATCGCTGAGCTGCTGCACGTCGCCCTGCAGCACCACGACGTCGCCCGCCTTGAGCGTCCCGCCGATGAAGGGCGGGAAGTGCGAGCACTCGTCGCGCACGAAGAAGAGCAGGCGGGCGCCCTGGCCGGCCGGGAACGCCTCGGCGAAGGGACGTCCCAGCAGCGGCGAGGCCGGGCCGATCGCCAGCTCCGTCACGTACTCGCGCGCCGGGACGCCGGCGAGCGCGCCAGTGACGGAGGTGCGGTCGGGCAGGAGGCGGCGCGCGAAGAGGACGATGAACGCGATCCCCACGGCGCTCACGCCCGCGGCGATCGGCGTCATGGTGAACATGCCGAGCGGCGCCGGTCCGCCGCCGTGCGCCGCGATCGACTTCTCGGCGGCGCCCGCCACGAACAGGTTGATCGACGTCCCCACCAGCGTGAGCATCCCGCCGAGCAGCGCCGAGTAGGCCAGCGGCAGCAGGAGGCGGCTCGGCGGAGCGCCGAGGTCGCGCGCGAGCCCGATCGCGATCGGCAGGAAGACGAGCACCACCGCCGTGTCGCTCACGAAGCCCGACATCACGGCCGCCGTCGAGCAGAGCAGGAGCAGCGCGCGGCGCTCCGAGCCGCGGCTGAAGCGCAGCGTCGCGCGCGCCACGAACTCCAGCGCGCCCGTGCGCGTCAGCCCCTCGGCGATCACGTAGAGCCCGGCCAGCGTGACGATCGTCGTGTCGGAGAAGCCGGAGAGCGCGTCCTTGAGCTCGACGATGCCGGGGGCGACGACCGCGACGATCATCGCGACGCCGAGCACGTCGATCGTGACCCGGCCGGAGATCAGCAGCGCGAGCGCGACGATCGTGACGGCCGCGACGTAGATCTGGGGCCAGTGCGCGAGCATCGCGGCGGGAATCGTAGCCCCCTGAGCCCGCGGGCGGCGGGCCGGCGGAAGGACTTTCCGCGCCGGCGCGCGCGAACGGCGAGCCGATGATGGCGGCATGGCGCGCGACGGGAAAGCGGCGGGACATCGCGGGCGGATCGCGGCGGTGGGCGGTTCGCTCGCGCTGGCCGTCGTCGCGCTCGAGCGCACCGGGGCGCTCGACGGCCTCGAGCGGCGCTGGCTCGACGCCCGCTTCGTGCACGCGCCGCGGCGGCCGGCGCCGCTGCACGAGGACCTCTGCTTCGTCGACATCGACGACGGCGCGCTCGACGTGGGCGGCCGCTGGCCGTGGTCGCGCGGGAAGCTCGCGCTCGCGCTTCGCGAGGTCGCGCGCGCCGGTCCCCGCACCGTCGTGCTCGACCTCCTGCTCTCCGAGCCGGAGGAGCCTCTCTCCGACGACCAGCCCTCGGACGGCGACGACCACCTCGCCGCGGCGGTGGCCGCGGCCCCCACCGCGCTCGCGCTCGACCTCGGCGACGAGGACGCGAGACGGCTCGCGCGCGGCATGAGGCTCGGGCCGCGCACGGCGCGCATGGCGACGGCGCGGCGGCGGCTCGAGCACATGGCGCGCGAGGCGGGCTCGCTGCCGGGTCTCGCGGAGTTCGTCGCGTCCATGCAGCCCGAGGGCGGAGCGCCGGGCCTGCACCGGCGCGACGTCGTCCTGCTCGAGCTCGTGCACGCGCAGGAGACGTCGTGGCGGACGCTGGCGCCGACGCTCCTCGAGGGACCCTCGGTCGTCAGCGAGTTCGCGCGCGCCCCGATCCCGCCGCTGGCGGCGGCCGCCCGCGCCGCCGGCTTCGTGAACTTCTCGGCCGACGAGGACGGCGCGCTGCGGCGGATCGAAGCCGCGCGCGGCGTGCGAGGCGGCCGCGCGCTGCAGCTCGGAGTCGCGGCCGCGGCGCTCCACCTCGGCCTCCCGCTCTCCGCGGTCGGCGCCGACGCGACGACGCTGCGCGTCGGCGGCGCCTGGCTCCCGCTCGAGGAAGGCCGGCTGTGGCTCGACTGGCCGACGCCGCGCCCGAGCGACGAGGCGGGCGCTCCCGCCTGGCTCCGGCTGGCGCCGCGCTGGTCGCTCGGCCGCGCGCTCGACGTCGCGCGCACCGCGCGCGACCTCGCCGAGCAGGAGCGCCGGCGCGACGAGCTCGCCGCCGCGATCGCCGCCGACTTCGGCATCGCGGGCGAGGGCGGGGCGCGGCTCGAGGCGGTGCGGGAGGAGACGCGATTCCGGCTGGCCGACGCCGCCGACGCCGACGGCGAGCCGAGCGCCGACGAGGAGCGCGAGCTCGAGCCGTTCCGGCGGTTCGCCGACTTCGAGCGCGTGCTCACGCGGGGCGCGGCGACGCTCGAGGCCGCGCGCGCCGAGCTCGCGGCCGCGCTGCGCGGGAAGCTGGTCTTCGTGGGCTGGACCGCCACCGGCTCGGCGAGCGACTTCGTGCCGACGCCGCTCTCGCCCCGCACGCCCGGCGTCGTCGCGCACGCCGTGGCCGCCGACATGGCGATGACGGGGCGCGCGCTGCGCTTCGCGCCGAGGTGGAGCGCACCGCTGCTGGCCCTGCTCGCGGGGGCGATCGCGACCGGCGTCTCGCGGCTGCCGCTGTCGGGCTCGCTCGCCGCCGTGCTCGCGCTGCTCTCCGGCCACGTCGCGGCCGCGTTCCTGCTGTTCGGGAGCCGGGAGTACGTGCTTCCGCTGGTCGCGCCGGTCGCGGCCGGCGCGCTCTCGTGGATCGGGACCACCGCGCTGCAGGCGGCGCTCGCGCGGCGCGATCAGCTCCGGATCACGCGGCAGTTCAAGGCGCGCGTGGCGCCCGAGCTGGTCGACTACCTGGTCGACCACCCGGAGGCGCTCTCGCGGGCCGGCGAGCCGCGCGAAGTCACCGCCTTCTTCGTCGACCTTGCCGGGTTCACGACCCTCTCGGAGCGGCTCGGCGCCCCGGGGACGGTGGCGCTGCTCAACCGCTGCATGAGCGCCGCCACCGAGCAGCTCACCGCCCACGGCGCCTACGTGAACAAGTACCTCGGCGACGGGCTCATGGCCTTCTGGTCGGCGTTCCGCCCCGATCCGCGGCAGGCGACGCACGCGTGCCGCGCGGCGCTCGCCACTCAGGCGGCGCTCTCGGCCATCGCCGACCGCGAGCAGGTCTCCGCCCGCATCGGGATCGCCACCGGCCGCGTGATCGTGGGCGACTGCGGCGCGCCGCCGCAGTTGCACGACTACACGGCGATCGGCGACGCGATCAACCTCGCCGCCCGCCTCGAGTCGGCCAACAAGCAGTTCGGAACCCGCATCCTGGTCGACGGCCCCACCCGCGAGCAGGCGGACGACCCGGCGCTGCGCTTCCAGGCCTGCGGCCGCGTGGTCGTGGTCGGCCAGACCGCCCCGGTCGACCTCTTCGAGGTGGTCGCCGCCGGCACCCCTTCCGCGCGGATCGAGCTCGCCGGGCGCGCGGTCGCGGCCTTCCGCGCCGGCCGCCGCGCCGAGAGCGCCGAGCTGTTCCGCCGCCTCGAGTCGGAGTTCGGCCCGAGCCGGATCGCCGCCGTCCACCTCGAGGCGCTCGCCCGCGCCGGCCCCGATTTCGACGGAGTGCTCCGGCTCGCCGCCAAGTGACTCGCGCACCGGAGCCGGTCGACCTGGTCGAGGACGGCGGCTCGCGCATCCGATGGAGGGACAGACGATCAACGGTCGCGGCGCCGCTATCCTCGCGCGCGATGGAAGGCGAGACGGGAGGCGCGAGCGCCGGGGACCGCGAGCCGCGCTTCCGGATGCGCGGGGCGGGCGTGACGCGGGTCGAGGGGTTCAGCGACTCGGTCTTCGCCTTCGCGATGACGCTGCTCGTCGTCTCGCTCGACGTGCCGCGCGAGTTCGACGAGCTCCTGCGCCGGCTGCGCGCCATCCCGGTCTTCGCGGTCTGCTTCGCCCTGCTGATCCACGTCTGGTACCAGCACCACCGCTTCTTCCGCCGCTACGGGCTCGAGGACGCCGGGACGATCACGCTGAACGCGATCCTTCTCTTCGTGGCGCTCTGCTTCGTCTATCCGCTCAAGTACCTCTTCTCGGTGCTCGTGCCCGGGCTGCTCGGCGAGGCGCCGGGCGGACTCGAGCTGCGCGACGTGCCGCTCCTCTTCACGATCTACGGGAGCGGCTCGGCGCTGCTCTACGGGATGGTCGCGCTTCTGCACGCGCGCGCGCTCGCGCAGCGCGGGCGGCTGGGGCTCGCGCCGGTCGAGGTGCACGACACCTGGACCACGATCCGCGAGAACGTGATCCTCGCGGGCGTCGGGCTGCTCTCCGTGCTGCTCGCCAACGTGCTGCCGCTGCGACGGATCGGCTGGGCCGGGTGGGTCTACATGGTGATCCCGGCGGCGATGTTCGCGCACGGCTGGTTGCGCGGGCGCGGCCGGGAGCGGCTGTGGCGCGCCGCCCAGGCCGGCGCCCGGTGAGGGCGCGGCGGTGCGCGCGGTCCGGCTGACGAAGCCGCTCGAGGAGGCGGTGCGCGGCGGCCATCCGTGGGTCTTCGCCGACGCGGTCGAGCTCCCCCCCGGGCTCGGGGACGGCGAGGTGGTCGACCTGCTCGACCGGCGGGGCTCCTTCCTGGCGCGCGGGACGGTGGAGCCGGGCTCGCCGCTGGCGTTCCGCGCCTGGACGCTCGATCCCGCCGTGCCGGTCGACGAGGAGCTGGTGGAGCGGCGCTTCGCGGCGGCGCTGGCGCTGCGGAGGGAGCTCCTGCGGCCCGACGTGACCGGCTTCCGCGCCTGCCACGGCGAGAGCGACTTCATCCCGGGGATGCAGTGCGACCTCTACGGCGACGTGGCGTCGCTGCGCACCGACGGCGCGCTCGGCGCGGCGTGGGAGGAGACCTTCGTCGCGGCGGTGCGGCGCGCGGCGGCGCCGCGCGCGATCGTCGTGCGCAACCCGCGGGTGGCGGAAGGCGAGGCGCGCCTCGTGCACGGCGAGCCGCCGGGCGAGGTCGGGATCCTCGAGCACGGGCGGCGCTTCCTCGTCGACGTGCTGCACGGCCAGAAGACCGGCTTCTACCTCGACCAGCGCGAGAACCGCGACCGCGTCGGGGCGCTCGCGCGCGGCCGGCGCGTCCTCAACCTCTTCGCCTACACCGGCGGCTTCTCGGTGGCCGCGGCGCTCGGCGGCGCGGCGCGCGTCGCCACCGTGGACGGCGCCGCGCCCGCGATCGACGCGGCGCGGCGCAACTTCGCGCTCAACGGCCTCGATCCGGGGGCGCACGACTTCGCGGTGCGCGACGCCTTCGACGTGCTCGCGGAGCTCGCGGCGGGCGGCGCGGCCGGAACTCCCGACGCTCCCGGCTCGGGAGGTCCGTTCGACCTGATCGTCCTCGATCCCCCCTCCTTCGCCCACAGCCGCAGGATGGTCGCGCGCGCGGCCAAGGCGTACGTGAAGCTGAACGAGCTCGCGCTGCGCGCGCTGCCGCGCGGCGGCTGGCTCGCCACGGCGAGCTGCTCCTCGCACGTGCGCGAGGCCGGCTTCCTCGACCACCTCGCCGAGGCGGCGCGCCGCGCCGGCCGGTCGGTCACCGTCGCCGGCGTCCACGGCGCCGCGCCGGACCACCCCGTGCGCCTCGGCTTCCCGGAGGGGCGCCACCTCAAGTTCGTGCTGTTGCGCGCGGCGTGACGGCGGGAGCGGCGCCGCGCGGCGGCGGCGTCACGCCAGCAGCTCGTGCAGCACGTGGCCGTGCACGTCGGTCAGGCGGCGGTCGACGCCGTCGTGACGGACGGTGAGCCGCTCGTGGTCGATGCCGAGCAGGTGGAGCACGGTGGCGTGCAGGTCGTGGACGCTGGTCGGCTTCTCGACCGCCTTCCAGCCCCACTCGTCGGTCGCGCCGTAGGAGACGCCGCCGCGCACGCCGCCTCCGGCGAGCCAGACGGTGTATCCGAACGGGTTGTGGTCGCGCCCCTTGCCGCCCTGGCTGCAGGGCATGCGGCCGAACTCGGTCACCCACATCACGATCGTGTCGTCGAGCAGCCCGCGCTGCGCGAGGTCGGAGAGCAGCGCGGCGGCCGGACGGTCCATGCTCGCCGCCATGTCGGCGTGGTCCTTGGCGAGGTCCTCGTGGCTGTCCCAGTTGCGGCGCGGGAAGGCGTTGTCGGCGCCGCTCCAGAGCTGCACGAAGCGCACGCCGCGCTCGAGCAGACGGCGCGCGACCAGGCAGCTTCGGCCGAAGTCGGCGGTCGCCGGCCGGTCGAGGCCGTAGAGCTCGCGCACCGCCTCGGGCTCGGCGGCGACGTCGAGCGCCTCGGGCGCCGAGAGCTGCATGCGCGCCGCGAGCTCGGACGCCTCGATGCGCGCGTCGAGCCGGCTGTCGCCGGGGCGCCGCGCCGCGTGCTCGCGGTTGAGCCGATCGAGCAGCGCGCGGGTGTCGCGCTCGTTCCGCGGCGTCGCCAGCCCGCGCGCCCACTCGGGCGGCGAGAGGTTGGCGACGGGGGAGGACGCGCTGGGACGGATCATCGTTCCCTGGTGCGCGGCCGGCAGGAACCCGGCGCCCCAGTTGGCCGGTCCGTTGGGCGCGAAGCCGCGCGCGTCGGGCAGCACGACGAAGGTCGGCAGGTCGTCGCCGAGGCGGCCCAGCGCGTAGCTCACCCACGAACCCGCCGACGGGAAGCCGGGCAGCACGAAGCCGGTCGCCTGCAGGAAGGTGGCGGGGCCGTGCACGTTCGACCTCGAGACCATCGAGTGGACGAACGCGATGCGGTCGACGTGCTCGGCGAGGCAGGGCACGAGGTCGCTCACGAGCTTCCCGCACTCGCCGCGCGGACGCCATTTCCACGGACTCGCCATGCAGGCGCCCGGGTCGCTCTGGAACAGCTCGACCTTCTCGCCCGGATCCCACTTCGCGCCGTCCCTCGCGATCAGCTCCGGCTTGTGGTCGAAGGTGTCGACGTGGCTCGCCGCGCCTGACATGAAGAGCTGCACGACGCGCCGTGCGCGCGCGCGGTGGTGCAGACCGCCGCGCAGATCGCCGGCCGGCGGCGCGGGCGCCGCCTCCTGGCCGAGGAGGCGCTCGCGCCCGAGCAGCTGCGCGAACGCGATGCCGCCGAGCCCGCCGCCGAGACTCCAGAGGAACGAGCGGCGGTCGATCGGCGCGCCCGCGGCTCCGGTGCGCACCGCGCGCGGCGGGACGGAGGGAGGCGTCGGTCGGTGGCGCGGCATCGGGATCCGGTCAATCCACGAAGAGGAACTCGTCGAGGTTCACGAGCACGCGGCAGGCCGCCGCCAGGCCGTGCACCTGCGCGTGCTCCTCGAACGCGGCCAGCTCGGCGGGCCGCGGCGGCCGCGAGAGCGCGAGCTCGAAGGCGCGCGCGATCTGCGGCGGCAGGTCGCCGGGCCGCTCGCGCTCGAGCCGCGCCGCCAGGTGCTCGCACTGGCGGATCACGAAGGGATGGTTGAGCAGCGCGAGCGACTGCAGGGCGGTGATGGTCACGCTTCGCTTCGGGGCGAGCAGCGAGGCGTCGGGGCAGTCGAGGCACTCCAGGAAGGGATCGGGCACGCTTCGCACCACGAAGCGGTAGATGCTGCGCCGCCGTCCCGCCGCCGAGTCGACGTCGAAGCGTCCGTAGTCGTAGACGGGCGAGTGGTCGTCGCGGAACTCGAACTGCCGGTCGGAGGGGCCGCCCATCGCGAGGTCGAGGCGGCCGGCGATCGAGAGCAGCGCGTCGCGCGTCGGCTCGGCCTCGAGGCGCATCCGGCTCATGCGCGCGAGCAGGCGGTTGTCGGCGTCGGAGGCGAGCTGCTCCGGCGCGGCGAGCGACGATCGACGCCACGCCGCGCTGGTGACGATGCGCCGGTGGAGCGCCTTCATCGATCCGCCCTGCGCGAGGAAGTCGCGCGCGAGCCGGTCGAGCAGCTCCGGGTGGCTGGGACGCGCGCCCATCCGGCCGAAGTCGCTCGGCGTGTCGACGAGGCCGCGTCCGAAGTGCCACTGCCAGATCCGGTTGACGATCGAGCGCCACGTGAGCGGATTGCGCGGATCGGTGATCCAGCGCGCGAGCGCCGCCCTGCGCTCCCCCTCGCCGGCGCCGGGAGAAAGATCGAAGCGGGCCGGGAGCTCCGCCACGCAGGAGAGCGCGCCGGGCGCCGCCTCCGCCATCGGGCTGCCCACGTCGCCGCGCGCGAGCACGTGGATCGCGCGCGGCAGCGGCGAGGGCGTGAAGCTCCCCTCGGCGCGGAAGCGCGCGGCGGCCGCGAAGACGCGCTCCGGCGGCGGCAGCGCCGCGAGCTCGGCGTCGAGCCGCGCGAGCGCGGCCGCGCGCGCCAGCCACGTCGTCGGATCGTCGACGGGGCCGAGCCACGTCGCGCCGTCGGTCAGGTTCGCGCGCCCCCAGCGCGGCGCCGCCTCGATCGAGTCGGAGGCGGCGACCTCGCCGCCGCGGGCGACGTTCGCGCCGCCGGCGACGACCACGAGCTCGCCGAGCGCGAAGGCGAAGTCGCCGGTGCGCTCCCACAGCCTCGTCGCGGTCACGCGCACCGCGCGCGCGGTCGCTCCACCCGCCTCGACGACGAAGGGCAGGTCGCCCGGATTGGCGAAGTCGGCGTCGCCGTGGTCGGCGAGAACGCGCGGCTGCGCGGACGCCGTCTCGTCGGCGACCTCCACGCGGAAGCGCACCGGGAAGCCGAAGCCCGGCCCCGGCCAGCCGCCGTAGGACTCGTGCGACGGTACGAGCGCGACGCGGTCGATCGCCACCGGCCGGCCGAGATCCACCTCCACCCACTGCACGGCGTCGGCGGCGGGCAGGATCGCGCCGTGCCAGCCGAGCCGCTCGCGCTCGGGCGCGGCGGCGGCGGCGACCTCGGCGCGCGCGCGGGCGATCGCCTCGCGGCGCGCGGCGATCGCGGGATCGCGGTCGAACTCGCGCTCCGCGCGCTCCACGCCGGCGAAAACCGCCTGCAGCGCGTAGTAGTCCTCCTGCCCGATCGCGTCGAACTTGTGGTCGTGGCAGCGCGCGCAGTGCGCCGTCGTGCTGGTGAAGGTCGACATCGCGTTCGTCACCATGTCGTCGCGGTCGAGGTTGCGCGTGATCGCCTTGTCGACGGTGCCCTCGCGCAGCTCGACGTGGCCGACGAAGTCCCACGGGCCGGCCGCGATGAAGCCGGTGGCCACGAGCGCGTCGGGGTCGCCGGGGAAGAGGACGTCGCCCGCGATCTGCTCCTGCACGAAGCGGGCGTAGGGCTTGTCGGCGTTGAGGCTGGCGATCACCCAGTCGCGGTAGGGCCAGGCGTTCGGGCGCGGCTTGTCCTTGTCGTAGCCGTGCGTCTCGCCGAAGTGCACGAGGTCGAGCCACGGCCGCGCGAAGCGCTCGCCGAAGCGCGGCGAGGCGAGCAGGCGGTCGACGAGGCGCTCGTACGCGTCCGGCGCGGGATCGGCGAGGAAGGCCTCGACCTCCTCGGGCGCCGGCGGCAGCCCGGTCAGGTCGTAGGCGAGGCGCCGGATCAGCGTGCGGCGGTCGGCCTCGGGCGCCGGCTCGAGCCCGCTCTCGCGCAGCTTCGCGTCGAGGAATGCGTCGATCGCGTCGCGGGAGGGATCGACACCGTCCCCGATCCGGGCGCCTCGCCCCCGCCCCCGATCGCCTCCCGGTTCGGTCGGAACCGCCGGATCGGCGAGCGGCTTCAGCGACCACTCGTCGAGCCTCCGCTCGAACTCCCCTTCCGCCGAGCGGTCGGCCAGCACGCGTCCCTCCGGCCAGCGCGCCCCCGCGTCGATCCAGTCGCGCAGCGCCGCCACCTCGGCCGGCCGGAGCGGCGCGCTCCCCTTGGGCATCCTCGGCTTCGCCTCCCCGATCGCGGTCACCAGCCCGAGCAGCCGGCTGGCGCCGGCATCCCCCGCCACGAACGCCGGCTCCCCCGACTTCCCCCCGCGCAGGAGCTCCTCCCGGCTCTCCATCGAAAGCCCGCCCTTGCGCGCCCGCGTCGAGTGGCACGCCATGCAGCGCCGTTCGAGCACCGGCGCGACGTCGCGCTCGAAGTCGACGCCCGGCGCCGCGACGGCGAGGATCAGCCCGAGGACCATCGCCCGCCCAGGATACGGGGGGCCGGGCCGGGCCGCCCGGGCCGGCGTGACGGAGCGCCCGATCGTGCGCTCGGCGTCCCGAGGGGGTGCTCATGAAGGTCACGCTGCGCAACGACACGCCGCGCCCGCTCGAGATCACGGGGGCGGAGGGGAGCCGGCTCGCCCTCGCGCCCCTCGAGGCGCGGGTCATCGGTCCAGACGTGCAGTCGGACTTCGACTTCTCCGAGGCCGAGCGCGGCGGCGTGGTCGCCGTGATCGAGGAGCCCCCGCGCGAGACCGCCGAGAAGATCGTCGGGCTCCTGATCGGGCTCGGCATGGTGCTGGCCATCGCGTGCGGCATCGTCGCGGGCCAGGAGCCGCCGGCCTGGATCGGCTCGGCGGCGATCTGGAAGCGCGCCGTCTGGGCCGCCGGCGCGACGCTGCTCGTCCTGGCCGTCGGGCTGCGCGCGATCTTCCTCCAGGGTTCGGGCGGACTGGCGCTGCGCGTCCTCGGCCAGACGCTCGCGCTCCTGGTGATCCTGGCGATCGGGCTCGGGCTGCCGGCGGCGACCGTCTACGGGTTCGCGGACGGCCCGCGCCTCCTTCAGGAGTCCTCGACGGAGCTGTTCACGCGCCTGCTCCAGGTCGGCTTCATCGCGATCGCCTCGCTGCTGCCCACGCTGCTCTTCTTCCTGTTCGACCGCTACCAGCTCAGCACGATGCGCAACCGGCTCTACCGCGACCTCTTCCGGCTCGATCGGGGGCTCAAGACGCGCGCCGAGATCGACGCCGAGTACGGCGCGCAGATCGGCGAGGCGTGGGGACCGGAGGCGCAGGGGAGCGGTCGGATCGCGCCCGGCACGCGCTGGCCGGTGCTCGTCTGCGCCGTGGTGGTGACGCTGGGCTGGCTGGCCGCGTTCCGGCCGGTCGGCGCGCTCGACGCCGCCGCCTCGCGCGGTCCGCTCGCGCCGGAGCGCAACGCCTTCGCCTTCGGCTTCCTCGGCGCCTACTTCTTCGGACTGCAGCTCATCGCCCGCCGCTACGCGCGCGGCGACCTCAAGCCCAAGGCGTACGGCTACATCACGATCCGCATCCTCACGGTCGCCGTGCTGAGCTGGGTGCTGGAGGAGATCTTCAGCGCCGACTCGACCATGAAGCTCGTCATGGCGTTCCTGGTCGGGATCCTGCCCGACGAGTTCTTCACCCTCATCCGCGAGCAGTTCCGCGGGCGCCTCCCGGAGCGCATCGCGCCGGAGATCGAGAAGCATCCGCTCACCCGGCTCGAGGGGATCGACCTCTACGACCGCGCGCGCCTCGAGCAGGAGGGGATCGTCAACGTCGAGAGCCTCGCCCACCACGACCTGATCCACCTCGTGCTCGAGACGCGCATCCCGGTGCCGCGCCTGGTGGACTGGCTCGACCAGGCGATCCTCTACCTCCACACGATCCACGACGGCGCCGGCGCCACGCGCGAGACGCTGCGCGCGCACGGGATCCGGACGGCGAGCGACCTGCTGACCTGCTGGGACGCGGCGGCGGAGCGCGGGCAGCAGGACGCGTTCAAGCAGCTCCTCGGCGGAGAGGGCGGGCTGTCGCGGCTGGAGGTGCTGCGCGACACGCTGCTCGACGACGAGTGGCTCGATCACATCCTCGACTGGCGCAACGACGCCGACCGCGAGGTGCAGAAGGTCGAGGCGCTGCCCACCACCTTCGAGGGGCTCGTGCGCCGGGCGGAGCGCCTCGCCGGCGAGCAGCGCCACCAGGAGTCGATCGACCACTTCGAGAAGGCCCTGAAGCAGCGCGACGACGCCGCGGTCCGCCTCCGCCTGGCTCGCGCCTACGCCGAAGTGCCGGTCGCGAAGCTGCGCGATCCCGACCTCGCCCGGGAGCACGCGGATCGCGCGCTCCAGCTCGGGCAGGGCGATCCCGATCTGATGGCGGGTTTGAGCGAGGTCTTCGAGCGGTTGAAGG
>Ga0187893_10003966_pt1 | contig 28936 bp, 26 predicted proteins | sample MA1701074metaG_FD_139574 | JGI IMG/M metagenome (GOLD analysis project Ga0187893, IMG submission 139574) | White microbial mat communities from a basaltic lava cave in the Kipuka Kanohina Cave System on the Island of Hawaii, USA - MA170107-4 metaG ...
CCGCCCCCAACTTGGCTGTCTTAATTTGAATATTGGTGTTGTCGCTCTCACCCGATGGACAACATCCCATGAAAGTGTTACCCATGTCTCCGAACGGTGTAACCCATGTCCCCGAACAAAACAGCGTTGGAGCGAGGGGAGCCGATGCGCGCGATTGTGGAGCTATCAGAACAGCTCGTAGTAGCGCCACTATAGCTGTTAGGTTGATTATTTGGCTTTGAACCGGATGCGGACGCTTTGCGCGTGTGCATCCAGCTTTTCCGATTCGGCAAACTTCTCGATGAAGGCGTGGTTCTTCTCCAGAGCTGTTCGCGTGTATTTAATGAGACTGGTCTTTTTGAGGAAATCATAGACGCCCAGGGGCGACGCGAAACGAGCGGTGCCTGAAGTCGGCAGGACATGGTTCGGACCGGCAAAGTAGTCTCCCACTGGCTCGCAGGAATAAGGCCCGAAGAAGATGGCCCCCGCCGAGTGAATCTTTTCGGCGAGCTGATCTGGCGTTTCCATCAACAGCTCGAGATGTTCTGGAGCAATTGCATTCACGACTTCGGCAACATCGTCCCAGCCAGAGCAAACAATAATGCCGCCATAGTTCTGCAACGCTTTGCGAACAATCTTTTCGCGGCCGAGGTTTTTGATGAGACACGCCGCGCTGTTTTGGATGGCCAGAGCCGTTTTCGTGGAGACGACAACAGCAATCGCACAGGCATTCTCGTCATGTTCCGCCTGCGCCATGAGATCGGCTGCAATGAAATCGGGGTTGGTGGCATCATCGGCGACGACCACGACCTCGCTGGGACCGGCGATCATATCGATGTCGACAGCGCCATAAACCTGGCGCTTGGCGGTGGCCACGTAGATATTGCCCGGCCCAACAATCTTGTTCACCTTGGGCACCGTCTCGGTGCCGTACGCAAGCGCTGCCACCGCTTGGGCGCCGCCGATGCCATACACCTCATCCAGCCCCAACTCCTCCAGAACAGCCGCGACGACAGGATTCCTGTGAAACTGATGGGGCGGTGTCACCACGGCAATCCGGGGCACCCCCGCAATCTGCGCCGGCACAGCGTTCATGAGAACTGTTGAAGGATAGGCGGCAGTGCCTCCCGGAACATACAGCCCGACCGATTGCAGCGGAAGAATGCGCTGGCCAAGCCGGACCCCGTCGGCCGCTTCCATCTCCCAGGACGTTTCCAGCTGACGCTCGTGAAACCTCCAGATATTTTCCCTGGCTCGCCGCAAAACTTGACGCAGTTCGGGATCGGTTTGAGCTGCCAGCTTACGAATCTCTTCCGGGTCAATGCGCAGGCTTTTGAGGTCGAGTCCTTCGAAGCGCAGTGTGAATTCACGGACTGCGGCATCGCCCCGGTTCCGGACGGACGCAACGATGTCTGACACCTGCTTTTCGATGCCCTCGTCGGGCGCAGAGCTGCGGGAGTCAATCCTCTTCAGGTAACTTTGAAGTTCAGGAGTATTCCAGTGGAAAATCGGAAGGATCATAGTAGCAGGGTTGCCAACGAGACACAGAGGAGCTGCGTGGCGTTCAATCCTTCTCGACAACCGTCGACAGCATCTGGATCAGCCCCGTAATTGCCTGGCGCTTAATCTGATAACTGGCGCGATTCACTACCAGGCGGGCCGAAATGTCCATGATGGGTTCGACAATCTCGAGCCCGTTTTCGGCAAGCGTGCGCCCGGACGAAACCAGATCGACAATTCGATCTGAAAGTCCAAGCAAGGGAGCCAGTTCAACGCTTCCGGAAAGCGGAATGATCTCCACCGGAATCCCACGCTGCGTGAAGTATTCGGTCGTGATGCGGGGATACTTCGTGGCAATGCGAACGGCCGACAGTTCCTTGTAGTCTTGCCGCGCTGTTGCCTTGGGCGCCGCAACGACCATCTTGCAATACCCGATTCGTAAGTCAAGAGGCTGATGGATGTCGGCACTCGATTCAGCAAGCACATCCCGGCCCGCAATACCTGCGTCGGCTACTCCGTACTCGACGTAGGTTGGGACATCGATGGGCTTCAGCATGAAAAACTCAAATCGTTTCTGGGTATCCTGCACCACCAATTTGCGCGAATTCAGGTTCGATTCGGCAATCTGAATGCCTGCCTTCTTCAGAAGAACCAGCGCCTCGTCAAGCAGGCGGCCTTTAGACAGTGCGATGGTGATGGTTTCTTTCATAAGGTACAAAGCGGCTTACCGAGTCGAAATTTCCAGTGCGGGTTCCCGAATGCTGACAGCTTGAATTTTCATTCCCCCAGGGCCATCAGTCTTTCCAGGCTAAAAGAAAATCCGACCGATGGGAAGTCACAGCCGAAGTTCTTAAACAGGTTGTCGTAGCGTCCGCCGCCTCCAATCTCAAAGCCCAGGCCAGGCACGTAGATCTTGAAAATCGTTCCCGTGTAGTAGTCCTGACCTCGTACCTCGCTCAAGTCAATCGTAATGTGGTCATCTACCTTGTGTTTCTTCAGTTCGGCAATCAGAGCCTCGAGGCGGGCAAGGGCCATCAGTGACTTCTCGTTCGTGACCAGCTGGCGTGCCGTTGCCAGCGTTTCCGAGTTGCCGGTGAGATGGACGAGGGATAGAAGAATGGTACGTCGCTTCTCAGAAAGAGCCAGGCGCTCCAGCTCCAGGCGCAGCCCGACGGTGTCCTTGAGGTCAACCAGCGTTTTGATCTTTGCCAAATCATCCCCGGAAAAATTCATTCGCTCAACGATGCCGGCAAAGTATCCCATTTCCCCGAGATTGATTTGAAATTTTCGGATACCTAACTTCTTGAGAGACTCGATTGCGACCAGAATGACTTCGGCGTCAGACTGCGTGTGCTCTCCGCCAATGTGCTCGACTCCGATCTGGAAAAACTCGCGTTGCCTTCCGCCGCGCGGCGCCTCGTAACGAAGCACTTCTCCGCAATAACACAAACGCAAGGGCTTGGGCTGATCGGCCAGGCGCGTCGCGACCGATTTGGCCACCAGGGAAGTAAATTCCGGTCTGAGAGCGAGAATGCTGCCTTCACGGTCAATGAAGCGATAGAGCGTGTCTTCAAACGCGGCTCCCATGCCTTTCGCAAAAACGTCGTAGTAGTCGAAGATGGGAGGAATGATTTCGTCGTAGTTCCAGTGTTCAAACACTGAAAAGATAGTCCGTTCAATGCGGCGGCGTTTCTTGGCGGCCTTGCCGAACAAGAGTTGAGTTCCGAGGGGAATCTGCGTGAGGGTCTTCATACTGATTTATTCACAAGGGGTACACAAAGAGCACGAAAACGCTGATTTCTTGGACCGTGCGGACTTCGTATTCTGCTCGCTGCTCGTCGCAATTGGCCCGCCATTTCAGTCAGTCGCGCGTGTTTTTTCCATGATCCTGTAAGGCTCTCTCCCACAAGAGTCGAAACTAAGATGCCTACCCATTGGAAACAAGACGATAAACACTGTGAGGTCTGCGAGCGCGCCTTGCTCCTTTCGTAAACCTTCTTCCTGTTCCGGGTGTTTTTACTGGATTGTCCTGCCTTGATTATCGACTTCCAATTCGAATCGCCTGGAGCGAAGCCCGTGGCGGCCGAAGATTCCGGCGATGCGAGAATAAATCTCGTCTAAATTTTCTTCAGCGAAAGCCAGGACGCTGGGACCGGCGCCACTGAGACAAACGCCCGCCAACCCCGAGATCTCTTCCTGGTTCAAGCGCAGGATTTCCTCAAACCCGGGAATCAGCGGCGCCCGGAACGGCTGATGAAGCTTGTCGCGCAGCGATTCCCGAAGAAACTGAAACTCATTTCGAAGGAGTGCTGCCACCGTTAGCGAGCTACGCTGAAGATTGAAGACGGCGTCGCGCAGATCCAGGGTGCGAGGGATCGCCGCGCGAGCTTTCTGTGTTTCAAGTCGAAACTCTGGAACGGTCAGCAGGATCTTAAGTTTCGGTGCGATGGGGGCTCGGAAGAACGAGACGCTTCCATTGTCCGCCACGGCGCTGACGGTGAAACCTCCAAACCGAGCCGCAGTGATGTTGTCGGGATGGTTCTCGAATTCGAAAGCATACTGGAAAAATTTCTCCTGGGAGAGTTCGCAGCCGGTGAGAGCTTCGAAGCAACTGATACCCGCTACAATGGCCGCAGCACTACTTCCCAAACCACGGGCCAGAGGAATCTGGTTTTCGATCGTAAGACGCACTCGGGGCACCGGCTGCTTCTCGCCCTGAAAGACACGGCGGGCTACTTTCCAGAGAAGGTTCTCCTCGCTGGCCGGCAAATCGTTGGCACCTTCTCCCCGCAATTCGAACTCAGGATTGGAAAGCGCACTCTCCTGAAGATCGACGCGCAGGTAGAGCTGGAGCGCCAGTCCGAGAACGTCAAAACCGGCGCCAAGATTCGTTGTGCTGGCGGGTACTTGAATGGATCTACGTGGTGTCATCAATTATTAGATACGGCCTGAGACCCAGCTGTCAGAGCGCCGCACCCCTGTGAGGCTCTAGTTGTTATTGGCCAGCTTCTGCGAGACGATCTCGCGCATCAGCTGTGTGGGCGCCTCATGCTCTGTCCACAGCTCGAACTGTCTTGCCGCTTGAGCGACGAACATCTCGACGCCACTGATCACAACGCTTCCTTGCCGGGCTTCCCGTAGAAGCCTTGTTTCGAGCGGATTGTAGACCATGTCGAAAACATAGCGATAGTCGAGTGCGTCGGCCGGCAGTGGAGAGTCATCGATAGCCGGATACATTCCGACAGACGTCGCGTTAATGAGTAGATCCCCTTTGTAGCTTACAGCCTGGCTGAGTTGATCGCTCTGAAACCCGAACTCTTCGGCAAATCGCTCGGCTTTTCGAGCGTTCCTGGCGAGAACCGTTACCTTGCAATGCTTGCCTTTCAACACAAGTGCCGCAGCCCGGGCGGCACCTCCCGTTCCCAGCAAAGTCACCTTCTGAACCCCTCTTTCGAAGGCAGTTGTGAGTGCTTTTTGCGTGCCGTAGACGTCGGTGTTGTAAGCAAACAGCCGTTGATCCCGATTCACCAGGGTGTTGGCGGCTCCGGTTTGCCTCACCGTTTCGTCTGCAACATCTGCAAAGTCCATGATCTGCACTTTGTGCGGGATTGTGACGCTGAAACCCGCGAAGTGCCGCAGATGAGCCCCAAAATCCTTCAGATCTTTGATCGGGAAAGGTAAATATCGGGCGTTCAGGCCCGACTGGCGCAGGGCCGGGTTATGAATATGGGGAGAAAGCGAGTGGCCTACCGGCCAACCAATAACCCCGTAGACCTGCGTTGATTCCTCAATCTCGTCAACAGAATAAAGGTGCGTCAGCTCGGACGCGGTGAGTTGGCCGGGGGCGCTCTCACGGCCTTTTTGAAGTGAAGCATAAGTCCACAGCGACCCCCTGCCTGGCGCCATGATGCGTGAAAATGTCCCTAACTCACCCATCGCAGCAATAATGATCGGTAGGCCATCTCGTCGAGCAACTTCAGCCAACTCCAGAAGCCGAAAGTTGTCACCGAAACTCGTGGCCTGCGTCGCTATTTTCAGGACGTCCGCGCCCGAATTCTTCAGACGGCGGTAGATGCCGGAAAGCTCTGCGGGTGTTTCGTGGAAGTTGTGATACGACGCAATCCAACTCTTGGCAGTCGATTTCAGGGAAGCCAGAGATCCTCCCAAGAAACTCTCGATCGTTTCGATTTCCAGATCGACGAAGGTTCCAGAGAGCGATTTTAGAATTCTTACCTGAGATTCTTCGCTGCCCTCAAACATTCCTCCGTTGGCTCTTCGCCGCAACGTTAGCACCACTGGCCGCTGCGCCAGCTCTACCCACTTCGCAACGTTGGTGGCGCTCAGACCCTCGGGGCTCAGATAATCGAGTCGGAACTCGAGCACTCCTCCAAGCTGACGAGCCTCGGCGATAGAGGCTTCCATTAAGCGAGGGTCCGATTCACGCACTACCGTGCATACCCGGCTAACGATGCCCCATGCGGCGGCCAATTCAGTTATACAGTTGAATTTCAAGGAGTAAAGTTAAAGTGTAGCCGAAACAAATCCGATAGATGCAGTGCGGCAAAAGCGCCAGTCTAGCATAAGGACCCTTGGGTTCCTAGCCTTCGATCCCGAGCGGGCTATTCGCTTGACAGCTTCCAAGTCCTGTTGTTAGAGTCGCTTGCGGTCTATTCCCAAAGTCAGGCTAAGCCCGGTCGCACACTGTTCCAGAATGTAATCCTCGGAAGTTTTCAGGAGATTGTACGGTGATGAAAGTGACTCAAGCGCTTCATTGGACACTGGTAACTCTGTTGGTTCTAGCCACCGGAGAGGCACAAAATCGAAAACCACCTGCTCAAGGAACTGCTCCTCGACCGCTTTCCCAGACGCAACCTGGCAACCATTGGTCCGCCAATGCGGCTGCTCGGGGTGTCGAAGGCTACGAAGTTCATACCGTACAGCCGGGAGACACGCTTTGGGAAGTGAGCAAGGAGTATCTAAAGGACCCCTTTCTTTGGCCCCAAATCTGGGAAATTAACACGCAAGTGAAGAACCCGCATTGGATTTATCCAGGCGACCAGATCCTGATCAAGAAGATGGTTGTGGTGAATCAGGATCCTGCAGAGAAGACGCCCGAAACTGTGCGTCAACCTGAAACACAGACACCGGTTTCTCCGGATCCTGCTTCCACAGTCCAGGCGCAGCAACAGACTCCGGCAACTGCCGCGACAGTAGTGCCACCTCAGCCGCCTCCGGTCGCTACCTACAGTGATCTCTATTGCTCCGGCTTCTTTAGCGCTGAACCTGTTCAGCACAAGGCGGTATTAGTCGGCGGCGAGGAGTCGGAGAACAAAGCGTTGTTCAGCGATCGGGATGTCGTTTACCTGAACCAAGGCACGGCGGCCGGAATCAATGCTGGCGATGAGCTTCAGGTTCTGCGGGTAGTCAGGGATTTTGCCAAGTGGGGAACCGAGTTCGCTCCTGCCAAATCAACCAAGAAATATGGTTACTATTACCAAGATATCGGGCGCATACGCGTTCTGCTGGCCCAAGAAAGCTCTGCCACCGCCGAGATTGTTTTTTCTTGCGAAGAGATTCTGGCTGGGGATCTGTTGACCGCTGGAGAAACGCGTAGCTCCCCTCTGCAGCGTCCAGAGATCAGTTTCGACAAGTTTGCAGCGCCGAACAATAACATCTCAGGACGGATTTTCATGTCCAAGGAATTCCGAAAACTTCTCGGTGCAGGCCATATCGTCTATCTGGACATGGGCGCCAAACAGAACGTCCAGGTAGGAGACTACTTTCGGATCATCCGGCGTTTCAACAAGAGCACGATCAGCCTGTTTAACAGGAGCGACTACGCTAAGAACGAAAAAACTTTCGACAGCGTTCGCAAGGTCATTGGCCAGGCGGTTGTCCTTCGCGCTGAGCCGAATGCGTCGACGGTGATCATCACGCAAAGCACCGAGGCGATTTCGGTCGGCGATGGCGTAGAGAAAGATTGATCTTCGAAGCAGGCTGATTGCTGTTGACCTGGGAGATCATTCTTCATTTCTCGCGGAACACGAAGGCGCTGAATCGATGGATTGTGGCGCCTTCCTTCCAAGCCGTGGCCGGCAGATGCGCCTTTCGACAGAGCTGATCCAGAAACTGCTCGCGATCCCAGCCCTGTTCCACGGGCACCCGAGGCAACAGCAGACCCCGCCGACCTTGATGATTTAATAGCAAGCCGTGCAACCCAACGACGATGGAGCTGATCTGCTCGACCGCTTCCAGTGGTGAGAGCACAGAAATCTCAATTTTTACGTCGGGCAGTTCTGCCGCTGTCATGGGACAAAATCTCGGATCTGCTCTGGCCGCGGAAATCGAGCAACTTTGCGCCGCCTGAAACAACGGCGAGGCTGGTTCGGGCACACCGATGCAGCCCCGCAACTCATTAAGCGCGTGCAGCGTGACAAAGACACCCCGCAGTTCCAACAGCTCTGCACAACCTGGTTCGGTAATCGTTTTTCTTCCTTGGCTTAGGAACTCTTCAAGGCAATGGCGGGACAACTTAAGCAGTTCTGACTGCGCAGGCTCACTGAGTGGGAACATCGCGCTGCCTCTTCTTCAGTACGAGCAGCTTCCTTCTTTGGCGGGCTTTGACGCGATCGTCTACCTTCTTCCAAAACTTCCGAAAGTACTGGATCGCCGAGGCTAGGGCAAAAATCACAACCAACCACAAGGCTGCTTTGCTAAACCAGGTCAACCACGGGAAGACGTTGCGCAGAATGATGAGCGTGATCGCCACCACCTGCATCACCATTTTCACTTTTCCCAGATCCGATGCATCGATGGTGAATCCCTGCGAGGAGGCAATGCTGCGCAACCCCGAAACGGCAAACTCGCGGCCAACGATAATCACCACCATCCAAGCCGGAACCCATTTCAGCTCGACCAGCGAGATGAAGACGGAGGAGGTGAGCAACTTGTCAGCAACCGGGTCCAAAAGAATGCCCAGCGTGGTCACTTGCTGACGCTTGCGGGCCAGGTAGCCATCGAAATAGTCAGTGATTGAAGCGCCCAGGAAGATCAGCGTAGCGAGGTAAACGGAAACACCGACGACTTCACGGGCGGGGTTGTAGACGCGCGTCAACAACACAACGACGAGCAGAGGCACCGCGAAAATCCGCGACAGTGTCAGGAAATTAGGCAGATTCATTAGAGCCTGGTGACCTTGGAACTCTTGATGCCTCGCATCGCATTCCGAGTGTCCAACACAACTTTGGCCAACCGCTCCACTTTCGTATAGTCGATGTTGCTGTGATTGGTGACGATAACAACGCAGTCGGCTTCGGCCAAGCCATGGTCGAGGGGTATCGACTTGAGCTGGGTGTACTCGAACTGAATCTCCGGCACATACGGGTCGTGGTACATCACTTTGGCGCCCCGCTGCCGCAGCAACTGAATGATATCGAGGGCGGGAGATTCTCTTAAGTCGTCGATGTCCTTTTTGTAGCTGACGCCTAAAATCAGAACTTTCGAATTCTTTACCGACTTGCTGAAGTCGTTAAGGGCGTCGTTTACCTTGTTGACCACATAGTGCGGCATATCCGCATTGATCTCGCTGGCCAGCTCGATAAAGCGAGCTCGATAATTCAGTGTTTTCAGCTTCCACGACAGATACAGCGGATCAATGGGAATGCAGTGCCCACCCAGGCCGGGTCCAGGTTGGAACGGCATAAAGCCAAACGGCTTTGTTGCCGCAGCATCAATCACTTCCCAGACGTCCACATTCAACCGGTTACACATCAGCGCCATTTCATTCACCAAGCCGATGTTCACGCTTCGAAACGTGTTTTCAAGCAGCTTGACCATCTCGGCTGCTCGAGATGACGAGACAGGCACGATTCGCTCGATGAAGTTGCTATAGAGTTTGGAAGCGATCTCCAGGCATTGCGGGGTTACTCCGCCGATGACTTTAGGAGTATTAAAAGTGTGGAAAGATAGATTTCCCGGATCCACGCGTTCTGGCGAAAAGGCCAGGAAAAAGTCTTTCCCTGCCTTCAGTCCACGTTCTTCCAGTTTCGGCAGCATCAACTCTTCGGTCGTGCCCGGATAAGTTGTGCTCTCCAGCACAATCAATTGGCCGGGACGCTGGTTCTCCGCAATCCGATCCACGGCCGAAACAACCATCGATAAATCCGGATCTTTCGTTTTACTGAGAGGCGTTGGAACGCAAATAATGATCGCATCCAATTCCCGAATGACTTCAAATTCGGCAACCGCGCGGAGCCGTTTCGCCTTGACATGCCTCTCAACCGCTTCAGAGGGAACATCTGGAATATAGGAAGCGCCCGCGTTAATTCTGTCGACTTTCGAGCGGTCCAGGTCAATTCCCACCACTTGAATGCCTGCATTGGCGATCTCGACAGCCAGCGGCAATCCTACATAGCCCATTCCAATCACACCAGCTTGAACTCGCTTTTCCGCGATCTTGTTTAGCAATTCAGTCATGGGATTCAGAGGTTTCCTTTGGCGCAGGTTCTGCCCGACGGGAAATGCCTTTCAGAGGATGCCAAAAACGAGCGGCGGCGATTATACCGTGATTAGTAGACAATGCAAATTTGAAAGGGGGACTATCAAAGCCGTCAAAAGCGCAGGCGAATCCGCCCGTACTTGCGTCGTTGGATTCTATTCGAGCTCGCTGGTTTGGCCTTCGAGCAATTGCGGACGGACTGAGATTGACTTGTACTCTTTCAGTCGAACAAGCCCCGGTTTGGATCCCTTGGGTTTTGAAACAAACTTCTTTTGGGTGTAATGAACCTCTACTTTGGGTGCGTTTCGGGCCTGGCTGAAATAAGCGGCAAGCTGAGCCGCTTCCAACAAAGATTGCTTTGGTGCAGCCGTCAGTTTCTCTGGATTTCGCAAAATCACGTGCGACCCCCCGTAACCTGCCACATGCAGCCAAAAGTCCTCGCCACGAGCAACTTTCAGCGTGAGAAGGTCATTATCTTTGCTGCTCTTTCCCACCAGTATTCCCATTCCCTCAGAGGAGTGGAACACTTTGGCGGTGCGACGTACTAAGGTTTCCGGGTTCGGGCGGAATTCGTCTGCCGCTTGACGTCCTGAACCGGCCGGTCTTCGGGCCTTGGCCCTGCCTGAGTTTTCGGCGGTCAGGACTGCTGACTGAGCGGGCCTTTCGGTGTGTTCTGTCACGAGTCTCTCCTCCTCTCGCCGCAATCCGACAATTTCCGACTCGAGTATTCGGAGCCGCTCGGAAATCTGTGGAATTGAACGCCGGGCTTTCCGGTACAGCCGATGGTAGCGATTGGCATTCTCGATGAGCGACAACTCAGGGACCATGGGGATGTCCACTTCGCAAAGCTGAGGGTCGAACAAATTGGGTACTCGAAGTGTACTGCCCCGAAGCGTTTTGTCTTGCTGGGCATACAGAAGGTCAGCGTAGGTCTTGAGGGATTGACCTTCCATCGCTTTTGTCAGCTGAGCTTGCAACTTTTCTCTCAGGCTGTTTTTCTTCTTGGTCTCGGTCGCCAGCTTGTTGAGGTCGGACTCCAAACCCTTCAGCCGCGTCGCCCTCTCAAGCGATTGACGAAAGACCTCGGCACTCAACGCGTTCATGGAAGCAAACGGTTGAAACTGCGTTGCGTCCAGGGACTCTAGCGCGAACGGAGCAATTACCCGTTTGGTTCGGGGCGGCCTCGATGGATCAGAGGGGACCGTCGTCTCAACCTCGTAGATTCGTGGCGCGTGTGGGCCGCTCGAGACACGCTGCAAGAGCCCCTGCAGAACTTGCCAAGCCTTGCCCGAGTCTTGCTTGCCTTGAAAGAACACTTCCCGGGCAAACCATGAGCTCAGTCCGAAAATGAGAGACAATTCTGAGGCATCTTCGGCACGCTCGTAGAGATTGCGAAACTCTTCTTCCTCAATCATATCTACGCGAAGAGCGGGCATGACGGGTGATGCATAGATACCGAAAGACCCGGGGACAGAGGGAAGCAACACCTGGACTTGTCCTCCGACATCCAGCAGGCAAGCCCTGGGCCGGTTCGGAATCAGCTCAATGGCCAACCTAAACCGCTCCGGCTGTTCGGAGAGCCGACAGTTTTCAATCTCCAGAAAAACCACCCGGTCGGCCAAAGCCTTATGAAGCCCGGTAATTCGGCCACCAGTAAGATACTTTCTCAGTGCCAGGAGCGCCTCGGGAGGGGAGGTTTCGGAGGGAACCTCTTCCGGCAGGATACACAGTCCCGGAAAGCCGGACTGTAGCGAAACAATCAGGTACTCGGTCCCATCTGAGCGTAGCGCCAGCACGAGCGTCCTGTCGCCGGTCAACTTAATGCGTTGGATGGACGCATTGATAAGTCGCGTCCTGAGCTCATTCACCAAAACTTCCAGACTGAGATTGTCCATGCTTCGAAAACCGCTGCTGCAAGTGGGACTTCTCGTGGATCTAACTCTGCAGTCTCCATGGGACTTCCACTTTGAGGTGTTTGATCATCTGATACAGCCGGGAAACTGGCAGGCCCACGACGTTGAAATGGCAGCCATCGATCTGTTCGACAAAGCGGGCCCCTAGTCCCTGAATCGCATAGGCGCCCGCTTTGTCGAACGGTTCGCCCGATCGCAGATAGTCTTCGATTTCCTGCTCCGACAGTAGGCAAAAAGTCACGTCAGTTGTCGAACACTCTACAACCCACTTGTCCCAATGAACCAGACAGACCCCAGTCAGGACCTGGTGAGTCTTTCCACTCAGTTTCCGGAGCATGCGCCTTGCGTCCTCGGGCGAGGCTGGCTTGCCCAGAATCTCTCCTTCGCAAACCACTACGGTGTCTGCGCCAATGATGTACGCTGCCGGCTGCTGTGCCTGAACTGCCATGGCCTTTTCGCGAGCCAGCCGTGCAACCATCGTTTCAGGTTGTTCGGAAGTATGAACCGATTCATCCACATGGCTGGGAACCACTTCGAAATCCGCTAGAAGCAGCTTCAATAGTTCCTGCCGCCGCGGCGACGAGGAGGCCAGCACCCATTGCGTCATTGATGGAATCCTAAGTTAACCCTTAACACCCAGCTGAACTGCGAGCCGCCCGAAATTTAGCACGAAGTGTGCGTGGTTCGTGTGACAAACAAGCAGGTCCATTTGGAGGACCGCGAATGTTTTCCCATTGCCAATCGCTCCGAGATGCCGCTATTGTTTTCGCCGGCTAGCGCCGATCTGACCCGACCCATACGAGCCTCCTTGATCGCAGAGAACTTCAGCCTACCTCATTTCAACGGACTCAGCGTGTCCTGCACACTGCGACACCCGGGCCAACGATCATGCCGCCTCGTCGTCATTTCGCCCGGATTTCTAGGGTTTAAGGATTGGGGATTTTTCCCCTTTCTTGCCGAGCGTCTCTGCCTGGCGGGGTTCGCAACGCTGGCTTTCAGTCATGCGTTGTGCGGCGTGCGGGACAACCCGTTCGAGATTACCGACGCCCAGGCGTTTTCTAAAAACTCGACGTCGCAGGAGTTGAAGGATTGGGACCTCGTCTTGGATTCAGTCTTGTTGGGCCGGCTGCCCCATGCTGAAGGGATCCGACTCAATGGGTTTGGAATTGTAGGGCATAGCAGGGGAGGGAGCTACGGAATCCTGATGGCCAATCGCGTTCCACAGATCCAGTCGGTGGTTTGTTGGGGAGCGATTCAAACGTTTCAACGCTTCGATGCAGAAACCCAGCGTCAGTGGAGGGTAGCAGGTGCCTTGGAGGTTGCTCAGGACCGTTCGGGCAGGACGCTGACCCTGGGTGTGCAGGCACTCGATGCCCTGGAACGGAACTTTGACCGTCTGGACGTGCTTCACGCCATCCGTGGCGTGAACGTCCCCTTGTTATTCGTGCACGGGCGTGATGACACACGGGTTAAGCTTGGAGAAGCTCAAACTCTTATCAGGAGTGCGAATCCGTATCTTTCCCGGCTACACGTCATCGAGGCTGCGGGTCACACATTTAGAACGCAACATCCCTTGGAAAAGCCTTCTCAGCCACTGCTCGAAGCCGTACAAGAAACCATTCACTGGTTCCAACGCACGCTGCCAGTTGAGCCATGAAGTAGGCCTTCGGAATTCGATGCTAGGGCTTTAGTGGCTGGCAACGACCCGGGCAAACCAAGGTGGGTTTGTCCGAAGCCAAGGCATAAATCCAACCCTGATCGTCACAGGAGCTGCTTATGCATTTGCATTCCCCGGTCCCGCATTCGATTGCCGACGTCGCCGTCTCCCGCGTTCGCTACAAGGTGCTTGCCTTCGGTGTTTGCCTGGCCGCGATCACTTATCTTGACCGGGTCTGTATCTCGATCACCGCACCCGACATGATGCGCGATCTGTCGCTTTCGCCGTTGCAGATGAGCTTTGTGTTCAGTGCTTTCACCCTGGCCTATGGCGTGTTTGAGATCCCGACCGGCTGGTGGGGCGATCGGGTGGGAACACGGCGGGTTCTGACTCGAATTGTCAGCTGGTGGTCGTTCTTCACCATGGCCACGGCAGCCGCCGTTAACTTCGGGTCGCTTTTGATCGTTCGCTTTCTGTTTGGGATGGGAGAGGCGGGAGCATGGCCGAATGCGGCCAAGACCTTTTCCCGATGGTTTCCTTCCAGCGAGCGAGGCACCGCCCAGGGAATCTTCTTTATGGGAGCCCACCTGGCCGGGGGCTTGACTCCGCTGCTGGTGACGGCTCTGTTGGGGTATTTTAACTGGCGAACCATTTTCCTTATCTTTGGCGCAGTCGGATTTGTTTGGGCAGTAAGTTGGTTTCGCTGGTTTCGTGACGATCCGTCACAGCACCCTGGTGTGAGCGTGTCTGAACTCGAGCACATCCGCAGCGGCCGGTTACCCGGGAGCGAGGATCATGGTCGCGTTCCTTGGAGGACCATTCTCCGCAGTCGAAGCATTCTGGCACTCTGCGGTATGTATTTCACTCAATCGTATGGTTTTTACTTCTACATTACTTGGTACCCGACGTACCTCAGAAGCCAGGGATTTTCTTCAACGACATTGAGCATTTTGAGCGGACTGCCACTGATTCTCAGCGTCGCGGCCGATCTCTTGGGAGGACTCACCACCGACGCTGTGACCCGCCGGCACGGCCTGCGCTGGGGAAGATGCGGCGTGGGAGGTGGCGCCTTAGCCATCGCGGGATTCGCTATTCTGGGCAGCGCCGTCAGCCAAGACCCCCTGGTTTCAGCACTCTTGATTGGAGTGGGGGGAGCCAGTTCGAACTTCCTCTTAGGTGCCAGTTGGGGCGTATGTGTCGATATCGCCGGCCGGCACGCAGGAGTCGTCACCGGATGCATGAACACGGCCGGGCAGATCGGGGGCACCCTGAGCCCCATTATCGTTGCACTGACTTTTAATCACTTCAAGACGTGGAGCGCGCCTTTGATTCTCACAGGTCTACTCTATCTGGCGGGTGCGACCTGCTGGCTTGCCGTCGATCCGCGCGATCGAGTCGAAACCTAAAGTGTGACAATTCAGCCCTGCGGCAGTGCGTCCCATGAGGGTAGGCAACCTCCTCTGGTTTATTCATAAGTAATTGTAAATATTGTACTTGTGTTTAGTTTTAACGCGATTGGGGAACTAGTTTCCAGTTGAATTCGCCTTTCCGATATGTTACTTTGCCGTGGGTCGATTCAGCGATGCTTTGAGCTCTCTTACCACGGCTCATTGACTTCTTTCCTCCTCACAAGACCCAAAATTCCAGCCAAAATTTGAAGCAGGAAATCCGGTTCATGAATACGATCAAGAAAGAAGTTCTGGACAACGGATTGACCATTCTCACTGAGCAGATGCCCCACGTCCGGTCAATTTCCTTGGGCATATGGCTGAAGATTGGCTCCAGGAATGAAACTTCGGAATTGAACGGCGTTGCGCACTTTATTGAACATCTGCTTTTCAAGGGAACTTCGCACCGTACCGCCGAAGAAATTGCCCGGCAGGTGGACTCAATTGGCGGACACCTGGACGCGTTCACAGCCAAGGAAACTATCTGCTATAGCACTAAAGTACTGGATGATCATCTCCCCATTGCCTTCGACATTCTTTCAGACCTGGTTTTAAACCCGAAATTCGATCCGAGTGACATGGAGAAGGAGCGTGGTGTCATTCTGGAAGAGATCAAGATGGTGGAAGACACCCCGGACGATCTGGTTCATGAAATCTTCATGCAGAACTTCTGGAAGGATCAGCCGCTAGGGCTGCCGATTTTGGGTACCAAGCAGACGGTGGGGAAGCTGGACCGCGATAAGGTTCTGGATTTCTTCAGGCAGTTCTACACACCCGACGACCTCATTATCTCCGCCGCCGGAAACTTGGAGCATGGGCGGGTCGTTGATCTGATCACGGGCAAGTTCAGAGATGTCAAGACTTCGCGCAACGGTCACGTCGATGTTCCAGCACATACACACAGCCGTATCAGCATGCGCAACAAGAAAGAATTGGAGCAGGTGCACATCTGTCTGGGTGTTCCTTCTCATCCGCTTTCCCACGCAGATCGCTACGTTTGCTACGTCCTGAACACCATCCTCGGTGGCGGAATGAGTTCGCGATTGTTCCAGAACATCCGTGAGAAGGAGGGACTGGTTTACACTATTTTCTCGGGCTTAAACCCCTATCGTGACACGGGCTGCCTGTCGATTTATGCTGGCACTTCCCTCGAGACGGCAGAGCGCGTTGTTGACATGATCGTTCAGGAGTTGCGCCAGCTGAAGAAGGACCCTGTGGACTCAGAGGAACTCAGACGCGCCAAAGACTACCTGAAGGGCAGTCTCATGCTGGGGATCGAATCCACCTCCAGCCGTATGTCCAACCTGGCTCGGCAGGAAATGTATTTTGGGAAGTATATCTCTCTGGATGAGCTGACCAGCAGCATCGAGGCCGTCACGGCCGAATCCATCCAGGAGATGGCAAAGGCTTCTTTTGACACCCGCCAGATTGCGCTGACTGTGCTTGGAAACTTGGAAGGGCTGAAGATTTCTCGTGAGCGGCTGGATTGCAATTAGGCGATACACCGCGGTGTGCCTGCCCTTCTGGCGGCGATAGAACGGGCGAAGCTTCTGTTCCAGGAGCGGCGCAAAGACTCCACTGGAAATAACCAATTGACACGAGCGAACGTCTGCTCTAAAAATCACCAGCCAGTGTGAGGAGAAGCAAACCCGCGTTGAGAGAATCCAGCCAAAAGATCAGACAGGTCGGTCCACCGTGTCTGTGAAGATCTCAGTCTTAGGTAGCAGCAGCTCGGGAAACTGCACCTTCATCGCGACGTCCCAAACCAAGATCCTGTTGGATGCGGGCTTGAATCCAACCCAGACACTCAAACGACTTCAGGCCATTGGTGAGTCGCTGGATGATATCGACGCCCTGATCATTTCACACGAGCATACGGACCACGTTTGCGGCATTCCAGGTCTGCTGACCAAGAAAACTGTGCCGGTGTACATCGGCAACAGGACATTTGCGGCGATCAGTCCGAACCTTGAGTGCGACTCTCTGGAGTTCATTTCGGCCGGCGAATCTTTTCAACTCAAAGATCTGAAGATCTCTCCGTTCTCAATTCCACACGACGCCGTGGATCCGCTGGGGTTCACCCTTGAGGCGGAAGGCATCAAAATCGCCCACGTGACGGATCTGGGCTACATGACTGAACTCGTGATCCAGAAGCTGAGGGGATGCGAAGTGATAGTGCTTGAGTCCAATCACGATCTGGAAATGCTGAAAGTAGGACCTTACCCCTGGTTCCTGAAGCAACGCATCATGGGCCGCGAAGGGCATCTGTCTAACGAAGGGGCGAGCCGTTTCTTCAGAGAATGTTTCGACGGTCAGGCACGCTATATTGTGCTGGCCCACCTCAGTGAAAGTAGCAATCATCCGGACATTGCCCGCATGGTGGCGGCGGAAGCGCTGCAGTCGAGGGGATTCAATCTCGAGCACCTCTATCTGGGAAGTAAAACCGCTCCCAGCCCGGTGATTGAGGTCTAACGCTAATTGGAACATCTTGAGGACAGCGATCGAAGATTGCGGATGTTTGAAATCCAGCGGCAAAACTGTCGTCTGTCCTCCATTCCCGTCTTGTCTATTCGAAACTGTTGAAAGGGTGACTGCTTGATCTCCCGTTACACGCGGCCCGAAATGGGAGCGATTTGGTCCGAAGAAAACCGGTATCGCCAATGGCTTGCGGTTGAGATCGCGGCCAGTGAAGTCCTGGCGGAAACGGGCATCATTCCTGGTGAAGCAGTCGCAGCGATCAAGGCTAAAGCCAACTTTAACGTTGCCCGAATCGCGGAAATTGAGAAAGAAGTCAAACACGACGTCATCGCGTTCACAACCTCTGTGGCCGAGTTTGTAGGACCCGAGTCGCGTTACGTTCACTACGGGCTGACTTCGTCGGATGTGGTCGACACCGCTCTCGCGCTTCAGCTCAAGGCAGCTGGCAGCCTTCTGTTTGAAGGCTTGCATGGGCTGCTGGCCGCACTGAAGAAGCGAGCTTATGAACATAAGATGACGGTGTTGATCGGCCGGACGCACGGGATTCATGCGGAGCCTACAACCCTCGGGCTGAAGTTTACGGTCTGGTACGAGGAAGCGCGACGCAATCTCCGCAGACTGCAGCAAGGCGTTGAAAATGTCTCGGTGGGCAAGATTTCCGGAGCCGTTGGAACGTTCGCCCACCTCGACCCTCAGGTTGAGGAGGCGGTGTGCCGGAAGCTGGGGCTACAATTCGATCCTGTCTCCACGCAGATTGTCCAACGCGACCGGCATGCGGAACTGATGGCGGCGCTGGCGATCACAGCAGCAAGCCTCGAAAAGATTGCGCTGGAAGTCCGAGGACTTCAGCGAACAGAAGTGCGTGAAGTCGAGGAGTACTTTGCACCCGGCCAGAAGGGTTCCTCTGCCATGCCCCACAAACGCAACCCCGTGAGCAGCGAGCAGATTTGCGGCTTGGCGCGACTCGTACGCTCCAACTTGCAGGCAGCGCTGGAAAATATCGCACTCTGGCACGAGCGCGATATCTCACATTCCTCCGTGGAACGCGTCATCTTGCCCGATTCGGCGATCCTGGTAGACTATCTCCTGGCCAAGACGACTCAGCTGGTTAAGAAGATGTTTGTGTACCCGCAGCGCATGCTGGAGAATCTGGATCTGATGAAGGGCTTGGTGTTCTCGGGCCAGTTGTTGCTCGATCTGACAAAAAAAGGAGTGACCCGCGAGGAGGCTTACCGGTGGGTTCAGCGAAACGCGATGCGAGTTTGGGCTAATGAAGGGGATTTTAAAACTTTTGTGCTGGCTGACGAGGATATTGTTCGGCATCTCTCCCGCGTCGAGATAGAGCGGACCTTTGACTTGACGCACCAACTCCGTCACGTCGAGCATATTTACCGGCGGGTTTACGAAGCCTAGAACGGAAAGGATCTGTGGCCTCAATGAAAGCACGAGTATTTGTCAGTTTGAAGCGGAGCGTGCTCGATCCCCAAGGCAAGACCATCCATCACAGTTTGCAAAACCTGGGCTATGGCAACGTGGAGGATGTGCGCCAGGGAAAGTTTTTTGAGATCACGCTCGATAACGGGCTCTCTGCCGATCAGGCTCGGCTGGAAATTGAGAAAATCGCGAAGAGTGTACTGACCAACCCAGTCATCGAAGAGTTCCGTTATGAACTCGACGTCGGCGGAGCCCGGGCGGGGTGAATCCTTCACGAAGCGCGTTAAACCAGGTGAGAATAGAGAGGAGAACTCAGTGAATCAGGAGATCGGTGTCCACAGGAATTACTCCTCCTCCGTTGTGCAAGGTAGGGTGGCGTCTTTTCGGAGCGAGTGGCCATGAAATATGGAGTATTGGTTTTTCCTGGCAGCAATTGCGAGCACGACGCTTATCACATGGTGAGCAAGGTGCTCCACCTGCCCGTTGAGTTTATTTGGCATCAATCCAGCGATCTGAGGGGATGCGACGCTATTATCATTCCCGGAGGCTTCTCCTACGGGGATTACTTGCGGACCGGCGCCATCGCTCGATTCTCTCCGGTGATGGAAGCGGTCAAAAAATTCGCGGCAGCGGGCGGCTTGGTGATCGGAATTTGCAATGGCTTTCAGATCCTTCTTGAGTCCGGTTTGCTGCCGGGCGCCATGCTCAGGAACAAGGGATTGAAGTATGTCTGCCGTCACGTGCATGTGCGGGTGGAGTCCGTCGAGACCCCGTTTACGAGCTTGGCAAAACACGGGAGGGTTCTCCAGATTCCGATCGGACACATGGAGGGAAACTATTTCGCCGATGATTCTACGCTCGGGCAGCTGGAACAGAAGGGACAAGTGATCTTCCGCTATTGTACTGCTGACGGTCAGGTTACCGATGCGGCCAACCCGAATGGTTCACTTGCGAACATTGCAGGCATCTGTAACGAGCAGAGAAACGTCCTCGGCATGATGCCCCATCCGGAAAGAGCCAGCGAGGCCGTATTGGGCTGTGATGACGGTCTCGTTGTTTTCCAGTCCATGGTCAGTTCGTTGGAGCTCCTGTCGGTCACTTGAAAACACGATCCAGTGCCTCCTCTGGAACGTGTTACCGTATGAACGATGCGCAAGATCATGATTACCGAAATCGAGATGACGCCTGAAGTTCTCTCCCGCCACAACATTACAGCGGAGGAGTACCAGCGCATCGTTCGGGTGCTGGGCAGGCAACCCAACTTGACCGAGCTGGGCATCTTCAGCGTGATGTGGAGCGAGCATTGCAGTTACAAGAGCTCCAAAGTGCATCTGAAACGCCTTCCCACGACCGGAGCACGGATTCTTCAGGGACCCGGTGAGAATGCCGGCATTATCGACATCGGTGGTGACTATGCCATCGCCTTTAAGATTGAATCCCATAACCACCCCAGCTTCATCGAGCCGTACCAGGGAGCTGCTACCGGTGTCGGCGGTATTCTGCGGGATATTTTTACGATGGGCGCCCGCCCAATCGCAGCCTTGAACTCCTTGCGATTCGGGCCGCTGGAGCAGAGTAAGAATCGCAGCATTATGGAGGGCGTTGTAGCCGGAATCGCCGGCTACGGCAATTGTTTTGGAGTACCCACTCTGGGCGGCGAGGTGGTTTTCGAGGAGTCGTACTCGGGCAACCCGCTCGTGAACGCCTTCGCGCTTGGGATTTTCAAGAAAGACCAGATCTTTTACGGCAAAGCCAGTGGCGTTGGCAACCCCGTGATTTACGTCGGCTCTAAAACGGGACGAGATGGTATTCATGGCGCCACGATGGCCTCTGCTGAGTTTGACGAGGAATCTGAGAGCAAGCGGCCCAATGTGCAAGTCGGCGATCCATTTCTGGAAAAGCTGCTACTGGAAGCTTGTCTCGAAGCCATGAAAACCGGTGCGATTGTGGGTATTCAAGACATGGGAGCGGCGGGGCTCACCTGTTCCACCTGTGAAATGGGTGGTCGCGCGGGCACTGGAATCGAGATTGATCTCCAGTACGTGCCGCAGCGTGAAACGGGCATGACGCCTTACGAGATCATGCTGAGCGAGTCCCAGGAGCGAATGCTGCTAGTCGCGGAAAAGGGTCGGGAAGAGGAAGTCTTTGAGGTGTTTCGCAAGTGGGAGATTGACGCGGTCACCGTCGGCCAGGTTACCGATGATGGCTTGCTTCGTGTCAAGGATCAGGGCCAGGTGGTTGCAGAGATACCGAACTCAGCCTTGACCGATGAGGCCCCGCTGTACCAGCGACCCATTCGGAAACCGGTGTCGGAATTTGTGGACGCAAGTCTCACCAAATCCGCTTTGCCCAGGTTGGCCTGTGGGCAGGTACTCCGAAAGTTTCTCTCCTCCCCCAATCTGGCCTCCAGGGAATGGGTCTATCATCAGTACGACCACATGGTGCGGACCAACACGGTGCAATTGCCCGGCGGAGATGCGGCCGTGATTCGCATCAAGGGAACCGAGAAGGCTTTGGCGATGAGTCTGGACGGCAATGGCCGCTACTGTCGGCAGGATCCAAGGCGAGGCGCCCAGATCGCCGTGGCGGAATGTTGCCGAAACCTGGTTTGTGTCGGCGCGCTGCCGCTGGCCACCACCAACTGCCTCAACTTCGGCAATCCAGAGAAGCCTGAGATCATGTGGCAACTGAGCGAAGTGATTGATGGCATGGCCGAGGCCTGCCGGATGTTCGAAACTCCGGTGACAGGCGGCAACGTGAGCCTGTACAACGAAACGCTGGGTGAAGGCATCTATCCGACGCCGGTCATCGGCATCGTCGGTTCGATTGAGCCGGTCACCCACATGACGGGATGCTGGTTCACCGGCGATGGCCAGACTGTCGCTTTGCTGGGCGGGCTGTCTGAGCCGTGCGATGATTATCGGGCTGCAGTGGAACAGGCTTTCAGGGAAACCGAACCGGAGTTGAACAGCCTCAAAGATGCCTACACGCGATGGGCCAATCGTCTGCCCTGCCCGCCACTCGACCTGCCACAAGAGCGGCGCGTGCAACAAGCTTGCCTGAAAGCGATTCAGGAGGGGCTGATTCGCGCCGCTCACGATTGCTCCGATGGCGGGCTTGCCGTGGCCCTGGCGGAAATGAGCTTCTCGAATTTTCATGCGGCGGGTCGGGGAGCCCGTCTGAGTTTGCCTGCTGCAGATTTCCCCGCCGGAGTTTTGTTTGGGGAGTATCAGTCGCGGATTCTGGTAACGTTGGAGGAAGTCCACTGGGAGGCGCTTCAGAAGATTGCTGCGGGATACGGAGTCGAATTGCTGCGCCTGGGAACCACCGGCGGCGACCGGTTAACGATCCAGGATGGAAGCTCCACGCTGATCGACGAGCCGGTTGCAGAATTAGAAAGCATTTGGAGGCATTCGCTGGGACAATATTTCAAGCGCTAGCGGGCCGCGCTCCGTGGGTATTCTGGGAACGAATATGGACGACAAATTTCATGAGGAATGCGGCATCTTCGGGATTTACAAGCACTCGGATGCCGCGAGGATCACCTACCTGGGACTCTACGCGCTACAGCATCGCGGGCAGGAGAGCGCGGGTATTGTTTCCTCGGACCGCCACGAGCTGCACACCTGCAAAGGCATGGGGCACGTGGCCGACATTTTCAGCGAGGCTAATCTTGAAGCCCTGAAGGGCGACGTGGCCATCGGCCACACGCGTTACTCGACAGCCGGTGACAGCTCCGTCAGAAACGCTCAACCTATTCAGGTAAAGTGCAGCAAAGGGGATTTGGCACTTTGTCATAACGGGAACCTCGTCAATGCTCAGGAAATTCGCAGCTCGCTTGAAGCCGAGGGTTCCATTTTTTGGTCAACGAGCGACAGCGAAGTCATTCTGCACCTCATCGCCAAGTCGCACAAGCCGAGCATTGAGGAAGCTATCCAGGAAGCTTTGTTGCAGGTGACGGGAGCGTACTCCCTGATTATCCTGACGGAAGAGAAGATGATCGTGGTGCGCGATCCGCGTGGGTTTCGGCCGCTGTGTTTTGGATGGTTGGATGGTTCCCCGGTTGTGGGTTCGGAAACCTGTGCCTTTGACCTCATCGATGCGGAATTCGAACGCGAAGTAGAACCAGGCGAAATGCTGATCTTCTCTGAAGATGGCGTTGAGTCCCGCAAGATGCTTCCCCCCGCGCCCCCGTCGTTCTGCATTTTCGAACATGTGTATTTTTCACGGCCCGACAGTCAGATCTTTGGCAGGTCCGTGTATCAAAGCCGGTATCTGCTTGGAAAATACCTGGCGCAGGAAAAGCCCGTTGAGGCTGACATCGTGGTGCCGGTTCCCGATTCGGGCGTCGCCGCCGCCCTGGGGTTTTCCCGAGAAAGCGGTCTCCAGTTCGAGTTCGGCCTGATTCGCAACCACTATGTGGGCCGCACTTTTATCGAGCCCAAACAGTCCATCCGGCATTTTGGCGTGAGAATCAAGCTGAACACCGTCGACGACCTTCTGCGCGGCAAGCGCGTCGTGCTCGTGGACGATTCGATCGTGCGTGGAACGACCAGCCGGAAGATCGTCAAGATGGTGCGGGCAGCGGGCGCCACTGAAGTTCATATGCGCATCAGTTGTCCTCCCACAATCTCGCCCTGCTACTATGGCGTGGATACTCCCAATAAGCGCGAGTTGATCGCAGCCAGCCACTCGGTTGAGGAGACCTGCAGATACATCGAAGCCGACTCGCTGGGATACCTTAGCCACGAGGGGATGCTGCGCGCCTGCGACGACTCGGAACAGCAGTCACACTTCTGTTCGGCCTGCTACACAGGCAACTATCCCGTTGAGTTTCCCGCAAATACCTTGATACAGATTGGCGATCCAGTCCCCCGGTAAGGATCCTTTGGGCAGGGTTGTCCTCAGCCTGCCGCTGGTCCTCGAATCAATAGCAAACTGGCGTGATCAGAATGACGCGCCTTCGCCTCTTGTGAACACCTTGCTCTCGAAGAACTGACAGGTCTACATGCCTCAACTCGTTTCCAGCTACCGCGACGCCGGTGTCGACATTGACCAGGCAAATATCGCTAAGAAGAGAATCAAAGCTTTGGCGCGACGTACGTTCACTCCAGGTGTGCTCACGGAGATCGGTGGATTTGGTGGGTTGTTCTCTCTCAGTCGTGGCAAGCCTGCCAGTCCGGTGCTGGTTTCCAGCGTGGACGGAGTTGGAACCAAGCTGAAAGTTGCTTTTGTCACCGGTATTCACCACACGGTCGGACGCGATCTGGTCTCTCACTGCGTGAACGACATTCTGGTACAGGGTGCCACGCCGCTGTTCTTCATGGACTACATTGCCACCGGCAAAGTGGTTCCTGACATCATCGCTAAAGTCGTGGAAGGAGTAGCTGCGGGCTGCCGGGAGGCGGGTTGCGCTCTTCTTGGCGGTGAAACGGCGGAAATGCCCGGCTTCTACAAAGTCGGTGAATATGATTTGGCCGGCTTTATCGTCGGGGTCGTCGACAAGACCCGAATTATCGACGGGCGCAGTATTCGTCCAGGCGATGTCGTGCTGGGGCTGCCCTCAACCGGCCTGCACACGAATGGCTATTCACTGGCTCGGAAGCTGCTGCTGGAAAGATCCGGATATAACACTGAAACTCGGCTTCCCGGCCTTAAGAAACCCATTGGTGAAGCTCTGCTGGCTCCGCACGTCAACTACCTGCCCGTTCTGAAACCGCTCGTCGATCGAATGTGGATCAAAGGAATGGCTCACATCACGGGTGGCGGTTTGACTGAAAACATTCCTCGTATCTTGCCTGTGGGCTGTACCGCGGTCATCCGTGTGGGCAGTTGGCCTGGGTTACCGATCTTCGGCATTCTCCAGAAAATGGGTCGGATCGATGAACAGGAAATGCTGCGAACCTTTAACATGGGAATCGGTATGACAGTCGTCGTTTCCCCCCGGCGCGTTGCGAAGATTCAGGCCTACTTTAGCGGTCAACAGCAGCGGGTCTATGTCATCGGTGAAATTAGATCCGGCAGGCGGCGGGTGATTTACGAGCCATGAAACGGATTGGTATCTTGCTTTCGGGCCGGGGTTCAAATTTTGAAGCGATCGCCCGGCATATCGATGAAGGCAAACTTGAAGCCGAAATTGCGATTGTCGTCAGTAATGTCGAAGCGGCCCCTGGTCTGCGCCGGGCACGGGAACGCGGACTTGACGTTTTCTCTGTGGACTCGAAGGGTCTGAGCCGGGAAGTGTTTGACCGGCAGGTGATTCGCGTCCTGGACCGGAAGCAGTTGGACTTGGTTTGTCTGGCCGGCTTCATGCGGCTGTTGAGTCCCTCATTCATCCAGGCGTTTCGGAATCGCATTCTGAACATTCATCCGTCACTCCTGCCTGCCTTCCCTGGGCTGCATGCCCAACGGCAAGCTTTGGAATACGGTGTGAAAGTTTCCGGTTGCACCGTGCACTTTGTTGACGAAAGACTCGACTCCGGACCAATTGTCTTGCAGGCTGTGGTGCCTGTTCTGGACGAAGACACTGAAGAGGCTCTGTCCTCAAGGATTCTCGACCAGGAGCACCAGCTGTATCCCAAAGCAATCCAATGCGTGCTTGATGGAACGATTCGCATCGAGGGCCGGCGCGTCCTTCAGCCTTCGCGATAGGCCAACCTGATGTCTTCCACTTTGACAATGGAGGAACAGTTTGAGTATCTGGGAAAAGGAGCCGTCGAGATCATTCGCGCGGAGGAACTCAAGTCAAAGCTGGCGAAAGCTGCCAAGACCGGCAAACCGCTGCGAGTGAAGGCGGGTTTCGATCCTACGGCCCCCGACTTGCATCTTGGGCACACAGTGCTCCTCCGCAAATTGAAGCACTTTCAGGATCTGGGCCACACGGTGATCTTTATGATCGGCGATTTCACTGGCCTGATCGGCGATCCCAGCGGACGCAATGTGACGCGCAAGCAGCTCAACAAAGACGAAGTGCTCGCGAATGCCGAGACGTACAAGGAGCAGGTGTTCAAGATCCTGGATTCCGAAAGAACCGTGCTTGAGTTCAACAGCCGCTGGATGTCTGCCATGACCTCCGAGGAGTTTGTGCGGCTGGCCTCACGCTATACCGTTGCGCGCATGCTGGAGCGGGACGATTTTACGAATCGTCTCAGAAATAACCAGCCCATCTCGATCCACGAAATGTTGTACCCGCTGGTGCAGGGGTATGATTCGGTGGCACTCGAAGCTGACGTAGAGTTGGGCGGCACCGATCAAAAATTCAACTTGCTGGTCGGACGCGAGTTGCAGAAGGAATACGGCCAGGAACCGCAGATTGTTTTGACCATGCCGATTCTGGAAGGCTTGGACGGTGTGCAAAAGATGTCGAAGTCACTGAACAATTATATTGGTATCAAAGAATCTCCCAAGGAAATGTTTGGGAAGGTCATGTCGATACCGGATGCGCTGATGTTTCGCTACTACGAGCTTTGCACCAATTGGACCGCTTCCAGGATTGATGTCCTGCGCCAGGATATTTCAACAGGAAAGAAGCATCCGAAGGAAGCAAAGACGGAGCTGGCCAAACTGATCATTCGAGACTTCCACTCCGATCGCGAAGCAAACGACGCTGAAGCCGAGTTCAACCGGATTTTTCAATTGGGGCTGACACCCGAAAACATCGAGAAGAAGCAATTGGAGACACGTTCGGGGACAGTCCGTCTTTCAAAGCTGATCGCTCAAGTCGGCCTCGCGAGTTCTGTTGCCGAGGCAAACCGCCTTATCGAGCAAGAAGCGGTCAGCTTGAATGACCAGAGGATCTCAAACGTGAAAGCGGAGGTTGACCTCGCCCAGCCCGCCACCTTCATATTGAAAGTTGGCAAGCGGAGATTTCTGAAACTTGTGGTGGGCAAGGGTTCATGATCGGGCGACGTGATCGCCTCCCCTTTGCGCCTGGCGCGTCAATCTCGTTTTCGCGGGAATGACGACCGGAAATTGGACGTTTGTGAAGCGGCAGGAGGCCGCTTCTTCTTGATAGAGCCCGGGAGGGCGGCGGGTTGTGGCCCCGGGCGCGTGAGGCAGGAGCTCCGGGACCGCCGTCCTTTCGTGCGCCGTCCTGGGTCAGCGTTCCTGACCCGTTCTCCCTTCTCCCGCAGAACCTTTTCTGTGTCGAGGAGAGGGCTAAGGGGAGTCCGCTGTGGGCGTCAAATCAACTCACGCTTCGTGCCGAGAGACACGGCATTTGGTCTTTCTTCTTGTATTTCTGGCTTCGGCCGTTAACTTCACGACCGCCCAGGAGCCCGAGACGCTTGGTATTCTGCGTCCAACCGACCAATCCGTAATTGAAACCGAAGAAGTCCAGATCATCGCTCGCAAGGGCGAAGTCAGGCTGGATGGCAAATCTCTCGGATCAGAGCACACACAGGGCAAGCGGGAAATCCTCTCAATTCGGGTCTCACCCGGAAAGCACGAGTTAACGTGGACGAACGGCGAGGTTGCGCAGAAGACACGGTTTGTTGTCGCCCCTTCTGGGAGCAGTGCGGTTCCGGCGGGCTGGAAAACCTACAAACCGCATCCACCTCAGGCAGAATGCCAGCACTGCCATGCGGGAGAGACTCCAGGAAATTTCAAGGAAGCGACTGTCGCTGAGACCTGCTTCACATGTCACGAGCAAAAGACCTTTGCGGTGGGCCACGCCCACAACGCTGAGGTACTGGCCGAGTGTGTCCTTTGCCACAACCCACATGGATCTACCGGGAACTTCCATCTGAAAATGGCTCGCGACATCGCCTGCAAGCAATGCCATGGATAACGAGCATGCTGCCTAAAGCCATCCGCCCGTATTACGAACTCTCCAAAGCAGTGGCCAGCTTTCTCACGGTTCTGATACCTGTACTGGAAAAGTGGCAGGCCGTATTGCCCGTGCCTTCTCAGGTGCGCAACGAGTGTCTGACGATTGCTGTGGTCGTTTGCTTTCTTGCCACCGTGGCGGGCTACTCCACCGGCCGTCATACATTGAACGGACTGTCTGTCGGCTGGTGCTTTCTTCTGTTGTTTTTGATTGCGCTGACCGTTCAGCTCGCCGGCGTGGCGCGGATCGCTTGGGCTGTGCGCCCTCTCTACGTGCTGATCTTCGCCTTCTTCAGCCTGTCCACCTCCGCATTTCTTTCCTACAGCGCTCGCAAGACCGCCGCTTCGATCGACTGGGAGGAGCAGTCCCAGTCCTAGAGCTTCCGGTCACTCTTCGAAGCCTTGTGGATCCAGCCATCAGGCTTCGATATCTCTACCACTCAACTTTTCACTTTGCGAATCCTGTGTGGACACCATTACAATAATGATTCGTTGGCTTCGACCGTCAACCGTTACCCTTTGGAGAACAAACCATGGAAAAACCGGTTCAGAACATTCAGGATGTTTTTCTCAACAATGCCCGCCGGGACAAGACGGTGACCACGATTTATCTGATGAGTGGAGTGAAGCTGACAGGACGAATCAAGAGCTTTGACAAGTATTCGGTGATTCTGGAATCGAACAGTCAGGATCAGCTGATTTTCAAACACGCGATCTCCACCGTAGCCGCCGGGCGCTCTTTCAGCGCCGCCGCCAGTACTCCTGTCAGTGCGCCCGCAGAGACTGCCAGTTGAGTATGGATGTTGCCAACACCCGCCGGGAAAAAGCAGTGCTTGTAGGTTGTGCCCTCAAGACGTCTCCCAAAACTTCCTCCAAACATACGCCGCTCACTCTCGAAGAGTCGTTGGACGAACTGGCATCGTTAACAGCATCAGCAGGCGGACACGTCGTCGACAGGTTGACCCAGGAACGAGCGCATTACGATGCCGCCTACTTGATTGGCGCCGGCAAGTTGCGCGAGTTGGAAGAAACCAGCCAGCACCTGCAGGCGGATGTCGTCATTTTCGACGAGAATCTCTCTCCCGCCCAACAGCGCAACATTGAGCGAAAAATCGGCTGCAGGGTCATCGACCGCACCCAGCTTATTCTTGACATTTTTGCGAATCGCGCGCGCACCCGCGAAGGAAAGCTTCAGGTCGAGTTA
>Ga0187893_10003967_pt1 | contig 28920 bp, 46 predicted proteins | sample MA1701074metaG_FD_139574 | JGI IMG/M metagenome (GOLD analysis project Ga0187893, IMG submission 139574) | White microbial mat communities from a basaltic lava cave in the Kipuka Kanohina Cave System on the Island of Hawaii, USA - MA170107-4 metaG ...
AGAAATCCGAAAACAACGACATTTGGAACAGTGATTGGTACAAAGAATGGCTGGAACTTGCAAAGCGTGACTATCACGGCAAAATACCGGGCTACTGGCACTGTTATTATAACGAAAAAAAAGTTCTTATCTACGAATATGTAGATATGTAAATACGTGTCCGAAATAAGTTACGAATTTATGAACATCCTCAGCATTGACGAAGCGAAAAAGTTCGCTTCTGGAAAGAAAGTTGTCATCATCACCGGCGTTACGGGTCAAGATGGTTCCTTAATGGCGGATTACCTATTAAAAAACACCGAATATGAAGTGTTTGGTGGTGCGAGGCGGCTCAGTGTAGCAAATCACGAGAACATTGAACATTTGCGAGACCAAAAGAGATTCCACCTTATCAATTTTGACCTCACCGACGCTCACTCTATCTCTCAGTTGATCAGTCAGCTTGTTCCCTCCTACTTCATCAATTTCGCTGCCCAATCCTTCGTCAAGAGTTCGTGGGACTTCCCTGCCCAAACGTGGGATGCCAACACCAAGTCCATCATTCATATTCTTGAAGCTTTACGACTTCATTCGCCAGCTTGTAGATTTTACAATGCGGGTTCAAGTGAAGAGTTTGGAAATGTGGCATATTCACCGCAAGACGAAAAACATCCTGCCCGACCCCGCAGTCCGTACGGAGCAAGCAAGAGTGGAGCACGAGACATAGTTAAGGTGTATCGTGAGTCGTACGAAATGTATGCTATTCAGGGATGGTTGTTCAATCATGAAGGTGTGAGGCGTGGCGAAGAATTTGTTACACGAAAAATCACAAAGGCAGTTGCTCGTATTGCAGATGCAATCAACAACGGAGAAGATTTTCGTCCACTAGAACTTGGAAACCTTGACGTGCATAGAGATTGGTCAGATGCAGAGGATTGTGTAGTGGCGGTCTGGCTCATGTTAAACCAAGACGTATGCCGACATGACGTTGCCAAGATGATTGAGCAATATGACAAGTCTGGAAGACTGCTTTTGCCACGGGAAGTGAATCCTACTTGGCACCGAGTTGTTGTAGAAAACTTGAAGGAGTATGTTGTATCAAGCAACGAGGGACATTCGGTTCGTGAGTTCGTAGAAAAAGCATTTGAAGCTGCTGGTGTCCGTGGGAAATGGATAAACCACACCGATCCATTGAAGACCAGATTTGAAACTGCGAAGCACACCCTTGTTACGGTCAATCCATCATTCTATCGTCCCGCCGAAGTGGACAATCTTCTTGGAAATTCGACTGCAATTCGCACCGAATTGGGATGGAAACCGAAAACAACTTTTGCGGGGCTGGTTGAAAAGATGGTCCGTGCAGACCTTGAGAGATTGAAGAAGTAAAGGAGTCCCCTCTCACCGAGGGGACTCCCGTGCTTTACTTCGTAATGGTTCCCGGAGTCGGCAAGAACTGCTTCCAGTCGTGGTGCCGAGCCTTACGGATCGTGTTCGAACCCTTGATGGGCTTCGGGTGATGCGGCGTGATGAATAACGTCAAACCAGCCTCCGAGTTGAGCTTGTTGCCCTTGTCGTTGTTGGTCTTCTTCGTCGTCAACACCGTATTGTCATACGTGTCCGAACCACCACGGTCCTTCGGAACAACGTGGTCAATCGTTGCCTCTTCGTACGCAATTTCATGACCCGTGTAAGCGTCAATACCGTTGTCACGGATGAAGAGAGCTTCCTTCGTCGGCTTGCCCTTGAACTTCTTCTCGTGAACCTTCGAGTAGTGCTTGGTGATCACAACCGTAGGCACACGGATTTCCATGCGGGCAGACTTGATGCTCAAGTCCCACGGACGAACCGGGAGCTTGATCCACTCGTCCCACCCAACGGGATTGACATACTCATGAACCTCGAAATTTGGCGTGCCATCTTCGTTTGTGGCATAGACAATATCCATTGCCATGACGACATCAGTCATCAAGTCACAGATGGTCTTGGACACCAATTCAACGTTCACAGGCTTCCACAGCCTGTTGAGCTTCAACACAATTGCCTTATTTGCGATGCTGTTCATAGCTTGTAATCTACCCTAGTTTTATAAAAAGTCAAGGGATTTTTGCGGTCAAGGATAAGTATCTGTTACGAATCCTTGTGACTCTTCACGATTAGTTTTTTTCCGTCCCAAACGCCGTAATGCATGTCTTGATGGACATCAAGATCAATGTTGTACGACTTGCTTGGGTCATCTAGTCCTCCCGTGGGAGGATTGAATTCAAACACTGGTCGGTACGCAATGGATTCTTTTTCATCCAGCACACACCACTTGGCGATTCCATATCGTTGAGGCGTGTGCCCCAAAATCTGGTTCAGTCCTTTGATGGGAAAGAACTCCCGATCAAAGTCACACCAAAGGATGCCGCCCACTCTCTGCATACCACCACGAGCATGTCCAGCACTATAAGTCCAAAATGACTTGTTATTGGCTCCGTGCTGGAATCCCTTCCTAACTTCTAGGTTGAGATATTCTTCAATAGCGTGCAGAAAAGCAGTTCGGTCCCCGCTCAATTGTTTGATGTCGTCGGGCAAATGGAACTTGTGAAGTCCAGCATGGCTGACCAACCAAGTGTTGTCCAAAACATGAAACCACTTCAGCTTGTCCCACACCGCCCGTGACACCGAGTCTTGGGCGATGAAGTATTTCCACTGCTCATATCCAGAGCATTGAAAATAACGATAGGCAAATGCATAATGAATGTCATGGTTTCCAAACAGATGAATGCGATTTGGCTTTGCGACGGAAGCTGTCAGCCAATCACAAGTCTCTTGAACCATTTGGGGATTGTCACCGAAATCATCAAAGTAATCACCGAGGAAAAGAACTTCATCGTGCGGGACCGCTGCGATGATTTTCTCTGCCGTTCGCCAATTGTGATGGATGTCGGGCACAATCAATGTGACCTTATTTTGCATCCTACTATTCTACCCCAACCCATTGAAAAGTCAAGTTCAAAGGGTTACAACTTCGCCTTCAACTTTTCAATTCTGGACTTGATTTCACTGTTGATCATTTCGGTCGTGTAGTACTCAAACCGCTTCTCAACACGAGTTTTGAGTTCGGAGTCGTTGCTCCACGTCTTGAGAGCATCATCCACGGCATTGCGAACAGTAGTGTCCACGACGTTACGGACTTGGCTATCAATTTCCGACTTGATGGATTGGTTCAATTTGACTTCGCTAATGCGACCATACCAATCGTTCTTGAATGTGGCAATCTCCTTCTCACACTTCTCTTTGATTTGCCGAGAGATTTCTTCCTTGATGGCATTCAACGTAGAAGTGATTGGAGCACTGTTAGCCAAGGGCTTCAAGTGTTTCTCGGAGAACTTCTGTACCACCGAGTTGCGAATGTCAATTTCAACATCGCTTTGACCGCCAATGAGACGTTCCAACGCCTCAAGGTTATTGATTTGGATTGTTAACTTGTTCATACTTTTGTTTGGTTTGTTTCTCTAAATTGGTGGGGCACCGAGGATTCGAACCTCGAACCTTCACTGTATTGCTACAGTGTTGCTCTAGCCGATTGAGCTAGTGCCCCGTGGCGGGCGTGCTAGGACTTGAACCTAGAGAGATAGCTAAACTATCATCACGCCCATTGGTGGTTGAGGAAGGACTTGAACCTTCCGAACATGCTGAACGTATATCTCAACCAAATGGTGGGGACAGTGGGACTCGAACTGCCTACTAATACCCTTTGCGGTTACTTCCCTAGTACTTCGCCGCATACTCTTTTTTCAGCCAGAGGTTTTTTCATTGCCTCTACCACAACCTCCTTCGTATCGCTACGAAGGTGCTCTTCCAATTGAGCTATGTCTCCGAAATTGTTATGCCAATACAGCCTCCGTCTGTTTAGCTTTGGCGGCGAGATATTGCCGTTGAGCTTCCTGTTTGGCTTCCTTCAACTCTTCAAGCATGGCAGTGGCTTTCTTTTGCAAAGGAGCGACATAGTAAAACTTGTTACCATGTTTAGCCACGAGCTTCTTGAAGCGTGCTTCCAATTCGGGAGTAATACGGTCGGGGTTTCTCACGCTCGTAAACCAGCGACAGAACTTGTAATCACGAATCTGTTGACTCAACTCTTTGTACTGAGCCTTCCATTCGGAACGATAAGCTAAGTACTCTTCTTTTGTATTGAACGTGAACTTCATATGTTTACCTTTTTATTTCGTTTCTTTTTTGTTTCTTTTTCTGCCATACGATATTTATTTGTATGGGTAGAAAATCATTAAATAGGACTCCCGATGAACAACGAGCAATTCTTAACGAGCGTAGAATGCAATACTATTGGAAGCATCGAAAACAAGAGCGGACAAATGCCCTCGCACGTTATTACAGAAGAAAAAACATGCTCCAAGTGCAAGCAAAAATTACCACTTGAAATGTTTAATAAAAGTAATGGTGTTTTCATATGTTATTGTCAAAAATGCCAAAAGAACATTGCTCGTGAATGGCGGTTGAAAAATTTTGATAAAGTAAGGCAGCGAGAGAAATCTTATAAGATTTCCAATAGAGACCGACTCCAATTATATCAGAAAAAATATATGAAAGAATGGGTCTCAAGGTTGAACTCCAGAATTGTATGTTGGAGAAAAAATGCTCGGTTGCGAGAAATTTCTTTCGATGTAACTTTGGAACAGTTAAAATCAATTCCGATGGTGTGTCATTATACAGGGAATAATTTAGTACTTGAGAGTAACCATTGGAATACGATTTCTTTAGACAGATTAGATTCTTCCAAAGGATATACCATAAATAATGTGGTGTATTGTTGTTCCTTTGTAAATTTGATGAAACATACTTTGTCATATGATGTATTTATTGAGTCGTGTAAGACAATTGTTAAACACTATGAGGAATTTCATAAGAGTTGAAATTTTCTAGTTATGTGTTGGATTTTATTTTTTGAAGCAGGTCCAAGTCCCAAAGCTGTAATGGTGGGTTCACCATTGAAAAAGTTTTCACAACCAGAATCCACAACACGGAAGACAGGAATGCCCGCAGCCTTGGCTTCTTCTTCTGCACGAATAAGATGTGCAAGGCTTTTGCAGGCTAAACAGACTTTGGTGCCGGGGGATGTGGGGAGTTCGGAGTGATAATCGGCTTGGAGGGATTTCTCGGCATTGATGAATGCACCGAGATAAGCATGTCCGGCTTGAGCAATGGCTTTTCCGGTGTTCATGCCAAGGTCAGTACGCACAAGGGCGTAAAGACGAAGTGTTGGACCGGAAGCCTACGGGTACGAAATGGTATTAAGAGTTTGCATAATTTTCTGCCCAATGATGTTTTTGATGGCAATTAGAACAGAGAGGTTGGCATTTTGAAATTTCTTTCTTTGTACTTTCTATGCTCCATCCACGACTAATACATTCAGAAATAGCAATATCTTTTTTGCTTGGGTCTTTGTGATGAAATTCTAAACAAGCGGGATGATTTTCTCCACATATTTCACACTTTAATGTAGATTTTAATTGTCTTACCCACAAACGAAGTTTATGGCTATTCTTTTCACGGTACTTTTGATTGTTTTGAATTACATGTTTACGATTCCGATAGTACCATTCTCTTCGTTGTCGTTTGGCGTTAACAATACCCTCTGGTGTAGATGTGTTGTATGGCATATAAGATACATATGCCGATATGACTCTAAAGCAGAAAAATGTTTTGGAGGGAAAATTGGTGCTTCGTATCGGATTTGAACCGATGCACAGACTTTTAGAGGCTCCTGTTCTTCCGCTGAACTAACGAAGCATTGGGGAGCAACCATTTGGTTACTGTCTGAAACCTACGTTGGAGACAATTCAGTCTTCATACCAATAAGTATAGCCCAATTCCCAAAAATGTCAAGAGACTTTTTCACTTTTCTCTTAACTCGTTTGAATCAGAGGCTTTGGACGGATTTCGGAAGGAATGAAATGGGTGTTTACATGCCCACAAGCGGCACAAGAGAACACCTGAATGGGCAAGTATCCCTCTTTTCCGGTCTCAGTTAACAAAGCAGACACCTTGCGGAGAAGGAAAGATTGAATGAAGGCTTCACCCTTGCAGGATTCGCACACTTCGGCAGACGTTTGAGTAATGTCAAACGAAGGATTCATTTGACCACCTTTTGGTTGGATTGGATTCATAATTCGGTTTCTGATTTTTGTTTCTCTGGAAATTTGGAGGGACGAAATCCCTTGATATTCTCCCAATGAGTTCGGACACGGCGAAAGTCTTCTTTCCTTCGCTTGCTGCCTTTACCCGCTTCTCGATTACCCTTGAATTCTTTTTTCATCTGAAGGCAAGTTACGCCATACTGCTAGGCGAAGAGCTTTAATGTTGGTGATTTCTTTATGCAAATGCGTGGTGCATCGTTGAAACCTTGACCAAAAGTCATCCAGTTTGATTGGTGTTTCCATAGTGACGCCATCATTACCCCGAAACCCATCGGGGTCCACAATGACTAGACCACTGAGCTTACACCATTCGTGTGCGGTCTTTTTCATAGTAATTCAAACCAAGTGCTGTTGTATTGAAGCTCCTTCGTTTCAACTAGACGATAGCCTGTCCACGAAGAAGCCTCTGTGACTTCGGAAAGTGTATAAATCTGCCCCGGCGTCAAGTTTTCCTCGGCATCGGTGATCATTTTTGGAAACCAAAACATACGGTGCTTCGGTACACCTATGAACTTGACTTTATTTCCTACTTTAGCAGTTTCCATTTTCAAATTCAAATTCAGTGTCACAGGTTGGACACTTGTGTTTTTCGTCCCAATACATTGGGGTTCCACCAAATTGCATAGCCATTACATGACTGTATTCTGGCTCTGACCGCTCCACCAATGAGTCTTCGTCTCCCCAACGCCCGCATTTTGGACATTGATATTGAGACTCGTTCATACCAATTTGGTGATGAACTCAACGGCGTTGAATTCAAGCTCGTCAGGACGTTCATAACGTCCAAGCATACGGTCAATGACATCTTCAGGGACAACTCGTCCACCCTGAGAGCCACGGAGTTGATTGCGAGCAATTAGAGTAGGCTTATCAGCCTCAAATACGACTGCCACTGTTTGAGCATTGAACTCCTTGGCAATGATTAGAAAGTCCTTGCGTGCCTTGCGGTACATGCTGCAAGCATCGATCACAACATCCTTGCCGTCTTGCAAGGCATCACGCATCCCTTGACGAGTTGCTGAGAACGCTTGAGCGGACACAGATTGATCGCCTTCACCCCAACCAAACTTGGCACGAAACTCGTCGGGGCACAGGCGTACGATGTTGGGATCGTTCGTTACCAATTGCTTCGCCCATGTAGATTTTCCTGAAGCTGGTGGCCCGACACACAAATATGCTTTAAGTTCCATATTTTTTCGCAAATTTTTCTTCATATCGAGGAAGAAATTGTATAGAATTTTCTCGATGCAATTTCTTTATCTCATCATCAGAAAGAAGTATAGGACATTCGATCCGATATGTCAATCCCTTTTCCGAACAAAATTTTAACGCACCTTGTTGTTTAGATTGAACCATAGCAGATTTGTGAAGCCGGATTGGTTTACATTCAATCATAAGGTTCCCGTCAATAATAAAATCAGCAAAATAGGTTCTTTGATTTCCTTTCCAATCAACATAGGGAATAGCATATTTCTTTTGCTCGGCACTTTCCCATTGATGGCCATTCTTTTCAATCACATTTATCATGTAAGACAATTCATGAATACTTCGGAAGAACCATCCGCTATACCATCCAGACCAGCCATTACCAGAGCCATTAGGTGATGGTTTTCCGTACATGGGATTTTTTTCCCCACTTGAAGATATTGACCATTTTTTCTTCGTAGCAACCATCTTTTCATCTGCTATATCTTTTCCATACTTTTCAAGCCACCAATCATATACCGATTTTCCATAACTATAATTGTCTTTCCCCTTTAATACTTTGGCATTCCGCCGAAGTTTTTTCTTTTGTTCTTCGGACATAGGAACTCCGAAATTTGGATTATTTTTACCTGAAAAAAGTTTGCTTAATTTCTTCTTAGTTCGTTCTATCTGTTCCCAATATCCGGGGGTTGACATCATTAGTTTTCGGCCACATGTTCTACATGGACGTTTTAATCGTTCCATTCGGTCACGATTATGTTCCATTGTATATGTAAGTTCTTTACCACAATCAGGGCACAAACGAAAAAAGTTCATGATAATACATATCATGAACTTTGTCAAAACCACTATCGGGAGCAGAGATAGTTATACTTCTTTTTCGGTCAACTCAATAAAGTTATCCGTATGGTATCCAAAATGAATTACCCCGCCTTGTGCGGCTATAACGCAGTGTCCTTTCATATTAGAAATCTCTCCAAGAAAAATATATGACGCTCCGTCCCGAAAAGGATATTTGGAATGATACTTTATCGGAAGTTTGGAGAAATCAAACTTTACCATACTCAATTTACGAGGTATTTTCATATATCTTCTGCACACTGTCTAGTACAATCGGGGCAGCAATTACAACCCGCTTCCGAGTTGTCACAGATTTCTTCTGCATAAGGACACGAATGCAACTCTGCACTTGAATCCTTACCGCACTTCTTGCACGTATTTTCGGCGGGGAATATGCTTCCGAGCCGATTCAAGGATAGAACGCATGTTCTCCTTGCCGATGTGATTCATCGTATGCAAGTAATATACCGGAAGAGGATGGTTTTTGTCAACACAATACTGTGCCAACCACTGAGCACAGTGGTAGCCAGTCTTCTCTTTCATTTCACTGTAGCGAAAGTTGCCTTTGTTGACAAGACGCTTGTCGTTGGCAGCATGAAACTCTTGATAATGCTCGTCGGCAAGGTCATGATCGAACGACACAGTGAGTGGAACCCCATCACGCTCAATGGTTTCCACAAATTGCTTGTAGTTTCTGACAATGACCCACGGCACCAACGGAAGCTCGACCCATTTCACGTCCTTGGGGAAGCGTTCGTCGTCCAGAAAGAGATGGTATGACTTGCTCATTCAAAAAATTCCATTTTCAAATCGGGGACAAGTTCATCGCTCAATGCAACCCAAACCACATTCAAAGATTTGACCTTTTTCATCTTTTCCTCTGGAATGTTTTTCACGATCTCACTCAGAGCGAGAAGACGATTGACCGATGCAGAGTCGGAGTTGTCGGCAAATTCAACAAGTTCTTTTGTCATAGGATTTGGTTGTGTTCGGCTGCTACTTTGGATAAAATCCAATGAGAATTTTCTTGGGTCCATGTTTATTCCTTCTCTTTATACTTTTCATTGAGCACCTTGCCCGACCAAGCCTTCTTCAGCACAGTGCTGTAGAACGACTCCTTTGGGCGAATGACGATGCCTTCGGCGGGACCACCAGTATTGTACTTTTGCTCGTTGGCAAGTTTGATCAACTCTTCGAGATTGTATCCAAAAGCCGATCCCTCGTTGACAAGCGGAACCATTGGAATTCCAAAATTCGTAGTGAATTCAATAAGCTTGCTGTAGTCCAAATATGAACGAAGACCAATGTCCCAAACGTTGAACAGGCGGAATTCCATTTCCTTCAGACCAAGCTGATTCTTTTGGATTCCCGGACCAACGACTTCGCCCTGAATGGCAATGTCCATATTTGGGAAGGCAGTCTTCAGAACATTGGCAAGGTCGTACTTGCGAGCCATACGCCAAAATCCATTGCCCTCAGTCTCCTTCAAATGAATGCGACGGCTGCAAGCTCCAAACTCACCATTCTTGATGAAGAAAGTGCCGCTGCTTCCATCTTCTTTGCGGGTGATGTAGTAAGGGCGACCAAACATTTCAGGAACAGCATCGGGATATGTACGAAGATTATCCTCGTCAGTAATGATAAGGAAACCGGGCATACCACCATGAGCTTGTCCCGCAAGTTCTGCGGGAATAGGCTTCTCGTAGTGCTTGATGTCAAGCAAGTCAGTAACATCATCGCCAACTTCATGAATGCCGTGGTCTTCACCAGCATCATTCTTGCGATTGAAGAAAAATCCATTGCCCGACGCATTGAGACCACTGAATCCGGGAACAATGTTGATAGGGAAAGCGATGCCCGCAGACTCTTCACCACGGAGGCGAATAGGCTTGATGCGGAAATTCTTGTTGCGGAGAAATTCAAAGTCAGGACGCTCAGGCAGAACCGTGTCAATCGTAACATAAACAACAAGTTGCCCCTCAACATATTCTCCTTTTTTCACTACAACTTGCCATCCAAGGATAGTTGCAAGTTCCAATGAATCAGCATTTTTATGCTTTTGGAGGTTCTGAATCCGCTGTATTGTGGCTAAGTTCTTCATTATTCTTCCATTTTTCCATGTATTCTACTGCTTTTTTAAGGTTTGTCAAGTTTTCTTTGAAATGCCCTATCGCAGAATTACAGTTCATACATAACAATCCTCGAATTTTCCCCGTTGTATGACTGTGGTCAACATACAACCGCTTTGTTCCAGTAGCATTTTCACTTTGAATGTAACCACATATTGCACATTGATGATTATGTGTCAAGATCATTTGGTTGTATGTCTCTATGTCTATCCCAAATTTGGATTTAATGTGATACTTAAATCTCTGTGCCTTAATCTTTTCAGGGGTGACAACTAATTGTTTCACGTAATTATCATAAATCCTTTCTTTGTTTTCTTGAAACCATTTGGACTTATACTTTTTTTGTCTGTGTTGTTTTACATCGAGCGGCAATTTGTTTGGATGTGCTTTAACATGACACCCCCAACATTTTTTATTTCGATAATCGGAAAGTTGGACTCCACATGAACAAAATGGTAAATTTTTCATGTGTATAAATAGAGAAGTAGGTGGTCAAACATCAATAAATAAGCGAAATATCATTGATATAATACTTCCATGATTTATAAAAAGTTGACCCTTTGGTGGGCATCTGTTACAGTTTGTGGATTATGGGAGACATGGCTGACATGTTACTTGAGAGTTGTTTCGACGACTTCATGGGATGGGCAGATGAATTTGGCTATCCCGTGCGTGAACGCAAAGAATTGCGGTGCTCTCATTGTAATAAGAACAAATTAGCATGGCGGCAAGTCAAGAAAAAGTGGGTTCTCTTTGAGAGAGATGGAAACGTCCACTCCTGCCACGGTTACGAACCTCCTCTTGAAATTCTGAAAGAATTAGCAAAGCAAACGCTCGAAGAAGCCCGTAAGGATGCACTGTGGAGGCTTCAGGAAAAGGCAAAGAAGCGTGGTGGAGTTAAGAGAATGATAAACATTTTCTCCGACCAAGGATTGCTTGACCTTTACATGTGCTTTGTTAGGGATAGCCAAATTGATCCCGAAGAAGTGGGTATGAAGTTCCCATTTCAATACAAAAACGAATTGAACCTTTTGAGAGAAGAAATACTTCGCCGAATGGAAAAGAAATGAGTGACCAAACAATCAAAATCATCACCGACGAGGAAACACAACAACCCGTCGCAGGCATCGTAACCAATGGAGTTCCTTTTCCAGATTATGTGCCCCCATCGTGGGATGTTTGGTTCATGGGAATGGTGTATGATACGGCTCGGAAGTCCAAAGACCCCTCCACAAAAATCGGTGCCGTAATTGTCAAGGATAAGCGTCCAATTCTCTTTGGATACAATGGTCTTCCAAGAAAGGTAAAGGATTTGCCAGAACGTATGGTTCGTCCCGTCAAGTATCGTTGGACAGAACACGGCGAACGAAATGCAATTTACTGCGGAGCACGCTTTGGCATTGCCACGGACGAAACCACGATGTACACCCAATCTATTCCATGTATGGAATGTGCTCGTGGAGTAATCAATTCGGGTATCATCAAGATCGTTGTCCATAAGCAAACCGAAGATTTGTTTAACGATCATCCAGAATGGGCAAAAGACTGTGAACTTTCTCGGTCAATGCTCGCCGAAGCAGGCGTTGAGATTCAAATACTTAACACGCCGCTTGGCAAACAATCCTTTGTCAATGGTAGAGTTCACATTGTCTAACCTTGACATCCGACACGAAATGTGTCACAATACACACTGCAACTGAAGAAACACACTATGAAAGTATCACTCGAAAACGTAGAAGCCATTTTGCTTGAACGCAAGGTTGAACCACCAAAGGTCCAAGAAATTCTCCGTGACTTGCAAAAAGCCGCTGAGGAAGAGAAAGAAGAAGCCGCTGGTGAAGCGGGACCGAAAGCCAAGTGGGAACACGTCATTGTCCTTAATGACCCCGAAGGCAAAATCAAAGACGAATTCACCGGATGGGTCGTCGCCCAACAGGATGGTCAAGACACTGGCTTGGTTATCGGCAAGCTCCAAGACGCAGCCAAGGTACAGAACGAATCCGCCAAACGTAAGAAGTCCGTCATCACCAACTTCGTTGAACTTTTTGAATCGGTTAAGTCCAAGTTCTTGAAAGAAAAGGGACTCAAAATCAAGACCAAGGAAGCTGTGCGTGTCTTGGTCGTCAACGGTAAAACGTTGCATTAACGTGAAGATCGGTATATGAGCTATTGCTACATTGAGGCACCCAATTATGTTGAGTTGCCCAAAGATCAACCATCCATATTCCTCGGTGGAATCACTGGTGTAGAAGATTGGCAATTGAAGGCTCGTAATGTTCTTTCGGGTGTCGGGAACATCACGATTGTCAACCCTCGCCGTGTCAACTTTGACATGAACGCCGGTCCCGAACTTTCGTATGAACAAATCAAGTGGGAACATCATTACCTTGACCGTGTTCATCAAGTCGTCTTCTGGTTTAGCAATGAAACTATTCAGCCGATTGTACTCTTTGAATTAGGTGCCCGCCTGCGAGAATACAAATGGCGTCCGAAGTATGGAATGGTTGGGGGAAAGCAGCCGATGTTTATTGGCTATCATCGGGACTATAACCGAAAGATGGATGTTTACCAACAGGCTCGCTTAGAAGGTTATACGGACGAGTTTCCAGAAACGTTGGACGATTTGTTGCAGAAAGTTCTTACCTTCAATCGTCTATACAAACTTATTCACTAGGAAGTTCTTCGGGTTTCCATTCAAGAGTGAACGGTGCATGGGCACCATCTTCGTAAAATAAAACCCATTCTGGAAGACTAAACACTTCACCATCAGTCTTCAAATTTGCAACCAACTTGGTTTGAACGCCCTTCGACGGGGTAAAACAAATCTCACATCCCCGTGGGATAAGTATTTTCATTTGAAAAACTGATTGACATCAACATATTGAAACCCACAGCGTTTGGCGAAGGTTTCATCAGTGGTCATGTCACCCACCATAATACAGTCGGCGGGGTTCAGTTTGTGTGTTTCAATAAACACTGCACCCATGCCGGGGTGTGGCTTGCGGCAGTAACACGATACTGGCGGGATTCGGTGAGGACAGAAAGAATACTCAATCTTGACTCCAAGCTGGCGGTTTGTTTCTTCAAAGCACGCCACTACTTGTTCTTGTTTGACGCTTCCTTTGCCAATACCAGATTGATTTGAGGCACCAAGGATTTTGTATCCTTTCTTCTGAAAGTCTTTGATGATAGCGGTTCTGCCGGGCATGATGTCAATATCCCTCAATTCAATAGGATACTTCTGTACACCTTTACTAAGACGAAGCGTACCATCATAGTCAAGGATAAGAGCTTTGTTGCGATACTCCTTGGATCATTCACGCTTAAACTCCACGGGTTGCACCGAAGCAAATCCTTCGGTAGTAGTGGGTTTCTGAAACTCTTTTTTGTAAGCAAACAGAGCCACGGGCGGGAAGTGATTCGGATTCTTGGTCTTCTTGAAGTCTTCTGGTTGTAAAAGCTTGCCTGTATCACGAACCATACGAAGGCAAGCATTCAACTGTGCTTCTTCAAATGAAGTAGTAAGCCAAAGACACCGAATGGGAACCTTGTTTGCTTTGGCTACTGCGATGATGGAGGCACGGCTTTTGACGGTCGGATACGTATTGTCAAGGACAATGGTATCCACCCCGCCTTTGAGAAGATGGTCGGCTTTCACCGCAAGGTCGTCCAATGATCCGCCCTCGACATCACGGTTAAGCCGACGATAATTGCGAAGAGTGAACTGCTGAACTAACGTGCTTTTTCCTGCGGCGTTGTAGCCTAAAATGATTACTAATTCTTTAGTTGCCATGCCGATGGGTCTTCCGTTTTCTTGACGTTTGCCACTTCACGGGCATGGTCTAGGGAACGGGCTTGGATTCGCTTCCATGCCTTTCCCCATTTCTGCGTCAAGCCGCCTTGTTCCTTAAAGAACACTTCGGTCTTGACGAAGACTGCACCAGCCCAATTGATGTGGTAGTAGAAACCTTTCATCCGTTGATGATGGTGTAGGTGTTCTCGAAGAACTTACGGCGAACCACCCAAACATCATTCTTGTCCGTGCGGTTGCGGCAGATGTAATCGCCTTCGGCAAAGCGTTGAGCCTTGACACCATTGCGATCTTCTCCCCACAGAGCCTTGAGATAATGCTCGCCGCTATGCGAAATGATGGTTCCAGTGATTTGAACGCATTCAACTGCATTGTCGGGACGAGGCTCACAGACCATCCAACCATCTTTGTCAATGGAGGATACGGTGGATTTTGAGCTTCTTCGGCATTTGCTGCCAGATGTCTCCCGCCTCACCGACACAGATCATAGACCCGTCGCCCAAAGCTTGTTGTCCTTCAAGGGTAGTAACAAGAAGCTTGTTGAGGACGCTCTGGTCAACGAGGACGTTGACGAGCGGCTTGGCACGAATGGCTTTGACTTTTTTGGCAACAGCCCATGTTTGAATGCTATCGGCATCCAGAACTGGATCACCTTCATTGAGATTGACGTTGAATTTCATATAGTTAACTGCGACGGTAGGTTGGACGAATAAGGTCCACTATCAATGGTGCAAGGAACATGGCAACACAGCACCACACAAAATCACCGACACCATGTTTGTCGGGAAAAAGGAAAAAGCAAATTGGTCCCGCAACCAATCCAAGGACGATGGATTGAAAAATCGTTCGGCGGGTAATTTTTTGAGAAGCAGGAACAGGAGTTAACATACGGGTTTGGATTTGGAATTGATTTCCTCCGCAATCATGCCTTGTTCTGCTTCCCACCACGCAGAGAGTTCATTGCGGGAGGAAGGAGAAATCTTGGCTCTTTGAATCCCCGCCGAGATCACTTTAGAGAAAGCCTCAAAGTGCTCGGCGGGGATCAAAACATTGATGTCGCCAAGAGCGTCCATGTTACAGAACGACTTGAGAAGCGGAAACCACTTCGGGGTCCACAGTCACCGAGTAACCGAGACCTTCAATGTAGTCCTGAATCTTCTCGCACGACCAACCAGTGCTCACGTCACGCTTGATGGCGGACTGAACTTGCTTGAGAGTCGGTTGGAAGTTGCGGCTGGAACAATTCGCCAGATACTTCTGGATTCGGTCTTCAACCACGCCCGTAGAGACAGAGGCAGGAGGCGTAACTTGTGGTTGAGCCACCGAAAGAACCGGAGTCGGAGCCGGGACAAACGGAACATTCGTTGTTTGCACAACGGGCACCGGCGTGTACTGGAAATAGACACCAGTGAATTGGCGATTGAGGGCGAAATCGGGGGCGAACGTACCGGCACGCCACAGTTCATCAAAGAGAGCCTTGACCTTGGCGTGCGGGATGTCAAAACGGAAAGAGGCACCGGAAACTTCCACTTCGGGGATTTCCAGCAATCCATTGTTCACCTTCTGGCGAACTTCACGAGTAATGTCGTGGACGCTGAAGGACTGGTTGTTGTTGGCGAATTCTTTGACTTGCAACAGCACGGCGGTTTGCAGAGTCACAGCTTGGAGGTTTGATTGCTCATGGTTGTTTGTTGGTTGTTTGTTATTTGTTTCTCAACGTTACGGCGACTACTATACTCGCCCTGTAAAAAATGTCAAGTGCTTTTTTTTGGACCAAAATCTTCTACCATCTGCAAGACGAATTCCTCTCGCATCTTTGTCCACTCAGCAAATTCAGCCTCGGTTTCGCAAGTGAATGCCTTAATGAGTTGAGCCTTGGTAAGCCGCTTTTCGTTTTTTCCGGCACGGTTTCCCGAAATGACTCGTTCCGCCGTGTACCCCATAGCCGAACAGCCATGCGAATCAGCACGATCTATGTCACGAGCATAATCCAGCCATCCACTTCGCCCATACTCAGCATACCAAAACTTTTTGAAAAGCGGTTCTGGCAATAGCGGACTTGAAGGAGAATCCGAGACGGAACTCCATTGCATGTACTTACCATCCAATTTGATTATGCACTTGCCCATAATTATGATGCGTAAGCAATCACTCCCCAACGAACGACGACGGAAGATTTCCCGAACTTTTTGCGAAGCGTTTCAAGGTCGGCTGAGAACTTTGTTTCCAAAGCCTTGGTATCTTCCATTATCTTTTCAGCATACAATTCCACTAGGCTAGAATCATACGCCGAAAAATGGGTTCCGATTTTTCCGACGTTTGGAACGAAGAACTGATAGTCATCTTTTCCGTGTGGAGGATATTCGGAAAATGCCTGTGAGAGTCGGTCGTCGCATTCATCCCAAAGATTAAAGTCAATGCGTTCCTTGGCGGGTTTTTTCAGAAGAGTGATAGCGGTGCCACATTGACCACAGAATTTTCCCGACGCTGCTGCACCCGCCTTGCTGCATTTCTTTTGGTTCGGGCAACCATAGTATTTTTCAACCGTTTCCCGCTCTGGATTGTGAACCTGAATGTAAGGTCCAACGTAAACGCTGTATGATACTCCCATAAGATTACTTCTTTTTGGTGTTTGCTTCGGTGAAGCGGATGTACGGGCACGCACCTTGTTTCTTCGCCTTGACAAGCATCCACAGATAGCTCGCAAGAGTGTGGATATTCAGCCATATCCACTTGACCAATGCCCCAGCCCTTCCAAATCCATTGCCGATTTTGGTTGTGACCAGAATGCACATACGATGGGTCCACGAATTCTTGCGAGCAAGTTTCTTGGACTCAAGATCGGCATCCATTTCTTCATAATGGTCCACGATGCCATCAATCTGTTGGCGAAGGAGTACATCACTCTTCAACACCCGTTCAATGGTCTGTGCAAAGTTCGAATTATCAAAGTTCAGATGAACGCCAATCTCCGCTTCCAAGGCTTCAAAGCGGTCGCTAGAAGAACTCAAATCATAGATTTCATACAGTTTCATCCGATTGAGAAATGGGAATTTCTCTTGAAGAACATTCAATTGTTCTACGAACATCGTTTCCAGTGCTGAACGATAGACTTCGTTGCGGCTCGCAATCAATGCTTTGGTAAGGTGTTCGGATGGATTGCCATGACTGTAGGCATAGAGACTATAGCTTTCGGCGAAGTATTCGCCCGTTCTCCAGTACTCGTGACCACAAAGAACTCGTGCAAAAACAGAAATCCATGCCTCACGATTGCGACGTAAACGATCCTCCCCATCGGATTCTTCACCAAAGTCTTCAAATTCGCTGTTGTCAAGGAACCCAAAGATATTGCTTGAAAGATAGCCGAGAGCACCGAGTAGGAGCAGATAAATCCACCACGGAACATAAAAAGCTTCAATAGGTGCCCACTTAACTCCGACCCAAAGCCACTTGCCGAGGAAAGAGAAAAGCCAACAAATACCCGACCAAATTCCCCCAAGTGCCCATCCGATAAGAGCAAAAATGTCTTTCACGACATACCATGTTTCAGCGGGAATAAAGACCCACAAGGCAATGATCAGTAGAACGAGCCATACATAGAGATAGTTCATGGTCTTACATTCTGTTTTGGTAATTCCTTTGTGAATCCCAATGACGGCAAAGAGAGCCGCAAAACTGGAAACACTCCAGAAAGCAAACAGACCCGTGCGAGAATTTTCCGTAAGATATGGATAGAAATCTTTCAGCCCGACCCCGGCCCAATAGAAACAGTACGCAGCGAAGGCTGCGAGGATGGTGAGGGCAAACGTAATTCCGATGCCTTGTCCCGGCGATGGCGTCCTCGGTGCCATTTTCACTTTGCGGAGCATTTCGTACAGAAATGAATCCACTGCGGCAGCGGGCTTACCACATGCCTTGATGATTGGCTTGAAGACGTAGTGAATCGGTGCCACGAAGAAGGGGCGGAAAATGAGGAAGCTGAACAGGTTCAGCCAGAAGTACGGGCACACGGAAAACCCTTGCGGCACGGGCTTCACCCACAACGGATTCTTGAGCAAGAAGGCGAAGTTCTTGTACACCCAACTGTCGGTGCGATACCAACGTTCCACGATTGATCTTTTAACGAGCATAGGTTTCTTGTTTTTTATTGATACTGTGCCACTGTTCGGCTGCGACGATAGTTGCGAAAAAGGCTAACACAAAGAAAATGATAGCAATGAGTCCACATTCCTTGGACTTTTCGGGCTTGCTCAAGTATGCCAAGATCAATGAGCAGCAAAAAATTGCCCAAAACAAAATTGTCACACCTGTAAGGAATGGGTTCATTTGCACTCCAAGAGGTACTTGATTTTGACTTGTCCGTTGCGATAGACGATCAATTCGTCGTTGTGAAGAGCCTGTCCCGCCTTTGCCCAAATGGAGTCATATCCACGGGAGGCACCACTGGACTTTGAATTATAGACCACTTCGGTCTTGCCCATTGCGAATTCACAGATGAACAACCAACCCGCATCACCCGTACCACCCTGACCCCACCGACCAAAAGTATAGCCAAGGGACTTAGTGCTGTTAATTGCACCGTAGATTCCGTTTCCAAACATTTTGCCAGCGATGGCGGCAGTGGACGGAGGCGACACTTTCAAGCCACTCTTGAGAATAGATAAGCAATTGGCTTGTGACGTGCCGTGGAATACTTCTTGGTTGGGCTTGAGGCTGAGTTCGTACGCCCGATCCATGTCATGAATACCAACCTTGAAGATTTCTTTGACACGAATGTTATCATAACCATGCATCCGTTTCTTGGACTTCTCAAAGAAATTCTCCAAGCGAGCACGCTCTGCGAAATCGGTCAGAACATCCAAGTCCACTTGGAACACCTGTTCAGCCGCCTTCTTGCCATCGGCTTTAAGAGCGGGAGTGTTCTGCATGGCTTGATACGAAGATTCCAAGGAATCAATCAAGTCATTTTGCTTTTGAATAGCATTGTCGTCGGGGATGACTGTTTCAGTGCTGAAACGACCCATACCCAAATGTTGAGGAATAAGACGAAGATACTTGCTCAAAAGAGCGTCAGCGTCCGCACCGAAGCGACGGTTACGAACACGGGGAGCCAATTCAGCGAGAAGGTTGCGGGCATCGGTCAGACCTTCCATCGTAACAATGCCGAGCGGCGTGGCGAACAAGCCCGTGGAGGAATTGTAGGTGATCTGAGTGCTTGATGTGATTTTGTGAACATTGGCGTCCACGAACCGCTTAATCAGCCGTTCCAATGTGGGATTGGAAGATTTGATCAATTGCGTTTTGGCAATCGAATGCAAGTCAGCATCCTTGACGGAAGCCCCCGAACCTTGGCTTGCGGTGACGTTGCCAACAGTCTTCAATTCGGTATAGCCCTTCTTGAGCTTTTCCTTGATCTTTTTGTCCAAGTAGGATTGTCCACCTTGCCACTCTCCTGAATCACCATCATAGCCGACACGACCCCAAGTCGCCTTGACCGTTCCATCATCAAAAAGTTGTCCGGTCCACCACTTGTTGTTGTTGTTGGTGCCGACTTCGGTCATGATCAGCTTCACTTCTTTCAGTAGAGTTGCCATAATAGTGCTTGAGTCTAGCTTAATTTTGTCGTCTGTCAAGAACCAAAAAAGGCATCTTGGCATTTCTGGCAGAAGCCAGAGATGGAATACTCTTTTTCACTCAGAGCATCCCGAAATTCGGTGATGGGTTCGCCGCAGCCAAGGGGCTTGGGCACGCAACGATTCTCTCGGATGACCGCTTTTCGATCAACACCAAACGCCGACTTGATGGCGTTCTCCACGACTGGACTTTTTTCTGAAGGATTCATCTTTGAGCGGATATTCTACGACCGTTTTAGAAAAAGTCAAGTGGGAACTACTTCTTTTTTATGACGAGGATAGTTTCCCCGAAGAAAAGGGCTTCAAGGGCACAGCCAAAGAATTTGCGGAAGGTTGCCCAACGCTTGCCTTTGAAATTGATGTAAGTGTAATCGGGGTTGAGGGGAGCCGAGTCAACGGTTTCAAAAAGCTTGTCTGCTCTTGCAAACGCACGTTCGGCTTCGGCGAACAAATCGCCTATATTGGGTCTGTCTTTCCGCATTTTTCAACGGTACTCCTAAGCGGATAAAAAGTCAAGACCCAATTTTGTGGAAACGTCCTTCACCAAAAATTTCGGCGAGCAAACGATATTCGGGAGAAATAGAAGAAGATTTTACGACCAATGTGCGTCGTGTGCAATAATGACATGTATCTGTGTTTGCATGTTTGCGACGACACTTCCTTGGCAATTTAACGAAACGAGGCATAAACAATGAAGGAGCGGCTTGCTTCCATTACTCTCGTGTCCGCTTGGAACAAAAAGAGTTTTGAGCTTTACGGCTTGATTATTAACTTTTGAGACGTTGAGACTTTAGGTTTGAATTCCCTTTCGGGAGACATCGATCTCTTTGTCGAAATGATAATAAGTCTTTCCATGCAGAAACAATTTCATTTCCACAAGCCGCCCTTCAAAAACTTACTTAACTTCTCGGCGAGGACAACCATACTCTTCAAGAGCACGGATGGCAATAGCGGCAACTTTCCTCAATGCATCAAGAGCAGCATCGTTTCCCGCTTTTTTGGTCCATGCAACATTGGCTTCTTGCGTATAGACATTAAGTGTTACTAACTGTCCTGCAACTCCATGAGATTCAGCATCGGCACGACCACTGCCTTGAAGAGTGGACTGGTAAGCCAATTCTTCGTTAATTGCATCAATGACTGGCTGAGTCATTGTAATTGCCGCCAATTTGTTTGTGTTTCCCATACGATTAAACCACGGTTGTAGCGTTGTACGTGTCCACTTGGTCTTGCAGAGCATTGATTTTGACCTGCAATTCTGCGACACGTCTGTCACAGTCTTCTTGTGTGACAAGGCTGTCCCACCTATAGACGAGTTTTTCGTCATCACGACCGACAAAAGTAACTTCTTCTCCCTCACGCTTCGCCAGACCTTGGAAAAACGCAATCAGCGACTTCAGTTCTGCCATGCGTTCCAAAGCCGAATAGATTCCGACGTTGGCGGCAGCAATTTTTGCCTTCAGAACACCCAATTCTTCCGACAACTCCAAGATTTTTGCCAGCACTGCGGCACGATCCACTTTGGAAACGCTGTCATTGCGACGAGCATTCTCACGTTGCAGAATGTGCTGTTGACGGGTGATTTCACCGGCGAGACGGTTCTTTTGCTTGAGAGCTTGAGAAAGATTCATGGGTTCTGGTCCTTTTTTGATTGTGAAGGGCAACATTATCAGATTTTGAAACCTTTGTCAAGAAATTTCTTTGTTGTAACAAAAAATCGGCAACTGATAAATTACTTTTGCATATTTATAGCTGTGAGAAACATCATGAAACATATTCGCAAGCCAAGGGTACTTTTTGTATGTAAGCAACGTCCAGCAAGTTACGGAGCGTCGTACGGACTCCTTAACTCCTGCCGTTTTCTATGCAATGCACTCCATCAACTCGGAGCAGAGGCAAAACTCGTCGAAGTTTTGGATAACAATTTTATCGACCGTGAAGTGCATCAGTACAAACCTACACACGTATTCATTGAAGCGTTGTGGGTAGTTCCAGAGAAATTTGATGTCCTTATTCCTCTTCATCCAGATATTCAATGGTATGTTCGCTTGCACAGCAACACCCCATTTATTGCCAACGAAGGCATGGCGGTTGATTGGATTAAGAAGTATGCGGTGTTGCAAAAGAAATATCATCAATTCCACATTGCTCCAAACGCCTTAAAGATGGCAAACGATTTAGCACAGAGTTTGCATATTGCAACCACCTACGCCCCGAACATTTATGTTCCACATTCCGGTAAAGCTGGCTACAATCATCAAACACCGATTGATAAGCATCCAAACATCTTGGATATTGGTTGCTTCGGAGCAATCCGTCCACTCAAGAATCACTTGATTCAAGCAATGGCAGCAATGGCATTTGCTGACGAGCTTGGTAAGGAACTTCATTTCCACATCAACGATACACGAGTGGAGAATAAGGGAGAGAATGTCCACAAGAATCTCGTGGCACTGTTCCAAGGTTCAAAGCATAAGCTTGTGACACACGATTGGATGTTGCACGAGAACTTCATGCACTTGATCCGCAAAATGGATTTTGGATTGCAAGTGTCCTTCTCAGAAACCTTCAACATTGTCGCTGCCGACTTTGTTCATCTAAAGGTTCCAATTGTAGGCTCAGAAGAAATTGATTGGATGAGCAGCCTCTACCAAGCAAAGCCAACGGATATTGATAACATTGTCAACCATCTGTGGCTCGCAAAGCTTGGAAAGAAGATTGGACTGCATAACTTCAACAACATTGGACTGAACAACTACAACTTCCGTTCCATGCAGATTTGGAGAGAACTTTTGGGGTTGGATTAACTCACCAAACTTCGTCGGGAGCGTCTTTAACATCAATAATGGCGGGCATGAATTTGTCCGCCATTTTTGTTGCTGAGTCGGCAGTTTCAATGCGGTCCTTTGCCATAACAAAGTAGTCGGCACTCATTTCTATCCCAACATAGTTCCTACCTTCACGTACAGCGGCTTCTCCCGTGGTGCCACTTCCTGTGAATGGGTCCATGATGGTGTCCTCTTTGTAGGACAAAAGCTTGATGCAACGTAGGGGAAGCTCCAATGGAAATGCTGCGGGGTGCTTGGACTTTGTTTCTGGATGAATTTTCCATACATTCTTGGTCCACGACATAAAGTCTTTGCCTGCGATGGTGGATGTTCCTTTAGTTGTCCTTTTCCACTGGCTCTTGTAGAAGACCAAAATAGCTTCCGAGGGGTCACGCATGAATGGAGCCGATGCAGACCTCCATGAACCCCAACAGGTTTTGTTTGACAAATTCTTGTCCCACACCAACGTCCTCCAATACTTGAAACCTATTGATTCACAAATCTTTGTGTAGTCTGCCACGACGGGATAGTTGATGTCTTCTTCGCCCTTGACTTTGTTCAAGTGTTCCGGCGTGATGGAGAATGGGATGTTGATACAAATCCGACCATCTGCGGCAAGAACATCATACATTCTCTTGAGCCACTTCTCGCACCAAATCAAATACTCCGCATACGTCATGGTATCAACGTGTTTGTCGTATTCAATGCCCACGTTGTATGGTGGGGACGTAACGATTAGGTTTATTGGAGGAACAGATGACAAGTCGGCTTTCAAGATGTCATTGTTGATCAGATTTATCATTCAACTTCCATTATGACACAGAAGTCGTGTTGGGTCAACTTTTTATAGCTTGACTGTGGGGTTATTTTAGTATAGATTTGTCACCAAATGGAAAACAATACAATCTATGTCGGAGATGTTTTGGAAAAACTACGAAGCTTTCCAGAGAATTTCTTTGACATAACTGTTACGTCTCCACCATACAACAAGCAAGGTATGGCGGGTGGTTTGGTTGCAGAAGTGAAGTACAAAGGTTCATCTGATAGTTTACGTGAAAGCGATTATCAAGCCGAACAGATTGATGTACTAAACGAGTTGTATCGTGTCACCAAGCCGGGAGGCTACATTTTCTACAATCACAAATTGCGATGGTTGAAAGGAACAATGATTCATCCAATGGAATGGATTGCCAAGAGCAAATGGGACATAAGACAAGAAATCATTTGGGACCGTGGCATCGCCGCAAATATCCGAGGATGGAGATTCTGGCAAATTGAAGAGCGTGTTTACTGGATGCAAAAAGGAATTCAAGTTGGCGAAGAGATTTTGAGTAAGCACGCCAAAATGAGTTCAATATGGAAAATTCGTCCCGAAAGTAGATTTCCAGAACATCCCGCACCATTCCCACTCGAATTTCCGACACGGTGCATCTATTGTATGTTTGACAATGCAAACGGATTGAATGTTCTTGATCCCTATTGCGGCACCGGAACAACACTGGTAGCCGCAAAAATTCTCGGACACAATTATGTTGGAATCGACATCTGCCCCGACTATCAATCCCTCTTTCAAAACAGATTGACTGACCTGACCGAAGTGCGAATTGTGGAGGACGAGAAGCGATTGCATGTGGTTGAAAAATCGTATGCAGAACGAAAAAAGTTGAAGCTTTCAGAAAGTTGATAATACTTATCTATGGTTAGGAGAACTGTGATCTATATTTGTCTCGCAGCAGAAAACTCCTAACCAAGTTCGTCATTTCTAAATGACACTGCGAGACTTTTTAATTATATGCCAAAACGAAAATTCATTGATGGAAAAACAAGATGTAAAGAATGGCGTAAATTAAATCCAAACTATATGAGAAGAAAAAGATCAACTTTTCAATATAGAATGAGTGCTTGGAAATCACATGCAAAGGAAAGAAATTTGAATTTTGAAATAACCGAAGAACACATTAAAAAATTGCCACTTATTTGTGCCTATTCTGGAATTCCGTTAACAATGGAAGTAGGAAAAGATAATACAGTATCATTGGATAGAATTGATAGTAAATTAGGGTATGTGCCCGGTAACGTGGTCTTTTGTACTAAATGGATAAATTTAATGAAAAAAGACAAACCATTAAAAGAATTCATTGATATGTGCAATATAATTGTTTTGCATTGGAATAATAAAAATCCCTCTTGACAAAACATATTAAAATACGTCTTTTGTATGATGTGGAAATACTTATTAGTAATAAAACAGTATTGTCAGTAATATGAAAATTTGTAAAAAATGTAAACGTGATTTATCAATTTCTGAGTTCTATGTTAGAACTGATCGAAACACGCCGATTGCAACTTGTAAAGAGTGTAATAGACTGAAAAATAAGAAGATGTGGACAGGTTTATCGTCTCGTGAAAAGAAGATTCGGATGAACAATGCACGGGATTGGAAAGATGAACAAATACGAAATGGTAATTTTAAGGTTTATCTTACTGCCAAATTTAATTCGTATAAACACTCGGCAAAAGAAAAAAACGTTCCATTTAATTTGTCTATAAAGTACTTGGTTAATTTATTTGACATGCAGAAGCGATTGTGCTACTATACAGGGAAACCATTGATAATACGTAGTAATCGTGGTCTTGGTGAAAAATGTATAACGCTGCCTGACTGTCATTATCAGGCGTCGTTAGATCGACTCATCCCTCGTGAGGGGTATGTCGAAGGGAATGTAGTATGGTGTGGGTGGTTAATAAATACTTGCAAAAATTTATTGACAGAGAGTGAGTTTTATGATATTTGTAATGTCATAGTAAAACAAAGAGAATTTCGCATGGTGTCCGAACCATGTAACAGTTTAGATGCGTAACTGCAACAAAAACTAATACAAGGCGTCCGTTGGCAAGACATAAAACTATGCTCAGAAGTCTAACTGTAAAATGATATGCATCTAGTAAAATTTAGATACGCACAGCATAAACAAAATGCATGGTTGCCAACGACAAGGGCATGTATCTAGTCAACTGTAACCCGAAGTAAACAGAAAGAAAACCTATGAAGACCGCACGCAAGAACACTCGTTTCGTCCCTCAAACCAACGCATTCGTTGGAGCCATGCAAGTGGCTAACAATGTTACCCTGACCGAAAATGGTGCCATCACCAACAAGTCCACGTTGAACGACGTGCTTGATTTCTTCGGTGCCGGTGGTGCTCTTCGTGAGCGTTCCGAACAGGACATTACCAATCTTTTCACCCGTGCATTCGCACAGGATCGCCTCTTGGCGTTGAAGACCCTCTTCTACTTCCGTGACGTGCGTGAAGGACAAGGCGAGCGTCGCTCCTTCCGCACCATCCTGAAGTACCTCGCTACTCACTATCCTGACGTGGTTCGCAAGAACTTGGAAAACGTCCCATTCTACGGTCGCTTTGACGACTTGTACTCTCTCGTTGGAACTCCATTGGAGTCCGAGGCGTACGCTTTGTTCGCAAAGCAATTGAAGGACGACCTGAAGAACATGCGTAAGGGAGAGCCTGTGTCTCTCTTGGCAAAGTGGCTCAAGTCCGAAAACACTTCTTCGGCGGAATCTCGTCGTCTTGGTAACAAGACTCGTGAGGCATTGGAGTTAACCCCGAAGCGTTATCGCAAGATTCTCGCTTCGCTGCGTCAGTATATCAATGTCCTCGAAGTCAAGATGTGTGCCGGTGCGTGGTCGGAAATCGACTTCGAGAAGGTGCCTTCCAAGGCTTCTTTGAACTACCGCAAGGCATTTGGTCGCCACGACCAAGAGCGTTATGCCAAGTACCTGAAGGCAGTTGAGAAGGGCGAGGCAAAGATCAATGCAGGAGCAATCTATCCGTATGAAGTCTTCCGTTCCATCGTGATGGGAAGCCCATCGGCTCAAGAAATCTTGCAAGCTGACTTGCAGTGGAAGGCTATGCCTAACTGGTTGGAAGGAAACGAGCACTACGGTCTCGTTATCGCCGACGTGTCGGGTTCCATGACTTCTAACAACGGCTTGCCGATGTTGGTGTCTGTGTCGCTGGCACTGTATTTCGCAGAGCGTAACCTTGGACCGTTCAAGGATTTCTGGATCAACTTCAGCACGTCGCCTTCGTTCCAGAAGTTCAAGGGAAGCAACATCTACGAAAAGTTTCAGAATATGGACAAGAGCAACTGGTGTGGGTCCACGGACTTGCAGGCTGCGTTTGAACTCATTCTGAATACTGCCAAGGCGAACAAGGTTCCTCAGAAGGATATGCCTTCGGTTCTCTACATTGTCTCCGACATAGAGTTCAATTACGCTGGCAAGATGACCAACTACGATGCTATCAAGCAAAAGTATGCTCAAGCGGGCTACAAGCTTCCTCGCCTCGTGTGGTGGAACGTGAACGCACGGAACGAACAGTTCCCGATCACGTCCGATGCCAACGGCACGGCAATGGTTTCGGGTGCTTCCCCAAGCATCTTGAAGTCTTTGCTCTCGGCAAAGGATTTCGATCCGATGTCTATCGTTTACGAGACGGTTAACAGCCCTCGTTACGAGAAGGTTGTGGTCTAAGACCACCTAATTCCGAGCCACGGCGTTGAGCCGTGGCTTTTTTTATATCTTGACACTATTTGTGTGGTGTGATAAACTCTCTACTTATGAAACAAGGTCTCACTCACATTATTTTCGTCGTTGACCGTTCCGGATCAATGTCCTCCATCGCCGCCGATATGATCGGCGGCTACAATTCCTTTATCAAAAGCCAAAAGGAAGTTCCCGCCGAATGTTACGTCTCTTTCTATCAATTTGATGACATTTATGACGTGGTGTTCGAACGCACCAAGCTTCAAGATGTCAAAGACCTTGATGACCAGACGTACGTGCCTCGTAATATGACGGCTCTGTATGATGCTCTCGGTCGCACCATCAACAATTATGGAAAGTATCTTTCCGAACTTCCTGAAGAAGAACGCCCCGACCGTGTTATGGTTGTAGCCATCACCGATGGGCATAACAATGCAAGTCATGAATTTACCCTCAGTCAAGTTCGTGACATGGTGAAGCATCAGACCGAAGTTTATAGTTGGAGCTTCGTCTTCCTCGGTTCAAACATTGATGCTTGGGATGCTGATGGTTCTCTCGGTGTCTCGGCATCTTCCACGCTCCAATTTGCAAACGCCAAGGGTTCGGTTGATAAGGCATTCAATGCCTTGTCTAAGAACACGGCAATGTACCGCTCCTGTGCGGCACCTGTGGCATACAGCTTCTCTCCTGAAGATTTGGCAGCACAAGATGAATTTTTGGATGAAACTTTGAAGTCCAAGAACAAAGCTCAACAAAACAAGTCGGCAACGACACAAACAAAATAAACAGTTATGGCAACAAAACGAACCAAATCCCGTCTCGGTCTTTTCTACCGATCAAATGGACGTTGGACCGGACCATATCTCGGCGTCACTTTCACCCCTTATACTTGGGGACGTAATCCTCTCAAGGGAGAACTTCGTGACGTGCGGAATTATGTGCTGAAGTCCAGAGTCCGTCTGCTCCCGGTCGGCTAAGATGTCCGATCCCAATCAAAGAACGGTCATAGTCAATTTAAGGCATAATAAGCCCGACGTTGCCTGTGACCGTTCTTCTATTTTCGGCAACCCCTTTGAGATCGGACGTGATGGAACACGGGACGATGTTTGTGATAAATTTGTTCCCTACTTCAAGAAGAAGTTGACTAATCCAGATTTTCGTGCTAAGGTTCTGGCATTAAGAGGAAAAAGATTGGGTTGCTGGTGCAAGTGTGAACCGCAGTGCAGCAACCCTAAGTGCAAACCGCTGCGATGTCATCTTGAAACCATCGTAGAGTATTTGGATAACTATGAAACCGAGTAAAATCTTCATCGTTCGTCACGGAGAATCACAGGGGAACGTTGACAAGAATATCTACAAAGATGTCCCTGACTATGCTCTTCAACTCACGGCTAAAGGTGTTGAACAAGCAACTTCTGTAGGTAAGGAAGTCGCCGCAAAGATAGGTCCGAAGTACTTGAACGAGGCTCATGGTTCCGTCCAATTTTACGTTTCCCCCTTCTGGAGAACTCGCCAAACGTATTTGCACATGGTCAGAAGTTTTCCGCTTGAATGCATCCGCTATTACGAAGACTCTCGGCTCCGAGAACAAGAGTGGGGTCAGAACATGGAGTCTCGTGAAGGCTACAAAGAGAGCATTGAAGAATATCGTGATAGTTATGGTCATTTCTACTATAGGTTTCGTGATGGGGGGGGGGGGGGGGGGAAAACATTCAGGGGGGGTGCCTCGA
>Ga0187893_10003968_pt1 | contig 28913 bp, 22 predicted proteins | sample MA1701074metaG_FD_139574 | JGI IMG/M metagenome (GOLD analysis project Ga0187893, IMG submission 139574) | White microbial mat communities from a basaltic lava cave in the Kipuka Kanohina Cave System on the Island of Hawaii, USA - MA170107-4 metaG ...
AGCATGGCGCCAAAAGCGCCCGGCCCGCAGGGTTGCGCCCGGATGAACTTCCACGAGTCTTGGGTCTTCGAATATTCAGGGCGCAACAAACCCTACACGGACTTATGAATGGGGGCACTAAGCTAACGGGCCGCCGACGCGCTGAACGAGACCTTGTCCCGCGGATCGATCGATGGGACGAGGGTCACGAACCGGCCGTCAGAGAGCCGCGCCGCCTTGATGGTCAGCATCGGCTTCTCGCCATCGAGGGGGCTGTTGTTCTTCGTCACGCCGGTCTCCGCGCCCATCGTCGGCAGCCCCCAGTAGACGACAAGGACGCCGTCGATGAACGCGAGCGGTCCCCCTTCGTAAGTCGACAGCCGGCGTACCGGGTGATCCCGACCGTGGAAGACGCCCTGCCAGCGTACGCGCTGAAACTTGCCGGTTTTCACGTCTCGCTTCATCCACTCGGTGCCGATGCCCGGGATGAGGATCGACGCTCCGTCGGTGGCGACGACGCAACGCCTGCCGATCTGGAGGAATGTCTTCGTACCACCGTCGAGCCTCACGTGGAACACCGCCGGCACGCGCCGGTCGGCGACGGGGACGAGGCTGGTCCTCCTGCCGATCGCCTGCTGGTTGTAGTCTTCGAAGGCGCCGACCGGAATCCCCTCCGGCGAGACGAGCGCCGCGATACAGAAGCTCTTCCCATCGGGGAACCAGGAGGCGCTTCCGACGAGCGCCGTCATCTCGAAGTCCACCTTCTTGCCGGCTGCGAGATCCCAAATCTCGGCCTTACCCTCGTGGAAGGTCGTCTGAGGGTCGGCTTGCATGTAAACGGCCTGAGGGTCGCGAACGACGATTCCGTGGTTTCCGCGTGGAGCAAGACACGGGCCCGCGAAGGTCCGCTGGAAGCCGAGTCCGTTGCGCCCGCGGGCGATCTCGCGCCCGGGACGGCCGTCCGCACGCTCGATCCGCAACGAGGCATCGTTCCCCTGGCTCATGTCGACGAGCGAGTTTCCCTCCCAGTCCAGGTCACTCAGGCTTTCGACGATCGGCTGATCGCGTTTGGCTTCGCGGAATTGGCTATTTTTCCCATCCGGTGAGTCGAGGCATGCCAGGCCTCCGAGAGGCTCCGTAGTCAAGAGCGTCCCGCGCACCAGCGCCCGCAGATCGGCCGTCTCCGGGCCATCGACGGTCATGGGCTTCGATGGGTCCGTCGGTCCGAAGGAGGGCTTCTCCTGAGCGAACGCTTCGGCGGAAGAGAAGAGCGGCGCCGCAAGCAGCGACACGCCGCAAAGGGAAAAACGCATGAATAGACCCAAGGCTTGCCTCCAGTCCCTGGGGGACAAGTGAAAGGACCCGAGCGGCTCAGAGCGGACATTCTCGGTGCGCGGGATTGCCCGCGCCATCGGCATCAGCGGCCGGGGAGGCGCCACGGCGGGCGGAAGATCTCTATCGAGTCGCCGGTGGCGAGGTCTCCATCTTCCTCGCCTCCTCCCGGAACATCTCCAACCACCGCGCCGTGATCGCTCCGGCGATCGTGCCCGAGCGCTTGCACTCCTCGATCGACTGTCCCCAGTAGAAGCCGAACCATCCGGCGGCGTGCTCCCTCGAGTCCGCGAGGAACTTGCGGAACTCCTCAGTGGTGCACGAGAGCGGAAACGTCTCCTCGATGACGACGGGCTTCGGGGGTTCCACCGCCGCGAAGCCGCGGATAGTCTCCAGCGCTTTGTCGAGCTTCCCGCGCTCGGGGTAGACGTGGACGCTCAAGAAGTCCAGCTCCGGCGCCACAGCGCTCGGGACGAACCCCGAGGTGAGGCCCGGGCGGTCGAGGCTCCAGTCGACGAGCCCGATCGTGACCAGCCCGCGCCGGTCGTGCCGCCGGATCGCCTCCACGAGCCGCCGGGCCCACGCCCGGGCGATTTCCGGGCGAGGCCGGCCGGCGGGATCGAGCGTGATGACCTGGACGAAGTGGAACTTCCCCGCGAACGGAGGTCCGAGCCAGTCGCCGGGGGGCCGCTTGCCTCCCGAGACCACGGGCTCGTTCATGAGGTCGTAGCAGAAGATGGCGGGGCTCCTCGCGCACTCGCGCGCGACCGCCTCCCAGAAAAACGCCTGCGCCTCCCAGCGGCCCGCTTCATCGAGCGCGTCGTACCATGCAGGCACGTCGGGTTTGAGGTAGCAGCCGAGCCCCGTCAGATCGAGATAGAGCCCGACGCGCTCGGCCAGCGCCACGAGCCGACGGAGGATCGCGAGGCTCTCCGGGTTCGCCTGGGCCGGGCCGCGGAGGAACTTCCCGACCTGGAGGTGGATCCGGACGACGTTGGCGCCGAGGTCCCTCATCTCGCGGAAGTCCTCCTCGACCTTCGGCCACTCGCTCGCCCAGTAGTCCTCGATGAGCCGCTCCGCGGCGTCGTGGTCGTAGTTGAATCCCCACGGGACGAACCTTGCTCCCGACGGGTAGCGGATGAACCCCTTGCCATCGCCGGCGACGCGGATCCGCTCCATGGCGGAGGAGGGGCCCACGGCCGCGGGAGCGGTCGCACAGCCCGAGAGGAAGAACGGGGCGACGAGGATCGCGAAGAGGATCAGGCGGCTCACTGGAACTCTTATGGCATCACGACGAACGTCAGACAGGGGACATCCGCGATGCCCGACTGGTTGTTGGGGCGCGGCTCGGGCTGGGCGAAGCCGTTCCAGTCGACCGCACGGACTCTGAACTCATAGGCCCACGGAGGGAGGGGTTCGAGCTTCACCGTCCAAGGCATCCAACTGAATGGGAGAGGCCAGACCTTGGGATTTCCTGCGAGCGGATCGAGAAAATGCACATCGCCGGGAAACTTCCCGCCGGGAAGAGGATCCGCCCAGCGGCCCGTCGGCGCGGGCGGGAGCGGAATCTCCTTCCACTCCGCCGTGGCCCACGCCGGATCGTCCCGGGAGAGGACCCCGTGCGTTCCCTGGTCCCTCCGCAGCCAGTACTCGACCCGCTTCAGCCCCGAACCGCCGACCACCGCGACGCCGCGGATCACGACCGGTTCCCCTCTGGGGAAGCTCTGCGGAGTGTGAATGTCGAGCCTCGCCAAGGTCTTCATGGGCGACTCGGGATCGTTGTTCTTCTCGGCGTAGGTGTCGTTGGCGCGGTAGTCGTTCGTGAGGACGACGCGGTGGAGCCACTTGATGGATTTGAACCCGTAGGCTTCTGGGACGAGCATACGGACCGGTCCGCCGCGCTCGATCGGGAGGGGTTTCCCGTTCAGCCGGAAAGCCAAGAAGACCGGGATGTGCCCCGGCGGCGTCTCGAGGACCTCGCTCAGGGCGAGCGAGCTGGCGAAGCGATGATTCGGCTCCCGGTAGAAGCCCGAATAGAAAAGCCGCCGAACGTTTTCGATCCGCCCGACGCGGGCCAGGACATCCCGCATCGCGACGCCTTCCCAGAAGCCGTTCGAACAGAGGCCGCTTGCGGGCGCATCGAGGAGGCACTGGAGGGTCTTCACGCAGCGGACCGGCCGCGAGCGGAAGAGAACCTCGAGATCCCCGATCGTGATGGCCGTCCCCTCCTCCCGCCGGCAGGTCTTGCCGAGGGTCGGCTGCCACGGCGGATCGTCGGGAACGATCTCGAGGCTCCAGGTCTCCGGCGTCAAGCCGGCGCGCCGGCGCTCTTCCTCCGGAAGTTCGTAGGGCTTCCCCCGCGTGATCTCGTAGAAGGCATCTGCCGGTGTCAGGAAGTTGTCGAGGTAACCGGGGCGTGCGCCGGACATCGTTCGCCTTTCTGGTGTTCCCTCCGGCGGGAGAGAGTACCTGGAGCGGCCCCCAAACGGAAGTGCGCGGAGCCTGCAAAGCGGTTCAGCGCTCCTCTGTGTCCCCGTGTCTCCGTGTCTCCGTGCCTCCGTGGTGAAACTCGGCGATGCAACATCACCCGCACGGTTCGGGCGGGTCGCACGGCAGCGCGTCGTCCGTCATATCCTCGCCGCAGAGGGGGAACGGCGGCGCGATGGACCGGCCGCCGCGGAAGAGGAACTCGAGCGATTAGACCGCGTCGGTAATCTCCACCGCTCCGTCGTCGTTCACGTCCATCGCCTTCGGGCAGGCGGCCACGATCGGATCGTCGAAGAGATACCACAACGTGGAGACGGCGTCCGTGAGATCCACGGTGCCGTCGGAATTCGCGTCACCGCGGCGAAAGCTCGGCTTGCAGCTTGAGATCTCGCACGGGCTCGAGACGATTCCGCTCGCTCGAGCCGAGCCGAGTCGGGCTACCTCGGCGGCGCTCAGGGGTCTGTCGGCGAAAAGGAAGCTCGACAAGTAGCCCCACGACGACTCGCCGTTGTCGTCAGTGAAGAGCAAGAACCAGGGCTGGGTCGTGTCCTTGCCGTTGATCGACCAGCGCCCGTCGATGGGGCCGATCGATTGGGAGCCCACCAACGCTCCGTCGATGAACTTGTGGAGCCGGATCCCGCCACCTTCGTGGCGGAAGACTACGGCGACGCGCTTCCTCTCGTGGCCCCAACTTCGAGCGGAGGCCGCGAAGGCGAGAAGGACAGACAAGACGAGAAGGGGGTTCTCCGACCGTCGCCCGCGCATGGACGCCAGAATACGAGCCGCCTCTTCGCATTGAAAGAGGCCTCGCCGCCCTCGGCCGGAACCCCCGAAACGCGGCGGGCGATTCTCGCCGAGCGTCAGAACCGAAAATAAATGAACGGCGGCTTCTCTTCGCCCGGCGACAGAACAATCGCATGGAAGAACGTCCCCTACTTCTCGCCGGTCGACGCTGCCTTGACTTCGAGGGGCGCCGCCATGGACTGGGGGCTCGTCACGGCGCCGACGTGGGGCGGGAAGTCGACGAAATGGAGCCAGAACCTGAGGGACTTCGTGCCTGAACCGGTCGAGCGGCTCGCGTCCTCGGTAAGGTGCTCTCTCCAGATCCGACACCGGCCATCCTGCCGGACGTCGATCCGGTCCAGGGTGAGCTTCGCGAAATCCGCCACGGCAGCCGCCGTACAGCGCTCGGGATCCATGAGGTGCGCCCAGCCCTCGACGTTTCGCAGCCCCGTGAGGCCGCTGGCAGCATACGGTTCGAGTTTTCCCTCGGGGCCGCGGAGGATCTCCCAGAACGGCTTGCCCCCGAGGCGGTGTGCGAGGGTCGGGAGCCCGGCGCGAAAGGATGCCCCCTGGCCCCGCGGAAGGGCCGCGTAGACGAGGGAATCGGCGCCGAAGTCGGCGAAGGCGACGTCTCCGTCCAGTCTGAGGTGGACCTCGGCCCCGAAGCCTCGGACCACGCCCTGCGAATCGGCGAGCGACCAGTCGACGCGCACCCAGCTCTTCGAGCGCGGGATTTCAAGCTCCACGATCGAACGGATCGAGCGGCCTTCTCCCGCGACCGATTCCAGATCCCAGCGGAGCCGGCAGGCGATGGGGCCGCGCTTCGCGATGCGTCCCGGCGAAGTGGAGGACAAGGATCGGACCGTCCCGTCCCGCGCGAGGAAGGAAAGTCCCGTGGAGTCCGCTCGAAGGAATTCGCCTTTCGCGGCCCTCACCGACCGGAGGAGCCCCGCCAGGCTTCGCGGAACCTCCCAGACGAGATGCGGGCCGCTCGAAACTAGGAAAACCTCCGTGCTCTCCTCGACCGTGAGGCCGCGCGCCGGCTCAGGACCGGCCTCGACGTCGAGACCGTACTCCACCCGGTAGCTCCGCGCCTCGAACGGCATAAAGGAGCCTTCGAAGTCGAGCGAAACGAGAGAAGCCTCGCCCCCCGCTTCTTGAGGCGTACGGAACTGACCTGGAATCGCCTTTCCACCCTCGACCGCGCCTTCCGTGAGCCGGAAACGGGATCCGGCGACCGCCGGCGGATCCAGTCGAATCTCTGCCCCCACGGGGTACGCGAAACGGCGGATCCCTGCGGTCTCACGGACCACGAGTGTGGTGCTCTGCGCGGCGTGAACCGGCGGGAGCACTCCCAGGAGTACAGGGAGCATCGATGCGATGACTTGGACGGCAAAACGGCGTGCGGTGTGGGAATTGAATCGCGGCACGCCGCGGGATGGTAGGTCCGAGTAGGCCGCAGGCCAAGCGCGGAAACGCCAAATGAATTCTGCGGAAGTCCGGGGAGGAACGATCACGCGCATCCGGGCTCGCACGCATCGAGCGCATCGGCGGTGGGGTCCGCGGCGCAGCGCTCCGGCCCCGGCTCGGGCGGCGGGGCTCCCCCGAGGAAGAGGTAGAGGAGGAGATGGACCGCGTCCGTGAGGTCGAGACGGCCGCTGTCGTCGGCATCGGCGGCATCAGGGCAGGGAACGGCCGGTCCGCCGAGGAACAGGTGATTGAGCAGGCGGATCGGCTCGTCGACCCCGATGGCGCCGTCGGAGTTCGCGTCGCCGCGGCGGAAGACTCCCTCGGCCTTTCCACCGAGCCCCTGAAGGATCGACAGGGAGCCGTTCCCGAGCGCCGCCGCATCGCGCAAGCCGTCGCCATCGAGATCCGCGATCGAGACCAGCTCGACCTCGATTCCCGCGAGGAAACCGGCCGGCGGTCCGAATCCGCCGCCGGGCGATCCGCGATGGAGCCAGACCGCGCGGCTCCAGGCGCTGCCCAGGACGACGTCGAGCGCTCCGTCGCCGTCCAGGTCCTCGAAGCGCATCGGCCCCGGCTGGCGTGCAGTCGCGAGGCTGGGCAGCTCGACGTGGAGCCTCCCGCGGCTCCCCGCGAAGAAGCGCACTCGTTCGTTCTCCGGCTCGAGCGCCGCGAGGTCGTCAAGTCCATCGCCGGTCAGGTCGGCCGCGGCGAGCTGCGTGAACGCCGCTGTCCCGCGCCCGGCCACGATGGCCGCATCGAGCAGCGCTCCGCCGCCTTTACCGTGGTGGACGGCCAGGCCGCCCGTGCCCGCCACCGCGAGATCGGCGATCCCGTCGCCATCGAAGTCGCCCTGAGTGGAGGTACGAGGTCGAGCGATGGTCGCGAGCCGGACCGCCGCTTCGAAATCTCCGCCGGACCGCTGGAAGAAGAGCGCCACGTGGCTCGTGAGCGAGCAGGGGACCGCGAGATCCAGTAAGCCATCGGCGTCGAGATCAGCGGCGGTCGGCTCCTCCGGTCCGGCTCCCGCGTCAAGGAGGACGGAGCGGCGTGGGTCGCCGGTCGCGTTAAGGAGGACCACGCCGAGGTTCCCTTTCAGGCGGTTCGTTCCCGCGATGTCCAGGAAGCCGTCCATGTCGAGATCCAGAACTGCGATGGAGTCGAACGGTGCCGGAAAGGAGATGAGCCGATCGGGCTCTCCGTCGAGGCGGAGTCCCGGGTGAAAGTAGACGCCGGCGCGGGCCTCTGCACCGTCGGCGAGGATGATGTCCTGCCGTCCGTCCCGGTCGAGGTCGGCGATGTCAAGGGCTCGCGGCTTTCCGAGCGGCGGCTCCCGGATCCACGCGGCCTCAAGGGACGTGTCCTCCGCACCTCCCCTCGCGCCGGCTCGGTAGGTGGCCAGGATCGACTGATCGATGTCGAGGACGACCAGCTCCGCACCTCCCTGGAGGTCGAGATCGCTCCCGACGGCGAAGTAAGGGAATCTCGCGGGCGCGGGCACGGAGCGCCCCGCACGAAACTCCCCATTCCCTTCGCCGAGGAAGAGATGGACCCCGCTCGGGTGGACGAAGACAGCGTCGAGCTGGCCGTCGCCGTCGACGTCGGCGATGACGGGAGGGATCACTCCCGGGGGCAACCGGGAGTCCAGTCCGATCTCGAAAGCGCCTCCGCCGCGGCTCATCGCCAGGAGGCCGCTCGATGCGGCCAGGTCGCCGCGGCCGTCGCGGTCGACGTCGCCGGTCGTGAGATAGCGCACACCGGCATCGGAGCCGAGGACTTTCGTTCCGCTCCCGCTCTCGAAATCCCCGTCGCCTTTTCCCCAGAAGGGAACAAGGCCCTGCGACGGCACGCCGGCCGCCAGGTCCATTCGCCCATCGCCGTCGAGGTCCGCAGCCTCGATCGAGTGCGGGTCGCCGCCCATTTCGTATCGCTTCAGGAAGGTAAGCGACGAGGGCCCGCCGCCGCGAAAAACGGAGACCGACTTGTGGTAGTAGTTCGCCGTGGCGAGGTCGAGCTTCCCGTCGCCGTCGAGGTCCGCGATGGCGGCCCAGCGGGTCCCGGGAGCGTCCCGGAGGCGAACAGGGGCCTCGAAGGTTCCATCGCCGCGACCGCGGAGGAAGTGGCTGAAGGTGGAGGTGTCGCAGGTGACGAGGTCCGCTATGCCGTCGCCGTCGAGGTCTCCCGCCCGCACGAAGAAGGAGTTCTCCCCGACCCGAAACGGCGGCATCGACTTCCAGGGGCCGGATGGGCTCCGGTCCTGGAGAAGAATCTGAACCTTGCTGCCGACCGAGGCCACGGCCAGATCCGGGAGCCCGTCGAGGTTGAAATCACCGGAGGTCGCCGCGACGGGAGAAGCGACCTCCAGAACCGCGGCCCCCGCAAAGCGGTTCCAGGCCGCGGCGGCGCGGGGGCCCTCCGCCGGCGCAGCCCCGGCGGCGAGAACCACGAAAGGGAGAACTATGGAACGGCTCATGGAAGTCTGCATGATACGGCCCGCGGCGTTCTCTCCCGAAGAGATTCGCGAGCGGCGTGTGGAACCTTGATACTCAGCCCCCTCCGCGGCATCTTGATCGTCCTTCCCCCGCAACTGGGGTTCACACGGTTCGAAAGACTCGTTCTCATCCGAAAAAGGAGGAAGTTCATGAACCTTCGCGCGCTTCTCGTTGCCGTCGCACTCGCGGGCGGATTCTCGCTCGTCGCCGGCCCGGCCTGGTCGCAGGAGAAGGACCCGGCCGGCCAGGAGAAGAAGGAAAAGAAAAAGCGAAAGAAGGACAAGAAGGAGAAGCCCTCCGAGGAGGCGAAGCCCGCCCCCGGCGATGTCGACCCGGCGATGGCCGCGTGGATCAAGGCCGGCGCACCGGGCGAGATGCACAAGCTGCTCGAACCTTTGGTGGGGGAGTGGACCGCCGTCAGCACGTTCGTGGCTGCTCCCGGCGCCCCGCCGGTGGAGTCGAAAGGCACGTGCAAGCGCACGTCGATCCTCGGCGGCCGCTTCATCCAGGAGGAGTTCAAGGGAGATTTCATGGGGATGCCCATGGAGGGCCTGGGGTTCTACGGCCACGACAACGTCAAGAAGAAGTACGTAAGCGCGTGGATGGACACGATGACTTCGCCGATCATGACCTCGCTGGGGACGATCGACGACTCGAAGAAGGTGATCACCTTCACCGGCGACTACGATGACCCGGCGACCGGCAAGGTGAAGAAGAACAGGTCCATCTTCAAGATCGAGAGCAAGGAAAAAAACTCGTGGACGATGTTCGATACGACTCCGGACGGGAAGGAGTTCAAGACGATGGAGATCGTCTATACGCGGAAGTAAGGCGGGCGGCTTTCACCGTGCCGAAATCACGCCGAACCACCTCCGGCTTCCCGCCGCCGAGCCCGTGACCCTGAGCGTCGCGGGGTTGCCCGCCTCGAGGAGCGACGCCGGGACCTCGATCGTCACGAGGCCCGTCGAGTCTTCCTCGTTCCGCGCGCGGACGTCGTAGCGCATTTCGATGGAGCCGTCGGGGGACTTCCAGACGGCCGGCTCGATGGCAACATCGAACTCGAGGAGCTTCCTCTCGCCGAGGTGAAGCGCGAAACCGCCCGCGGGCTGACTCCGATAGCCCATCGCGGCCGGAAGCTTGAGCTGGTGGCGCGCATCGCGTGGGAGTCCCGCAGGGATCGGGTCCGTCCGCCAGGCCAGCTCGTCTTTTCCGTCAAGCTGGCGCACGTAGTGCATCTCCCGCCGGCCGATCCAGCTCGCCTGGGGCTCGCGTCCCCCGCTGCGGAGGACCTCGCGCAGGCCGTTGTGGCCCGCGCGAAGCACCTCGGCGCGGGCGGAGTCCATCTCCGCGGCCGTCAGGGAGGCCAGAGGCTTCGGCTGGTCGCGCAGGAAGGCCAGGAGATCCGCCATCTCCGCCGGAGGGATCGCCTTCTCCAGCTCGGCCGGCATGAGAGACGTCCCTGTCGTCTCGAGCTTGCGGATGTCGGCGCGGAGGACCGTCTCCCGCGCGCCCCCGCTCCTGAGGAGCGTCACCGCGCTCGCCGTCTCGTCGGCGATGATTCCCGTCGAGAGAGCGCCGTTCTTGCGCGTGACGGCGTAAGGCGTGTACCGCGGCGGGACCATGCGGCCCGGGTCGAGGATGGCCTCGACCAGCGACGCCAAGTCCTTCGAGCGGGTCTCCGCGAGGTCCGGGCCGACGTCGTGGCCCTCTCCCTCGAGGCGATGGCAGGTGGCGCAGTGCTTCTTGAAGCTCTCCTTGCCGCGCTCGCGGCTGCCTTTCAAGCCCGCCAGTTCCTTCCGCACGCGCTCGACGACGGCGGACCGCGCCTCGGACGGCCCCTTCGGAAAGAGCTTCGCCGCGCGCTCGCGGAGCGCGTCGTCGGCCAGCAGGCGCTCGCGGGAGGCGGCGTCGATCTCGCGAGGGTCGATCTTGCCCGTGTCGAGATCTTTCGCGAGGGCGCTTCGGCCTGCAGCTCGTCCCATGAGAGCTTCGAGGATCTCCGCCCGAACCCGCGGCCCTGCGGTTGACCAGGCGTCAAGGAGGATCCGGGCCGCGCGCGAGGCCGTCTCAGGTGAAGAGCACTGCGCGAGCGCCGTCGCCGTAGCGACCTGCACGTCGACGGACTGTGAAAGGTTGAGCAGACTCCTCGCGAACGACTCCGCGCGTTCCTTCGCGGCTGCAGATTCCGCCTCCGCGGTATCGAAGGTCAGGAGGCCGCTTCCCCCAAGCACTCGAATCGCCTCCACTCTCGTTCTGAGATCCTCCTTCGCATCAAGAGCGATCTCTCGCAGCCTCTTCAGGGTCAGGACCACGCCCGGATCTCGCACCGACTCGCCCTGCGAATGCTCCAGCGTCCGCACAAGCCCGCCCATCGCCTCGAGCCATTCTCCTCGACCGGGGTCGGGTCCGAGGGAAGACAGAATAGCACCCGCGTGGTGCAGTCCCGAGCTGAGGACCGCAGACCGCGTCCAGCGGTTCTCGATATCCCTTCGCAGGATCCTCGCTAGAGATTCGGCGGCTCCTTTCTCCCGGATATGCCCGAGGGTGAACGACGCCTGGAAACACATGCGCTGCTCCGGATCGGCGGCGAGCGAGATCGCGCGAGCCCTGAGGGCCGCCTCCTTCTCGAGGAACGGCTCCGAAAGCCGCAACGCGTGCTCGCGGATGCCGGCGTGAGAGTCGGCGAGGGCCTTCTCAACCTCCTCTGCGCGCAATTCGGAGAGCCCTTCCAGAGTCCAGAGCGCATGCAGCCGAGTCAGGGGGCTCTCAGCCAATCCGGCGAGCTTCCGGAGAAACGGCGCGGCGGTCCTGTCCTCTCGCTCGACGAGAAGCCGCTGGGCGGTGTCCCTCCACCAGCCGTTCGGATGCTCGAGCAGCTTCACGAGCCCCTCCGCGCTCTCGCGAGTGAGGTCCGGGTGGAGCGTCGCACCGCGACCGGCGGGATCCTTCCCGTAGACGACGCGCCAGATGCGTCCTCGGTCGCGCCCGGCGGTGAAGTCGAGGAGCTGCTGGATCTCCTCGGGGATGTACTGCGGGTGCTCGATCACGTAGCGGTACATGTCGGCGACGTATAGGGCGCCGTCGGGGCCCGTCGCGGCGTAGACTGGCCGGAACCACGGGTCCGTCGAGGCGAGGAACTCGCTCTCCTTCTCGCCGCGCTCGGCGCGGAAGGTGACGCCGTCGGGGACGAGGACATCGCGATGAACGACGTTGCCCACGGGCTCGCAGACGAAGCTGTTTCCCCGGTACTCGCGGGGAAATTTCTCCCCGCGGTAGATCGTGAGCCCGCAAGCCGAGCTGAAGTGTCCCGGGACATGGATGGCGTTGAGCGAGAGGAGCTGCTTCGAGATCGGGTAGATCTTCGCCATTGGCCCGTGCCCCGCGGCGCCGTCGGGGATGTCGTGGACGGCGGTGGGGGGAGCCCAGTGCGGATTCCGGGCGAGATACCGGTCGGGCAGGACCGCGTGAATGATGTGGCGCGAGTTCGAAGCGCCGAACGCGTTTCCCCAGTCGTCGAAGGCGAGACCGTGCTGCGTGGAGCCGGTTTCGCCTTCGAAGAGCTGCAAGTCCCGCGAAAACCGAAAGTCGCGCCGCCCGAGGTACAGGGGCGGGCCGATTGCCGTGGGGATGATTCCGCCCGAGTCGCCGTTGGCGCCGTGGAACCAGTTGTCGAGCCCCCAGTGGAGGCCGTTGACGCGGTGCTGCTGGTTTCCCTCTCCGAAGCCTTTGAAGACGGCCGTGCGGCGATCGGCGCGGCCGTCGCCGTCGGTGTCTTCAAAGAGCAGGATTTCCGGTGCGCAGGCGACGAGGGCGCGGGCTTTCCCGTCGAAGGGGCCCCAAGGGAGGGCGCTCGTGGGGAAACTGAGGCCCCCGGCGAAGAGGGTCGCGGCGTCGAGGCGGCCGTCGCCGTCGGCATCGCGGAGGAACTTGACGCGGCCGCCCGAGTCGGGGCCCTCCCCGAGGGGATAGCTGCCCATCTCGACTACCCAGACGCGGCCATCGGGGGCGAACTCGACGGAAACGGGGTCCATGACGAGCGGCTCGGCGGCCACCAGCTCCACTCGGAAGCCTATGGCCGTCTCGAAGGCCTTGAGCGCCTCCTCGAGCTCGAGAGGCTTCGTCGCCATGTGCTCGATGATCCGGTCGAACCGGCGGATCTCGACGAGGTCGGGCTTCTTCGACGTCTCCTCGTTGGCGACATACATCGTGCCGTCCTGAAACCACGCGCCGCGGTCCTCTCCGCCGCTGGCAATCTTCGGCAGAGCGCCGGCGCCGCCCGCAGGTCCGTGGAAGACGCGCCGGCTCCAGCCTTTCGCGGGACCTTCGAAGAGATAGGCGTAGCACTCCTCGTCGTTCGAGAGGACGACATCCAGGTCGCCGTCGCGGTCGATGTCCCAGAAGCGCAGCCCGCGGTCCCGCCCCTCGGCATCGACAATGCTCGTGGCGCTCGGGAGCGCGAAGGGAAGCGGCTCGAACTCGCTGCGCTCAGCGCTCCAGCGGAAAGCGGCGTTTTGCTTTTCGTTGTTGACGATCAGGTCCGTGAGGCCGTCGCCGTCGACTTCCCGCAGCCGCACGCCACGGTCTTTCCTCTCTTTCGCCGCGAGGACCCCCTCGCCGCCCGCCGTGAGGTTCAGGAGCGGCTTCGAAGGGGACGGCACCCATGCGCCGCCGTCGAAGTGCGCGAGGGCGGAGTCCGATTCATTCAGGAAGAGCACGGAAGCGTGCCCGGAAGGACGGAGGACGGCGAACTTGAGCCCCTGCGACCCCTGGAAGGGAAACGGAGCCGCCCTCCAGCGGTTCTTCAGGGAGTCCCAGACCCGCGTTTGGGGCTTCGCATCGATTCCGATCACGACGTCGATGAAACCGTCCGCGTCGACGTCGAGGAGGCGGACGCCATTGTCGCCGCCGTCCGGGGCCCGCAGCGGCACGCCGCCGAGCATGTTCTTCTCGATGCGATCGAGCGCTTCGTGGAAGTGCACGAAACGCACGCGGCGGCCGTACTTCGCGACAGCGTGGTCGATCAGCTCGACGATCTGGTCGTTCCGGATCCATCCGTGCGGATGGAAGCAGAGCGTGTAGACCCCCTTCGCCTCGACGATCTTGTCGATGCTGGCCTTCATGTCGGCCACGGTGTCCGGGTGGAACGGCCCGCGGCGATGCTGCGCCTGCCAGTCGGTCGGGACGATGATCGGGAACTCCCAGATGACGTTCCCGATCACGTAGGGGTACGGATAGCCGGTCGCCGTCGCGGCGTAGTTCGGAAACGGCGCGTAGGCGCGGTCCTTCTCTTCGAGGAACATCGCCACCGAGCTGTCGGCCCGCAGGAACTTCCCGTCCGCGGTGCGCCGCGGCAGGATCTCCGAGAAGAAACGCGGCGATGCGGAGTTGATCGAGTCGCAGCAGGGCATGCGGAACGCCGCCGGCTCGCCGCCGGGGATGCGGGCGAGGTCGCCCGTACAGCCGATCGTCTCGTCGATCGCCTTCTCGAGCGTGCTCCCGAGGAGCGGACAGGGATGCGTGCGCGTGTGGACATCGAAGCGGACCCCCATCTCCAGGAACCGCTGGAGCTGTGGGTGGGCCGGGTCGACCGTGTTCGTGAAGATCGAGAGCGGGCTTCTGCCTCTTTCGACCTCCTGGAGGCGCCGCAGGATCGGCTCGAGGTAGGCGCGGTACTTCTCGGGGTTGCGCATGTCGTCGATGGAGAGGATGATCGCCGCGTCGACGCCATCCTCGCCGAACCACATCGGCGTCGTCAGCTTCGGGAACGAGGCGGAGACGTAGAAGGGCGAGCGGTCGTCGAGGTAGGCGAAGCGGTCGCCGGGCGAGGGGGCGGCGCCTGCGAAGGGAGTCATCAAGAGGAGAAAGATGGAATCGAGATGGAAAGGAAACGGACGGTTAACCGCAGAGGACGCGGAGGACTCAGAGGAGCGCAGAGGGGGCGGTTGAGGCCGGCGACGGGTTCGATGGTGCATCTCAGTACGTACGGCCGAGGATGGCGACGATCGCTTTTCGCAGCTCGATGGGGTCGATCTTGCCTTCTTGCTTGAAGGCGACCGTTCCGTCGGGCTTTACGAGGAGGGTGAGGGGGATGGCTCCCGTCCACTCTTTGTGGAGGGCTTCGGCGAGGGCGTCGCGGTCTTCCGTGCCGTAGAGATAGTTCGTGCAGGAGGCCTCTTGCTTCTTGAGGAAGTCGAGCACGTCGGGCTGCTTCTCGAGCTTGTCGAGGCTGATCGTGACGAGGTCGAAGTTCCGGTGGCGGTACATGCGGAAGGCGGTCACGAGGTCGGGGAACTCCGCGACGCAGGGGCCGCACCACGTCGCCCAGAGGTTGATGAGGCGCAGCTTGCCGGGTTTCTCCCGCAGAGATTTCGCCTTTTCTGCGTCGAGCCGCTCGAGGCCGACCTTCTCGGCAGCGAGCTTCTGGAGGAAGCGCTTGTTGTCCTCGCGCTTGTCCGACCACTTGATCGAGCAGCCGAAGGAGCGCGTCGCCGGCGTAGCGATGGGCTTTCCCGAGAGGACAGCCTCGATGGCATCTTGAAGGTCGTGGGACTTGATCTTCTTTCCGCTCTCGTCGTCGTCGATCCGGCCCGAGTAGCGGAGCTTCCTCTCCGTGTCGAAGACGAAGACGTGCGGAGTGGCGCGCGGGCCATAAGCGCGCGAGACGGCCTGCGTGTCGCCGTCGTAGAGGTACGGGAACTCGAAGCCGGCGTCCTTCGCGCGGATCTTCATCTCCTCGAGAGAGTCCCCGAGGTCCGTGTAGCCCAGCTCATCGAGCCGCACGGCCTGTGAGTCGTTCGGAGAGATCGCCACGAGGGCGACGCCACGGCCTCGAAAGTCCGCAACGAGCTTCTTGATCCGCCCCTCATAGGCCTGAGCGGTCGGGCAGTGATTACAGGTGAAGAGAACCGCAAGCACCTTCGCTGCCGCGAAGTCCTTCAGCGAGTACTTCCTCCCATCGACCCCGGGAAGCTCAAACTCCGGAGCCGCCTCCCCCGGAGCCAGCATTCGAGGCTCCTTCTCGCCCGCTCCGATTGTTGAGCGCATTCCACCGACAAGAAGGAAAGCCGAGAAAGTCGACAGTTTCACGCATCGCATGCTTCACCAAACCTCTCTAAAGCGGTTCAAGAATCCGTGACCAGCATCGAGCGACCCCTCTGCGATACTCTGCGTTCTCTGCGGTCAATTTCCTCTCCGGCCGGGTGGAATTCCAGAGGCCGCAGGATACCATGACCCCGCCATGGCCTGCCAAGTGCCCTTCACCCTCCTTTTTGCGAGCCTCCTCGCCGCCGGCGAGCCGAGCTTCGACGAGTTCGACGCGCTCGTCGACAAGCACATGCAGGAAGGCCGATACCCGAGCCTCGGCATCGGCGTCGTCGGGGGCGACAAGCTCCTCTACGCCCGAGCCGCCGGAGTCGCCGACCGCCGGACCGGGCGCGCCGCCGGGCCAGAGACGCTCTACCGGATCGGCTCCGTGACGAAGGTCTTCACGGCGACGCTCCTGGCGATCCTGCGCGACGAGGGGCGCCTCCGGCTCGACGATCCCGTCGCCGAGCACCTCCCGGCGGGCGTCAAGCTCCCATCGGACCCGCGCGGCGCTCGGGCCATCACCTTTCGCCACCTCGCGACGCACACATCCGGCCTCCCGCGGCTCCCGGTGAACGTGGTCCGCCGCGGAGAGGACTTCTACGCCGGCTTCACGCGCGAAGCGATGCTCGAAGGGCTCGGGCGGACGGTGCTCGAGACCCCGATCGGCGCCCGCATGAAATACTCGAACCTCGGCTACGCCCTCCTCGGTGCCGCCCTGGAGCGGCCCGGAGGGAAGCCCTACGCTGAACTTCTCGCCAGGAAGCTGATTGCGCCGCTGGCGATGGCCGACACCGGTTTCGAGAAGCCCGGAAAACGCCCGGAGCGGCTCGCCCGCGGCTACCGCGAGGAGGATACCGAGATCGAAGCCCCCGATTGGGATCTGGGTTGCCTCGCGCCCGGCGGCGGGCTCGTCTCATCGGTGCCGGACCTCGCGAAATTCCTCTCGCTCCAGCTCCGCGCGGGAGAAGCCGGTGCGAAGGTCGTCGCCGGCGGCACTCTCCGGGAGACGCAGACACCCCAGCGGCTCGGCGAGGACTGGAGCCAGGCGATCGGCATCGGCTGGCACATCCGCCACAATAGGAGCGAAGACGACATCGTCTGGCACAACGGCCGCGTCGCCGGCTTCGCGAGCTACGTCGGGATCATCCCCGATCGCGGCGTGGGCGCGATCGCCCTCACGAACTGCGAGAAGAACGTCGATGCGGTCGGGATCGAGCTTCTGGCGCTCGCGGCCAAGCTTCACGGCCGCAAGCCGCCCGATGACCCGGCGGCGAGCATCGACCCGGAGGTGAGCCGCATCCTCGACGTGCTGAAGGAGTCCATCAAGGACGACCCGCCCGAGAAGCTCAAGAAGCACTTCCACGAGAATTTTCTAGCCGAGGTGCCGGTCGAAAAGCTCCGCGCGCTCCTCCGAGACATTTACAAGGCGCACGGCGCCTGCATCGGGGTCGACATCAAGAAAATCGATCCCCCGCGCGGCGCCAAGGTCGTCTACCGCTTCGCCGGCGGCGACACGGTGAACGGCGACATCCAGCTCTCCTTCGAGAACCCGGCGAGAATCGTGGGGCTATTCTTCCGCTGAGGCCGGAGGATTCGCCACAGCGGATACAGAGGAACACAGAGGAAATTCCGGCCGACACGAAGAGCCACCTCCGTGAGCCTCTGTGTCCTCTGTGGTTGAACATTCTCCTCAGCTACGGAAACGCAATCTACCCCGGTACCGCTTCCACCGTTGCGCCCGTGTTGGCCGGCGGCGTCACGATGACTTCCATGCCGGGGAAATGCTCTGCGACGCGCCGCGCTGCGTCCTGGGCTCGCTCGTCGCTCTCGACGGCGGCGTAGAGGGCCGGTCCCCACGAGCTTTGCCCGGCTCCCGCGATCCCCTCCCCTCGCAGGAACTCGATGACCTCCTCAGATCTTCGGCTGCCGTAGATTCCGCCCTGGACCGCGGCGAAGCACTCGCCGGCCCGGCGGCCGATCTCGTAGAGCGCCTCGCCGAAGGATTCGATGTCTCCCTCGTGCGCCGCGGGGAGGAGCCCGAGAAGGACGGCGCGGGAAATCTCTGCGGCGAGCCGCGGCGCGCTTTCGAGCCTCGCGAACGCCTCGCGCTCGGCCGCGCCGGAGAGCCCGGGGGAGATGGCGGCGCCTATCTTCGAAATCCCGGGCAGAAGGAGGAGGAACCTCCACGCGCGGGGGATCTCGACGCGGGCGATGAGCGGAGGGATGCCGCGATCCGCGCCTCCCCTCCCTCCGTCGACGAGGAGTCCGCCCTCCAGAAACCCGTGGAGGCCGATCCCCGAGCGCTCGCCGCGGCCGGCGCGGCGAGCCAGCTCGGCTGCATTCACGCCCCGTTCACCGCGCAACTCGGCGACGGCGCGCGCCACCGCCATCCCGAGCTGCGTTCCCGTGCCGAGGCCGGCGTGCTCGGGCGGGGCGGCGCTCACATCGATGCGGACCGGTTTCCCATCCGGATCGACCCGCCGTGCAAGATCCATCGCCCGCTCGGCCATGGGGCCGGTTCCTCCGTACTCCTTTGCGCGCCGGGCCATCAGCTCGATCCCGGGCCTCTCCACCATCGCCCCGACGCTGCCGAAGCGCCGTGGAGCGCCCTCCCCGGGGGCGATGAGCCCGAAATGGAGGCGGCTCGCCGTCCGCACGCGCACCGCCGCGGGACCGGTCCCGCCGGCACCGCTCGTTCCGGCGGCTTCCCTCTCCCTCGCGAGCTTCTCGATGTGCTCGCGCAAGATCTCGAACGCTTCGCGCTCGACCGGCCCGCCCGTCTTGGCGACGGGCGGTGCGAGCTGCGCGACCTGGGCCCGGAGGGCGTCGATCGGCAAGAAACCCGCACGAGTGGCCAGAATTGCCGCTTCAAGGACGGCGTGGCGGGCGCGGTTGAACCCCGAGAACTCCCGGAGGGTGCCCGAGGCGGCGACCTCGCACTCGATGCGCGACCGCTCGCCGCTCGCATCGATCCGGACCGCGCGGAACTCGAAATAGCGGCAGGCCTCCTCCAGGATGAAGCCCCGCACCCTCGCGGCCGGCCGAACGGCGGGCGAAACGGGGCCGATGGCGGCGCGGGCCAGGAGGCCGACGTCGTCGACGAGGTGAAAGACCCCCTCCGGGTGCGAGCGCAGGTTCCGAAAAGTTTGCGCACTCGTGAAGGGTTTGAGAACGATCCGGCGGAAATCTCCCTCCACCTCGGGGCCCATCGGAGCGACGTGCGCGGCGCCGTCCGCCCCGAGGGTGGTGACGAGCCCCTCGACGATCACCGGCGGGCGTCCTCTACTCCGGAGCGCCCCGCCAGGCCGGCGCGGGCGGCGCCGGCGAGCGAGGCGGAGCGGGCGACCGCTCTCGCCCCCGGGTCGTCCGGAATGGCTTCGATCGCCGCCGGCAGGATCGGGGCGGCCGCCGTAACGGGAAGATCGAATCCCTCGCGGCCGCAGGCGGCCGCGGACTGACCGTGGAATCGATCCGCCAGCGCCAGAAAGTTCGCAAGCAGCCGGTGGCCGTGCTCGGTCAAGACGGACTCCGGGTGGAACTGAAGGCCGATCGTGGACATCGTCCGGTGGCGGATCGCCATGACGACTTGGCCGCCGCGGCCGTCGGGCGTCGTGGCGGTGACGAGAAAGTCGGGCGGGACCGCCGCAGGATCGAGGACGAGCGAGTGGTAGCGCCCGCCGGCGAATGGATTCGGGAGGCCCTGGAAGACCCCATCGCCATCGTGGTGGATCGGCGAGGCCATGCCGTGGATCGGTTCCTTCGCGCGCACCACGCGTCCCCCGAGCGCGGCGCCGATCGCCTGATGCCCCAGGCAGATGCCGAGGATCGGGAGCAGCCCGTGGAAGGCGGAGACGGCGGCCATGGTCACCCCGGCCTTCGGGGGGTCGCAGGGGCCGGGGGAGATGACGATCGCCTCCGGGCTCAGCGCGCGGATCTCCTCGACCGAGACGGCAAGGTTGCGCCGGACAAGCACGGTCCGTCCAAGCTCCTGGAGGTAGCGGGCCAGGTTATGAACAAAGCTGTCGTAGTTGTCTATGAGGAGGATCAAGGAAGTCGCGGCAATTATCTCCGCAGGGACGTTGGATCGACAAGGCCGGAGGGCTGAAAAGGAATGGTGGCCGTGGATCGAAAGGTGTATAAGGAGCCGCCATGACACGCCTGCTCTTGAGCGTCCGATCGGTTTCCGAAGCCGCCCTCTGCATCCACCACGGCGCCGACATGATCGACATCAAGGAGCCTTTGCGGGGCGCGCTCGGGATGGCCTCGTGCGAGACCATCCGGGCGGTCGCCCGTGAAGTCCCTCCTCGGATTCCGGTCAGCGCCGCGCTCGGCGAGTGGCTCGACTGGCGGGCGGGGCCCAAGCTCCCGGCGCTGGGCGCGAGCCTCTCCTACCTGAAGTTGGGGCTTGCCGGTGCGGGGCGGATCGAGGAGTGGCGCGAAGATTTCGGCCGCTTCTGCCGCCAGCTCTGCGACGAAGACGAGACATTTTCGGATGCAAGCCTGGTCGCCGTCGCCTACGCCGATTGGAAGGCCGCCGAGGCGCCCCGGCCCGAGGAAGTCCTCGACTTCGCCGCGGCCAACGGCTTCCCGGTCATCCTCATCGACACATGGCGAAAAGATGGGACGAGCCTCATCGATTGGCTCTCTCCCGAGGCGCTGTTGAGTCTCATCGACCACGCCCACGCCGGCGGCCTCGATGTCGCACTTGCGGGATCCCTCCGAATGCGGGAAATCCGGACGGTGCTCACCCTGGGCGCGGACATTCTCGCCGTACGAGGGGCGGTCTGCCGCGGCGGAGCCCGCACCGCGTCGATTGATCCCGTGGCCGTGCGGGAGATCGCGCGCGCCATGCAGGCGGCCCGCCATCCGGTCGGCGCAATCACCGACTGACGGCCTCCTCACGTCTCCTTCGGCGTTCGTCACTCCGTGCACCGTCATGCATCGTCATGAATCGTCGGCCGGTTCATCTCCGCCTGCGTGCACCGGCTCTACGTTCCAACTGTGGTGCGGCGTCCGTCTCCTCCTCGCAGATCCGCGACGGATACACGGGGAATCCCTCGCGCGATCTCCGCCAGGTGCGGATCGACGAGCCCCTCCGCGGCCAGTCTCGCCAGCGTGATGGGCGGCTCGGGCGCTCGCGACTTGGCCAGGACCAGCTCCGAGAACCCCAGCCGCGAGGCGAACCAGGCCGCGACCGAATCGGAGGTGGCCGACCATAGGCGGGGAAGCGGCGCCGCCCCTTCCCGGGCGGCTCCGGCCTCCTCGGCGTCGAGGAGAGGCAGCGGATCGATGACCGGAACCCGTCCGCGCTCCCAGGCGGCCTGGATCGCCCCCGAATCCGCCACAAGCTGCGCCTCGGGGAGAATCTCGACCAGGAGGCGGGCGTTCCATCCCATGGCGGAGATCGCCAGGCGATGGGAGCGGCTCCCTCCGAGGTCGAAAAGACTGTCCCAATCCCGAACGATGTCCGCAGCCGCCCCGCCGCCCGCGATGAGCACGGGGCGGCTGCCATCAAGCCGGCCGAGAAGGAGTCGGACCCGCGCAGCGAGGTCCGGGAGATCGAAGAGGCTGCCGCCGACCTTGATCAGAGTTCCCCCGAGGCCGCGGCGGCCCGCGTTCATCGCCCGCCGCTCCCCCGAGGGCGCTCGGAGCCCCATCCGCTCGGAAATCGCGCGAGCGCGAAAGCGCAGGCGGCCTTCGAGGCTTCCGTCCCCCATCGTTTGGAGAACGAGAGGAGCCGGCAGGACGGCCAGAGCCCCGCGACCGCGCGACGCAAGAGGAATTCCCCCTCCCCGGAGATCACTGCGGCTTCCGGAGGGCCATCAAGGCCCGCCGCGACGCGCTCGAGCGCCGCCTGGACCCTTCGTGCTTGCTCGCAGGCGAGGAACCGCGCTGCGGCGAGAGCGTCTCCCTCGTCGAAGCTCTCGCGGTCGGCGCAGATCATGCGGGCGAGTCTGTCGCGCGCGCAGGAACACGTCGCCGGGCGGCCGTCGGCCGTAGGGGGATGGCCGAAGCCCTGCGATTCGGCGATGTCGCCCGTGAGCAGGTACGCATCGAGCATCGTCGCGAAAAGCTCGGCGGCGAGGGGGCACTCCCGCCCGCGGTAGGGGAGCCGGTCCGCGACGGCGAAGACGGGCGTGCGGCGCACTCCGGTGTAGACCAGCTCCGCTGCGAGGAGCCGAGCCGTGTCCGTCTTCCCTTCGGGGATCGGTCCGCCGCGGCGGGTCGCGACGATGTCCGTCGTGGTCGAGCCCGCATCGGCGGCGAGGCCGCGGTCGGCATCCCCCATCTCGCGCGCTGCGAAGATCGCCAGGGCCAGCCAGTTCGCCGCGGCGCAGGCGAGAGGCTCCGCGCGGGCGGTCTCGAGATCGACGAGGCCGCCGTCGATCGTGAAGATGCGCGCCTCCGACTCCGGCGCGAGGCGGAGCCGCGCCGCCTCGGCCGCTTCGAGAACGGAGAGGACGCCCTCACGTTTCGTCCCGAAGGAATCGCACAGCTCGGCGGTCATGGTGAGCGCGAGGCGGTCGAAGGGCTGGAGCCGCCGGAGGGCGGTCTCGATCGCTTCCGAGAGGCCCGACGGATTCCGCCAGACTTCGAAAGGGAGCGAGAAGGCGACCCCGCCGGCCTCGGCGGCCTTGATGGCCGCCCCGCCGATGTCGAGGGCCGCGGTGCGCACGGATGGATCCGTCATCCCAGAATGCGCCCGAGCCATTCGGCGATGTCCCGGACCTCCTCCAAGCAGACCGAATGCTCCATCGCGTACTCGCGCCACTCCACCGAATAGCCCATCTTCTCCAGGGCCTGTCGCGAGGCCCGGGCGAACGCCGCGGGGATGAGCATGTCGAGCGATCCGTGGGCCATCCAGAGGGGGGTCGAAAGGCTCGCGGCGCTCCGCTCGGCCTCGACGGCGCCGGCGAGCGGCAGATACGTGGAGAGCGCGAGGATGCCGGCGAGCGTTTCCGGGTAGCGCAGGCCGGCCTGGAGGGCGATCGCGCCGCCTTGCGAAAAGCCGGCGACGACGATCCTCCTTGCCGCGAGGCCGAGGGCTTTTTGAGCCTCGACGAGCGACCGCAGCGCCCCCTCGGACTCGCGAATCCCCGTCTCGTCCTCGTGCAGGCTCGCGCCGAATCCGTAGATGTCGTACCAGGCCCGCATGCGCATGCCGTTGTTGATCGTCACCGGCCGGACGGGAGCGTTTGGAAACACGAAGCGGACCCCCAGCTCCGCGGGCAGCCCCAGCTCCGCCGCGACCGGCTCGAAATCGTGCTTGTCGGCCCCGAGGCCGTGGAGCCAGATCACGGCGGCCCGCACGGGGCCGCGGGGATCGATGGTGAGGGCGTCGATCGGCGTGATCATGTCGCAGGGCGGAGATCATACACGAGGAATACGTCCATCATCCGCCGTCCGGAGCGAACTCGACGCGGTCCTCGCGCCACTCGGTCGGGCGTGGTTCCGCTCCTCGGACGGCATCGAGCCACGTCTCGGCCAGGTTCCCGCGGGCGAGCTTCCGGAGCCCGACGTAGGACGTCGTCGGCCGCGGGTTGATCTCGACGACGCGGTCGCCGTCGTCTCGATTCCCGAGGACGAGGTCCACTCCGACGAACCCGGAAAGCCCCGGGACCGCCTCGATGGCCCGCCTTCCGAGGCGGAGGGCACGCTCTCCGAGATCTTTCGGGAGCGGGATCCTTCCGCCTCGATAGCGGAACCGGCCGTCCGCGGAGAGGATCTGCTCGCCCGCAAGGAGCGGGATCGCGGTCCGCGGGCCGATGAGGAAGCTCTGGCTGGCGGCGAGCCCGTCGGCCAACGGCCCGAGGACCATCCGCGGCGGCGCTCCTGCGTTCTTGGCCGCGCGGAACGCGGCCGGCGCCTGGGACCTGCTTTCGATGCGGTACGTCCAGAGCGAGCCGGCGCCGTCGCGCGGTTTGAGCACGGCAGGATAGGCGCTGTTCTCGGGCGGCGGGCCGTCGATCTCGACCTCCACGAGAGGGATCGCAGGGACTTCGCGCTCGGCGAGGCGGCGCGCGAGCTGGAGCTTGTCGCCGGCGAGGTCGATGGCGTCCGGCGCGGACCCGAGGAGCTTCCCGCCGGCCTCGAGGACTCCCCGGCTCCTCTCGGCGAGGACGCCTCCCGTCTCGGGGGCGATGAGGAGGGTGAGGCCGCTCTCTCGGGCGAGCCGAACGAAAACCGGCTCGATCTCGCCCTGCGAGACGGCGAAAACCCGGACTCCGCCCTCTTCGAGACGGCGCATGCGCCCTTCGAATCGATCATCGACCGTGACGGCCACCTCGCAGCGCGTTGAGGCGCGCGCGAAGTCCTCCGCGACGGCCGCAAGCATCGCCCATCCTTCGCGGGCCAGCGTCTCCGGCATCTCCTCTCCCGCGAGCCCGCCCCCCGTCATGTGCTCGTAGATGAAGACGCGCACGCCGTCCATCCCCTCAATCGAGCGCCCGCAAGATCCCCGCCGCCTTGTCGAGGGTCTCGGCGTACTCCTTCGAGGGAGAAGAGCGCGCCACGATGCCCCCTCCGGCCGGGAACTGGAGCCAACCGCGGCCCGCCGTGACCGTTCGGATGAGGATGCTGGTGTCCATCGCGCCGTCGAAGCCGAGGTAACCGAACGCCCCGCAGTAGACGCCTCGCGCCACGGGCTCCAGCTCGGCGATGATCTCCATCGCGCGCACCTTCGGGGCGCCCGTGATCGATCCGCCGGGAAACGCCGCCCTCAGGAGGTCGATCGGCCCGCAGTCTTCGCGCAGCCGCCCCTGGACCTCGGAGACGAGGTGATGGACGGTCTCGTAGGTCTCCACCTCGAAGAGGCGCGGTACGACGACGGTCGAAGGGCGGCAGACGCGAGAGAGGTCGTTGCGGAGTAGATCGACGATCATGACGTTCTCCGCGCGGTCTTTGGCGCTCTGGCGTAGCTCGTCGCGGGCGAAGCGGTCGTCGGCGGCCCCGTGGCCGCGCGGGCGCGTGCCCTTGATGGGCCGCGTGAGGACCCGATCGCCATCGACCTGGAGGAACCGCTCGGGGGAAGCGCTGGCCACGGCGAAGCCGTCGAGGTCGAGATAGGCGGCGAAGGGAGCCGGATTGCGCTCTCGCAGCCTCGCGTAGAACTCGATGGGGCCGGACTTCTGCCGCGCCAGAAGCCTTTGCGCGAGGTTCACCTGGAAGACGTCGCCCGCGTGGACGTACTCGATGGCGCGATGGGCGGCGGCCTCGAAACCGGCGCGGGAGAAATCGCTGAGGACGCCCGGGGCGCCGCGGACCTCGAACGAAGGGGCGAGCGACGCCTCCACGAGGGGCGGAAGAGGTGTTTCGCGCGCCGCGCGGAGCGCATCGACCTCCCGGGGAGACCGCAGCGGGCCGCCGAGGAGCCCGCGGGCCCACGCGAGCCGCTCCCGGGCGCGCCGGAGCCGCCGCGCCGGCTCGCGCTCGGGGAAGCCTGAGGAAAAGATCCAGGATCGTCTCGAGGCGTGGTCGAAGGCGATCACAACGTCGTAGAACCCGACGGCGAGGTCCGGAAGGCCGAATTCATCGTGGCGGAAGGGCGGCAGCGCTTCCACCGCGCGGCTGAGCCCGTAACCGAAGAGGCCCGCGGCGCCGCCGCGAAACGGCGCGGTCCCGGGCCGATCCTGCGTTTCGATCTCCCGTTCCGCGCGAAACGGCGCCAGCTTCTCCGCCAGGAGCGCGAAGGGATCGCCGGCATCACCGAATCGCCAGCGGAGGACATCAAAAGGCTCGGCGGCGGCATACGAGCGCAGGCCGAGGCGGCCGTCGCGGAGCGCGCTGTCGAAGAAGACCACGCCGGGACGATGGGCGAGATGCAGGAAGCTCTCCCACGCATCAGCACCCGGCGGCAGCTCTTCGACGAGGGGGAATCGAAGCTCCATCGGACTCTCCGCCTAATTCTTCCCGGCACCCGGCTTCCGGCGCTTCTTCTTTCGGTCCAGGTGGCTCGCCTCCTCCCGCGTGAGGAAGCCCCAGCGGAGGGATTGATCCTGCGCGTAGTTCTTTCCGAGCGTGAGTGCCGTGAGGGCCTTCTGCATCTCGATGCCGAGGTAGAAGGCGTGCGACGGGTCGCTGATGCCCAGCTTCTCGAAGAGGAGGAACGGATCGGCGTCGCGGAAGTAACCCCCCGAGCTCATCGCGTGGATCTCGCCGGACTCGGCGAAGAGCCGTATGCTGGGGTCCTTGAGCGACGCGGCGAGGCGGTCGAGCACGTCGCGGCCGTGCTCGCGCAGCCTCTCGTCGCGCAGGAGGAGGAGAGCCGGTTCTAGGTGCTTCGGAAGGATGCGGCCCTGGACCGCGTGGTGGACGAGACGGCGGGCCAGGTCCAGCTCCCGGACGGAGCTGCGCGCCCAGTTGATCACCTGCGTCGTGAGAACGCTGCGGATCCCCTGCTCCTCGCAGAAGCCGGCCAGGAGCACGTTGATGCCGGCCGAGTCGGCGTCGGTCAGCTCCGTGAGGTTCCCAACGCCCATCATCATCTCGACATCGGGGAAGCGGCGACGCGCCTCGATGTATCGGCCGAGCGAGGCCGCGAAGCCGAAGCCGATCGGCTCGATGACCGGATCTATGCGGTGGGGGACTCCCCAATCCGCGAGCTTGGCGATCGAACGATCGATCCCCGCGAGCGACGAAGGCTCATCCGCTACGATGACGACGGCGCAGCCGAGGCCGCGGGCGGCGTCGATCGTCTTGCCGTTGACGCTGAGGATCAGCTCCGCGCCGGCGCGGGCCGCCGCCGCCATCTCGCGCGGCTCGAACGTGTCGACCGAGACGCGATGCCCCGCATTGCGGAGCGCGCGCACGGCGTCGCCGAGCCCGTCCCAGACCGACCCCGGATCGCAGCCGACGTCGATGACGTCCGCGCCGTCCCTCCGCAGGTCCTCGGCGGCGCGCAGGAGGTCCGCAGGGGACATCTGCGGCGCGTGGTTGATCTCGGCGATGATCTCGATGGAGTACGCGCCGTAGCCCGGCGGCGGGCCGGACTCCGAACCGGCGCTTCTCCGGTGGAACCATGCTTCGAGGTCGCGCAGGTCCTTGGGACCGAGGACGGCGCGCGTCCCGGCCGCCGCAGCGACGGGCGCGAGGTCTCCGCGGCAGTGGCCCGGGAGGACGACGCGGTCGAAACCCGGTTCGAGCTGCAGGTGCTTTGCGACCCACGGCGGCGTCATCAACGCCGCGACGGTGATGGGGAGCACTTCGACCGAGTAGTCGAAGCCCTCCACGGCGGAGATGCCGTCGAGCTTGCGGCGCAGCGCGAACTCGGCGAGCTTGCCGGTGACGAACGCTATGCGCTCCCTCTTCTTCACCTCACCCATTTCTTGTTTCGAGGGAACCCTTCGAGCGGCGAGCCCTCGGGGGGAAGCCAGGTCGCGAGCTGCTCGATCTCGCGGGCGAGGGCGAAGTCTTTGTCCGTGATGCCGCCGGCGCTGTGCGTCTGGAGCTTCACGACGACCTGCGCCCAGCCGACCGAGAGGTCGGGGTGGTGGAAGGCCGCCTCGGCACGGTAGCCGATGGCGTTCACGAGCATGAGCGTGTGCGGCCAGCCGGGCGTCGTGAACTTCCGCCGGATCCATCCCTCGCGCAGCTCCCAGTTCGGGAGCGTCTTGAGGGCATCGCCGATCTCCGCCTCCGTGTAGGTCTTCTCTCGCTCGGCCATGGGTCGTTGAACCCTCCCTTCCATATCAATTCCACGAACTCAAAACCGCACCGATTCAAAACCGTACAGCCCCGCCGTTGACGGCGATCACCTGCCCGGTGAGGAAGCCGGCGGCCGGCGACGCGAGGAAGCGAGCCAGCTTCGCGACGTCCTCGGGGTTCCCCCAGCGTCCCAGCGGCGTCCCGCGGAGGACGCGGCGCCTCCATGCCGCCGGCGCTCGCCGGCCCCAGGCCGTGCGGATCCAGCCCGGCGCGAGGCAGTTGACGCGGACCCGAGGCGCCAAGGAGAGCGCGAGGCTCGTCGAGAAGCTCATGACCGCTCCCTTGACCGCGGCGAAGAGCTCTCCGCTCTCGCCCGCGAGCCCGCCGCGCGCTCCGTCCCAGCCCATGTTGATGATCGTCCCCTCGCCGAGCTTCGCCATCCGCTCGCCCACGGCGCGCGAGAGCCGCATCGACGCGAGCGCGTCGACCCGCCAGAGCCGATCGAGCTTGCGCTCGTAGTCGAGGCGGGCTCCCGAGCCCGTCAGGATGTCCGCTCCGGCGTTGTTCACCCAGATGTCGACGCGGCCGAAGGCGCGCCAGGCGGCCGCAATGAGGTCTCGGCAACCGGCGACCGTCGCCAGGTCCGCCATCACGACCGGGGCGGCGCGGCCCAAGGCCTCGATTGCCCGGGACGTCCGGAACGCTTCCCTGCGGGAGCGGCGGGCCGTCACGAGGACGTCGGCGCCCGCGGCCGCGAGCTCGAGGGCGATCGCGCGCCCGATCCCGCTCGATGAGCCCGTGACGACGGCGCGTCGGCCGGCGAGCTCGCCCGTCTCAGACTCCGTTCGTCTCATACGTCGCCGTCTGGCCGAAGGTCTCCTCGACATCGATCCGGATACGCTGCGGAGGGGGAAGGCTGTTCCGGGCCAACTCCTGGAGGAGCTGTCCCGCGATCCAGCGCGCCAGCAGCTCGGCGGTCGTGCTCTCCATGTCGAGGAGAACGCAGTCCTCCCGCGGGAAGATCCACTCTTTCTTCTCGAAGGAGAGGCGCACGCTCGACCCGCGCTCCTCGACGCGGATCATCGGGCTCTTGAGCGGGACGAGCATGCGGTGGTCGAGCGAGTCCACGATCTTGCGGAGAAGTTTCTTGACGAGGATGAAGTCGTAGACCATCTGAGCCGCACCCAGCGGGCCCGTCAGTTCCGCGCCGACCTTGTAGTTGTGGCCGTGGAGGTATTCGCACTGGCCGTTCTCGAAACAGATGAAGTGGGCCGCGCAGAAGACCAGGTAATCCTTGGTCACGCGGACGCGGTATTCTTCCGAGGGAGCCATGGGGAACGCGCGGATTATCGCACCGTTCGCCGAAGCGGACAAGCAGGCGAACGGCTACGAGTACCTGTACTTAACTGAGAACGACGTCAACCGCAGAGGACGCGGAGGACGCAGAGTAGCGCAGAGGGGCCCGATCCTGATCCTGGGGCGCTACCTCCTCCGTGGACGGACGTCACGAAGGCGGACGGCTGGCGCTTAGTACCGCGCGTTACAAGTTCGTTATCGAATTGCCCGCCTGGAGCGCGGTACGTGCCGGGGGGGTGTGGGGGGGCCGGCAAGGGACCCCCCAGGGGGTCAGCGAGCGGAGCGAGC
>Ga0187893_10003969_pt1 | contig 28913 bp, 24 predicted proteins | sample MA1701074metaG_FD_139574 | JGI IMG/M metagenome (GOLD analysis project Ga0187893, IMG submission 139574) | White microbial mat communities from a basaltic lava cave in the Kipuka Kanohina Cave System on the Island of Hawaii, USA - MA170107-4 metaG ...
CTTGTGGATATGGCCGGGCATGATGCCGATCTTGATTTCGCCGGGCGTGATGACGCCGGGGCAATTCGGTCCCACCAGCAGGCTCCTGCGCTTTTCCTTGCGCATGCGGTCGCGCACCATGACCATGTCGCGCACCGGAATGCCCTCGGTGATGCAGATGACGAGGTCGAGGTCGGCCTCGACGGCCTCCCAGATCGCCGCCGCGGCAAACGGCGGCGGCACGTAGATCACCGAGGTGTTGACGCCGGTTTGCGCCTTCGCTTCCTTCACGGAACCGAAAATCGGTATGCCCTCGAAATTCTCGCCCGCCTTCTTCGGATTCACGCCGGCCACGTAGCAGTTCCTGCCGTTGGCGTAGGCGCGGCTGGTCTGGGTGTGGAACTGGCCCGTCTTGCCGGTGATGCCCTGCGTCACCACCCGCGTGCTGCTGTTGATCAGGATGCTCATTTCTTCTTCCCCCGCGCCTTCGTCCTGGCTTTTTTCTTTGGCTTGGGTTTTGCCGTGGGTTTTGCTTTTTTCTTTTTCGCGATCGCGGCAACGATCTTCTTCGCCGCATCCGCCATGTTGTCGGCCGAGATGATCGGCAGCCCCGAGTCCTTGAGAATCTTCCTGCCGAGATCCTCGTTCGTGCCCTTCATGCGCACCACCAGCGGCACCGAGAGTCTGACCTCCTTCGCCGCCGCCACCACGCCCGCGGCAATGGTGTCGCACTTCATGATGCCGCCGAAGATGTTGACGAGAATCGCCTTCACCTTCGGGTTCGAGAGCATGATCTTGAACGCCGCGGTCACCTTCTCCGCCGTGGCGCCGCCGCCGACGTCGAGGAAGTTGGCCGGCGAGCCGCCGAAGAGCTTGATCGTGTCCATGGTCGCCATGGCGAGGCCGGCGCCATTCACCATGCAGCCGATCGCCCCGTCGAGGGAAATGTAGTTCAGGTCGTACTTCGAGGCCTCGATCTCGAGCGGATCCTCCTCGTCCAGGTCGCGCATGGCGACGATGTCCGGGTGGCGGAACAGCGCGTTGTCGTCGAAATTGAGCTTCGAATCGAGCGCCACCACCCTGCCGTCGCCGGTGAGGATGAGCGGATTGATCTCGGCGAGCGAGGCGTCGGCCTCCGAGAAGCACTTGTAGAGGGCCTGGAGGAGTTTTGCCGCCTCGGCTCTGGAATTTTCAGGAATTCCGATCTTGCCGGCCACATCCCTGGCATCGCGCTCCGTCAATCCAGCCGCCGGATCGATGACGGCCTTGTGAATCTTCTGCGGGGTCTTTGCGGCGACTTCCTCGATGTCCATGCCGCCTTCCGAGGAGGCCATCAGCACGGGCTTCTGCGTGACGCGGTCCACCACCATGCCGATGTAGAGCTCCTTGCTGATGTCGGCGCCTTCCTCGACCAGCAGCCGGCGCACTTTCTGCCCGCCGGGCCCTGTTTGATGGGTGACGAGTTGCATGCCAAGAATTTTTCCTGAAAGTTCTTTCACCTCTGATAAAGACCTGGCAAGCTTAACCCCCCCGCCTTTGCCCCGGCCGCCGGCATGGATCTGCGCCTTCACCACCCAGACGCCGCCGCCCAGCTTCTTCGCCGCTTCGAGCGCTTCGTCGACGCTGAAGCACGCGAAGCCGCGCGGCGTGACGACGCCGAATTTGCGGAACAATTCCTTGCCCTGATATTCATGGATTTTCATTCCGCGCTGTTCCCCCTGGAGCGGCGAAGTTTAGCATCGGCACCCTTGCTAGAATCATTGGCATGCGTCATGTCCTCGCGCTCGATCAGGGCACCACCAGTTCGCGCGCGATCATCTTCGACGAGACCGGCAAGGCCGTCGCCTCGGCGCAGCAGGAATTCAAGCAGCATTACCCGCAACCGGGCTGGGTGGAGCACGATGCCGACGACCTGTGGCGCTCGCAGCGCGACGTCGCGCGCGAGGCGCTCAGGAACTCGGGCCTCAAGGCCGACGATCTGGTCGCCTGCGGCATCGCCAACCAGCGCGAAACCACCGTGGTCTGGGACCGCCAGACCAGCAGGCCGATCTACCCGGCGATCGTCTGGCAGGACCGGCGCACGGCAGCCGTCTGCGCCGAGCTGAAGGAAGTCGGCGCCGAGAGTCTGGTGCGCGAGCGCACCGGCCTCGTGCTCGATCCCTATTTCTCCGGCACCAAGGCAGCGTGGATCCTCGACCAGGTGCCCGGCGCGCGGCGTCGCGCCGAGCTTGGCGAACTGGCCTTCGGCACGGTGGATACCTGGCTGGTCTGGAACCTGTCGCATATGAAGACGCACGTCACCGACGTGACCAACGCCTCGCGCACCCTGCTTTTCAACATCCACTCGGGCGACTGGGACCCGGAACTGCTCAGTCTGCTGCGCGTGCCGCGCGCCATGCTGCCCGATGTCCTGCCTTCCTCCCACGCCTTCGGCATGGTCGCGCCGACGGTCCTGGGCTCGCCGATTCCCATCACCGGCATCGCCGGCGACCAGCAGGCGGCGCTCTTCGGCCAGGGCTGCCACAGCGCCGGCATGGCGAAGAACACGTACGGCACCGGCTGCTTCATGCTCCTGCATACGGGCAACCGCGTCGTGCCCTCGACGCATGGGCTGCTCAGCACCACGGCGGCGCAGCTCGGACGCGCGCTGGACGCGCGCGACGTGGATCGGCAATACGCGCTGGAAGGCAGCGTGTTCATCGGCGGCGCAGTCGTTCAATGGCTTCGGGATGAGCTTGGTTTTTTTGCAAGGGCAGAACAGGTAGAAAACCTGGCCGCAACAGTCCTCGACAACGGCGGGGTCTACGTCGTGCCGGCCTTCACCGGCCTCGGCGCGCCGCACTGGGACCCGCATGCGCGCGGCGCGATCGCCGGCCTGACGCGCGGTTCTTCGCGCGCGCACATCGCGCGCGCGGCGCTCGAATCGATCGCCTACCAGAGCGCCGACCTGCTCGAAGCGATGCAGAAGGATTCGGGCCAGCCGCTGGCCGAGCTGCGCGTCGACGGCGGCGCGGCGGCAAACGACCTGCTCATGCAGTTCCAGTCCGACATCCTTGGCGTGCCGGTGGTGCGGCCGAAGGTGCTGGAGACCACCGCGCTTGGCGCCGCCTATCTGGCGGGCCTTTATACCGACGTCTGGAAATCGCGCGAGGAAATTGCCGCGCAATGGCAGATGGACAGGCGCTTCACGCCGGGCATGGCGCGCCATGAGGCCGCGGCGCTGCTCGCGCGCTGGCGAGAAGCGGTGAGCCGGTCGCTGCGCTGGCATTCTGACAAATCCTGACCATCGGGACTGGACGCCGCGATAAGCGGCAACGATGCCGGATGTCGTCACTGCGCGTCCCGGTCTACACTGCGTGTCGCACGAGACGATGAATACCAGCGCCCCCCTGACGGCACACGGCTCCGAACTGCTGCGCGCGATCGTCGACAACCTCGCCGAGGGTGTCCTGATTCTGAATCGCGAGGCGAAGGTGATCACGGCCAATCCGGCGGCCGAGGCGATTCTCGGCCAGCCGGTGGCGAGCCTCGTCGGCACCGGGCCGGCGGACGAGCAGTGGGGATCGGTCCATGAGGATGGCCGCGCCTGGCCGGTGGACGAGCACCCATCGCTCGATACGCTCGCCACGGGCCGGCCGCGCCGCAATGTGATCAAGGGCGTGCGGCGGCCCGACGGCGGCCGCGTCTGGCTTTCGATCAGCACCACGCGCGTCATGTTGCCCGCGCCGCACGCCGGTCATGGGGTGGTGGTTTCCTTCGTCGACGTCACCAGCACGGTCGAGGCGCGCCATGCGCTGGAGAGGAGCGAGCACCGGTTTCGCGACCTCACCGAACTCTCGGCCGACTGGTACTGGGAGCAGGACGCGGAGTTCCGCTTCGTCGACATGTCGGCCGGCACCAAGTCGATGGGCATCCTGGCGCAGGACTTCATCGGCAAGCATCGCTGGGATTTCGACTGGACCAACATGAGTCGCGAGGACTGGGCCGCGCACCGCGCGCTGCTCGAGCGCCATGAGCCGTTCCGCGATCTGCAACTGCGCCGGCGCGACGCCAACGGCGAGACCGTCATCATCTCGGTCACCGGCAAGCCCGCCTTCGACGCGCGGGGCCGCTTCAGCGGCTACCGTGGCGTCGGCCGCAACATCACGCAGCGCAAGCGCACCAAGCGCAGCCTGCGGGAGATCGTCGAGCGCTTCCGCAGCCTGACCGAGCTGTCCTCGGACTGGTACTGGGAGATGGACGCCGAACTGCGCTTCACCTACGTCTCCGAGGGCATCCGCAAGGTGCGCGGCGTGGCTCCCGAATCGCTGATCGGCAAGCGCCGCTGGGACAGCAAGAACATCGTCGGCACCGGAGAGGAAATGGCGCAGCATCGCAAGACGATGGAGGCGCACCTGCCGTTCCGCGATTTCGTGCTGGCGCGCACCAACGCCGACGGCGCAATCACGCACGTCAGCCACACCGGCCGGCCGATTTTCGACGACAAGGGCGTCTTCCGCGGCTATCGCGGCGTCGCGCGCGACATCACGGCGCGCATCCGCGCCGAGGAGGACCTCGCGCGCATGGCGCACTACGACCCGCTCACCGGCCTGCCGAACCGCACGCTGCTGCAGGGCCGCCTCAAGCGCGCCATGGCGCGCGCCGACCGCGGCCAGACGCTGCTCGCGGTCCTGTTCCTGGACCTCGACCAGTTCAAGGAAATCAACGACAGCCTCGGCCACGCCTCCGGAGACGCCGTGCTCAAGGAAGCCGCGCTGCGGCTGGAGGGCTGCCTGCGCCTGACCGATACCGTGGCGAGGCTCGGCGGCGACGAATTCACGATCCTGCTCGAAGACGTACGCAGCGTCGACGAAATTTCGCGCATCGCGGCCAAGCTGCTGGCGGCGATTTCCGCGCGCGCCGAGATCGCCGGCCACGAAGTGCACTTGTCGACGAGCATCGGCGTGACGGTGTACCCGCTCGACGACCACGACGCCGACACGCTGCTGCGCAACGCGGACCTCGCGATGTACCACGCCAAGCAGGAAGGCCGCGACAACGTGCAGTTTTTTTCCCGCGACATGAGCGAGCGCACCGAGAAGCGCGTCGACCTGCTCGCGCGCTTGCGCGGCGCAATCGGGCGCAACGAGCTGCTGCTGCACTACCAGCCCCAGGTGGACGTCAGGAGCGGCAGCATCACCGGCATCGAGGCCCTGCTGCGCTGGAACGACCCGGAGCGCGGCCTGGTGCCGCCGATGCAGTTCATTCCGCTCGCCGAGGACGCCGGGCTGATCATCGCCATCGGCGAATGGGCGCTGCGCGAGGCCTGCGTCCAGGCCAAGCGCTGGCTGGACGCGGGCTACGGCCCGCTCACCATGGCCGTCAACCTCTCGCCGCGGCAGTTCCGGCAGAAGAACCTGGTGCAGATGGTCGCCGCGATCCTCGCCGAGACCGGCCTGCCGCCCGATTGCCTGGAACTCGAGATCACCGAGGGCACCATGATGCACCGCGCCGAGGAAGCGGCCGTGGGCCTGCGCGCGCTGCTCGCGCTGGGCTTGCAGATCTCCCTCGATGACTTCGGCACGGGCTACTCGTCGCTTGCCTACCTGCACCGCTTCCCGGTCCACACCCTGAAGGTCGACCAGTCCTTCGTGCGCGACATCAAGAGCGACCGCGACGACGCCGCGATCGTCAGCACGGTGCTGAGCCTCGCGCGGCAGATGGGCCTCAGGTCGCTCGCCGAGGGCGTCGAGACCGAGGCGCAGCTCGCCTTCCTGCGCACGCGCGGCTGCGATTCATATCAGGGCTATCTTTTCTGCCGGCCCCAGCCCGCCGTTGAAATCGGCGAGCTGCTCGCAAGCCACCGCAGCAAGATATCGCTCGCGCCGCGCGCACGCGCGAAACGCAAAAAACCCGCCACGCGCGTAGGCTGACGCCGCCGCCAGGATCAGGTCGCAGCCCTCGCCGGTTCGGCCGCAGCACGGTCGCCGGTGCCGATGCCCCGCAGCATGCGCAGGAGCTGGTCCTCGGGCACCGGCCGGCTGAAATGGTAGCCCTGCATCTCGTCGCAGCCGTGGCTGCGCAGGAAATCGAGCTGCTCCGCGGTCTCGACGCCCTCGGCAATCACCGCCAGCCTCAGGCTGTGCGCCATGGCGATGATCGCCTGCGTGATGCCCGCATCGTCGCTGTCCCGCGGCAGGTCCTGGATGAAGGAGCGGTCGATCTTCACGCTGTCGAGCGGAAAACGCTTCAGGTAGCTGAGCGACGAATAGCCGGTGCCGAAATCGTCGAGAGAAAGGTGGATTCCCATCGCCTTGAGTTCGTGCAGCAGCCGCACCGCGCGCTCGGGATCGCGCATCACCATGCCTTCGGTGATTTCCAGCTCCAGCCAGGCCGGATCGAGCCGCGTTTCCTTCAGCACGCGCGCTACATCCTGCAGCAGGCTGGCGTGCGCGAACTGGCGCGGCGAGAGGTTGACGGCCACGCGCAAGCACGGCAGCCCCTCATCCTGCCAGGCCTTGTTCTGCCGGCACGCGGTCCTGAGGACCCACTCGCCGATCGGCACGATCAGCCCGGTTTCCTCGGCGAGCGGGATGAACTGCATGGGCGGGATCAGCGGCTTGCCGGGTTGCTGCCAGCGCAGCAGCGCCTCCATGCCGGCAATGCGGTTGCTGCCGATGTCGATCTTGGGCTGGTAGTGCAGCACGAATTCGTCGCGCTCCAGGGCGTGCTGCAGGCCGGACTCGAGCGCGACACGCTCCAGCGTGTGGACGTTGATCTGCGCCGAGTAGAACTGGAAGTTGTTCTTGCCTTGCTCCTTGGCGCGGTACATCGCGATGTCCGCGTTCTTCATGAGACCCTGCAGGTCATCGCCGTCGCCGGGGCTGGTGCTGATGCCGATGCTCGCGGTAAGGTGGAATTCCTGCGCATCCAGCACCACGGGCCGGACCACGGCGGCAAGGATCTTCTGCGCCACCTCGGCGATGTCCGCCGGCCGCGACACCGCCTCGATCAGGACCACGAACTCGTCGCCGCCGAGGCGGCTGACGGTATCGACCTCCCGCAGACAGCCGCTCAGGCGCTGCGCGACCTCCTTCAGGACGCGGTCGCCTGCGGCGTGGCCGAGCGTATCGTTGATGTTCTTGAAGCGGTCCAGGTCGATGAACAGCACCGCCAGCGGCGTTTCGGCGCGCCGCGCCCTGGCGAGCGCGTGGCTCAGGCGCTGGTTGAACAGGGTGCGGTTGGGCAGCCCAGTAAGCTCGTCGAAATGCGCCAGGTGGCGCACGCGCGCCTCGGCCTGCCCGCGCGCCATGAATTGCCCGATCTGGCTGCCGATCGAGCGCGTGCTTTGTACCAGCATCTCGTCGGGCGGCCGGCTTTCGCGGCTGAAGAACTCCATGATGCCGAGAATCTCGCCGCCGAAGCGGATCGGAAACGCAAATGCACCACGCAGGCCTGCCTTACGCGCCTCGTCGCTGCGGCGGAAACTCGGATCCTCGGTCACATCGGTGATCCAGACCGGTTCGCCGCTCGCGAGCACGCGCCGCAACAGGCCGCCGGGGGATGCCGCCAGGGCGCGCGGCTCCCTGCTCACCTCGAGAAACTCGCCGAACTCGGCGCCCGATTCGCTCCAGGTCTCGGCGCAGGCGATCTTCTGCTCACGCTCGCTCCAGACGCGGCGCGCGCCGTAGGCGCAGCCGAACGCGTCGCACATGGTGCGGAGAATCTCAGGCATCACCTGCTCTAGCGACTCGGCCTCAGCGAGCAGCCGCGTGACGTTGTGCTCCATCGCCTGCTGCTGCTCGAACCGCCTGCGCTCGGTAATGTCCGCCGCGACCGCGATGATGCCGATGACGCTCCCGGCTGCATCGCGCAGCGGCCCCAGGGAGGCGTCGATGAAGATGCGCGCGCCGTCGCTGCGCACGCGCTGGCCCTGGAACTTGATCAAGGATTCCCCGCCGAGGAGGCGCCGCCGCAGCTCGTCGGACTCTTCGCGCTGCGCGCCGGGCACCGACGGCAGGGGTTTGCCGAGCACCTCGGCCGCGGCCCAACCGTACAGGCGTTCGGCGGCCGGGTTCCAGCTCGTGAGCAGGCCGTTGCGGTCGCGCGTATGGATGGCGAGCGGGGAGGACTGGACCAGCAGGTGCAGCTGCTGGTTGGTGATGCGCAGCGCTTCCTCGCTGTTGCGCAGATTCTCGGTCATGCGCTCGGCCAGGTCCACGGCCCGGCTGCCCGCGCTCGCCAGCGAGCGCACCAGGCCGAACAGCAGCGTGCTGACGACGATCCCGCCTGACAGCACCAGCCAGGGCAGCCAGGGATCCAAGCCCTCGCCGAAGCCGCGCCTTGCGCTGAAATAAAGGTTCCAGCGGCGGCCGCCCACTTCGAGCGCGGAGGCGCTGCGCAATAGCGGCGTCGCCGCGCTCCAGACCCCATGCGATGCCGGCTCCCTGCCGCGCAGGCGATCGCTGTCGAACATCATGTTCTCGTCCTCCGGCGCGGCAAGGCTGCGGCCCCCGCCGAGGAATCCGGCATCGTGGATGCGCACATGCACTTTGTCGAGAAACGCTTCGTTCAATACCCCCTGCATCAGGTCGATGACGACGAAAGACGCGCTCACCATGCCGCTGAAGGCCGCGTGGCGCTGCGCCACCGTATCGAGCGGCATGCCGCGCTTGTACAGGGCCAAGCGCATGGCAAAGCCGGGATGGCGCTTCGGGTCCAGCGCCAGCGCGATGGTGCCCGATGCCGTGATCGAGCCGGAGTCGCGCGTACGTTCGAGCGCCGCAAGCCGCACCGGATCGCCCCCCAGGTCGAGGCCCAGTGCGCGCTCGTTGCCGGCCATCGGCTCGACGTACATCGCGACCACGTACTCGGGCCGGTCTCCCGCCGGCCGGATCGCGAACTCCGGATAACCTCTCGAATCGACGCTCGTATCGCCCCGCACCATGGCTTCGAGCGCGGGCCGCTGCTCGTGGGTGATGAGCCGGCTGTAATGAATCACCTGGATGCCGGGGTAGCGGCTCGGCAGGCTCAGGTTCTGCAGGTAGCGCGCGAACTCTGCCCGGCTGACGGCGTCCATGGCGGCGAACAGGCCCCGCACGCCGCGCAGCACGTCGGCATAGTCGTTGACGCGCGTATCGATCGCGGCCTTCGCATCGCTTACCGCGCCCTCGAACTTCATGCGCGCCTCGCGCTCCAGCTGGCCGGCGACCAGCAGCGCGGCGGCCACCGACAGCAGCAGGCCGGCGGCGAGCACCAGCCTTGCCGCCGAGGCATGGCCGTAGATCCTGGCGAGTCCGGTTTGCCGCATGGAATATTTTATGCCGCGCCCGAACCCGGCTTCGCCGCGGGCCAGACGCGGCGCCCGAATTCCGGGTAATTGTCCGTGATCGCGCTTTTCACCGCGCCGCGCAGGAGCGCAATCTGCGCTGCACCCGGATGCGGCGTCTGCGGCACGCTCGCGGGCGCGTCGAAAGCGAAGCCGGTCAGGTCTCTGATCTCCTCCAGCGTGCCCCCCGGGTGCAGGCTTTCCAGCCGGAAACGGCGCGTCTCCTTCTGCCACAGGAACAACGCCTTGCCGGTGAGCAGCGCCGCCGGGGTGCCGCGCGCAGAAACGAACTCGACCTTCGGCACCAGTGTGCGGCGCGAGTGCTCCTCGCGAAACAGGATCGTCCTGGGTACGACCCCATACATGTACGCCGAGCCGAACGATCCCGGGAAGCGCTTGCCTTCCGCGCGCACCAGGTTGATCGCGCCCTCGCCGTCGATCTGCGCGCCGCCGAGGAAAAACGCGTCGATGCGCCCCTGTCCCGCGAGGTCGAAGAGCTCGCGCGAACCTTCGGTGAAAGGATTGGACTCCCGGCGCTGCTGCAGCGAAACCCGGAACGCGGGATCGATGCATTTTCTCAAAAAACAACCCACAGCGGGAATCGGCGACGAGGCGCCGACCGCGGCATGGCGCGCGCCGTCCAGCAAGCTCGCGATCACGCAGCCGAGGAGCTCTTCCGGGGCGTAAGAATCCATTCGTCCAGATACTTGAGGAATCCTTCGCGCGTCCTCGCTGCCTTGGCGTAGTGCGAAACGTGCATGTCGTCGGCGCCGTAGAGCCCCGGCATGCCGAGCGGCCAGGCGCCGCGCGGCGCGTGGGCAAGCCCGGAAACGTAGATCGAGGAGATCACGCCGGGGGCGAGTAGTTCGTCGTCGAGCATGTCCCCTTTTTGCCGGTCCTCGAAGCTCACCAGGCTGGTCTTCGCAGCATGCGCCGCCGTGGCGAGTTCCCGCCGCCGGCCGACCCAGACGTTGCCGGCCTCGTCCGCCCAGCGCGCGTGGAACAGCGCGACATCCGGCCGGATCGCGGGCACCAGGACGACATCGCCCTGTACTTTCCAGTCCCTCCGTTCCTTCACGAGGCCGGAGGCGCCGATGCCGGCGAGCGGCATGAAGGGCACCCCCTTTTCCGCCGCCTGCAGCGCGCAATGAATCGCCGGACAGGTCGCGTCTTTTACAAGGAGGGACTCCTTTTCAACGGCATCGGTAAATCGCGGCGCAAGCCCCGCCTCGCCGAGCGACACCGCGCTCGTCTCGATCTGCGCGACACAGCCCGCGCCTATGAGCAGGTCGGCCGAAAGGCCGAGAATGGGCACGCCGAGCAGCCGGAGGTTGCGGGCTCTCCGGCGGATGAGTGCCCGCACCACCTCCATCGCCACGAGGGAATAGTCCGGCGGAAGGGCGAGCAACGCCCCATCCGGAATTCGCTCGGCTAGCTCTTCAGGCTGTTCCGCCAACCGTCAGGCCGTCGATCTTGAGGGTCGGCTGGCCGACGCCCACGGGCACGCTCTGGCCCTCCTTGCCGCAGGTGCCCTGGCCGCCGTCCATGCGCATGTCGTTGCCGATCATGCTCACGCGCGTGAGCGCATCCGGGCCATTGCCGATGAGCGTGGCTCCCTTCACCGGCTGCGTGATCTTGCCGTTCTCGATCAGGTAGGCTTCCGAAGCGGAAAACACGAACTTGCCGTTGGTGATGTCCACCTGGCCGCCGGCGAAGTTGGCCGCGTAGAGGCCCTTTTTCACGCTGCGGATGATCTCCGCGGGCTCGTGCGCCCCGGCGAGCATGTACGTGTTGGTCATGCGCGGCATGGTCAGGTGCGCGAACGATTCGCGCCGGCCGTTGCCCGTGAGCGGCATTTTCATGAGCCGCGCGTTCAGACTGTCCTGCATGTAGCCGCGCAGCACGCCATCCTCGATCAGCACCGTGCGCCGCGTCGGATTGCCCTCGTCGTCCACCGTGAGCGAGCCGCGCCGGTCGGGCAGCGTGCCGTCGTCCACCACCGTGACGCCGCGCGAAGCCACGCGCTCGCCGAGCCGGCCCGAAAAAGCCGAACTGCCCTTGCGGTTGAAGTCTCCTTCCAGGCCGTGGCCGATGGCCTCGTGCAGCAGGATGCCCGGCCAGCCCGGGCCGAGCACCACCGTCATGGTGCCCGCGGGCGCGGCCTTCGAGTCCAGGTTGACGAGCGCCTGCGCCACCGCCTGCTGCGCGTAAGCTTCGAGTGCGGCATCGCTGAAGTGCGCGTAGTCCGTGCGCCCGCCGCCGCCCGCCGAGCCCATTTCGCGCCGCTCGCCGCTTTGCGCGATCACCTGGACGGAAAGCCGCACCAGCGGCCGCACGTCCGCCGCGAGCGCGCCGTCGGCGCGCGAAATCAGCACCACTTCGTATTCGCCGCCTAGGTGCGCCATCACCTGGGTGATGCGCGGATCGCGCGCGCGGCACAGGCGGTCGAGCTTTTCCAGCAGGCCGATTTTTTCCTCCGCGTTCAGGCGGGCGAGCGGATCGAGCGGCTCATAGCGCCGCGGCGCGCGGCTCTTCACGGCGACCTTGCCGCCCTTTGCGGCGCCGGCGCCGCCGATCGCGCGCGTTGCCCTGGCCGCCACCTGCAGCGCGTCGAAGCTGATTTCGTCGGAATAGGCGAATGCGGTTTTCTCGCCGCTGATCGCGCGCACGCCGACCCCCTGCTCGATCGAGAAGCTGCCCGATTTGACGATGCCTTCTTCCAGGCTCCAGCCTTCCGAGCGCGTGTACTGGAAATACAGGTCCGCATAATCGAGCTTGCGCGCGGCGAGCGAGCCGAACACCGCCTGGAGCTTGCGGCTCTCCAGGTCGTACGGCGCCAGCAGGCAGGCGTCGGCAGTGGCGAGAAGTACGTCGGCGTCCATCGGTCGCTTCCTTACATGGTCCGGTGCTGCAGGGCGGGCAGCGATTGTCTCACTTCGGCAAGCCTGCCGGGGTCGAGATCCCCCAGCACCACGCCTTCGCCCTCGGCACGGCGCGCCAGCACCTCGCCCCAGGGATCGACGATCATGCTGTGGCCCCAGGTGCGCCGTCCGTTCGGATGCAGGCCGCCTTGCGCCGGCGCGATCAGGTAGCACTGGTTCTCCACCGCCCGCGTGCGCAGCAGGATGTCCCAGTGCGCGGCGCCGGTTACCGCGGTGAAGGCCGAGGGAACGAACCACATGTCGACCACGCCGGCGGCCCGGTACAGCTCCGGGAAGCGAATGTCGTAGCACACCGAGAGGCCGATGCGGCCGAAGGGCGTATCGAGCACCACTGGCCGGTCGCCTGGCTCGATGGTGCGCGACTCGTTGAAGCTGTTCCCGCCCAGTTCGAGCCCGAAAAGGTGGATCTTGTCGTAGCGCGCCACGCGCCGGCCCGAGTCGTCGAAGACGAGGCAGGCGTTCCTGACTTTTTTTTCATTTGACGATGAAAGAGGAATGGTCCCACCGACCAGCCAGACCCGATTCCGGCTCGCCGCCTCGGCGAGGAAATCCTGGATCGGTCCGCTGCCCTCGGCTTCGCGCACCTTCACCTTGTCGGTTTCGTGGCGGCCGAGGATGCAGAAATATTCCGGCAGCGCGACCAGCTGCGCGCCCGCCGCTGCCGCTTCGGCGATCAGGCGCCCGGCGGCCTCCAGGTTCGCCGGCACCTCGGGCGCCGATACCATCTGGACGGCGGCGACCCTGACCTTCGCCGCGCTCTTCGTCATCGGCCGAGGACGCTGGAGTCTTCCTGCATGCCCGGGGCCGGCGGCGGCTGCAGCTTCTCCACTTTCGGGTCGGACCAGGTGCCGGTGATGTTGTAGTCGAAGGCGAACATCTTGCCGAGCGGATTCTTGAGGATACGGCCGGCGATCAGCGTCGCGACGCCGACCACCGGATTGACGAGGCCCACCACCGTGGAGGCGGAATCGCCGAGCTGCGGGATCACCTTGACGTTTAGCTGCTGGGTCTCGAAGGACAGGTCGATCTGGCCCGTCATGTTGACGTCCGCCGCCGGGCCGCGCATGTGGAATTCCTTCACTGCCATCACGCCGCGCTCGATCCCCATCGCGCTCGTGATGCGGTCGAACTGGAAGCCCTTGGAGAACACGTCGCGAAAATCAAGCGCAATGCGCCGCGGCAGCATCTGCAGGCTGAGCAGCGAAACGAGCTTGCCGATGCCGGGTTCGATTTCGAGGAACTGACCGTCCTCGGCCTGCATCTGCAGGTTGCCGTTTAGCGTGGCGTAATCGACCGTTAGCGGGTCGCCGCCCCAGGAGATCGGGCCTTCCAGCCTGGCGCGCCCGCCCTTCAAGTGCTCAGGATAGCCGAGGCGCTCGAGGAACTTGCCCACGTCGCTTACCTCGAGCTTGAAATTGAGCGAGGTGCGCGAGACCTCGCCCTGCTTCCACAGACCGGTGCCCGATAGCGCGGAATCCGGATTGGTCATCGCCAGCTTGTCGATGCGCCAGTCCTTGCCTTCGTGGCGCGCCTGGATTTCGACGCGCCCGAGCTTGCGGCCGCGATGCGTGAAATTTTCGGCGACGATGTCGACCGCCGGAAGATCCTGCAGCGGCGAGCCTGCGCCAGGATCCTGGCCGGGCAATCCCGGCCTTACGACCGGGGCGTCCTCCGGAAGGGAAAAGCGCGCCATGCGCGCGACCAGCCTGCCACTGCCTTCAGTGCGGTAGACGAGGTCGCCGGCAAACTCTGTGCTCGCCATGGTGGCGGACCAGCCTGCGGCATCGGTGGCGCCTTGCATGGTGACCGCACGCATGCGCTTGCCCAGCGCGTCGAGGACACCGACCTTCAGGTCGTAGCTCGCACCTTCCCCGGACCCGCCGCCCTCGGCGAACAGCGGCAGCCAGCGGTCAAGGTCGAGCGCAGGCAGCAGGCCCCGTATCGTCATGCCGCGCCGCTCGGGCATGCGCGGCGTCTCTCCCGGCACCGGATACAGAGTGACCAGGGAGCGTTGCACCTGCATGGTCGGCGGCGCGGAGATGTTGGTGGCGATCTGCGGCGCGCGCAGGAACTCCGCAGCGACGATGCGCCCTGCCGGTGGCCCGAACGCGATCGCGATCCGATCGCGTCCTTCGCCCGGAAATACATCGACGCGCAGCGGCAGGGTCTCGGCGGCGGCTTTCGCCAGCGGCGCGGGCAGCGCGCTCGACACGCCCTCGAGCGGCGATTCGAAGCTGATCTGCGTGCGCCCCTCCTTCACCGCAACGGTGGCGGTATAGCGCGCCGAGCCGGCCAGCCGCCGCCGCCAGGGGTGATCGAACAGCTGGCGCATGCCCTCCACCGTCGCCCTGCCCTCCGCGACCACCACCACGCCGGTGTCGGGCTTCGAGCCCCCCGTGACGCGCAAGTCGCCGCCGAACAACTGCCCGCGCACGTCCTGGAGAGTGAGCGAGGATTCGGTGAAGCTCACGCGCCCCAGCGCGCGCTCGATCGGCGGCAGGCGCGAATCGACAGTGACGGTGTTGCCGGCGAAGTTGAAATCGCCCGCGATCTTGCTCTTCTCCATCTCGTCCAGCGCCAGTTCGAGGCGCAGGTGCAGCCTGCCGCGGCCGCTCGAACTCATGTTGTCGGTCACGTTGTTGATCATGCGCTTCACCGGGCTTTGCCGGATATAGTCGAGGAACAGCGCCGTGGGTCCCTCGGCGATGCCGTCGATATGCAGACGCGGACTGGGATCGAGCATGCTGGGCAGGCTCACGCGCACGTTGGCGAGCTTGACGCCGAGGATGCTGCCGCTGCGGCCGATGACGTCGACCCGGTCGCGCTCGAACAGCAGGTCGCCTTCGATGTCGTCGATGCGTGGCCAGCCGCCGACATAGTCGAGCACCCCGCCCGATATCTTTGCCGCCACCTGGAACTGTCCCTTCGCCGGATCGATGAACGGAAAATCGCGCAGGTCGCCTCTCAGGCGCAGGCGCGCGTCGTTCGACTGGCCGGCGAGCACCGCGGCCGCAACCCAGTCGCGCGTGCGCTCGCCCATGAGCGAGGACAGCGGCAGGTATTTCGCGGTGCTCTTGCCGTCGGCGCGCGACAGTTGCGCGGTGAAATCCACTACGCCCGGCCCGTCGCCGGTCCAGGCGTGGCTGCCGTAAGCGGTGCCGGCCAGGTCCTCGTTGGCGAAACTCAGATTGCCGAGGCGCACCGTGACGCCGCCCGTGCCGCTGCGCTCCCAGCCCACTTCACCGTTGAGCGAATCCAGCGCGATGCGCGGTTCGGGGAATACTTCCGGCAGGTCGAGCTCGCTCTTGCGCGAAGCGAGATAGACGACGCCCTTACGGTCGGTCGCCTCGACGCTGCCCGAGAGGCCGGCGAATCCCGGGATCCTGCGCCAGGCGTTCATGCTCAGGCCGGTGAAGCGGGTCTTGGCGGTAAAGGTGGCCCGGTCGGGAAGCTCGCCGGTCCAGTCGATCTGTGCATCGAGCAGGTTGCCCTGCGGCGCGAGTTCGGCCAGCAGGCGCCGCAGGTCCTCCGGAAACGGCAGGTACTCCGCGAGGCGGGCGAGCGGCGCAAGTTCGATCAAGTTCGCGCTCACCGAACCGCGCTGCGTCAGGGTTGTGCCGCTCGCGGGCTCCCAGCTGGCGCGAAAACTGGTCGAGCTCATCGCCGGTGCGCCCAGGCTGGAGAGCGCGAGGTTGCGCACGCCGAAATCGTAGCCGCGCGGCGTCTCGCGGCCGTAGACCCGGCCCTGCACTTCGGACACCTCCAGCACCGGCAGATCCCTGGCGAGGCGCGCCGATACATTCGAGAGCGCCACGTCCGCCGTGGCCTGCGTGATCCTGCCAGCCGAAAGCGTGGCCCACAGGCGCAGCGCGCCCTCGCCGCGGCGCACGTCGATCGGGTAGTCGACCCAGGCGCGCCAGGCGGCGAGGTCGGTGGCGCCGAGCGCGGCATACACCCGTCCGTTCCAGCGCGCCGGATGCTTGACGCTGTGGCCCTCGAGCGCGGCGCGCACTTCCAGGCCCGGGCCAAGCTCGCGCGGCGGGCGCGCCGAAAGCCCGACCAGGTGTTCGTCGCCGTCGTTCTCCAGGTTCAGGTTGAGCGCCGAGAGCGTGAGCGCGGGCGCCTTGCGCGCCTCGTCGCGCCACTCGATCTCCGCGCCGCGGATGATGATGCGGTCCTGGCTCAGGATCCAGTCGCTCAGCCTGCCCTCGCCCGTGTCGCCGGAAACGCGGATGCCGGCGACGAAGATATCGCCCTGCGCGTCGCGCCGCACCGCGAGCTTGGGCGCGTCGATGAGAAACGAGTGCAGCCGCAACTCGCGCGCCGCGAGCGAGCGCCACGCCACGACGTTTTCCACCTCCGGAAGCACCAGCGCTTCACGCCCGTCGCGGTCGTAGATGCGCACATCCGAGATCATCAACCGCGGCCGCAGGCCCTGCCAGTCCGTGGCGAGCGCGCCGATTTTCACCGGCAGTCCGATGGAGCGCGAGATCGCGGCGACGATGTCGCCGCGGTACTGCTCCACGTTGGGCAGCAGCCAGTAGCGCAGCGCGAGGAAGATCACCGCAAAGGCGAAGAATCCCGCCCAGGCGAGAACTTCGAGCACGCGCAGCAGCCTGCGCAGCGGGACTTTCAGCGAGGTTCGCATCGCGCCGATCGCGACTCCTATATCCTCTGAGACAACCGCAAGCCCCATTTTATCCGTAAATGCCGGATCCGATTCGGAAAATCACCCTTTCGCGCCATGCCGTGCAGCTCCTCGCGGCGCGTCCCGAGCTCGCCGCGGAGGCGGATCCCGCACGCGCGGCGCATGCGCCATTCAGCCGCGCCGACATGGAGCAGGCGCTCCAGGGTTCGCAGAGCGACGACGAGGCCGCCTTCAAGCGCCGCCTGCGGCGCCTGCGCCAGCGCGTCCTGTTGCGGACGTTGGCGCGCGATCTGGCCTCCGACATGCGCAATCCCGCAGAGGGGATGCGCGGCCTCGGAGAAGTCTGCTTCGCGCTGAGCGAGCTCGCCGATGCGAGCATCCTGGCCGCGCTGCAGTGGTTGCGCGAAGAGCACCTCATCGTCGTCGCCATGGGCAAGCTGGGCGGCCGCGAACTGAACGTGTCCTCCGACATCGACCTGGTATTCGTGCATCCGGACTCGATGGAGCATCCGGCGGACCCGAAGCTGCTCGCGCGCACCGGGCGCAAGCTGATCGCGCTGCTCAGCGAGATCACCGAGGACGGCTTCGTGTTCCGCGTCGACATGCGGCTGCGGCCCTACGGCGAAGCGGGCGCGCTGGTGAGCAGCTTCGCCGCGCTGGAAGCCTACTTCGTCGCCCAGGGGCGGGAATGGGAGCGCTACGCCTGGACCAAGGCGCGTCCGGTTTCGGGAAGGATGCACGAGGAACTCGCCGAAATCGTGCGTCCGTTCGTGTACCGCAAGTATTTCGACTATGGCGCGCTCGAAGCCATGCGGCGGCTGCATGCCGAGGTGCGGCGTGACATCGAGCGGCGCGAACTGGCCGGGCACGTCAAGCTCGGCCCGGGCGGCATCCGCGAGATCGAGTTCATCGCGCAGGCGCTGCAGCTGGTGCGCGGCGGGCGCGATGCGGAGCTCACGCAGCAGCCGACGCTGATCGCACTGGACCTGCTGGCGAGAAAAAGGCATCTGCCCGAAAAAACCGCGCTGGACCTGAAAGCCGCCTATGTCTTCCTGCGCAATGTCGAGCACCGGCTGCAGTACCTCGACGACGCGCAGATTCATGAACTGCCCACCGGCGGCGAAGACCGTCTGCGCGTGGCGCAGATGGCGGGATTCGACGGCTGGGATGCTTTCCTGTCCGCTCTCGATGTGCACCGTGACGCCGTCACGCGCCACTTTCAGGCGGTGTTCGCCGAACCTGCGGCCGAGACCGCGGCGCAACCCTGGCCCGAGCACCCGCGCCTGGCCGCGCTGCGCGAGAGCCAGCGCTACGCGCAACTGCCTGAGGTCTCGAAGCGCCGCTTCGATGCGCTTATCCCCGCCCTTGCACAGGCGGCCGCCGCGACCGCCGATCCGCAAGCGAGCCTCGTGCGCGGCGTCGACCTGCTCGATGCGATCGCGCGCCGCGCCGCCTACCTCGCGCTCCTCGCCGAGCGGCCGGAGGCGCTCGAGCGTGTTACGCGCATGATCGGCGCCTCGAGCTGGGCGGCGCAGTACGTCACGCAGCACCCGCTGCTGCTCGACGAGCTGCTCGACGACCGGCTGCTGTACGCAGCGCCGGACTGGCGCGGGTTCCAACTCGGTCTGCGCGAAGGGCTTGCCGCCGCCGGCGCCGACCTCGAGCGGCAGATGAACGCGGTGCGCGAGCAGCACCAGGCGCAGCTGTTCCGGCTGCTGGCGCAGGACCTGGCGGGCCTGCTCACGGTGGAAGTGCTTGCCGACCACCTGTCGCAGCTCGCCGATGTCGTGCTGGAGGTATCGCTCGAGGCGGCGTGGTCGCTGCTCGGCTCGCGCCACCGGCCGCAGCCGAGGTTTGCGGTGATCGCCTACGGCAAGCTCGGCGGCAAGGAACTCGGCTACGCGTCGGACCTCGACCTGGTGTTCCTGTTCGAGGACCCGGAAGAGCGCGCCGAGGAGAACTACCTGCGCCTCGCGCAGTGCTACAACAACTTCCTGTCGGCCAACACCTCGTCCGGCCCGCTGTTCGAAACCGATCTCGCGCTGCGCCCCTCGGGGTCGAAGGGCCTGCTGGTGTCCTCGCTTTCGGGCTTCGATGCCTATCAGGAGAATTCGGCGTGGATCTGGGAGCATCAGGCGCTGACGCGCGCGCGCTGCTGCGCGGGCGACAGGAGCGTGGGTGATTCCTTTGAATTCATCAGGAAAAGAATTCTGCAAAGAGCGCGCGAACCCGGGCCCCTTGCACGCGAAGTCCTCGCGATGCGCGAGCGGATCCGCGGCGCGCATCCGAACCGCTCCGGTCTGTTCGATCTCAAGCATGACCGCGGCGGCATGATCGACATCGAGTTCGCGGTGCAATACCTGGTGCTCGCGCATTCGCACCGGTACGCCGAACTCACGCGCAACCTCGGCAACATCGCGCTGCTCGGCATCGCAGCGGATCTGGGGCTGATCGACAGGGCGAACGCCTCGGCGTGCCGGAACGCCTACCGGGACTACAGGAGGCTGCAACACGCGCTGCGCCTGAACGGCGCGCAGTACGCGCGCATTGCGCCGAACCAGGTCGCCGGCCACTCGGCCGCGGTGCAGGGCCTGTGGCGCTCGGTCTTCCCGGACGCCTGAGGTGAGCGCCTAGCGCGCCCTCGGCCCGCGCACCTGCAGGTGGAGTTTTTCCACGTCCGCCTTGACCTGGTCGCGGCTGCGCTCATAGACGATTTCGCGCCCTATGATGCTGCCCGCGTAGGCCATGGCGTTGCGCGTCGGCGTCAGCGCGCATTTCATGCTGTGCGTGCCTTCGCCGATCACCACCTCGATCACCTCCGCGCGGCGGCTGAACAGCACCACCTCCATGGTCTTGCCGGTTTCGGTGATCCGCACCGTGATCTTCTCGTTGATCATGTCGCCGGGCACTCGTCGCCGAAACTGGCGGCCGGCCGAGCCTGCGCGGCATCCGGCGGTGGAAACGCGTGACGAAACGTGAACGCCTCGGCCGTCGGTCCCCTCGCGCGCAGCATTTCGAGCCTCGCCTTCGCTTCGTCTATGGCCGGCCGGTGCCCCCGCGGCACCCACCACAGGACGAGAAACGCCTGGTCCATCTTCACGAACCATTCCTTGCGCCGGCGCATGATTTGCACATGCTCCGAGCTGTAGACATACCTGTTGAGCGACTCGACATCGCGCCACACGGACATGTTCATGGCCATATTCTCGTTTTCCGGGTACGGCCGGATCGCCGTCGCATTGCCTTCCTCGGTCTGCAGGCGCCACACGAACCCCGGCGTGCGGTCGGCCAGCGCATTGATCCGGTCCAGGTTGGCGACGAACCCGGCCATCACCGGCGAGTCGATCGGGCCCCTGATGATGCCGATATTCAGTTGCGCAAGTTCGTAGGCGGACATGCAGACTCCTCGCGACGAGCGGCACACAGATTGCGGCCTAGCCTAGCACTAGATCGCTTCGCGCGGCGTCCCCGGGTTGCGCGCTTGGCGCCGCAACGGACCGTCGACTTCGGAGGCGAAGCGCGCCAGCGCGTCGAGCAGCACGTCGCGCTTGAGGCGGTAGAGCACGCGCTGGCCCTGGCGCTCGGCCGCCACCAGGCCGGCGTGCAGCAGCACCGAAAGATGGCGCGACACCGCGGGTGCGCTCATGCCGAAGCGCCCGGCCAGGTCGGCGGTGGAGAGCGCCGTCTGGCCGAGGAAGGCGATGATCTGGCGCCGCGGCAGGGAAGCGAGCGCGGGGAACACGCGGTCCGGATGATTAACAGCCATGTTAATAGTATGGCGCAGTTTGCAGCCTTGTGGTTTACTTGTTTTTCGTCTCTTTCACGGGAAAAGATTTCATGGCAAAAACCAAGGCGGCCGTGCCGCTGTCGATGGCCGATCGCGACGGCTGGATCTGGCACGACGGCAAGCTGGTGCCGTGGCGCTCGGCGACCACGCACGTGCTGACGCATTCGCTGCACTACGGCCTCGCGGTGTTCGAGGGCGTGCGCGCCTACAAGACGGTGAGCGGCACGCAGATCTACCGCCTGCGCGAGCACATGCAGCGCATGATCAACTCGGCGCACATCTACATGATGAAGATCCCCTACAGCCTCGAGCGCCTGATGCAGGCGACCATCGACGTCGTCACCGCCAACGGCCACGAGGCCTGCTACATCCGCCCGATCGCGTTCTACGGCTCGGAGAAGATGGGCGTCTCGCCGGTCGGCGCCAAGGTACACGTCGCCATCGCGGCCTGGCCCTGGGGCGCCTACCTCGGCCCCGAGGCGCTCAACAAGGGCATCCGCGTGAAAACCGCCTCGGTCGCGCGTCACCACGTCAACGTGACGATGGCGCGCGCCAAGATGTCGGGCACCTACCCCAACTCGGTGCTGGCGACGCTGGAAGCGACCCAGCACGGCTACGACGAGGGCCTGCTCCTCGACGTCGACGGCTTCGTCGCCGAGGGCGCGGGCGAGAACATCTTCGTCATCAAGGACGGCGTGATCTACGAGCCTGAACTCACCTCCGCCCTGACCGGCATCACGCGCACCTCGGTGATCGAACTGGCCGAGGGACTCGGTTACACGGTCAAGGCCAAGCGCCTGACGCGCGACGATATCTACATCGCCGACGAGTGCTTCTTTACCGGCACCGCGGCCGAGGTCACGCCGATCCGCGAGCTGGATCGGCGCATCATCGGCGAAGGCAGGGCCGGACCGGTCACCAAGGCGCTGCAGAAGGCGTTCTTCGACGTGGTCACGGGCAAGGACCGCAAGCACAGGCACTGGCTCACGCCGGTGCCGATGAAGAAAGCGAAGAAGTGAGCAGCGAGAATTCACGGCAGGTCGAACTGACGGAGAAAGATCTGCCGCTGCATTGCCCGATGCCCGACGCGCCGCTCTGGTCACAGCATCCGCGCGTGTTCCTCGACGTGGTGAAGCAAGGCGAGGCGCTGTGTCCATACTGCGGGACCAGATATATTTATAAAGGTATTAAAAAAACCCATTAACGCCTCGCGTCTTCTCGTCGTCGCGCCAAACTGGATCGGCGACGCGCTGATGGCGCAGCCGCTGCTCGCGCGGCTGCACGCGAAGCATCCGGGCGCGCGCATCGACATGGTGGCGCCGCCCTGGGTGGCGCCGGTGGCGCGGCGCATGCCCGAGGTGAGCGAGGTGATCGAAGCAGACCTGCGCCACGGCGAATTGCAGCTCGGCGATCGCTGGCGCCTCGGCCGCAGCCTGAAGGAACGCGCTTACGACCTGGCCATCGTGCTGCCCAACACCATGAAGTCCGCGCTCGCGCCCTCCTTCGCCGGCATTCCGCTGCGCGTCGGCTACCTCGGCGAATCGCGCCACGGCCTGCTGAACAGGATCCACAAGACGGCGCAGCCGCGCGAGCCGATGCCGGTGCACTACGCGCGCCTCGCTGAGGAACCGGGAGCCGAACCCGCTCTTCCCCTGCCTGTTGCTGCATTGTCCTTCTCAAAAGAAAAAATAAAGGCAACGGCAGACCGATTCGGCATTTCCGGCGCCTACACGGTCATATGCCCGGGCGCCGAATACGGCCCGGCCAAGCGCTGGCCGCATTTCCGCGATCTCACAGCGAAGCTGGGCAGGCAGGTTGTGCTGCTGGGGTCCCCGGGAGACCTGAAAGACGGCAAAGACATTCCAGGTACCAACCTCATCGGCAGGACGACGCTCGATGAGGCGATCGACCTGATCGCGGGGGCCGCGATGGTGGTGAGCAACGATTCGGGCCTGATGCACGTCGCCGCGGCAGCCGGCCGGCCGCTCGTGGCGCTGTTCGGCTCGTCCAGCCCCGAACACACCCCGCCCCTGTCCGCCGCCGCGCGCGTCCTCTGGCTGAAAGCGGCGTGCAGTCCCTGCTTCGAGCGCGTATGCCCGCTCGGCCATTTCAAGTGCATGAACGAACTTTCCGTCGACCGGGTGCTCGAGGAAATAAAATCATCGTCGTGAGCGCCAGAATTTTTCCTACCGCGCAGGACGCGCAGAACGCCTTCTACGAGGCGCTCGAGCGCAGCGACCTCGAGGCCATGATGGCGGTCTGGTCCGAGGACGAGGACATCGTCTGCGTGCATCCGGCGGGGCAGCGCCTCGCCGGCCAGGCCGCGGTGCGCGAGGCCTGGCGGCAGATGTTCGCCGGCGGGCCGAACATGCGCGTGCGCATCACCGAGCAGGTGGTGATCGCGGGGGTGATGATCGAAGCGCACAGCGTGCACGAGAACATCACCGTCGCCGGCGAAGCACGCCCGCGGCCGCCGATGGTGGCGACCAACGTCTACCTGCGCACCGCGGCGGGCTGGCGCATGATCGTGCACCATGCCTCGCCCGCGCCGGGCGAACCGGCCGCCGAACCCGCGCCGGGCGCGCCCAAGATCCTGCATTAAGTCCCGCATTGAATCCTTACGAAGCGCCCTGGTGGCTGCCGGGCGGCCACTTGCAGACCCTTTTTGCGGCGTTGGCGCCGGCACCGAGGGTCACCTACCGGCGCGAGCGCTGGGACACGCCAGATGGCGACTTCATCGATCTCGATTGGGCGGGCACCCAAGGGCCCTTGATCGCGATATTCCACGGCCTGGAAGGCAGTTCCGCCAGCCCGTATGCGCGCGCCATCGCCGCGCAGGCGCTCGCCCTGGGTTGGCGCTGCGTGGTGCCGCATTTTCGCGGCTGCTCGGGGGAGCTGAACCGCCTCCCGCGCGCCTACCATTCCGGCGACAGCGAGGAAATCGGGTGGGTTCTCGGTGCACTTTCCCGGAAAACTGAAAATCTTCATGCCTGCGGCATCTCGCTTGGAGGAAATGCACTGCTGAAATACCTGGGAGAACAAGGCGACCGCGCTGCAGTCCGCAAAGCGGCGTCGATCTCGGCGCCGCTCGACCTCGCCGCCGCCGGGCGCGCGCTCGATGCCGGTCTGAGCAGGGAGATTTACACCCGCAGGTTCCTCAGGAGCTTGAAAAAGAAGACCTTCGCCAAGCTCGCGCGCGGACAGATAGCCGTCGACCCGCTGCGCCTGGCGAAAGCGCGCACTTTCTGGGAGTTCGACGATACGGTCACTGCGCCGCTGCACGGGTTTCTCGGCGCCGACGACTACTGGGCGCGTTCCTCGAGCGGCCCGTGGCTGGGCCGGATCCGCATCCCGACGCTGGTGCTAAACGCGCGCAACGATCCGTTCATGCCGGCCTCGGCGCTGGACGCGATCGTGCAAGCGCTTCGTGATATACAGTCCGGCGTGATACTGGATTTTCCCTCGAACGGCGGCCACGCCGGCTTTCCCGGCCGCAGGCACTGGCTCGCGCGGCGCGTCATGGAATTTCTCGCCGCGTGAACGTTCCTGCCGAAATCTTCCGCGCCTACGACATCCGCGGCATCGCCGGCAGCGCGCTTTCGGCCGCGGTGGTGCGCGAGGTCGGGCGCGCGCTGGCGGGGCTTGGACGCGAGCGCGGCGCGGCCACTTTCGCTGTGGGCCGCGACGGCAGGCTCTCGAGTCCCGAACTGGTCGCGGCGCTGATGGACGGGCTGAACGCCGCGGGCGCTGACGTCGTCGACATCGGCGTCGTGCCCACGCCGGTCACCTATTTCGCCGCCCATCACCTGGGTACGCACAGCGCCGTGATGGTGACCGGCAGCCACAATCCGGGCGAGTACAACGGCCTGAAGATGGTGGTGGCGGACAGCACCCTCTCCGGCGCGGAAATTCAGGATCTGCGCCGTCGCGTCGAAGCGGGAAAGCACGTCGGCGGGTCCGGCAAGCGCCGCACCGCTGCCGTGCTCGACGCCTACGTCGAGCGCATCGTGGGCGACGTCCGTCTCTCGCGCCCCTTCAAGGTTGCCATCGATTGCGGCAACGGCGTGGCCGGCGTCATCGCCCCGCGCCTTTTCCGGCGCCTGGGCTGCGAGGTCACGGAGCTCTTCTCCGAGGTGGACGGAAATTTCCCCAACCACCATCCGGACCCTTCCAAGCTTGAGAATCTGAAGGATCTGATATCAGTTTTGGGACGCAGAGAGCCGGAAATCGGCCTCGCCTTCGACGGCGATGGCGACCGCCTCGGCGTGGTGACCAAGCGCGGCCAGATCGTCCTGCCGGACCGCCAGTTGATGCTGTACGCGAGGGACGTGCTGTCGCGCGATCCGGGCGCCGAGATCATCTATGACGTGAAATGCACCGCCCTGCTTGCGCCCTGGATCGAGCGCCACGGCGGCAAGCCGGTGGTGTGGAAAACCGGCCATTCCCTCATCAAGGCGAAGCTGAAGGAATCCGGCGCGCCGCTGGCGGGCGAGATGTCCGGCCACACCTTCTTCAAGGAGCGCTGGTACGGCTTCGACGACGCGCTCTATGCCGGCGCGCGCCTGCTGGAGATCCTGTCGCGGGAAAAGGACGCGAGCGCGGCACTGGAAGCGCTGCCCGACGCGCCCTCCACGCCCGAGCTAAACTGGAAGCTCGCCGAAGGCGAGCCGCACGCGCTGATCGAGGGCCTGAGCCGCCAGGTCGCGGCGAAGAATCCGTTCGGCGGCACCAGGCGCATCCTCACCATCGACGGCGTGCGTGCCGAATACACCGACGGCTTCGGCCTCGCGCGCGCCTCCAACACCACGCCCGTGATCGTGCTGCGCTTCGAAGGCAAGGACGCTGCCGCGCTGCGCCGCATCCAGGAAGACTTCCGCAAAGTGCTGCAGCCCCTCAAGCCGGGCGCGCCGCTGCCGTTCTGACGCGCGCTTCAGCGCGCCGGCTGCGAGGCGTTGTCGGGCCGCTTCAATCATTCGCGTGACCTGGCGATCACGGCTTGTCTACTAAGGGTGCTATGGCAATCAGAAAACACTGCGCTGAAGCTAGGCCACGCGTTCAAGCGCAGCCACAGGATAGATTTGTACCGAGCCTGGGTGAGACTCGGACTCGACGGCATAGCCTTCAGGAGTCAGTTTTGTGCGGTACCAGCCGACGACATGACCCTGCCAGGCGGCGCCGGATTTCTTGCGTACGCGATCTCCCAGGCCAAACGTGGCGCGCATTGGGAGCGCAAACGGGCCAGCAACTGGAGAACTGACCTCATTGCTGCTTTGATCCATACCTAACCTCTCTTGTGAATGTCTTGAGGGGACCCGGTGATCCATATCTACTGCTTGGCCAGGCCTCATCGAGCAGCTCGGGCGATGAAAGCACGCACGTCCGGTACATGAAATGTCAGCTTGACGCCCGCCTGGCCGAGCTTGACGCCCTTGGCCGCCTGGTGGACGAGAACGGCTGCGCCGCCAGCCGGCGCGCTCAGCTCGATAAGACCCTCAATGATCTCGCCGGAAGGCATGGTTCGGCAGCTTTCTACGCGGCCAGCTTCATCACGCGCAATTGCTTGCGGCGCTGCTCGGCGTGCCACAGGTCGTATTGCGTCTGCTGATTCAGCCAGCTTTCCGCAGAGGTCCCGAATGCGATCGACAGACGTACGGCCATCTCCGGGCTTACGCCTGCGCGACCGTTCAAGATCGCCGAAAGGGTCTTGCGGCTGATGCCCAGAGCTTTCGCCGCCTCGGTCACCGTCACCCCAAGCGGCTCAAGGCAAAGCGACTTGATGATCTCGCCAGGGTGCGGGGGATTGCGCATGCGCATAGGGGTCCTTTCAGTGGTGGTCCTCATAATCGACCAGGTCGGCATCGGTCCCGGCAAAGACAAATGTGATTCGCCAATTCCCGCTCACCCGAACCGACCAAGTGCCTTTACGCTTACCTCTGAGCGGATGCAGTACCAGTCCGGGCAGAGCCCTTCATTTTCCGCCAGCGGCCCTTGCCATAGCTTCGCTGCAAACGCTTAAGGTCACGAATACCGCGACCGGAGGCGATCGTCTCGAGAACGGTGATTTCACCGAGAGCTCGAAGTCCATCGCGCGATTGTGCCGGCTTGACTGCGGTGGCGGTCTCTAAGCCGCATAACTTTACCCCGACCGCTCCGAGGTCCGCTACGTCAGCGCCAACGGCGGCATCCGCTGGCAGCGCGGCTGGGTCAACGTCTCGACCGTCTGCATCGGCGAGCACGCCGGCCTCGAAGAGATCGGCGACGGCATCTGGAACGTGTACTTCGGCCCGCTCAGGCTCGGCCGGCTACACGATCGCCACATGAAGATCGAGGACGCCTATGGACGCCTCGCACGCCATGGCGCCTGAGCGCTTGCGCGCGAATCGCCAGCTCCGCTACGCTACGCCGGCGATTCGCCCTGGAGCCGATGGCAAACAGCAGGACATGGAATTCTGTTACCCATGTGCCCCGACGTTTTTGTTACCTGTCTCCCCGGCCGCTCAGCTTGTCGTACTCTGCGTGCGGTCCAATCCAGAACCACACGACGCCGCCCGGCGCCACGACACCCACCGCGCGATAGTGGATGCCGACGCGCGCTGAGTAGAAGCGACCGACCTTCTTGAAGTGGAGCGAGGGATGCCGAGGATCGCGCTTCAGCTGCTCGAAGCAGCGATCGGCGAGGCGTTGAATTGAAACCGGCAGCGAGCGATAGCTTTGCCAGAACTCTGGCGAAGCGTGGTGGTTCAAAACTTCGTCGTGCGGCCGGACGCATGGGCTTCTAGCGCTTTCTCAGCGTGCGCGTCGAGCTTTCCGGCGCGCACATCCGCCTCGAACTGACGGTCCCACGCTTCGGCGTCGAACACAGCAAACCACTCCCGCAGCTCCGTCATCTCTTCAGGAGAGAGGTCTTGGATTTCGCGTTCGATCTTCTCAACCCTGCCCATATCAACAGTATAGCGCACCGATCTTTGCTGACGTCTAGACAGAATGGCTTTCGTTCAGTGGGAGGCGGTCCGCCTCCGCGGTAACGTGGGTTGCGCGATGGGCGCGCAGAGCCACAGGTTTGGCACGGTGGCGCAAACACACTGAACGGAGGCGGACCATGGAAAAGTCTAGCAAGGTTTATGTGGGGATGGACGTGCACAAGGAGTCGATCGAGGTGACGCTGGCCGAGGTGGGCGGCGAGCTGCGCCGCCTGGGGCAGATCGGCGGGGATCGGGGCGCGCTGTTGAAGATGGCGCGAGGGCTGCAATCGAAGGGCGGGGAGCGGGTGTTCGTGTACGAGGCGGGGCCGTGCGGGTTCTGGATCCAGCGCGAACTGGCGGCGCTGGGGGAACACTGCATGCTGGTCTCGCCGGCGCTGGTACCCAGGCGCGCAGGCGACCATGTGAAGACCGACCGGCGCGACAGCGAGCGGCTGGCGAGTCTGGCGCGCGCGGGGGAGCTGGAGGCGATCCACGTGCCCGATATCCGGGACGAAGCGATCCGGGACCTGGTGCGCGTGCGCCAGCAGCTAAAGGCGCTGCTGCTCAGGAACGACATGCGCTACGTGGGCAAGACCTCCTGGACCGGGGCGCACCGGCCTTGGCTCTCGGAACTGAAGCTGCCCCAGCCCGCGCAGCAGATCGTGTTCGAGGAGTATGTGGATGCCATCACGGTGGCCACGGCACGCATCGAGCGGCTCACCCGGGCGATCGAGACCGAGACCCGCACCTGGCGCTTCGCGCCGGTGGTGGCGGCACTGCAGGCGATGCGCGGTAGATCACTAAGGCAGGCAACAGCTACGCACGGCGCGCGCTGATCGAGGCGGCCTGGGCCTATCGGCATCCGGCGCGCGTCACGCGCATCATCGCCACCCGGCAAACGGGGCTGGCCAAGGCCGCCTGCGACATCGCCTGGAGGGCGCAGCTGCGCCTCTCGGCCAGGTACCGGCGCCTGAACGCGCGGCATCTGAATCACAACAAAATCGTGGTCGCCCTCGCGCACGAGCTCTCGGGGTTCGTCTGGGCGATCGGCCAGAGCGTCAAGCCGCAATGAATTGAAGCATCGCAACCGTTCAACGACGCGAGCACGGAGGCCAGCGACAACTCACCGCTACATGCCAGACAGGAAACGCGGCGCGGCCGCGGAAAGGAGAACCCTTGTCGAACGTTATTGGTCCGGCCGAATTGCTCCACATCGGGCCGGCACCCCAGATCCTAGACCGAGGCAGCTCCGCGACGCACAGCAGTCATGCCGCTACCCAACGCGCGA
>Ga0187893_10003971_pt1 | contig 28903 bp, 29 predicted proteins | sample MA1701074metaG_FD_139574 | JGI IMG/M metagenome (GOLD analysis project Ga0187893, IMG submission 139574) | White microbial mat communities from a basaltic lava cave in the Kipuka Kanohina Cave System on the Island of Hawaii, USA - MA170107-4 metaG ...
ATTTGAGCAGGAAGTGTTCCAGCAGAAGCGGGATGTCCTCGCGCCGGTCACGCAGAGGAGGAACCCGCAGGTTTACGACGCTCAGGCGGTAGTACAGATCCTCCCTGAACGACCTGTCGGTGATCATGTTTGCTAAATTCCGGTGAGTTGCGGCGACGACTCGTATGTTTACGCTGACGGGTCGTGTTTCACCGATCTTGTCGATTTCGTGCTCCTGCAGCACTCGCAACAGTCGCACCTGCAGGGGCTGCGCCAACTCGCTCACCTCATCCAGGAACACGGTCCCGCCGTGGGCAGCTTCAAATTTCCCGATCCTGTCAGCCACGGCGCCGGTGAAAGCGCCCTTCTTGTGCCCGAACAGCTCGGATTCAATCAAGTTCTCGGGAATAGCGCCGCAATTGACGACCACAAATGGTCCCCTTTTACGCGGGCTGTTCAGGTGGATGGCCTTCGCCAGCAACTCCTTTCCAGTGCCCGATTCTCCCAGGATCAAAACCGTGGATTCCCGTTGTGCCACCTGCCTCGTGAGATCGAACAACTCGATCATCTTCTTGGAATGACCGACGAGATTCTCAAATCTGGAGGCCTTTTCCGCGAAGGCTTGAAGATAGCGGTTTTCACTGATCAGTTTCCGGTGGTCGAGCGCCTTCGCCACGACCAGCTTGAGCGCATCTTCGTTCAAGGGTTTTAGAACGTAATCAAAAGCGCCCAGCTTCATGGCTGCGACTGCATCGCTCACCGTTCCAAAGGCGGTTATCAAAATGACGTGGACCTCCGGCATGCCCTCGCGCAGACGAGCCAAGAGGTCAAGCCCGCTCAAACCCGGCATCTTGATATCGGAGACAACCGCGTCAAACTGCCGCTCGCCCACCAGTTTGAGAGCCTCCTCTCCGTTGGCGGCGCCGGTAACATCGTAGTGCTCTTCCTTTAACCAGAATTCGATGATGCGACGCTGGCTCTCGTTGTCCTCGACGAGCAGAACGGCGGGATTTTTCATCGCCTCTCCCCAGGTCGATCCCGGGTAGTTCCTGGCCGCTCCCGAGGGAAATAGAGGGAGAACGTCATTCCCCGGTCCGGATTTCGTTTGACCTCCATCCGGCCTCCGTGTTGTTGCATGATTTCATGCGCGATGGAAAGGCCCAGCCCGGTCCCCTCCGGCTTGGTCGTGTAGAAGGGATCGAAGATTTGTTGCAGGTGGTCCTCGGGTACTCCCATCCCTTGATCCTTCACATGGATAACCAGGCAACCCTTCTCTTCACCGGTCCACAACTCGATTGTCCCTCCGTCCGGCATGGCCTCGCTCGCGTTAAGGACAAGGTTCAGCATCACCTCCTTGACCTGGTCGGAATCCGCGGTAATCTCACAGTGTATGGCAGGAGGAATGCACCGGATTTTGACATTGCGCGGCGGTACAATCTCAGACGTAAGACCGCAGATCTCCTCCATGAGCTGCCGCGCATCGGTTAACCGGAACCGTGGCGGACGTGGGCGGGCAAACTCGAGGAAGTGAGTCAGCATGGTACTAAGGTGGAGAACCTCCTTTTTAATGCGTCCTATAAACTCCTCGCGATGCTCGGGATCAAGCGCTGGCCGGTTAATGATCTCAAGACCACCGGTGATCACGCTGAGGGGATTGCGAATCTCATGGGCCAAGCCCGCAGAGAGCCTTCCGAGGGCGGACAGGCGTTCAGCGCGCCTTAGGCTCTCAAATGATTTCTGTAGATCCGCATTCACTTCACTCAGGCGCTGTGCTGTTTTCTGAAGCTGCTCTCTTTGCCGTCTCTGCTGGTCTGACAAAACTCCAGCCAGCGCCCCAAAAACAAAGAACACAATGGCTTCGGATAACTGGCTAAACTCATAGCTCGGAAAGCCGTGCCGTTGGGCAATGACGTGGGGAAGGAAGAGAACCGCGGCAAGAGCCGCCGCCCAGAGTCCTCCCCGCAATCCATACCACAGGGCCGAAATGACTATTGGCAGGTAGTACGCTCGCTGGAACACCTCATGCCAAGCCGCCTCGCTCGAACTTGCCGCGTAATGAACTGCGCTGATTACCAGCAGGCTGACGACGATCGCGGCGACCCTTGCCCCATTTTTCTTCAAGCGATCGGCTCTCCAGATCAATTGCTCGCCGATGCGACATTCTGATGCTTGGAACCTCCGGCAGGCGACCTCGTCCCGAACCGGATGTCGATTGCGGCATTCTTGTCAAACTGCACCTCGCCGCCGCGCGCGATCACATTCGCATACACAGACCAAGCCAGCCCGTAAAACGCCAGCGCGGTGCCGAGGGGACGGGAACTCTGCGCCGCGGCGGCGCCCAACAAGCCGAATCCAGAACCGCCCCCCAGGGTCCGCCCGGACACGTTGCCATTTCCATTGCCATCGCCCCCGCTGGCGGCGTGATGGTCCTGGTGATGCGCGGCTTGGCTCGCAATCATCGCCGCGAGCAGGGGCGCAAGCAGGCGAGTCTTCGACTCCGTCGCCTGGATGCCACCTTCTGAATCCACCTTGACTTGCGCCTTGCCGCCCGCCTCCACTGCTTCCAGCGTCGCCGGCGTTCTCATGGCCGCCGGCTGGATGCTGCCGGATTTCCAGCGTGCTGCTTCCTCCGGCAGATCGATCTTTTGGAAATTGAAGCGAAGTTGCCCTCCGCGATGGAACCACCGTGCTCTCCTGACTGTCACGACCGCTCCGGACAACCGGGTCCCTTCCGGCAGCACCAGCTTGTGCTCCGGAGAAAACAGTGGCGCTACCAGCACCGCCTCCACTGTCTGGCCCTTCGTTGCCGAACCAGAATCCAACGGCGTGAGCAGCCGCGCGTGCGCCAGGCTGTCGGCCAGGGGCTGCGATCCGAGCAGATCGAGTCCACCATTCGGCGCCGCCGCCGAGCCGAACAGGAGCGGATCTTTGAGTTCCGCGTCGAACCGTGTTCCCCGGCGCACCCATTGCGGGTGATAGGGCAGCTTCGCCATCGCGAAATCGACCAGGCGCTCCTTCTTGTTCGGGCCCCGCACCATGCCCGCGATCCCCCGCGTGCGCGCGTTGATCTGCGCATTGATCTGGTCCCGTGCCGTCTGCTTGCCGATGCCGAGAACGCCACCGTTTTTCCCCTGGCCCGGCTTTTGCGCTTTCTGCTTTTTGGGAGGACTCGGCGAATAGATCGAGTTCAGCCCGGCGGTCTCTACCGTGCGCAGCGGAATCTCGCGGCGATCAGGCATCACCAGGGTGGTGAAGTCGACCTGTGCGCGGCGCAGTGGCGTGAAATCCCCTCCCACCATGGCCTGGAACCGCTGCCATTTGGAGAGTGATTCGATCCGGCTGACCTGGCCGCGGACCTCTGCTCCCGCAGGGATCACCTCACGATCGAACACATAAACAGGTTCGAGGAGTTTCGCCTCCACTAGCGCCCCGGCCCGCTTCGAAGTCTTCTTGGTCAGGTACAGCCGCAGCGGCGCTCCTGACCGAACGGTCAATGGGACATTTCGGCTTTGGTCATCTTCAGCCGATGCCACGGAAAAGGCAAATAACACGATAACGAGAGCACCTTTCATCGGAACTCCTGGACCCAATCATAGCTCAGCGGTCGCACACCGTTCGGAATCTTTGCCGCGCAGCAAAGAGCCGCCGCCTGACCGTGGCCGGGTCCAGGTGCACGATGTCTGCGATCTCCTCGACCGTTTGATCAGCGACTTCTTTCAACACGAGCAGGGCACGTTCCTTCTCGGGGAGCTTGGAAAGACCCCGGACGACAAGAATTCGCACGCGATCCTCATCCGTTGCTGGCAGTCCGTTTGGATCCGACATTGACGCGGGTCCAGTTAGCCAACCGAAGAGCTTTCGTAGTCGGCGCCGCCTCAGTTCCACGATGCACTGATCGATGGCAAACCGATATGCGCACTGCATTAGATTATGCTGCCAACCGACACGTCCGGCCGTATGATACAGCCGCACAAAGACCTTCTGTGCCGCTACGTCGGCTTCCGAAGCGTTCCCGAGCAGAGCATACGAAACTGCGAACACTCTACTCTTCAGTTGTTCGACGGTTTCACGAAAAGCAATACGATCATGCGCCTGGACATAGTTGAGCAACTGCACTTCCCGGCTGTCCGCCGGGGCGCCGGTTCCGGCGCAGCACTCAACAAACCAACAAGGTGGTTTCATTCTCAGTCCCTACACTCGTGCCAGCCCACGCCCGGCCTGCATTTGTTCGGCACTAGTTTCAGCTGTTTTGCCCTCAAGCACCTTCGCCAGCCGATATCGATACTTGATTAGCCAGTTCTCAAATGCCGGAGAATTGGTCCGCCCGGTCCTATCGGTGGCGTTGTCGGTATCTTCCAGCCGATCGGCGGCGTCACGGATCCGGTCTGTACCGCGATCGTCATTCTGCAATTCGCGCATATATGAGCCTCGTCAAACCCAACGTCTGGGAGAGACGCAATGCGATGGCCAACTCCGCCGTTGCCCAGCCGATTGATGTATCTAACTGATTTTCATAGGCCAGATCCGGCGGCAACCGGCTTGATTCCCCCTGTGGATCGTCGCACTGTCCTTTTCCTAAAACCAGTTGTGCCAAAGGGTCCAACAAGCTGTCCCCAAAGGATCTGATCTCGGCGCGGGCTGGGAGCGGTCGCAGCTTGTACTCGCCGGTATCGAGCCCGAGCTTCTGACCTATGCCTAATAAAAAAGGCGACTTTTGGTTGCAGGGACGCGGGCGCACCGGTGGAGAGCCGGTTTGGCGGATCAAATGCCCTTCTTCAAGGTGAATCCGGTTTTCGAGATTCAAACGAAAGGAATCACGACATGATCAAAAGAATGTTACTCCCGGCAGCCCTGGTAATTTCCGCTCTGGGCTTCGGTCTGACGCCGAAAGCGTCAGCCGGCTGGTTCCGTCACGACGCGGTCGAGCGGCATCAACGGCTTGAGCGCAATCTCTACTACGGCGGTGCCTACAGCTATTCCAACAGTGGGTATGGCTACGGTTATCCCAATAATGGGTACGGCTACTACAGCCCCAGCTATAGCTACAGCAACGGCTATCAGCCGAACTACAACTACAATAACTACGGCAACAATGGTCACTACAACAACGGCGGCAGCTATCGTTACAATGGCGGCCCCAGCTTCTCCAACGGGCACAACAACACCAGCCGGCAGTCGGGCCATGGATCATCACGGCACTGACAGGCATGGCGAAGAAGCGCATGCCAGCGGCGGACGACTGGCTGGTGGCGTCTCCTCGACGAAGTTTTGAAGGCCACGGAGGATTTGCGCTGCGGCCTTGTGCCATTAACGAATGACGGCAGCGGGAGAAGAGAGGAGGCCAGAAATGGCGAAAAGAGAAAAACTTTCCGAATCCACGGACCGAACGGTCTTTGTCTGCCACGCCCCAGACGCCGAGAGCGTTTTCCTGGCGGGCACGTTTAACGATTGGGATCCGCAGAGTATGCCCATGCAACGCAAAGGCGACGGTGCGTGGCGAACGGAGCTGGAGCTGGCTCCCGGCCGCTATGAGTACAAATTTATCCTGGATGGCCGGTGGTGTTGTGAGCCCGGTTGTGAGGATAAGGCAGTGCGCCCGCATTGCGTGCCGAACTCTTTCGGTACGATGAATCGCGTAATCGAGGTGAGTGGTGGGGGCAGCGTCGTTGAGGTCGGAGCCGGCGACGTGCCGTCGTAGGATCGTTTTTATCGTCATGGGCGCTTGCATGGACACTAGTGCGGCATAGGGCGGTTCGATGGGAGAGACATCCTTGAACAGCAAACGCGATCATCGTTGGCCTGGCGGGGTGGCACTTCGCGGCTTGATACGAATCTTTCTGTATGTGGCCATACTCGTCGCGCCGGTGCTGATCGCTACTTTTAGCCGGCACGAGACAGATAACCCGGAAGAGCCGATGAAGACGATGAAGGCTATGCCTCGTCTCGAAGATCGGCTGGACACTGGAGCGGAACGCAGCGAGCGAGTGATTCGAGGAGTAGGGTTCAATTTTGCCTTAATCGGGTTCACTATGCTGGCCTTGCAATTCGTGATCGCCAGCCGCTTCCGGTGGATTGAGGCTCCCTTTGGACTCGATATTCTGATCGCGTTTCATAGAAAAATGGCGGTCGTCGCCACTGCCCTTCTAATCTCTCATCCCCTTCTGCTGAGCTGGGCAGATCACGAGTGGACCTTGCTGACTCATCTCGGCTTGGAGTGGTCGGTCAACGTGGGCAGGGCAGCGATATTTACGCTGCTGCTCACGGTTGTGATCTCTCTCTTCCGGCAGGCATTCCATTTGTCCTTCGAGAGATGGCGCAACCTGCATAACGGCTTGGCCCTCAGTGTACTCGGCTTGGGCTTCGTCCACAGCCTTTTCACTGGTAACGATTTGGAGAGCGGCTTCCTTCGTTGGTTCTGGATGGCCTTGTTCGCCGTTGCCCTGATCAGCTATCTCTATCATCGAGGACCACTTCATCATGTGTTGGGGAAACATTCCTACAGTTACGAAATCACGGATCTACGTCAGGAGACGCACGACACATGGACGGTCCAAATGCGCCCGAAAGACGAACGGCAGATCCCCAGTCATCGGGCCGGCCAGTTCCACTTTTTGACGATACATGGCGAGAAGGTGCCGATCGAGGAGCACCCGTTTACGATTTCCTCGGCGCCGTCGGAAAAGGGCGTGCTGGCTTCCACGATTAAGCAGTCCGGGGATTTCACCCACCGGATCGGAGGCGCTCGCATTGGCGATGCCGTATCAGTACAAGGACCGTTCGGGCGCTTCTGCTACGACCTGCATCCTCCGGGCAGTGATCTGGTCTTCGTGGCAGGCGGAGTCGGCATTACACCATTCATCAGTATGCTTCGGGAGATGCGCCACACCAACGACTCGCGAGAGGTCCTGCTGATCTACAGTAATCGAAGCGAAAGCGACATCATTTTCAGAGAAGAATTGGCTGAACTGGCCCGCTCGCCGGGCCTAAATCTGAAAATCGTTCACGTACTAAGCAGAGCGCGCAGAGCGGCGGACGAGTGGCCGGGCGAACGCGGTCGTATCGGCAAAGATCTGCTCGGAAAATATGTGGGTCCCGAACCCAGGGCCCGAATGTATTTCATTTGCGGTCCCGTAGGCATGATGGAAACCGCAATGGATGCTCTCCAGCAATTCGGAGTACCGGACGGGCAGATCGTGATTGAGCGATTCTGGCTGTAAACGAGGTCACTGAAAGAAATGCGTAAACTTCAAAATCTAACGCTGGCAGTCGTATTTATATCGATATTTCTGATCGGATCGGCGATCGGAATCGCGGTCTGGAAACCGCCCCAGCATAGTCACGACCCCCACGAGGAGCAAAAAGAAGGTCGGGTTCCGTCGGCCACAATGCCCGCCGACGAACACATGCACAAGTAGTGTGAACGCGTCTGTATTTCAATGAATTCTGGTCTGCCGGCGCCCGGCGCCGGATCTGTAACGTAGGCTAGTCGGTGGCCGATGACATGTAGCTGTGAAAGGAGGTCTGGACTCTGCCGATGAGAGCGATGATCGGTAGGGTCCCAGCTTGTAAAGTCAATCCCGGAACTCTCGCGGAATTGCGGCAAAAAGAGAATAGTTTTTGAAAGGAGGCGACTCACATGCAAAATAGCATGCACATTCGCAGTATTGACGGATTACGGAAAGGGGCTTTTGTTCTGGCGCTTTTCCTCTTATTGGCAAACATCCAGACGGCCTTCGCCCATGGTGGCGCCGAACACGTGATGGGCACGGTTAGCAAGGTTTCCTCCCAGAGCGTTACGGTTGAGACCACGGACAAAAAGGTCGTTGAAGTGGGACTGACCTCGAAGACCACCTACACTCGCAACGACAAGAAGGCAGCCGCGGCGGAAATGAAAGTCGGTGACCGGGTCATGATCGAAGCGAAGGAGGTGAACGAAAAGCTGGTTGCTGACAGCGTGAAGCTCGGCGCTACAGCAAGCAAGTCCGCAAGCGCTGAACATTCTCATAAGTGAAGCATGCACTTCTCGCCGTTGCGGGGCCGGCCTTGAAGCTTGACCTGTCAAGGACGGTACCGCACGGCGGCGCAGTGATTAAACGCGCTCGATCCGCCATTGATGTGTAAGGGCGCATACGATCGCGCGCGCGCCACCTCTTTTCTGGTTTTGCAACATCCTCAAAACCTCGCTGTCAACCCGACACGAACCGCACGAGAGGAGCCTGGTTGAATGTTATTGTTATTGTTCGCGTTGATGTAATACTTTTTGTCGAACAGATTTTCCACGTTAGCCTGAACGCGCACGCTCTCGGTGAGGGAGAAGTACACTGCGGCATCCACCCGGGTATAGCTCGGTAGTATGACCGTGTTGTCGATCGCCGCGTACATATCGGACCGGTTCAGGATGCCCAGACCGGCACCCAATCTCGGGCGGATCTGGTAGTTGTTCCATAGAGAGAAGGTGTTATGCGGCACCTGAGCCACCTGTGCGCTGGCACGCGCCGCTGTGGTCGCGCTGGTAACGAAGGCGTCTTGATAGGCGTAGCCTCCAGCGATCTTCCAAGCGTGCGTGATGCTTCCATTCACGCCAATTTCGAAGCCGTTGGTACGCTGGCTGCCCGTCTGCACGATCCGTGTGGCGTCGTTGGGATCGGTCGATCTCGTATTGGTGCGGTCCAGGCGATAGAGCGCTGTTGTAAGCGAGAAGTACCGATCAACGTCCCACTTGATGCCTAGTTCGTAGTTGGTAAACTTTTCGGGTTTGACCTGCTGCGTGATTGTCGTCAGTGAAGAGAATTGATCTCCGGAGCTTGGCAGGTAGGACACGCTGTAGGTGCCATAGATAGAGAGGGGAGTAATGGGCTTGAACACAATTCCGGCGCGCGGCGAAACCAGATTGTCGATACGGCGCAGATTGTCACTCGTCCGGTTGTTGTGGTATCGGAGGTCGAAGTGGTCGAAGCGGAGACCAGCGATTACCTGAACATATCGGGAGAGCTCGATCTGGTCCTGAACGTAGCTTGCGGCCACGTTGGTGTTGATGCGGTTGTCGGCATCAGTGGCGCTCTGGCGGAAGGCGACTGGTGTGTTGATTGCGGGGTTGGCATATGGTGCCAGAAAGGATGTGGCGGTGTTGTTGAAATAGAGTGTGTTGCGAAAATTGTCCGTTAGCTGGCGTCCTACTTCGGTGCCGGCCAGAAGCGTGTGCCGGATTCGTCCAGTTGATGTTGTGTAGGTAAAATCTGTCTGGTTGAATAGGTTCATGCGCTGAATCGCATTATTGTAGCCAGACAGAGAAACCTGGGCTTTGTCTGCGGTCACGGCGCCGGGGACAAAGTTTTGGTAGAACCTGTCGTACCCGCCGGCTGACGTCCGGTTTCGAATGTTCAGGCGGCCCGCCTGGTGCTCGATAGCGGCCGACCCGAGATTCACTCCGAGCCTCACGCGACTGTCGTCCGGATTGCCGAAGTAGGTGGAGATGGGGGTGTCAGCTGGCCTTCCCTGAAATGACGGAATGCCGCGGTCGGCAACACGGTGGTCGCTGAAGTTCTCGTATCCGAGTATGATCCTGGTCTGTTTCCCCGGCGCGAGTGTGAGAGTCGGGCTGACCCCGTACCGTTCCAGATTGACGTATTTCCGGAAACTGTCGGAGTTTTCATACATCCCGTTCAGGCGGAACGCTACTTTATCGTTGAATGGCTGATCAAAATCCGCCGCAAACCGCCGGTTGTTGTAAGAGCCGCCCCATAACGTTATTTCGCGTAACGGCGTGAATCCTGCTTCCTTCGTGACACGGTTGATCACACCTCCGCCGCCGCCACGGCCGAAGATCATAGCGTTCGGCCCTTTCAGGGCCTCCACGCGTTCAAGGTTGTAGAGATCGCGCAAATGCTGGGCGTCATCGCGTACGCCATTAAGGAAGAAGTCGGCAGAGGAGCTGTTGCCGCGGATCACGACCTGATCCGTGTTATTTTCGCCCTGTGTCGCGGTGATCCCGGGCACGTAGCGCACGACATCACCGATGCCCATCATCATTTGATCCCTGATCAGTTCTTTCGTCACGACGGTGATCGATTGAGGGACGTCGCGCAGCGGAGTCAGCGTCTTCGTGCCGGTGCTGATGGCTGCCACCTGGTAACCGGCTGATTCGGTAACAGTGACGGTCTCATGAACTCCGCCAACCTGTAGGATGATGTCACGCGACTCCGAGCCAGCCTGCGGAAGATTAAACGTCTGGGAAGTCTCGATGAACCCGTCCTTCGCAACCTTGAGTATGTACGTGCCGGGTTCAAGCGGTAGAGAGAATTCACCGTTCTGATCGGAAAGGACCGACGGTCCTGAGGTACGATCCGGGGGAATAGCCGTAACCTGGGCACCTGCTATGGGGGCGCGGGTGGGATCGAGTATTTTTCCTCGAAGCGATGATTGCAGAGGTTGTGACTGTAGGTGGCCCAGCAACGTTCCTGCGAGCAAGACGTGACAGAACAGCCGGAAGATTCGGCTGGATGCGGAAAATATTGGAGCTCCTCGTAAATCAGGGAAGGATGGATATCGTTTCGGGAATCGGTCTCTAGCCATAAAAAGTTTCGCTCTCCTTGCAAAACCCCTGGCCGACTCCCTTACAATTGAGAGGTCGCCAGCCCTCCGGGGTTGTCGATCGCCAGGTCTCCACGGTGCTTTGCCAAAAGATAGCCGTGGAGACCTGTTTACGTCTGTTCTAGTGATTCAATGCCGCTAGCGGAGCCTCCTCGGCTTCCTTCGCTTTCCCGACTTCGCTCCTACAGGACCGGCAGCGTCCTCCGACCTCCAACCGAGTCACGCGGACCTCGAAGCCGGCCTGCTTTGAGATTTCGCTCTTAAGCCGCTCAAACAGAGCGCTCGAAAACTCCTCGATTCGGCCACACTGAAAGCAGGCGAGATGAACGTGATCCCGGCGTGTCTTGACTTCGTAGTAATGCTTCTCGCCCTGCAAGTGCATCAAATCCAATTCGTCAATCAGCCGAAGCTTCTTCAGGAGTTCGATGGTTCGATACACTGTCGCACGGTCAATGTTCGGCTCCCTCCTCCGGGCCAAATCCAAAAGCGAAGCGGCATCCAAATGCTGTTCGGCGCTCTGAATGATTTCGACAAGAACGCGGCGTTGCGCGGTGAGGCGCACGCCCTTGGCTGCAAGTTCGTCCAGGAGCGAGCGGCGCTCAAACGGGCAGATCGGGTGACCTAGACCACTTGCGACGGAGTCGCAAATGCCGTGAACCTCTCCATTAGTTGTTGCGACACAGTCGCAACAACTGTTCCTCGAAACCATAACGATAACTTGGATCTAGCTTATGGAATCGGGGCCTACGTGTCAAGATATTTTAGCAAGTGAGTTGCAAGTAGCATCGAACGGAGAATTTCCGCACTCGATTGCTCCCTTTCTTCCTATCGCTGGCCGCGAGCCTTATAGGAACCTGAACACGGGCGAGCGACAGCCCCCAACTCAAGGCGTGTCTCTTGTTTCAGCCCGTAGTTGCCTGCACTGAGGGGTCGACTTAGACCCTAGTTGCCAATGTAAAGCCGCCCCAGATTGTCAGCCTTTGCTAGCGGGGCCGTGGCCGCGAAGGAGCCACTTGCGGAGAGGGAAAATAGCCGTCTCGCGTGCGAACCTTGAAGGTCCCCTTCGGTACCTCAACTTGGATCCGTCGGTAGTTGCCGTCCGTGCGGCCTCTCAGTGGGTAATAACCCAGGGTGTACTGCTGGCGGAGTTCGGCCGCCACTTCGAGACAAGCCCGATCAATCTGGTCCACGCCGTTCTTCTGATGCGGGCCTTGCAAAACGAAGGTCTTTCCTCCTGTCGCATCCGACAGAGCCAACAGCGCGTCCACATCAACGGTATCTTTAAAAAGATCTGGCAGGTGGCCGAAGCTGCCACGCTCGCCATGTCCAATCCCGAGGTTGTATATGGGAACCTCTGACCGGACGGCGAGGTCCACAGTCTCCTTCAGGCGCATTTTGCTGCTGGTGTCGTTGCCATCGGTTATTACGAGCAGCGCCTTCCTTTGGTGCTTTCCGTTGCGAGTCACTTGCAGGCCCTCAACGACGGCGTCATACAGCGCCGTGGAGCCGCGAGCTTGTAGGTCCTTGACCGCTCGCTGCAATCGACGGCGGTCGGAGGTGAAGTTCTGGACGAGAGAAACGTCTGTGCTGAACCGCATCACGAAGATCTCATCCTCGGGGTTGACGAGGCTGATCAGGTGGATGACAGCATCGCCGACCTCGTCAATTTTGTCGCTCATGCTTCCGCTCGTGTCGAAAACGATCCCCAAGCTCACGGGGATGTCTTCGGCATTGCTGAAGACCGCGATTTCTTGGGGAATTCCGTCTTCATAAACGACGAAGTCATCCTTTTTGAGGCCGGGATGCGCACGGCCGACGCCGTCGAGGACGGTTGCCGTCAGGGTCACCAGGGACACGTCGACTTTCAGGATCGGTCCAGGACCTTCGGGCCTTGCTAAGTCCTGAGCAAGCGCGACCCAAACGACTAGGAGAGATAATGAAGCGGGCAGACACAAACTATGCGTCCACCAATTGCGGCGAGCATATGCTCGGGAGCATGCCATAAAGGCCCCGATAATCTCGGCCCAGTCCGTTGCGACATCGTGCCTCCGATGTGCTCTCTGTAGGCCGCTAGAGGTAGTGTAGCAGACTGGCGTTGGAACGGCTGGATTCCGGGTTCACCCGAGCCGCCGACAGGCCACTCTTGCACAGCAGGCGTACAATGGGATTGAGGAGGCGCTATGGGGAAATTGAGAATCGTGGCGCTTCGAACGGGTTTGATACCAGTGCTGGCTGCCTCCCTGTGGGCACAGCACGGGGGCGCTGGGCACAGCGGAGGTGGGCACGTCGGGAGTGCCGGGTTCGCTCACTCCCGCGCTGGGCATAGCGGCTCCGGCCCTGGTTTTGGACATTCCTCCAGCATCAGTCACGGTTTTGCTGGTTTCGGAGCCACTGGACATGGGGGAGTCGGGCACTCAGGAAATCTGGGGTTCTCCCGGCCGGGTGCTGGCCACGCCGGGGTCGGAGTTGGATTCGGGCAGTTTCCCAGCCACGTCGTTTCTGGCTTCGGAGCCTTTGGACACAGGTACGCCGGCTTTCAGGGTTTCGGGCACGCAGGCCATTACTACTCCTACTACCCTTATACTTTCTACGGCTTGAGCTTTGGGGTTGTCCCGTCCTACTGGCCCTACCCGCTCATTTACGCACCCGCTTATCCGACCGTTCAAGCCCCCATGGTTATCCTGCAGGGGCCTACCGCTAGCACATGGTTGGTGGCGCAAGACGGTGGCCTAGTCCGGGCCGTCAGGGATTACTGGGTGGAGGGCGAGGTCTTCCACTACATCCTCCGCGACGGGACCGAAGGCTCGATGCCGCTTTCTGAAATCGACCTGCCTTTGACTGAGCAGCTCAACGGCGAGCGCGGTCTGACGTTTCGTCTTCCGAAGCCCGGCCCCTAAGTTAGTCCGATTAGACCCGCTGATACCCGAGACGGGTCTCCCAGCGTTGGGCAGTCGCGCCTGCCGATTGCCGCTTTACCGCCGAGGGTTTATGTGCTATCTTCAACTCAGATGAGGCGGTGCCTTCTCCAGCTCACGGTTCTTTTGGCCATGATCTCGGTCGGTGCCAATGCTGTGTGTTCCACCAGATGCATAGTTTCCTCATGCGATCTTGCATCACAAACTGGATCACCAGCAGACGATGATGATTGCCACCACCATGGCACTCCATCCGCGCCGGCCCATGGGGATCAAGCGTGCGCACATCCGCAGCTTTTTGCTAACGATTCGCTCCGAACTGTCATCCCTATCAACACCGCCGATGTACCGCTTGAAGCTGTCGTCGCCCGGTTCGGCTTCATTGGAATGGAGCTCGTTTCATCGCCTTCGGCAATCGTATTTGAAGTCTCGCCCCCGTCCCTTCCTGACATCCTCTCCACAACCGTCCTGAGAGTCTAGGCTCGCCCAAGCATTGTCAATCGTCGTCCTTGTGACGGGATTGATTCCGCTGCTTGTGGCTCTCCTTTTGGCCCCACGCGGAAACTGATCCCCAATCGCTGGGCGACATTTCAGCCAGGAAACCATTAAGGAGTGTTGAATGAGTACCGATCGTAGATCTTTTTTTACCCGGCTTGCGTCCGCTGGCGCGGGACTCTGGGCAGGAACCAGGGCCATCGCGCAGCAACAGCAACCAGTGCCTCCGGCTCAACAGCCAGCAACGGCGCCATCCGGAGCGCACCAGAACATGCCCGGTATGACCATGCCGCAATCAGCGAGCGGTCGAACATCCGCCGCTGGTGCGGTCGCAAACCCAGCCACCAATCTTCCAGTCGAGATGCCGGACCTGGCCAAGCTCCCTTACAAGCTGGTCGACGGCGTCAAAGAATTTAACTTGATTGCCGAGGTGGTGCGAACGGAATTTGCCCCCGGTCGCCTTGTCGATGCTTGGGGATTCAACGGCTCAGTCCCGGGTCCCACCATCGAGGCAAACCAGGGAGACCGCGTGAGAGTGGTATTCGACAACCGTCTGCCGGAGATGACGGCAGTTCACTGGCACGGTTTCGAAGTGCCGATGGAAATGGATGGGAGCGTGGGCCTCGGCATGGATCCCGTGCCGCCCGGAGGAAGGTTCGTATACGAGTTCACCCTGGACCAGGCGGGAACCTTTTTTTACCACTCGCACTTCGCGATGCAGGAAATGATGGGCATGCTCGGGATGTTCATCCTGCATCCGAAGGATCCATACACTCCGGCGGTCCACAAGGATTTCGGCATCGTCATCCAGGAGTGGGCGCTCCTCCCCAACAATAACGTGCCCAACACGCTGTCGATGGAGTTCAACTGGCTTACCTTCAACGGCAAGTCAGGGCCCGCGTGCACGCCAATGCTGGTGAAGCAAGGCGAGCGCGTGCGCGTCCGTCTGGTAAATCTCGGCATGGATCACCACCCCATTCACCTGCACGGTAATCAGTTTGTGGTGACGGGGACGGAGGCAGGCCGAAAGCCGCAACACCTTTGGTTCGAAGAGAACACGGTGCTGGTCGGTGTGGCCCAGGCGCGGGAGTTCGAATTCGATGCGAAGTATGTAGGCGACTGGATGCTGCACTGCCATCTGCCGCATCACATGATGAACCAAATGGCCTCGATGGTGGGACCCGTGATGTCGTCGGGCCGGGGTCTGCAAACGGGCGCGGGCATGGAAGCCGGCATGGGAATCGTGCGGCAGGGCAATGCGCTGTCGGAAGAACTAGGTCCGTCATTTGGCCGCGGATTGGGTTTGGCGGCTGATGTCGAGCGGCTTACGTCCAACTTGGTTGGTCCGCAGGCAATGCTGACCCGCGGCGCCTCAGGCGATGGCGTCCAGACGCCGGGTCATGACATGAGCAAGATGAAGGAGCCGGCGCCGGCCGCTCCTCAAGGAGTCCCTCCTCCTCAAGGAGCCGCTCCTCAAGGACATGACATGAGTCAGATGCAAGGTCAAAATGGATCGGCGATGGACATGTATCCAAAGGATGATCCCGAGAAAAAGAAGATCCCAGGTTATCCGCAGGATATGTGGATGCCCGCCGATGCCATGTTCCAGAAACCGGAAAACCATGGCCTGCGCAAGGGCTGGAGCGGCGCCATGGGCGGAATGATGACGCTGGTTCGCGTGCTGCCTCCCGAGAAATATGACGAGATTATGCGACTCGTTCAACAGAAGGCGCAGCAGTCGCCGGAGGAGAGAAAACCGGCCGGGCACATCCTGCTCGGCAAAGTGGAAGCAGTCAGCGAAAGTACCGGGAAGCTGACCGTGAGTCACGGCGCAGTTGAAGGCTGGATGGGCGCGATGACCATGGCGTATCCCATAGACAAACCGGACACGCTAAAGCGGATAAAGGTGGGCGACCAGATCAAGGCCACCGTGTACCAAGGCGACTACACACTCCATGACGTGGAAGTGGCGCAGTCTGGGAAATGAGATCGATGAGGATGATGATAGAACCGACATACTCTCTCTTGGCTGAGCGTCGCGTGGCCGCGACTCGTATGCCAGTGCAGCAAATTTTCGTGTTCCGATGGGTCGTGCTAGGCATGCTGCTCTGGTCGCTGATTTTATCGGCAAACGCGCAGCCGACCGGGCGGAACTCTTTTACTTTTCGCGGAAAAGTCGAGCAGGTGAACACGAATACAAAGCGACTGATGATCCATGGCGAAAAAGTAGAGGGTTGGATGGATGCCATGACGATGGCCTACGCGATCGACAAACCCGACGATGTACTGGGACGCGTGAAAGTTGGAGATCAGATCACTGCGAAAGTCTATGAAGGCGATTTGACTTTGTATGAAGTTCAGGTGGTTTCAACGGCGGCTTCACCTGCCCCCGCCGGCCTCACAATCCAGGCTGGCCGGACACTGGAAGACCTGGAACGAATGGCATTGGCCAATAACCCCACACTGAAGCAGGCGGCGGCTGAAATCGCTGCTGCCGCCGGAAGAGCCAAGCAAGCGGGCCTTTATCCAAACCCTACACTCTCCGCAGTAGGCGAGGAAATCTCCACCGGTCCGATTATCCGCGGCGGCGAGATTGGCGGCGGATTCCAGCAACGCATCGTGACGGCCGGTAAGCTCGGATTGAGCCGCCAGGTCGGCGAGCAGGAAAGGCTCGCCGCCGAGCAGATGGCCCAAGCCCAACGGCAGCGAGTTCTGAACGCGGTCCGCATTCTGTACTATCAAGCGCTCGGAGATCAGCGATTGGTTCAGGTGCGCGGCCAGTTGGCCGGTCTCGCGCGGGAGGTCGTCCGGATCTCCGGCGAGATGGGAAATGTCGGCCAAGCGGACCGGCCGGATCAACTTTTCGCCGATATTGAAGCCGAGCGTCTCGACCTAGGGCTCGTTACGGCCAGGAATGCCTTGGAGCGAACATGGCGCCAGATTACCGCGGTTGTTAATGATCCGTCATTGAGGCCGACGCTATTGGAAGGCGATCTGGAGGAGGTTCCCAGGCTCGATGCAGACCAGGCCCTTGAAAGAATTTATGCGGAGAGCCCGGAGTTACGAACGGCTCAGGTAAACATCACACGTTCTGAAATAGCACTGAAGCGTGCCAGGCGTGAGCCGATCCCCGACATCCTCATGAGTGGTGGTGTTCGCTATAACCGCGAGCTGTTGGAACTGCAGCCGGGTGGTGTCCTGCGCCGCCCAGTTGGCCCCGAGGGATTCTTCGATATCGGAATTCAGATTCCGATCTTCAACCGCAACCAGGGTGCCGTAGCGGCAGCAAGGGCCGAAACAGAGCGGGCTCGCCTGGAAGTCGATCGCACAAAGCTGGCGCTAAAAGCCCGGATGGCGACTGTGTATAGGGAATATCGAGATGCTATGACGACCGTGGAGCGCTATCGGGGGCGAATGATTCCCAAAGCGCAACAGGCCTACGAGCTCTACCTCAATAGCTTTCGGGGGATGGCAGCAGCCTATCCCCAAGTGCTGATCAGTCAGAGAAACCTTTTCCAGCTTCAGGAGGATTACGTTACGGCTCTCGTTGCCGCGTGGCAACGCGCCATCGAAATCCAGGGTCTCCTTCTGACTGGAGGCGTGGAGCTGGGAACGGACAATTCAATGCCGGGAGCCAGCGCGTCTCCTGTGATGGGAAGCGGCGGCGGGTCAGGAGCGAACTAGGAGGCGGAACATGAGACTTGAAGGGCGCAAAGCGTGTAGCCGATCGATAGTTTTACTGCTCGCGGTGACGATAGCGGCACTTGGGCAGACGCTCAAGGTCGAGCCGGTCGCGAACCCCTCGGCCGTAGGCAGCCTGCAGGCCCACTGGGGCACTGCTCAGAACGGCAGCCCTTTGATGAGCTGGATCGAAACCTTGAGGGACGGCTCTTACGTACTGCGCTACGCGATCCGGTCTGGATCACAGTGGGCGCAGCCGCACACGATAGTCGCTAATCGCCACTTCTTCCGCCAGCCCGCGGAGTCTCCTTCGATGATTTCCTTCGCTGACGGATCGCTGTTGGCGGAATGGGTCGAGATACCGCCTGGATCGGGTGAGGCTGAATATCTGTACGTCTCGGCATCGAAGGACGGCATTCGGTGGACACCGCCGGTGATGGCGCATCAGGACCGCAGCCCTGTTCAACACGCACTGGTTTCGATGATTGCAAGCGGCGACCGAGAAGCTTCGCTGGTTTGGCTGGAGGCGCTTAAGGGTGAAGATGCACCCTCCGTTTTGAAGCGAACAGTCGTTAGCAGCGACGGCAAGATTTTGAAGGAAGAGAGCTTGGATACCGATGTCTGCACCTGTTGTCCCACGAGTATTGCGAGGACTTCAAAAGGGTTGCTGGTAGCGTACCGGGATCACACTCCGCAGGATATTCGCGATATCGGCGTAATTCGCTTCGAGAACGGCCGCTGGTTGCCGTCGAAAATCTTGAATCCTGACAAATGGGAGATCAACGCTTGCCCGGTCAATGGCGCATCCGCGGCGGCAAAGGACAACCAAGTAGCGATCGCCTGGTATACGGAAGCCCAGGATGCGCCACGAACACAGCTCGTGTTCTCGATCGATGGCGGCGCAACTTTCAGCAAGCCGATCCGCGTCAGCACTGGAAATTCTTTCGGGCATGTCTCCGTAGCCCCAGACGATCAGGGTGGTGCGTTCGTGTCCTGGCTTGAGGAGGGCAAAGGTGCGGAAGGGGTCCGGCTCCTGGTCCGTCAAGTAAGTGCGGCCGGTGTTGCGGGTACCACAACGCAAGCTGCTCAGGGTTCGAGGTCGAGCATAGGTTATCCGCGCCTGCTGCATGCCGGCAGTGAGACTTGGATCGCCTGGGGCAATTCGGGAACCGGCAAGATACAAACGGCGCGTCTTACGAAATGAGGTTTTCTATGAAGCGAGCAGTCGTCATTTTCGTCGCGGTTGTCGCGGTCATCGGTATAGGAGCGTTAGTATTCCTGAAAGTTGCGGCGAGCGGTTTTAGCGCCAAGGCCGAGCCGACCGCCATTGAGAAGTTCGTCGCCCGCTCCGCGCGACGGCTTGCCGCCCCGAGCAGCCTCAAGTCCACGCAAAATCCGATGCCCAACAACGACGAAGTTTTGTCCGACGCTCGCGCGCACTGGGCGGATCACTGTGCTAGCTGCCATGCGAACAACGGCAGCGGGGACACCGAAATGGGCCGCAACATGTATCCTCGCGCTCCGGACATGCGAAAATCCGACACCCAAGATCTGAGCGACGGCGAATTATTCTTCATCATTGAGAATGGCATTCGCCTGACCGGAATGCCCGCCTGGGGCGCCGGTACCGCCAAGTCCGAACAGGACTCATGGAAGCTCGTACGCTTCATTCGCCACTTGCCACAACTCTCGGATGACGAAGAACAAGAGATGAAGAAGATGAATCCGAAAACTCCAGCGGAGATGGAAGAAGAGAAAGAAGTAGAAGAATTCTTGAAAGGAGAAAAACCGAATGTACAACAGCATTCGCAGCATTGACGGATTTCGGAAAGGGGCTTTTGTTTTGGCGCTTTTCCTCTTATTGGCAAACGTCCAGACGGCCTTCGCCCATGGTGGCGCCGAACACGTGATGGGAACGGTTAGCAAGGTTTCCGCCCAGAGCGTTACGGTTGAGACCACGGACAAAAAGATTGTTGAAGTGGGACTGACCTCGAAAACCACCTACACTCGCAACGACAAGAAGACAGCCGCGGCGGATATGAAAGTCGGTGACCGGGTCATGATCGAAGCGAAGGAGGTGAACGAAAGGCTGGTTGCTGACAGCGTGAAGCTGGGCGTTACAGCAAGCAAGTCCGCAAGCGCTGAACATTCTCATAAGTGAAGCCCCTTCGCCACGCCGTGGTGCCTGGTCTGAACGGGGGCAGGTGCCGGCGGCGGCGTGGTGACCAAAAATCGTAAACGGGTGGCCCGTGCTCCGAGTGCCTCGGCAAATCAGATAGCAGCGGCCCCTTAACGGCGCTGGGCGAAAGTGCGCCCAGCCAGCGCAAGGGTCGGCTGGACCAACGAACCGAGCAGAAAGGAAAACTGTTTCGCTATTGGTGTGTCGTCACGCCGTTCGCGCATGTCGTGGCGGCAATTCGTAGTCATCATTCCAGAGGTACCGTCATCGACGCATCCGACAGATGATCTCCTTTTTCGTCGGAGGAACAGTGGCGAAGGGATCTCTGACCAGATCCGCCAAATGCATGCGATCCAAAGGTGAAGTGAGGTAAACGAGTATGCGTATTTTGACAAAGCCGGCACATGGCTCGAAAAGACGCCCTGTTAAGCAGTGGCCCCTTGCGCTCATTATGGTATGCATTACAGCCGTTGGAGGTTTTATCGCGACTGCTCATTACTGGATGATGGTGCGACCGGCAACTCGCCTGGAGGGTTCGGACATTTTCTACTCCACCGTACCTGGCATTGATCTGGCTAACTTTACATGGGGGCTACGCTCCACTTTACTGAAGAGATTAAATCACGACGCCTGCACGTGCGGGTGTCGGAAGACGCTGGCTCACTGCCGACATATCGAGAACGACGCTTGTCCAAGGAGTCTGCCATTGATTCAAGACTTGGTGAGCCAGATCTAAAAGAGCGATCAACTCATTTAGGAGGTAGCAGAAGTTGAAGGAGACCAAGAATGCCTTGTGTGCCAAGTCTCATTGAGCGCCTGATGCTACTTACATTCAATCAAGGTCCTGGAGGGATGTTGGACTTGCTTGGAGCGCAAGCGTTTCGGGCCACTTGCGTTGCCGTTAAGCTTGGTGTTTTTGAAGCCTTGAAGGGCGGCCGTTTGTCGGCGTCTGAGACTGCGCGCAAGATCGGCGCCGACGAACAGGGCACAACACTCCTGCTCGAAGCTCTCGACGCCCTTGGCTATGTGAAAAAGAAAGACAACCGGTTCGTGAATACCCCGATGACAGTCAAGTGGTTGCTCCTCGACTCACCGACCAGCTTGGTCCATGGACTTCGCTTTTTTGAGAGCACGGTGTTCGAACGCTGGGGTTTTCTGGAGGAGTCCATACGTCAAGGGAGACCAAAGATGTGCTTGCAAAACTGGCTGGACCAGCAGCCAGACTACTGGCGAACGTACCAAGACGGCATGATGGCTGTCGCCCGGGTAGTGGTCGATGAGGTTGTGGCGCGGGTGAAATTACCATCCAATGCATGCAGGCTTCTGGATGTCGGAGGTGGCCACGGGCTCTACAGTATTAAGTTCTGTCGGCGATATCCGGATCTGTCGTCTACTGTTTTCGACCTTCCTCAGGCCCTAGCGGCCGCGCGGGAAATCGGCGCCGCTGCGGCAGCGGGCGACCGGATTAGGCAGCAGCCAGGTGACTTCTGGCGAGATGACCTCGGCACCAGTTACGACGTGGCTCTTTTGTTCAACATCATGCACGCTTCCTTACCGGAGAAGAACCTCGAGCTGTTAACCAAAGTGGCACGTGCGCTGAATCGCGGAGGTTTGATCGTCGTTATGGACCAAATCGCCGGTAACGGGATCGGTCCAATTGGAAGAGTTCTTGTTCGGCTACAAGGACTTAACTTTTTCAATGATGGTGGTGGGCGGGCTTACGCATTCGGTGAGATCGTTCAGTGGGTGACGACCGCGGGATTCACCAACCCCCGGCGCATCAAGTTGCGAAGATTAACTGGCTTCAGCTTAGTGCTGGCCACAAAGGTCGCCTAGAGAGGGGTTGCCGACTGGCCGCTTTGGCTGGCAGAGAAGAACTTTTGGTACTTCAAGGAGGGACAGGAAGGTGACTGATAAACCGATAGAAAGAATCTTACTATCGCTCCTTCTTGTTGCCGTTACTGGGGCGACTCCGCTGTCGGCCCGAGTCACACTTCTGGTCGGCGAGCCGTTTGGCAGGTTCGGATTTTTCAATCCGACCGGTCACGCGGCCGTTTACTTATCAGGGATGTGCGCGGAGGCGCCAACAGTCCTGCGGCGCTGCCACCCCGGAGAAACCGGTGTGGTGATCAGCCGTTACCACCGGATTGCGGGATATGACTGGATTGCCGTGCCCTTGCTCGCGTACCTGTACGCCGTGGATGAGCCGGAGGACGTCCCCGCTTCCGCGGATGCGTTAGCTGTTGCGCAACTCAGGGCCAGCTATCGCCACTCACATCTCCGCGAACTCGCACCTGACGCGCCAGGCGGAGAGGTTCCCAAGGGAGATTGGATTCAACTGGTTGGCGCGGCCTATGATCGCAGCATTTACGGGTTCGGTCTCGAAACCACGCCAGAGGACGACGACCGCCTGATCGGGCATCTCAACTCGCAGCGCAACAAGCAGCGTTTTCATCTGCTGTACCGCAACTGCGCCGACTTTGCCCGCGACATCATTAATTTCTACTATCCCCGCGCCGTGCGGCGGAGTTTCATCGCGGATGGGGGGATTTCTACCCCCAAGCACGCGGGCAAAGCGCTTGTCAGCTATGCCCGGCAGCGGCCCGGTTTGCATTTTGTGAGTTTTATGATTCCCCAGGTCGCCGGCAGACCTCGAAGCAGCAGGATGCGAGGTGTGAGCGAGTCTCTCGTACTGTCGAAGAAATACGTGGCACCGTTACTTTTCCTTCAGCCCTGGGTAGTGGGGGCTGCAGCCGCTGCATACCTTACTTCAGGCCGCTTCAATGCTGCCCGGCAGCCTCACGCAGTTTGCGACCCAAACGCTTTGGCAGTCTGCCTGACCAGCGCAGACTTCGCAGCCCATTTACCGGGAGAGCGTGTAGCGGATCTGTCGGATGCGACCAACGCCCCGGAACGTCGATCCGAAATAGAGGTTTCCCATCTAAATCGAAGTACTGCTGAAGGACCGCCTGACGTTCAAATGTCGCCTCTTGTAGGCGCTGAACATCGCGCTGCCAATAGAGGAGATCTGCCTTGAAAAAGTTATTGGCTGTTCTCCTCGCCATGCTGTCGTGCGCCGTCTCACTTCGCTCAGGAGCCTGTGCCACTTTCTGCTTCCTCCCGAATTGCCATGCGCAAACAGCCGCTCGATCGTCCCATGCTGTGACCCCGTGCCCTCATGAGTCGGGCGGTGCGCCCCTACTCGATAGCAAGTCGGGCTGTGATCCTGCACTCGCCTGTTCGTGCTTCAACGAGCAACCTGCGCATCTCCGTGCTACGCACGAGATTGTCCTCTTTGTTCCTTATATCGCTCTCGTTCAACTCAGCCACTGGGAGTTCGGCGAACGCTCCCCACGGCGGGGCATCGCTGCGGGCTCCTCACACGCCCCGCTTGCCGCTTCCCCTACGATCCTCCGCATCTAAGGCTCAGTCCTCTTGTTTGTAAGGCTGCCTTTGCTGCGGCCTTATCAAGCGACTGGAGCTACAGCCACTTCACGTTGGTGTGACTGCCGGGGGGACGCAAGGAGTGTCACGAAAAGAGGACCGTAATGAAACTGTTCTTTCAGTTGGAGAAGGGCCAACGACCTCGTACCGCAGATCTCATGAATCAGTTCAGGGTGGAGGCTGTTTCCCCGACTCCGGACTTAGTGCAGGACACAGGCGCAGTACTAGCCGTGCCGCCCTCAGGCCCAAGGAGAGCCCGAACTCGCAGCGTTCCGGCTCTGTTCTGGATCTTGGGAGTTGGGTTGGTAGTGCGACTTCTTGCCGTTCTTTTTCTGTACCACGATCAACTCGCACCCGAGCGGGATCATTTCGAATTTGGTTGGGAACTTGGACGTGTTGCCCAGTCCCTGACTGAAGGACGCGGTTTCGCTTCGCCGCTATTCGGCGACACTGGTCCCACGGCTTGGCTGCCTCCCGTGTACGTTTACTTGCTGGCAGGCGTGTTCCGGCTCTTCGGCGTCTACACGCCGGCCGCTGCAATTGCAATCCTAACTCTGAACAGCCTCTTCTCCGCCCTTACGGCATGGCCTATAGTCGCAATTACCGAGCGGCTCTTTGGCCGTAAGGTAGCCGTGAGAGCGGGCTGGGTATGGGCGTTTTTTCCTTATGCAATCTTCATTGCCGCCACACGCGTCTGGGGTGAGTGCTTGGATGCGCTCCTGGTGAGCGCAGTTGTTTTGATGGGCTTGCGCATGGCCGAGATAAGCCGCGGAACGGTCTGGCTCGCGGGCGGACTGCTCACCGGCTTCACGACCCTCATCAATCCGAACACGTTATCGCTGGCACCGGCTTTATGGGGCTGGGGTTGTTGGTCTTTGAGCCGGAGTGCCCAACGGTGGGCAAGGCCTCTTATCCTCGCATCGGTCGGCCTCTTCGCTGTCGTCGCTCCCTGGTTTCTGCGCAATACCTTGGTATTCAATGAGCTGTTGCCGTTCCGAAGTAGTTTTTGGTTGGAGGTTTACGTCGGTAACAACCCGGAAGCATCAGTCATGCTTGTGGATTGGAACCGCCACCCAGCCTCAAACTCGTCCGAACTCGCCGAGTATCGGTCATCAGGGGAACTGGCTTATATGAAAGCGAAGCGAAAACAGGCGTTGGCTTATATCGGCTCACATCCAGCGACCTTTGCAATATTGACGCTACGTCGAGTCGTGTTCGTCTGGACGGGCTTTTGGAGTTGGGACAAGCGCTACCTCGCGTCCGAGCCGTTCCGGTTACCCTTTGTGCTCTTCGGTACAGCGTTGTCACTGTTCATGCTGATTGGGATTAGAGCGACTTGGCGCACAATTCCTTCCACAAGTGTGCTCGCGGCAATATTAGTGTGCCAGCCGGTTGTCTACTACATCACCCACCCAGCTCCCGAGTACCGCCACGCGATCGATCCGGTTATTGTGATCCTGGCCACCGTTGGTGTTCTGACGTTTCGATCCGCAAGCGCTCAAATGAATGCAAGGTGCCTCCGTGTTCTTGATACTCTGTGGGCCAAACCGTATAGGAAAACCGGGTGTGCGCAATGAGGTTCTTGTCTTACGTACTGCTTTGGGGGGGAACTAGCTCCGCGGCGATTACGCTGTATCTTCGCGATAAGGAGCCGAATCGGCACCACTACGCGCTTTCGGTATTCAGCATCCTGTTATTGGCCGCCGCGTTATATTTCTGGTTCCGATCGAGGCGTTATCGTAAAGGGCGACATCTCCAATCGTGACCCCTCGGCACTCTTAGTGCCGTTCCCTGCCGATCTGCGCCGAAATGGGCGGTCGCCTTTCGGGCTGTTGCGCAAGTCACAAGAATGGCAGCATGTTTACGCGAGATTCTCTCGGGAGCGTTGGGTCGTGTGATCCTGCCTGTCTTTCTCTAGACGCCGACAAACCGCGCCAGTATGCAGCGTTTTCCTCGATAGCGTTTCGCTCGAATTTCCCGACATAGAAGAGCGCCATTGCGGCAACTCTCCTTCCAGCGTTGTTGGAGTAGACTCCGAACTCGTTCACTTTCAGCGCGGCCGATCAGCGCCTGCTATTGACCGGACTTTGAACACGGACGGCTGTCATCCTGTGATCTTTTCATGTTTCCCTATAGCGGGTGTCCCTGCTCGATCTGAAGGAAGTCGGAGGTCAGATGGTCGAGGAAGTCTCGATATCATTTGGGATGCCGGCGCAGTCAGGGCTGCGGCCTTTTGCCGCGCAGAGGTTCTAGTTCAGAATGACAGCGGTCAAGGAATGGCAACTCAGCCCAGGGTTCCCGGTCTGTGTACTGCAGCACCCAGTACGGCATGATCAGCCTCGTTCCAACATGGCTATCGCTTTGTTCTGTTAGAATGCGCTTCTGGATACGAGCTTTCTGTCATTCATGCAAAAGGAGAGAGGACGATGGCGCGAATATCCGCGAAGGCGAAGACCGGCAAGTGCGGCAAGACAAAACCGAACGACACAGAACAACCTTGTTGTGACTGGAAGAAGCGGGGCGGAACGATTAGAGGGCCCCGCACGTTTTCCGGAGTCAGCCTTGCTAAGGGAAAGCTGGAGATCTCCTTTCGAAATCGCCAGGATCTTCTCGAACGTCTCCTTCGGCTGGCACAGGTCATGGCTTCTCCGCAAATTCAGCCAGCATTGCGTCGAGCCAAGTCGCTCGGCCGGGCGACACGTAGAGCACCAGATCGGGCTGCGGCTAAGGTCGAGGTTGAGATCGAGACACTGGGGTTTGAAAGGGCCGAAACAATCGTTGTGGCGTGCGCCTTTGGGGAGACGGATCTAAACCGGACAATTGGGGATTTAGGGCTCGATAACGGATTATTCCATGCCTGCGTCCTGAGCGGCGTGGAAGCTGAAGGATTTGAGATTGGCCCCGAAGAGGTACCGAACTCGGACGAGACGACGTTATTTGAAGTCGTGGTCGCCGTTGCGGGAGCACGGAAGCGGAACGGTGAAGGGGAGTGAAATACTTCCTCCTCCTAGCGCTCTGGGCTGGCGCAAGCCGCGTCGCCGCTGCCCTCGATATTACGGGTCTTGCGTTGGTGCCGGGTTCACCCACGGCAATTCCCGCCCGCCCTGACCAGGTCGCAGGTACTGTGGACGATACCGCCACAAGTCTAGGGACAGCTGCGGATTGGGAAGTCATTTTTCGAGATGCAGCGGGCAACCTCGGAAGACCCGTGAAACCCGTCAGGATTACCGGACGATTCCTGCTTGACCTCCCCGTATCGAGCGTACCCGCAGGCTGGACGCAAATGCTTGTCCGGTTCTCGAGTCCGTCTGGACCAATATTGGCGGTGCGGGATGCCCGCCAAGGGTTCCTGAGCGGCCCGACCGCACCAGCACGACCATTATTCGGACCCTACGTGGAGGCCGACGCGAAGGAAGAATCTGATATCTATCTCAGCGGTATCTATAGCCCTCGCATCAATAGCGACCCACTTTATACCATCGATGTCTCTGCCGGCTACATGCGGTACGTAACCAAATCCAAGCCGTTCAGAGGACGCTGGGGCGGTGTAGCTTCCGTGAAGACGGATGAGCGCAAAACGCTCGACGCAGACAGTTACTATGCTGGCCTGGCGTACCAGGCATATCTTCGTGAAAGGCCCCTCTGGAAGCTTCAGGGCATCATTTTCCACTGGAATGCGCTCGGTACTGAGTTCAACCGCAACGGTGGAGAGAACGAATTGGGCGAGACTGTAGAGGGTCGCACTTACGGCGTCGTGTCGGCTCCGACACTGGAGTTCCCGTTGGTGCTGCTTCCGCGGCCCAACACTTCCGATAAGACCATTCTCACCTTACGCCACGTGGTCGGCTATGAATTGGGAAGCAATTTGAGCAATGCGCTCACTGATGCGGGCTCCGGCCTTCTGTCCCGCGGCCTGCTTGGCACCGATCTGAAACTGACGGCCAAGCCAGGGTGGCCCGGTCTGCACAAGCTGACGCTTTCCAGTAGCTACCGGGTCCGGCTTCTTGGCCGGCCCGAGCTTTTCACCATCACGCGCAAGAGTGCCGTGACGGACAAAGACTTCGATGATTTTTCGACGGGAACACAGCCGCGGCATTCGGTGGAGTCGGGGCTGGCGTGGTTCCTGTTCCCAGGAGTTGGGTTCTCCGTCAAGCACGAGTATGGTTCGCTTCCGCCGCTGTTCCGGCTCGTAGAGCATAAGGTAACTTTCGAATTCACGGCGATGCTACGACAAAAAGATAGTTCACGATCAGCTATCCGGAGGCGTTAGTGAGCATCACTGCTGTTTTTTGGATGTCATTCGCGGCGGCACTCCTGGTAGGCGGCGCAGCTATGATTCGACTGCGGGATGATTGGTCGCGCCGGCTTGGCATGCCTCTCTGGGATTTCTCGCGAAGCTGGGCATCTAACGTCTCGGTGACCGCTGGAGCATTTACGGTCGCTATCTTTGGGTATTTCGCAAAAGACACCGTGCTGCAACGGCCCAAACTGGCCTACGTGATGCTCGCGGGCGCGTTTGCCTTACAGGCCACGCTTGCCCCCCTCGTGTACAACGTATCGCGCCGCATTCGCGAAGCCACCGGTCCGGGCAACATCAAGTCCCTTGTCGCCGAAGGCCAAGTGTGGGCCTTTTTCCTGGCTGGAACGTTTACATTGGCTGCATCGTGCGGGCAACTTCTACTCGTGATTGCCATACTGGAGGAGTTGCTTGCTCAGCAATTACCTCGCTCTGTTGTGCGGCCGCTACAGGGACTTGTACTGGCTGTCACTGGTTCCCTGTTGTGGTACGGTAATCGTTCAATGGTCGAGACCGTGCGGCCTCATCCGACAGGAGCGGACACGAAAGCAGAAACGGTGAAGAATGCGCCAAGCTCAGACGGGACCGAATTAGGGACAAATGGTTGGACGCTTCTCTGATAGCTGCGGTAATTGACGTCCTGGACGAATTGCCGCGATGTCGCGCTCTGCTGCTCTCGTATTGCCGTGAGCCCCAAAATCTTCCGCAAACGGCAAGCATAGCCTGATGCGTACAACTGCCCCTCCGCCGCTCTACTGAGGAGAATTGTTGTTGTCTGGAGCGTTCATCGTTCGAGTCCGCGGGAAGGTGAACCCGAAACGCGTCTGCCGCCTGATGCGCGAGGATAACCTGCTGTGCGTGCGCAAGCGCAAGTTCGTTGTCACCACTGATTCCAACCACACGCGCAAGGTCTATCCGAACTTGGCACGGGACATGATCCTGACCGCCACCGACCAACTGTGGCGAGCCGACATCACCTACATCCGGCTGCGCGACGAATTCGTATTCCTGGCAGTGATTCTGGACGCTTATTCACGCCGTGTGATCGGCTGGGCGCTGGATCGCACCATGGAAGATTCGCTCACGCTGACCGCGCTTCGCATGGCGCTAGCCCGCCGCGTGGTCGACAAAGGACTGGTACACCACTCCGATCGCGGCTCCCAGTATGCCAGTAACGACTACACGGATCTGCTGAAAGCCAATGGCATCGAAATCAGTATGTCGCGCAAAGGCAATCCGTGGGATAACGCGGCCTGCGAGTCGTTTATGAAAACTCTAAAGTACGAAGAGGTGCTGCGCAACGAATATCGCGGCCTGGCCGAC
>Ga0187893_10003972_pt1 | contig 28902 bp, 33 predicted proteins | sample MA1701074metaG_FD_139574 | JGI IMG/M metagenome (GOLD analysis project Ga0187893, IMG submission 139574) | White microbial mat communities from a basaltic lava cave in the Kipuka Kanohina Cave System on the Island of Hawaii, USA - MA170107-4 metaG ...
AGCCGACCTCCGCTTCGCCAACTGCGTGCCAATGTCAATCAGAGGTCTCTGGGAGTCGAGAAGTTTTCAGTCAACGGTACACTGTCTCTTAACTGTTTGTCTCACTCCAGGGGGCAAGCCCAGCTGAACCTTTCTTTGCGATGGTTTCCGACGCGCATTATGTGCCGTTGAAGAGTCGGAATAAGAAGTTCTGGAAACTCACGACAGATACGCTGAACCAGATGTGCAAGGAGAATCCTATCTTCATGCGTGGATTACTCAGCGTAGTGGTTTCTGAGAACCAGGACAGGGGGAAAGAAACATGAGCATACACCTTGATTTGACAGAAGAAGAACTCAGAGCTTCATTTGACGGTGTTGAAGCAGGGGAGATCAGCGCGCGGGAGGCGTTTGAGGGCACGATGCTGTTTCAAACGAAGAACCGAAGATGACCCCGAAGTCTTTGTGCGGTACGAATCAGCGTCATTGGTTTACGAAGTATGGTCGCGTTGGAATGGAAATGCCGACTTGTCAGCGTTGCGGTGCAATAAACCTCAACTATGGTGGGAGTGCGATCTGTGAAGAACATATCTGCTTCAAGAAACAGTGTGGGTGTAAATGACTGCGAAGTGGAAATTTCATTGGGCGTTTAGCAGGGAACAACTTGAGGGATACCTTTTGTGCGACTCGAAAGGTGCAGAGGAGAAGGCTAGAGAACTGATTAAGAGTTCTTTCCAGAAGGAACCTGACGAGTGGCTCACTGAACTGGAGAAGGTCAGTTCAGAGGCTTTTCTCGGAATGAGGGATATGAATGGTGACTTCACGATAGGGATCGTCGTTTACAAAGGAGAACCACCTTACCCAACATTGAATGGAGTAACGCGAGGAATGACCGCTCTCCTCATGGAAGGAATGGAACGCGAATATGTGGACCGATGACGACCAAATTCCATTTCATTATCGGCCCGGGCCATTCTAGTCCTAGGTGACACACAGAAATTGACGATGGTTGTAGAAGTTGAGCCACCACATCGACACATCTGCTTCATCTTCGTCAACACGATAACGATACGAAAACATGTTTATCCCCATTTCTATCAGTGGCGCAGCACTGAGGCACTCCCCTATTTGTTGGAATTCATTAGCGAGCTCTTCACAAGTATCGGGGGTGAACCAATTGGAAACTATGTTGATCGTGTGATCGCTCGGTAGTCTGTGGCTGAGGTGATGGAAAAATAGCCCACGAATGACACGGGAGATTACCCGTTGGAGTCTCGCTGGGTCGATGTCTAAGACACCAGCTTCCATATACAATCCTGCAGGCGTGATGACGGGAACCTTTCTGCGGGCGCTCAGCATTTTCTTCGCGAAACCGATTTTCTCTGGAACTCCCAGCTTATGGATCGCCTCTATCGAGAGGTCGAATCCACTAGCGCACTTCTCAGGATCAAGACCAGTCGTGATGGCAAGACGGAAGTACTCGTCATCTGACGACGCCCCACCATTGCATTTACCGCACGCGGGAACAGTGATCAAATTGCCCGGCCGAGGTGGAGGGAACAAGTTCCTCGGCGGGATATGGTCACGCGAAACAGGGCCGCGCTCACCACAGTAGACACACTCGCCAATCTTCGAGCCTTTATTTCTTTTCGGCATCCGTTGCGGACTCTTTCCCTCACGCTCGTGTCTAGTGACGAACCACTCTTCAGAATGCTAGAATCCGGGGCTTTCAACATCACCGAAGACACAAAAAAAGAAACGACTGTGCCCAACGTCCAACGGTTCAAGAACATGTTTGGCATACGTGCCATTCTGCCCTGGTTCCTAGTGGCAAAGGAAGTCATCCCCTGGACACTCCATTGGCTCGGAAAACTCTACGACGTGATTGACACCATACGTACGCGAGGCAAATCGGCCTCCCGACGTTCGTCTCGCTGTTCGATCGCTACGGCTGGGTCCTCGGGCTCGTCTGGCTCGCGATCATCGCATTTTGGCCAGAACGCAAAAAGAAGGCAGAACCGCAACAACCACAGCCGGAGAAAAACCGCGCACCACAAAAACCATCGCAAGCAGCACAACCATTGTTCTCCCTCATAGATGTCTACCAGGAACCAGAGAACCTCCAAATGAAGTACAAGTGGAAACTCCGCATCATCCTGGCAAGCCACTCTAGAGAGATCCTCAACATCCAGCAAATCTCCTGGAAAGGAGCTGGCAAAGCACAATTCCTCCATCCCGAAGATATAGTGTTTGAACTCGAAGACAACATCGGCACCTGGGTAGCAAACCAATGGACAGGTAAAGAATCACCGGTTGGACTCGTCAGGTCAGGCCAAGCATTCCGTACCTGGATCGGCTTCAACCAGCGATACGATGACAAGTATGTTCGGTGGTGGCAAATCCAGAAGCTCTTAGGAACTCTCACCATTAAAGTTGCCGGGCACCCCGACCAGCAAATCACAGTTTAAGAGAAGATGATTGCGGAGCAGGTTCTGGATCTAGTGCCGTTTTCGCTTGGTAACGTTCGTTGGGTCTCACCGCATTAGCCCGCCAAGGCACGACCCGACCTAAGGAAAGCGAGAGAACCGACCTCGTTTCCAGGTTGGCGATCTACGACCACCTAATGCGGGCTACTAGCTTCCCTTCCTTCAAAACGCAAACACTGGACGTGAGGCATTTGCCCAAAACATGCGAGCCGATGTAAGGATTTGATAGACTACGATTCTGTCGCGGGTTGCGATGAGCGGCTTTAGTGCCTTAGTTTGAGATACTTCGTCACATGAAATCTACGGACATACGGAGAACTCTGCATATCGTTCATGAGTTCCCAATAATACTCTTTGGCTAATCGTGATGTTACCCCGTTGGGATAGGTATAGCGATATTTTCGAGGATCATGGCTTTCCCAAACGATGCTACGTTGAAACTCTGGTTGCAAATACTCAAATATCCCCCATCGGATGTTGTTCAGGAACTCTGCTATCGTGCTGGCATGATAACTAAGAATGTCGGTATGAAACCATTGGTAGAAATCATCTAATGCGAGCAATGCTTCCTCCAATTCAACCGAAACCCCGCTCTTGAATAAAATCTCCTTCAATTCTTCCGCTACACTGATTAAGCGTAGAAAATTGTGCTTGGAGATGTTGCCGCACATTTTCACAAAGTCCAAACGCAATAAGCGCAATGTTGTCTCCGTATTGATTGAGGGCATCCATACGTTGCTGACTTCAATTTCCTCATTGAGCCAATCCGAAAACTCATGAGCAAGTTTCCTAAGTGAGGCAATTGAATCATCGAAGTCAAATTGCGGCTTCAGAGAAATTTCCTTCAGCGCACGAAGGTAAGGCGTTTGCTTGAATTGCTTATCAGTACACGATAGGAAATCAACTAAAACAATATTGAAGAACTTCTGATGCGTCATCGTTCTAAAGGTGATGTTTGAATCTGGATCACGCCCCTCTATGGTGAGCATCTCAAAATTCACCATAGAGTCGATAAGTTCCCAGACTGCTTTCAACAGTATCACTTCTTCTTCAATCTGACTGAGTTTCATGGCTAACAACCACAGGATGGGACAACCAAGGAACGTTATTGACTAAGAGACTAGGAAGCTGCTGCATGCGAGGTCTTCCCGCGCTACCGATCGGCGCGAATGGCGTCCCTCTTCAACGCCTGCTCTCCGCGACGATCTCCAGGTAGCCGCTTCCCACTCCGTAGAAGCTGGAGAAGCGACCAGGCTGATAGTTCCCTTGGATCATGGCCAATAGATCGAAGGCGAATTGTGCGAAATTGTACTCCGCCCAAGAGATCATGGCTCCGATGTGAACCTTGTCAGCGAGCTCCACAGTCTTGGTCATACCCCACTCCAACAGGTGCGCGGGCTTCCCGTCTAGCCCCATATCAGTCGCCGCCTCCGACTGCGTTAGGGCGATCCGCCCTGTAACCGGTGCTGTGTGGCCTTCCCCGCGCAGAACGATACCGCCGAAAAAGTTACGTAACGACATGCCGTTGACCATTGTTCTTAAGGCACTGTGGCTTGATGCATCCGGCGTTCGCAGCTCGACAAAAACCACCCCGCAACAGAACGTTGGTGGAAGGTGCAGCTTGTACCGTTCCGAAGGCTCATCGACCGACTTCATCAAGGGACAGAGGTCGGAGAGGTGCTCGATAGAATCCTTCACGACTTTGGTGGAAAACGCCGACTTTACTTCAAGTACGCTACGGACGTATTCGACGGGAATCGCCAGTGAGCGCCCTTGTTCCGACGAGTCGGGGTTATCTTCGATCCACAAGACGGGTGACTCCAGGTGATCATAGATGATCACATCAAAATGAGGTGTTTTGTCCTTGCTGCGGAGCCCAGGCGATACGATGTAACCAGATGTGACTGCATACCGTTTGGGCAAGAACCCTGAAAGCCATTTCCGAAAGGCCGCTTCGGCGACATTGCCGTGGTAGGTCTCGACCTCATGCATCCGTGCCTGCTCTCGGGCACGATCATAGACAGCTAGAATCTCCTGGCGTCCTGTGAGGAACTGCTTCCAGCCCTGCGAAGGGATTTCAACTTTCAACTTTTCATCAGGCATAGCTGCTCCCGTCGGCATGACTTCGGATCGCTGTAGGCCGGTTGCCTGCAGCCTAATTCATCAGAGACCCAGAACCCGTCGTTGTTAGGAGAAAGAAACCCGGATGGAGTCTAGTCGCAGAATAAACCACCTGTCAAACGGGTCGTGTCAGGTGTTCGTTGACGGCTGTGTGTTTGGTTGTGTTTGTGGCCGGAGGTTGTCGTCGGAGCGTAATGACTTGCATGGCTCTGAACGTTCTTGCTTCTGGGTTGTGTTCTTGTCTATACTTGGCGCTTTTCTTAGTGCTGTCTTGGCAGTCGGAGCAACTGATTTTTGGTCAGTCGTCAAAAAGGGGTAGCGGCAGGGGGTTACCGCCAAAAGAAGAAAAAGCGAAACCGGTCCTCCAAAAGTAACCGCAAGTAATTCATTCCAAATAAGATGCGCCCGTAGCTCAGTTGGATAGAGCGTCTGACTACGAATCAGAAGGTCGCAAGTTCGAGTCTTGCCGGGCGCACCATTTATAATCAATAACTTAAAACTGACTTGACGAATACTTGATAGTCTGATTTCTCCTCTGGGTAACGCCAGGGGTAACAAATCGGGCTTGCTTGCACTCTTGAGCCAATAGACCGGTCGTCGCCATACTTAACCCGCAGTTGCTGGTGGCAATGGGGTGCCGTCCTGCTTGATTATCTCAATCCATTCTTCAACGACTTGGCAGAGTTCTTTGAATACTGTGGCTTCGTCGTTGCCATCAACGCCACCCAAGAAGAGACCTGGGCAACGCCCGATGTAGCACTGATCCTCTGGAGACCATTCCACGACCTTTAGATAACGATCAGAGTCTTTCATTTGTCCTCGATTTGCTTCAGCTCCCTGTGCCCTGTTCTTTAGGCTTAACGACTGCTGACTCAATCTTTTTCTGGACGAATTTCCGACGGCATCAACTTTCCTTTGCCCTGAGGATCGGACCTCTGCGTTTGGCTTCAAGCCAGAGTTCAATATCAGTGTCCAGAATCCGAATGCGTGAACCGATTCGAAAATGAGGGAATTCGTCCAGGGCGACGAGTTTATATAAAAGATCCTTGCCAATGCCCAATTGGTCGGCTGCTTCACGAACGCTGATCAGTTTGCCGGTCAAAAGTAACCCTCAAGGAACCTAGGCCCTTGGCCGATGGATAGCGGCCTCGGGCCTGTTTTTGTTCAGTCCTCGAACGAAAAACTCACGTCCGACAATCCCTCTGAAAATTCTTTGCCTAGGATCCTCAACAGATTCTTGGGTACGGGTACGCGTTGGTCGGGATCCAACTCAGACAACTCAGCGAGCTCCTGGACAGCCTCAGCTGCGATGTAAAGCTTCTCTGCCTTCTCCGGCGGCAAGGTGACGGGCTGTTTGATGTGTCTCAAGCGCCACCCCCTTTGCTCCATTGCCGGAACTTCCTGAAGATTGCTCTCTCCCGGCCCTTGGCGATCGAATCGACAAAGTCCAGTTGTTCACTGATCTCCAAAAGTGCCTCGGTTCGGAAAGCCTCTTCGATCTTCCCGGACTCAAGAAAGCGCATGTTCCGGACCGCGGACCTTTCGAACTGCAGGGCTAGATGGTCGTGATTCTGAGGATCAGGCAGAACATATACCCTCAGAATCTTGGTCACCGTGTGGACAGCTTCCACGCGAGGCAACAGATAGGCGCTGTACCAGCGCAACTTGTGACCCTCAAGTGGTTCCATGCTGTAGAATCCCGCCACGGCCGCGAGTTCAGTGAATTCCTGCTGGGTGATAATGCAAGAATGCCGCGGCAGCTGCACAGATTCGCGCCGGGCGCCATCGCTCAGGGAACTCAAGACAGTCTCAAGAATCCCCCGGGTTCTGTGGTTCCGCAGGATGTCTTCAATCTGCCGCTGAATCTCGCCACGCTGCCAATACTGCTGCCTCAATTCTTCTGGATCTGGGAGGCCGGGCGGTAGGAGGGGTGTTTCCTTGCTTCCTGGATACGGAATAAGCGTTGCGCTCATTGGGCACCGCCTTTCCTCATCTCGGAAAGCCACGCACTCAGATCCTTGGCAAAGGCGTCGTATTGTTGCGACAGGAGATCCATGATGGCTGCAAGATCAGAGGTTGCGTCGTTGATGTCGAGCAGCCTGCCTATAATCTCATCGTGCTGCTTGAAGACAGCCATCTCCTCGTCGGTCTTGGCTTCCTGTTGGTCTGACTTCTCTTGCGTTGGGGATGGACGTGTTGATACTTTGCGTGCAGCCATGGTGTAGCCGCCTCCATTGCGGCCGATTGTGGTTAGGGTCGCCGGCTGCTACAACAGTCGGTTGACCCGCTTGTTAGGATTTACTCTTCTTCCTTCCTGTCTGACTCTCCAGGTATTCTTTCAGCAGCTGTTCAACTATCTCGCTGAAAGTCCTGTTTTCTCGAACGGCCTGAATCTTGGTTTCTTGAACCAACTGTTCAGGAAGGGTGAGATTGACCGGTTTCTTCTTGATCATGTCTTCCTTTATATGCGCATGCAAATATTGGTGTCCAGGCTTTTTGCAGCCAATCGCAAGACAGTTCGCGCAAATCTGGATCGGCAAGTCGAGCAATCGCCAGCATTCGTGTCGATTTATGCCAACGATACGCAGCTTCAGATGACGCCTTGGGATCTTCGCATGATCTTCGGAGTCCTTGCCGAACCTCCAACAGATACCAATCCCAAGGCAGTTGTTAAGGCTCCTCTGCGAGGTCCGGATGTCGCCGCAACATGCAAAAAAAGTTGCATTGATACTCATTCAGCAGCTGAAGCATTACGAGGATAGCGTTGGGAAGATTCCTCAACCGGAATGAGAACACTGGCGTGTCGACGGACCTTCTCTGAATCTATCCCCAGCACCTGGCACCAAAACGAGAGCATCGGCTGTGGCGTCACTTCAAACCACCTGCGAGCCCGAATGTCGGTCCTCGCGTCTTCAAACGCTCGCACCAACACCGCGGCGCCAAGCTTGCGAAGGGCTGAGATGTCGCTGGGATCCGGCTCCAGGATGGTTTCAGCGTGTGTGATAGGATGAGGCCGTTCGTTGCATCTCGCCTCACACAGCCTCGGGGTCACCAGGTCGGCCGGCTCGGTGACCTCATCCCCTTCCTTTTCCGCTAGTGACCCCCTTTCCTCAGGATTAACAGCAATCTCGATCTCTGGTTGCGCGCAACTGTTATCAACTACTGGCAAGTGTTCGCAGACAGTGACAGGCTCAACACTCCCGCTCCCATTCGAACCGGTTTGTACAGACGTCCGTACAATTGGCAGGCTGTCTGCTCCCCCAAACCCGAACGCTCGTGGCAAGTGTGCGTAGCATGCCAGGCGCTGACGCCCTAGCCGTTCCACCTTGAATGTTCTCGAAGGCTGGGATGGTTGACATCGTCCGCCTCGTAAGAACGTGTGAGCCTGCTTCCTGGAGCAAGAGAGCATCAGGCATCTGATCTTTTTACCTGGTCGACCCACAGGCTTGGCCAAGCCTGCTTTCAGTAAGGCTTCGGCTTCCGGCTCTCTCGCACTGAAAAACCACACTCCTCCTCCGTCAACAATTCGAACCCTCACTTAGATTTTTCGACGGAAAAGGAAAACTGCGCCCCTGTGGTAGAATTCCCGACATGCCGAACCGAGACGATCGCTGGCTTCTTGAAGCCTCAATCCAGATTTCCGCGGCTCAATTAGAACTGCTCGGTGAAGAGTTTGAAAGAACCGGATTGATCACCGAGGGCTTCCGAGATGAGCTCCTGAAACTGAAGGAGCTCGATCCTGCTGGGTTCGCAGCACTCGTTGATAGCGACTAATCTTAGAAGCTTCCAGGCTCCTTCAGCCGTAGAGCCTTCAAAAACTGCGCCCGTGCCCCGCCTCTCGTGTTGTCAATCATCTTGATGAGGTACGGTGCGATTTGCTCTTCAGTAACTTTCCGCAAGCCGTCCGGGTCCGCACCGGAAACGTTGATCGTGATGTTCACTGGTGCACCGCCAGTAGTCCCACCACTTGATCCGCTCGCTGGGCGAATCGGCACAACCGCTTCAGGGCCACCTTCCCCGATCTCTCCAGCCTTGAGTCCCGTAGCTGGATCCACAAGCAGCATGCGCGACGTAACGATCCCGCCCGCGGCCATCCGTGGAGTAGAGCCCGTATAGATATCATCACGAGAGCCGCGATCCCCGCCGCCCGAAGTGGTTCCGCCCCCGGGTGGCGTTGGGTTTGTCCGCGTGGGATTGATGGCTGCCAAGGTCGCGGACCGCCGTTCCGCTTCTCTAAGGCCAGAGTCGTCGAAGTGAGTCGATATATTGATCCGGATGTCTGGGGCCTTGATGCCACCCAGGAAGAAGTTGGCGTCTCTGGCTGCTTTCTCCGCTGCCCCTGGGACGCCCAGGAGCACGTCGATCAGGTTCTGGATCATCGTGACCATCGCCGTCTGTAGGCTACCGATCGCTTTCCCCAGGTTCTCGTCCATCTTGGCCAGGGTGTCGGAAAGCTGCTTGGCGGCATCGGTGAACGCGTTGTCGATGCCCGCGCCGGTTACTTTGAAGGCTTGATCGATGACCTTGGCTGAAGCTTCCGATCCCTTCGCCAGTTCCCCTATACTCTTCCCTGAGAGCTTCGCCTGTGCCATCAACTCCTCAAACGCACCTGCAGCCTGTGAGCCACCGAACTTCTTGATCATTTCCAGCAGTTGATCAGACGCTACGCCGGTTTTGTTGAACTGATCCACCAAGGACTGGAATTGAGACTTCACGCCCTTCATTTCAGCGAACTTTTTAAATTGTTCGATGTCGCCGCCGGCTTCGGCAATCTTGCGCCCCATTTCCTCGGTAATCTCGCCGGTTTCAAAAAACTGTTGCTGCCATGTCTTTTGCTTGGGAAGCAGGGAATCGATCATCTCCTTCAAGCCGCCTAGCTCACTCCGGAGCCCCTGAAGGCGGCCGATCTCATCGGTAATCCTAGTGAAGAACATCGGGGAAGCTCCGGCTTCCTGGAGAGCCGCCGAGAAATCGCTCGTCATCTTTCCGGTTCGGAAAAACTCGGCACCGAGCGCGGCAAGCTTGGCAGCGGACGTTTCCGCCTCACGACCCGTCTCCCCCACCCTTTCAGCAATGTCCCTGAGGTTCGTCAAGACTTCATCGCTGACACCGCCACTGAAAGAGATCTCGTTCAGAAAGCCATGTACCTGGTGCATGCTTTCCCCGACAAACTTATCGATCGCCTTCCGCTCTGCTTCCATTCTGGCCTCAAACTCGGCCTTCGCCGCGGCATCCTCGCCCGCAAACTTTGTCCGGAGAGCTTCAAGGGCTGCTGTGCCTTCGGTGAGGGTGATGCGCTGTGTGTCGATCGAGCGTTGAATCACCACCTGGTCTTTGAGATTGTCATTGAGAAATTTGACATAGTCCGACCAAGCGGCGTTCAGTTGCGCCAGACCTTCATCGACTCCGATCCTCCTGGACTCAACATCTGGGATGATGCCTTGCCACACCTGATTAGAGAGCGCAACAGCACCGGTACCGCTTTCCAGGCTTCCCGTCGCGGTAACTTTGTCGCGACCGCGCTGGGTGAACTTGTTTGTTAGAACGAGTCCGCCGGCGAGAGCAGCGCCAATCCCGATCGTCCAAGGGTTTGTGAAGAGAGCTCCGAGCGATCCCATCAAGCCGCCGGTGGCAGCTGTCCCGCCTGTCGTCAACGCTCCCAATCCCGTGATACTACCCGCCGGCACCAGTGAGGCAGCCGTACCGGCACTCCCGAATAGACTAGCGCCACCCAACAAACCCGCGCCCGCTCCTGCTAATCCAAGGCCCTGAGATGCGGCACCTGCAGCGCCACCACCTTTGCCCGTTATGCTCTTGATGACCCCACCAGCAAACCCACTGAACCCCGACAGGCCTTGGCCAGTGAGTAACCCGAGGATCCCGGACTCGAAGAAGGCCTGTGCGATCCCCTGGCCGATGTTTTTGAACGTACCCATCAGCTTGGAACCAAGACTTCCTGCGCTGAATAAAATGTCGGCGAAGCCTTTGCTCACGTCGCTGACCAGAGTGCTGACCTGGCGTTTCGCCAGTTCGCCAAACGTTGTGAACGACTGCTGGGCAGGCTTCATGATCGTTGGCGTTTGTCCAACGACGTCCAGCATATGGTTCCAGTCGCCCGCCAGTGTTGCGATGGACTGACCAGAACGCAGCATGTAATCATGGCTCGCCTGATCGAGGTCGCGGAAGTCCGACGCCAGCTTCCCAACGCGTTTGCTTTGGTCCTCGAAAATCCCGGTCGTCGTGATGACGGGATCTTTCATCTCCGAGAACCGCTGGATGCTGGTCTTCGCTGATTCATTCCACTTTTCGTAGGCAACGCGCACCTTGTCCGACCCCTTCTCGAGGTCGGCCAAAGTGTGTGGATGCTGCTTGAGCATGTCGAAGAGTTTGACTTCCTCGTCGAACAGCGCCCGGTAGTGCGCGGTCGTTCCAAGCGTCTTGGCGTAGGCGTCAAACTTCTGCTCGGCTTGACGGGCACCCTCACCCGCCTTCTTCAGCATTCCCTCGAGTTTTGCGGTTTCCTGCGTCAACTTCTCGGATGCACCTTCGGTGAACTTCAGCCGCTCCAACAGCGCTTTCTGCGCCTCGATTTGTTGCTGCAATGTGAGGACGTGGGACTTGATGACCGTCTGGTGCTGTTGCGTCGCTTGCGCGGCCTTCCTCACCTCCGGGTGCAAGGCCTCATAATCTGTGATGGATTTCTGCAACCTGGCGTTGAACTGCTCTTGGGTTTCACTGCCTTTCTGCAAGACAATCCCGTATTTCGCAGCTTCGGCAGAGAGCGCCTGCGTTGCCTTCTGTGCCATCTGGCCAGCTTGCCCCATGTTCTTGAGCTGCTCTTCGGCCGCTTGCCAATAGGCCACTGCGGCCGTGATCGTGGCGCCTGCCGCCGCCAGTCCCACGAGAGCTGCGCCAACTGTTCCGGCGACAGTCCCGATCGCAGCCAGACTTCCGGCTGCACCGGTGAACGCGGTTTTCAACAGTGGAATGGCGATCAGCAGTTCCCCCATCGAGACATTCAGGCCTGAGAAAGAGTCGTGGGCCGCCACCGCCACCAATGCGAGAGATGGGAAAGCCTGTATTAACCCCTCTAGTGACGGCGTCACCTTGCCGCCGATGTCTTCGCTCATGTTACCGAGCTCGGTTCGTAAAATCTGTAATTGCCCGGGTAGTGTCTTACCCACCCCCTCGGCAATCCCGCCAAACTTCCCTTCAAGCTTGTCCAGGATCAGGCTCTGTGCCGCTGCTGTCTGCCCCATGTCGTCCATGCTCTTGATGGCCAGGACTTCTGATTCTGAGAATTTACCTACTGCTTTGGCGAGTGCCCCAAAGCCCTCGCTTGGCTGGTCAAGCGCTTTGCCTAACATCTTGGCCGCTGCGGGAACGTCCTGTCCGGTTGCTGTCGCCAGGTCGAGCATTGCCTTGGTCGCGCGCGGCAGGATGTCTTGACTGATGCCTTTGAAGGTCAATAGCAGCGTCTGCCCTGACGTGATGACCTCATCGTCGAACGGCGTAATCTGCGACAGCGCATCGGATAGCTTCAAGACCTGTTCCCTCGTGCCATCGGTCGTTCTGCCCGTCGCAGCAAGCACTGCATCCAGTTTTGCGCCTACTACCTGCGACTCCGAAAATGCCTTGACGGCCTGCACTCCGAAGGCGATGAGGGCTCCACCCATGGCAGCAGCGGCCCCGGTGACTACGGCGCCGTGCTTTTCCCAAAATCCAATCTGCTTTTCAAGCGTGGCGCCCATGGATGCCGCTGCTGAGGCCCCGCCCTTAAGGCTCTCTGCAAGCCGTTCCTGCGCTCGACCGAGCGCGCCTGAGACCCGTTCAAGATCGGCAGCCGGCGCGTTAGTCGAGACCAGATGCTTTTGTAAGTCCTCCAGCTGACTCACCATCTTCTGTGCTGCGCCACTGGTCTCGATTCCAAGACTTTTGGCGAGCCTTAGAAACTTCTGTTCCACCGGGTCAGCCTTTGCACCTGCGCCCGCCACCTTGTCGCCCATCTCCCCCATAGCCGCGCCCAATCGCTTCACTGAGCCCTCGGCGGCTGCAGTGTCGGCGCGAACCGCGAATGTCAAGACGCTTTGCATTTGGCCTCCTTAAATCTGCTGCACAGCCGCATCTAAGCCACTGTCTTTCAGTGGGAACGGTACACAGTCAATCCAGTCTCGCTTGTTGGCCTCTTCGCAGGGCGCGCCGTCGATAACGGCACCCTCCAGCCGGTTCACCCTCCGGTCATACAGCTGTTCGACGACATCCCAGTCTGCTTCCAAGCGATGCTGAAGGCCGTTGCCCCGGGCTTTCTCAATTATCTTGAAAGCCTTCCAGTACCGGTCGTGATCCTCGCGAGTCAGGCGGGTGAAATGATGAGTCATCACGATTGGCGCCTCTTTGCTTCGTTCTGGACAGTAGAGGCACCATCGCGATTTCACCTTTTGGGTGTAGGCCATCGAAAGAATCGTGCCCCTCTTGGCAACGTCTTGCACTTCATGGAACTTGGCGTCAACGAATGATTCCCAGAGCGCCACCTTGAATTGAGGATTCTCCTTAAGCCACGAGCGCTGCTCGTCCAGGGAAGGTTCGACGCCATCAGTCGTTTGGAGTCCAGAGATCTTGATCAAATGGCGGTCGAGGAATGCTTCCCGTTCGTCGATGCCGCGAAGTAGCGCGTCTGCAGTCCAAGTGGAATATGCAGCCTTGGTGTAAACCAGCTTGATCTCAGCCGGCAAGCACGGCTTCAGGTGAAACAAGACCAGGTGTTCCCCGTCGTGCGTCAGGATTGGAAACACAAACTCGTCGGCTCCGAGCTCGAGGACTGGCTTGTTGTCGTAATAAACAACCGCTTGCATTTCGTTGCTACCTCTCCTCAGTGCACAACAACCGGCTTGGCAACTCGAAACTCGCCTGCCTCCAGATCCCAGACATACGTCTCACCATGCGGAAGTTCGCCGTCGTCAATTTGTGCGCTGGAGCGTTCATGAGTACTTCCTTGCGTACTTCTGATCGTGATCGGCTTTGCGCCGGCGCAGATCTGCAATCTCACGACGCAACGCGTCTTCCTCAGGGTCGATCTGGATCGCGCGACCTGTTGTATCGACCCGAAAGTGCAACGAACCACGATGGCCTTTGCTCCGAAGTTCGCGCGCGGCCTGGCGAACTGATTTAGCCTCTTCGGCAACGTTCCTGATGGCGAATAGCGCGGCTAGTTCTTGTCTTACCTGAAGTGGTGACATTCTTCTCTCTCCTCCCTATGCCGATAGGCGATCGAGTTTGGCGCGACGAGCAGCGATGCTCAGCTCACGAGCCTGTCCGCTCTTGACGAGAAAATCGGCAAATGGACTAATGATAGTCTGTCCCCGAAACTTTACTCCTTCAGGTCCTGCTTGCGTGCCAAGCAATTCAATCTTGCGGGGATCCGAGGCCTTCGGCTCTCTGGCAAAGATCGGATCCTCCCAACCCTCCAATGACTGACCGCTATACGCGATCATTTCTCTCAGCCTCATGTTTGCAATTGAATACGGCTCGTCGACATCGAACTGATGAAGTCCGAAAGGTTCGATGTATGAGGCAAATCTCACGCCGGCACTGTCCAACGCCTGGATGAGCTGCATGCGTCGCGTACAGCGCTGAGCAAAACTCAAAAGGTCCTTTGCCATTTCGTGGACTGCGTCTCTGTCTGCTGCCTGCAGCTCTACACAAATCCCCGGGGAGAGTCGCGATCGCATTTCCTCCATCTGGCGACTCAGGAGTTGGAAGGCCTGGGGGAGCGTCGCGATCCTGTCTTGAACTTCCCGCAATTCTGCAAAGAGGGTCTCGCGGTCTTCCTCCACCGGAAGCGCCTCTTTCCCGCCTGTGATGGCGGCGATCAGGTTCTTAGCCTTCCGGATGATGTTGGGAGTTTCAGACGTGGCATTGACCTTGGCGCGGAGCTCCACCTGTCGGTTGTCAAGCCGGGTCTTCTCCTGGCCGAGTTGTTCGTACTGCTCCTCGAGCAAGCGATACTCAGGAAACTCTGAGAACGCTTTGAATACTGGCTGCCCTTCTGTTTTTGCTTTCATGTCATCGTTCCTTTTGTTCAAAAAGTGTGCCAGGCCCGGTTTCGGGCCGGACCTGGCTGCTCGCCCGCGGTGGGGGGAGAGTCGCCACTGACAAGCGACCTGAGTGCGTTCTCAGGCCCACCGCAAGGCTCGAAATCAAACTGGTGTATTCGAATTCTCCCTTCGCGCTGTTGTACACTGTGTCTCCAATCGACGAGCCGCGGCGCGTTCTGCGGCGATTTGATGGAGCGGCCGTGTGTCCTTCTTCTTCAGCATCCCAAGCCTTGATCGGCTCGACGGGGTTAATCCGAACTCGGCACCGAATTTGTGAACCTGGTCCATTGCCTGACGTTGAACGATCAGCCATGGATTTCGGACGTTTTCCTTGTTGCGACGCTTACCAGGTACTACGGCACCGCCTACTGTCAAATGTTCTTCCGCCTCAAGCAACCGAGCCCAGGCGATGCAGTAGGCAGTTAAGGCCCCGCGATCGACCTTTGCCAACAAACCTAGGTGCTGGAGTTCCCGGCCGACTCGAAACCATTCCTTCCGGGCTTCACCTTGCAACACCTTTGGACAGGTTGGAACTGCCGTCGACGGGTTCGGAGGATTCGGAAGTGCGCGATGTCCTCGATTCCCCTCTAGAACCCGCAGTGCGTAAGGCTTTGCCGGTCTTCCTTTCACCAATGTTTACCTCAAAAACCTCTGAAACTGGCTCTGGACGCCAATTTCCAAGGAAAAGTGACATAAATGCTTATTTTCGCGGCCATTCACACGTGAGGCCCACGCGGTCTATCGAAGCAAACGCTGAACTTTCAGACCGCCCCCCCCTGCGACAGGTATTGATGAGGTTTTTCCCTTGCGCTTTCTAGGAACTGAAAGCTGGCTTGGTCCCACCAAAGCGCGATCGAGTTCTCCCATTCTCCATTTCTCTGCTTGTGCCAGAAAAAGAGCGCATCCGGTTGCGCTAGGATTTCCTCTGGTACCTGCTCGCCCTTTGCGCGCGCGGTGTGCACCTTGTTTTCCTTGGCCTTCATACGAAAAATGGAAGTGACGTTGTCGGCCAGATCGGTGATCGCTCCGGCGCCTGCTACGTCCATCTTTCCCGGCGGTTTGAATTCGTCGTCTGCCTTCCGGGGATGGGTGATCAACAGCACGTGACAATCGAACTCGTTCTTGAAATCGCAGAGCGCCTCGACGAAGTGCTTTTGCTTGGCGTAGTCGTCCGGGTCAATCCCGCACTTCATGAAGGAATCGATGACAAAGACCCGAATTCCGTATCGCTTCCGGGCGTAGCGGAACACCTCAAGCAGCCTTTCTGCTTTTGCGCTCCCGACCAGGTTAAAAATCCAGATTCGGTCTTGATACCACCGATGCACAGCTTCGATGTAGGGCACCGAAGGCTCTTCCATTGCAGTAACTTGGCGGCACAGTCGCCAAAGGGTTCGAGCGGGCTTGAGCTCTCCGGAGTAAATACAGACGCGCTCGCCTTGTTCAGCGGCGCTCAGGACAAGCTGCCCGGTCATTTGGCTCTTTCCATGGCCGTTGATCCCATTCACAACCGTCAACTCCGAATAGCGAAACCTGAATTTTCCACTGGCCTTTCGCCATGGTGCTTCGAAACCAGAAGGGCAACAATCGGCAGGTGGGTAGAATTCTCGGATGACGTCGTTGACGAACTCGGAAGCCTTCCTAAGTTCGGACGGATCCAAGCTGCCCGCGGCCGCAATGACCTTCGCAACGGTCTCGCGTGGAACTCCTGCCTTGACCAGGTCGTTGGCGTCTTTGTAAGGGGTAGTGTTAACTACGCGGCAGCGATCACAACCGAGCCGATCGGCGGCCGGCATAACACCGTCCGCGCCTTCTGGATCAGCATCAAAGGCAAGATTGATCTCGTCGAAACGCTCGAGTTCGACGAACTCGGTTTCGATCCAGCCAAGACCCTTCACGCCGGTAGGAACTGACATGGCGGGATATCCCAGCATCCACCAGGCCAGTGCGTCGAGCTCGCCCTCACAGAGAACAAGCGAACGAGCCTCACGCGGAATCGCCTGCCAACCGAAGAGGCAAGGCGGCGACCCTTTCGTCCATTGGTTCTTCTTGTCATCGATCGATCGAAACTTGCAGAAGACAATTTCGTCGCCCTTGAAGTACGGAAACGCCACGGTCCGGCCAGACTCCATCAGTCGATACTTGGCAATTGCTTCGGGTGACAGCTTTCGAACTTCAGTCAGCCACTTGAAAACCGAGCCTCCAGGCTTTACAGGCTGAGCGTTGATCTTCTCGGGGCGCTGTTGGGGCTTGGTCTGAGTCCGACCGTGGAATTCAACGTCGACAATTCCGAGATAGTTTTTCGCCTCCCTGATTGCCTCCCCGATCGACAGGCCTTTCACCGCTGCCCAGAGGTCAAGCAAGTCGCCACTGGAGCCAACGGCAAAATCACACCAGACGCCCGATTTGGCTCCTGACAAGTGAATCCTTAAGCTCTGCCCAGCCTCCCCGTCGACGCCACCCACTAGCCACTCGGCACCCTGCTGCTTTCCCCGGGGAAGTAGGCGCCGGCAGACGCCTTCAGCTTGGTCCGCCAATCTTTGCGCGACTTCTTTCGCTTTCATTCAGCCCCCATGGAGATTTCTTCCAGGTCTTTCGCTGCCCGATCAATTGCGCCGTTACCGTTGTGGCCGTATTTCCCCTCGAACACTGCCAAAGCGTTGGTTCCGTTTCTGATAATCCAGTCGTAATCTGCACGCCATCCGCGATCGCTCCCGCCAGTCAGGAAATTTGAAGAGTTCATCAGCTTGAAAACGTTCTGCCACCAAGACAACGGATGTTCCCTCAATCGCACCGCTTCCCTACGCCGGCGTTCTGGGTTCACTTCGCGCACGGCCGGCAGTTTGTCGCACAGGTGATTCCATTCCCTGGCAAGAGGCGTCAACTTTCCATTGCAGGCAAAAAAGGCCTCCTTGGACACGTTCAAGTCGGAATCGGTTCTTGATTCCGACGAGCTTCTTTCGTCTGCCTCTGCCTCTGCCTCTGCCTCTGCTTGGGTTGACTGTGGTTGACCGTGTTGACCAGAGTTGACCGAATGACCAGGCTGACTGCGGTTCTTGTCACGTCCATCAGCTCGGTATTTTGAGCGGTAGTTTCGTTGATACTCGCGGCGGGAATCCTCGTCACGAGTGTTTCGATAGGTCACATAGTTGACGATTCGATAGCCGCGTTCAGTGTCACTGGAGACGATGCGACGCCCCTCTTCCTCCAGGCTGTTGCTATTTGGATCCGGTGCCAACAGAACCGTGACAGCCGCTTCGAAATCTCTTAGTGGCATGTTCAATCTGCGGGAAATCGCCAGGTCTGTTCCGATTACATACCCCCTCGGGTCAGCCATCGCGAGGAACATAACGAACACGTAGCGGGTCGTGATCTCCTCCTCCATTAGGCTCGATTCCGTGATTCGACCGAATAGCTTGGCGTACACTCCCCTATCTCCTAGTTCTCCTCATCATCATCAAAAATGCCTGCTGGCCAAGTTTTTCTGAGACGCCATGCGCCTCTCGATTGAGACGCACTTTGCTCAGGCTGAGGTCATCGAACGAAATCATCCCTTCACGTTCCGCTTTGTGAAGGAGCTCATTCAAAACTTTGTTGACCGCTTCCAACTTGATCCAGGCCGGCGAGGGTCTTCCGTCCTCACTGGTGAGTTTGCTTGGGTCGATGGTCAGCGTCATGACGCCCTGCACTCCTCAGCCGGTTGCGTTCTCTGGGAGCGGCGTTCCAGCCAAGCAGCAACGTCAGACTCACGCCACGCTATGCTATTCATGCCTAACTGCAACGCGGCTGGGAATGGATCATCTGCGCGTTGCATCCACCGTGCGAGTGTGGTCCTGTTGGGTACGATTTGGCTTTTTTTCAGGTCTGCGAACCTGAGGAGTCGCGCCACTTGTGTCATCTCTCATCACCTCGCGACGAAGAATCACACACGGTGTGCACGGCTGTATAGTTGGCGCAACGTTGAGCCAACCCAACCTGCGGTGGGCCTTATTTGCCTTCGATGTTTTTTCTGTTGGAGAGGTTTTGCTGCAGACTCTTCCCGGTGAGTTCACTACTGTCTTGCGTCTCGAAGTGTGCTGCTGCTTGGTCTAGGGCGTTTCTCTCGCTTGCGGCACTGATCTTGCCACCCTTCCAAGCTTCCAAGATCCAATCTGCGAGCTCACGTTTGGTGCCGTTCCACTTCATTTTGCCTGCAGAGCCTGCATCTAAACGCTGCAGTCGTTCTCTCAGCTCCGCTAGCTGGCGTTGCTTCGTGTCACGCTTCCTGCCTAGTTTTTCCGCCGCGTCGTGCCGTTGGGATTCACTCAAGATGTCGATCAGCACGCCCTTCGTTGATCGCTGACAGTTAGAGCAGTCGTCATGAGTTGCAAAGTTCTTGTAGCAGTCTATATCTATGTCCAGCTTGACAATGTCAACCTCGAGCTTGTGAATTCGGCCGATAAGAGAATCCTTAGCAGTATTGACGTTTTCCACTTTCTCTCCTTTCCTTCTTATCCTGCCTTCATGGCTGTCTTGTTCTTCTGTTCAGTGAGCCTCGCTAGGTGTCCAGCCCACTTCTCGAGCGCCGCCCGGCGCTCTTCAACGTATCGAAATCGGTTGTATATGGAAGTGATTCCCTGAATCTTGCCCGGGGTGTGGTTCAAAAGAGCGCCGAGAATGTGTGGAGGTACACCGGCACCCGCCAGCCAGGTCGACGCGGTTCGACGAAAATCATGCATCGTCCAGTCATCAACCTGAGACTCCTCATCCTTCAGCGTCTTGTCACAGCGGGCCTTCATTTTCGAAAATCCATTGATTGCTTTCCGGCCGCTCGTGGTGCTGAACACATAGGGCCCCTCGAAACGCGGCAGCTCGCCTATCAAGGCCACAAGCTGACTGCTCAACGGGACGTCATGCGGTCGACGCGCTTTGGTCGCGGTGGACGGCAGAGCCCAGATTCGGCGCTCTAAATCAACGTCCTGCCAACGCATTGTCGCAACCTCACCCCTTCGTTGTGCACTCAAGAGTAAGACTTTCAGAAAAGGTCCGGAAGGATAACCGAGATTTCCCGCAACGTCCCAAATCGCCGTCACCTCGTCATCTTCTAGGACGCGCTCCCGACTCTTTTCCGCTGTTGGCTTCTCTATTCCCGCGGCTGGAGAGGCCTGTAGAATGCCACGCTCTACGCACCAATTAAGCCACCATCTCACATAGGCGAGGGTGCGATTGGCAAGGATCGGCGCGCCGCGATCGGTGATCACATCAAGCAGCCGAAGTACGTCGTTTCGGCTAATCTCGGTTATCAGCTTGTGCTTCCAGGCCGGGAGCACTTCACGGTCGAGAATCCACTTAATCTCCCTCTGCGTGCGCGGTTTCGTGTTCTTGCTGATTGAGCGCTTCAGCCACTCTTCGGCGACTTCGCCGGCAGAATCTGGGTTTGATTGCGCTTTCTCAATGGCAAGTTCGGCCGCTGGATCAGTGCCGCGCTCAAGTTCGACAAGCCGCGCCTCAGCATCACCCCTCGCTGCCCCGAGACTCATGTCCGGATATGTGCCCAGGGTGAGCTTGCGCGTCATTCCATGCCATCGGTACCGCAGCGCCCAGGACTTTGCGCCTGTTGGCTGAATGACGAGGTAGAGCCCCTTCGGAGGTCCTGCTGGCACTTCGCTGCGTGTCTGCGCTGCTTTGATGAACTGAACCTGCTTTGCGGTGAGAGCTTCGGATTTCATATCAGAAGGTCTTTCGGGTAACAGATTGGGGTAACAGAGGCCGTGTCAACGCCTGTTTAATAGTGTTGCCGGATGTTATATCTATTCCCCTAAAATGTCCACTGGGAAAGGGATTTGGGGCAGGGAAGTGGTGCAATACTGTGCACCCGTGTTTAGTGGTCTTTTCTGACTACGAATCAGAAGGTCGCAAGTTCGAGTCTTGCCGGGCGCACCAGAATTCACATCATTCCCTAGCCAGTTATACGCGCCTTCGAAGGTCATTACACTTCAGGCAAAACCCACGGTTTGCGATACTCTGGACGAGTTCGCAGCGCATTGGCTTCGGCATCGCCGACAAACGATTCGGTGGTTGCGTCCAGGGTCAACTTTCGACCTAGCCTCGCAGAAATATTTCCGGCGTGACACAACACGGACGCCGGATGGCCGATGGTTTCGAGATCGCTGTAGGGTCTTGCACGCGATTTAATACACTCGATGAAGTTCTGAACGTGAGGAGCTTCGTGGCTATCGCCTTCTCCTTGTGCAAATACTTGGCCGCCTGTACCGTAGGCGGTCCAGCGTGTATTGCCGATCACGATATATCCCTGATCACCGAATATCGCCGATCCTTCCGATTCACCGAGATAATCGTACGGCGTCCAGACGCGCATTTCGTAGGTCAGCAACTTGGTTTTCGGGCCGGAGCCAAACTCGAAGTTCACCTGCATGGTATCGGGAAACTCCTGCGTGTCGTCGAAATACCATTTGCCACCATTGGCGAATATCGTTGATGGGAGTCCAACAGGCTGGTCGCCTTGAGCCTCACACGCCACGTTGAGAAGTGCGACTGCCATGTCAAGACGATGGACGCCGTCGTTGCCTAGGTCGCCTGTGCCATAGTCGTGAAACCAGTGCCATCGTCCGTGAAACCGATTGACATTAAATGGCCGTTCGGGCGCTGGTCCCATCCACATATCGTAGTCAACTCCCGGTGGCACAGTCCCGTCCTTCGGAAAACCAATCGGCCTTTGTTTCGAACTCTCCCAAGCCTTAGCGACGACAACGCGTCCGAGTTTTCCACTTTTGACGAACTCGATGGCGGACTGAAGCCCCTTGGTCGCGCGAAGCTGAGAACCCATCTGAACGATCCTTTTGTGTTTTCGCATCGCCGCCACCATCCGCATCCCTTCGACAATGTTATGGCTGTCAGGCTTTTCGACGTACACGTCTTTTCCGGCTTGGCAGGCCAGAATTGTCGGAATTGCATGCCAGTGGTCGGGCGTGCCAACCACCAGGGCATCGATCGATGGGTCGTCGATCAACTTCCGAAAATCACTTTCGCCACGCGGTTTCGTTCCTTGTAGCTTCGCGGCAGACTCAAGTCCCTTCGGTAAGCGATTGGAGTCCAGATCCGCGATCCCGACGACTTCAACCCACTTGTTTGCCGAAAACGACGCGATCAGCGAGGCCGCTCGGCCACCTGCGCCAACAATCCCCACTCGAACTCGCTCGCTGGCCGCCGCTCTGGCAGTGCGACCGAACTGCGAAACGAATGCTCCCGTAGCGGCCGCTACGGAACCGGTCTTTAAGAACTCTCGTCGAGATTTGATTCGCATGATCAACTCCCTTTTTTAGCTTTAGCCGGGCCGCCTAAAGGCGGTACTACGAGCTGGAGAGCTATGTGCTCCTCCCTACGCTCCCATAGGCGGGTATGTGCGACGAAACGGGAATTTTGTTCTCGTTTCTCAACTCACGCCCCTCACCCCAACCCTCTCCCCGCGCACGGGGAGAGGGAGAGGATTTGGAACGGGACCGCGAACCCAGGGTTCCGCTTGCGCTCCATCCTGGGCTACAAATATTTCGGCCCTAGGGGCTGAACTCGACAGCTGGCAGGCATTTCCGAGTTTTGAGACAGGAAACTAGGCTGGCCTTCGAGAAACAGAGTTAGACTATTTCTCTGCTACAACGGGATTGCGCAGGATACCTGCCCCCTCCAGCTCAACTTCGACGATGTCCCCAGGCTTGATGGCCGAGGTCGTTCCAGGAGTACCGGTAAAAATCAAATCGCCGGGTTGCAACGTAACGTACTTGCTGATGAAGCTCACGGTTGTCGGAATATCGTGGATGAGGTGGTCGGTCAGCTCTTCCTGTTTGACTTCTCCATTCAGTCGCAGCCGCAACATTAGTTTGCCGTAGTCGACTCCCGTAACAATGTAAGGTCCTACCGGTCCGAACGTATCTGCACCTTTGGCACGCCACCACTGCACATCCTTGGCGCCCGCATCGTTCTGCCAAATACGTTCGCTGACATCATTACCCGCAGTAACCCCGAACACGTAGTCCATGGCTTTTTCCTTCGACACCTTCGAGCATTTCTTCCCGATTACGATCACCAGTTCAGCTTCATAGTGAACTGTCTTGGCATCCTTCGGTATCACGATCGCTTCGCCCTGTGCCACGATGGAGGAAGGGCTCTTGAAGAAGGGTTGCGGGATTTGAAACTTGGGTGGAACCGCGTCGTCTTTCAGATGGCTGCGATAGTTGCCGGCGAGTGCCAGAACTTGAGACGGTTTGGTGGGCGGAAGCAGCTTGATTTCGCTCAACGCGTATGTGGTCTCAGTCTTTGAATGCGCAGCGAAAAGGTCGCCGGAAAGCTCTCGTACGCGAGAACCTTCCAACAAACCGTAGGCAACTTTGTCACCCTTCTGAAAACGGAGGTATTTCATCGGCTCTGCTGTGAGTGCAGTTTGACAGATGCAGAGGACGAACAGAATGGTAGCGGCAAGACAGTATCGTGACATCATGTGGCTCCATTGGTGAGGTGGGTGGTGATTGTGTGCAAGGCTCCGTTAAAGTCAAGAGTCAACCTCAAAACAGCGGTCAGGCGGTTAAGTCCCCCTTAAATATAGGTCCAGCAGAGGTATGACCTTTGCTTCATGCCGAGTACAAGGACGACGACGAGGACGGGCCCAAAGTTCCGAGTTGTTGCGAACGGCCCCTTAGGTCATCAATGTCAGCGGATTCACACGAGTCGCCATCGGTAGCTCGATCGGACCACTGACACGATGTGATTCGAATACAGCCGAGATCATTTCGACGATGCTTCGGCAATCTTCAGCAGAGCATTTAGTCGGTCGGTTGTGCTTGACGCTGTCAATCAGGTCATTGATCGCAGCAATATGTCCCCCTTCGTAGTTGCCGTCCGTGCGAGGTTCGGGCTTGCCTATCCCAGCAGAAGTGATCGGCTCCCAAGACTTGCCAGACCGTCCGGGAGACCAGCTGCTGTCGCGTAGGATGTATGCCTTCGCAAGATAGCCGCTCTCCATTTCGATGATGCCTTTCGCGCCAAAAACTTGAATCGCGAACCGCCACGGACTGCCAGCCATACCTCGCCGCGATGCGAAGTGGCCGTGGGCACCGCCAGGAAATGAGTATCTTGCTTGCACGTTGTCGCCGGCCAGTGGCCCGATCCCTTCGGCGCCCGTCACCACCTCCGATTTCGTTACCCGGTTACCTTGATGGGTGACGACAGCGGTACACGAGGTTGCATTTCCTCCGGCAAGCGAACGCATCAATCCAAACATGTGCGAACCGAGTACCCATAGGTCTTCACCGCCGCCGCGCTGGTCCTCTTTACCTCGCGCCCGGAGTTCCAGCAGCTCGCCGATTTCGCCATTCTGGATCAGCGACTTGACGACTTCGAGAACGGGCGAATACTGGCTGATGTGTGCGATGCCTAGCTTCAGATTCCGCTTCTCCAGCTCTTTGATCGCGCTATCACATTCGGCAAGCGTTCGACAGAAGGGCTTTTCCATGTAGATGTGACAACCCGCTTCAGCTGCCGCAACGATCATGTCGTGATGCTGGTCGATCCATCTCGGACAAATGGCAACCACGTCGAGTTTTTCCTTCGCGAGCATTTCGCGAAAGTCTGCATAAACTTTCTTGGGGTTCGTCCGTTTTTGAGCGGCCGCGCGTCCTTCTTGGTGCTCGTCGGCAAGCGCGACAATGTCAACATTCGACAGTTTCGTAAAAGCCACATCGACGCTGTGTCCGTAGTCACCTTTGCCCGTGCGGCCAATGATTCCCACTCGAATGCGCTCGCTAGTTGCGGCCCTGACAGTTCGGCTGAGCTGAGAACCTAAAACGCCAGAAGCGATGGCAACCGAACCATCCTGCAGGAACTTGCGTCTGGATTGAGCTTGCATTGTGATTCACCTTGCTAGGGTTGAGAGTTTGAGTACCGACACGCGTGGAGTCAACAGCGGACGCCCCGCAAAATAGCGACATCAGCTTCGAGAAACAGGCCTCGACAGTGCGTTTGCCATCGATAGCAGTTGAGATTCGCGACCAGTTGAGGTCCCTCCTGTCAGGTGCTCGCCCGGCCAATGAGTCTAGGCGCGGCAAGCTGCGCCTGAGGAGAATTGCCGCGGTGCAAAGCGGCAGCAAGCTACCGCACTCCAAACTCCCGCTGTAATCTGCGTCCCACTCCCATCGTCTTTGACTCACTCGCCAATCTTACCGTAATTCTCCCTGTCGAAACTTCTCGACCAGGCGATCGCTCATTCGCCAGGAGAGTGCAATGTTGGTAAGGGTTGGGTTCTTCTCAGGGTTCGCTGGGAAAACGGAAGCGTCGCCCACAAACAGGTTTGGAATGTCGTGGCACTGGCCTGAGGTGTTCACGACCGAGGTCTTTGCATCAGGTCCCATGCGGGTGGTTCCAACCCAGTGGTTGTAATCAATCTGCAACGAGTCCACGGTTACTTTGCCCGGTGTGGACAGAATCTCGCCGCCGCCCGCCCGGATGATCTCCTCGGAGGTTTCCACCATGTCCTGGGCCATTGCGATATCGCTCGGTTCGAAATGCAGGTGCACCCGAGACAGATTCAGCCCATAGCGGTCCTTGCGTTGCGGGTCCAGATCGACGAACTTCTTGGGAGAGATCAGCGTCGTTCCCTGCATGTTCATGCCGGCGTGGCCGGCGCTTTTCTCTTTGATCTGTCGCTTGAAGGCTGATCCAAAACCGTCGACGATGCGCCCTGCCAGCCGCCAAGGTTGCATACCTGCACCACACTGTACCTGGTAGGTGCCTTCAAAGTTCGGGTTCGGCCGGTCCCAGTAAAGCCCGGTCAGAAGGCTGTGGTAGTAGTTCGTGCCGTCGTCATTGGAAGCATCGCGATGGCGGAGTTCGGGAAAGAAACCCATGACTGTGAGACCGAAGTGGCTGGTAAGGTTGCGTCCTACCTGGCCGCTACGGTTCGCGAGGCCTTGCGGGAATTCGCGAGTCTGATTCAAGAGGAGGTGCCGGGCAGTCTCTACTGCACTGCAGGCCAGCACTAGTACCTTTGCCTGAATCCGTTCGACCCCGTCTTTCGGAGTGGTATATTCGATTCCCGAAACCCGCTGCGTGGATTCATCCATGAGTATCCGTGTCATCATGGCTTCGGTGAAGAGCGTCAGGTTCCCGGTGGCCAGCGCCATCGGAATGGGTGTGTTGGCTGAGGTGTATTTGGCATCCACACAGCAACCCGTGCACTGGCCGCAGAAGTGACACCGGGCGCGCTTCGAAGCATGGTCTTCCGTGAGCATCGCCTTGCGCTGGGCAATGAACTCCATCTTGCGTCCTTTGGCCTTCAACCGCTGGACCCCTCGCTTCAGCAACATCTCCGGACAACGCATTGGAACTGGCTTGAGGAACTCCCCATCCGGAAGGTTCTCAAGTCCGTCCTTGTAGCCGTAAACTCCCATGAATCGCTCTGCCCGGCTATAGTAGGGAGCTGCTTCACCATAGGAAATCGGCCAGTGTTGGAAGTCGAGCGGCCCAAAACGCAAGGAATGCCCGGCCCAACAAAGCGAGCGTCCTCCTAGCGCCTTCAGCCAACCGTGATCAGGGCGGTCGCCTACTGCCGTGAAGTGGTTTTTCTCGCGGCGGTCGCTAAACAGGTTCGGTATTGGCGGCAAACCCGCGCGGAGACGCTCGTTGCGAACTTCATAGGGCCAGCGGTGAGTTCCGTAGTCAATGCCTGCCCGCAACGACGGTCCGGCTTCGACCAGCGCCACTTTCAGTCCTGCCTTGGCCAGAACGTAGGTGGCAATGCCGCCGCCGGGTCCGCTACCAACGACGCAGACATCAAAGACTGGCTGCTTCATGGTTTGACCCTTTTCCGTGATTCTCAACAATGATTCAGAGGAGCTATTAATACCCCAGCGTCGGGTAGAACCTGTGAAACTGATTCTCGTTGTCGTCCTCGGCTTCTTTTCGAGGACGACAACGAGGACGACGACGAGGACGATTTTCCGGGAGGGCGCCACGCTTGTTCACTACGCCACGCTAACCGTGGCCAGAGCGACGGCCTGCTCTCGAATAGCACGGAGATCCAGCTTCCCGGTGCCCAACACCGGGATCTTTTCCACCCTAAAGAACGCATTTTGCCGCGGCACCCACAAATTCGGCAGTCCCGAACCTGACAGTCCCGCCTGTAGTTCCTTTAACTTATCTTCTGGCACGGTATGCAACACCACCAGACGTTCACCTTTTTTCTCGTCTGCAACGCCAGTCACAGCAAACTGAGTTTCGGGTGAACCCAGCAGATTCTGCAGCGCCTCCTCCACCTTCACGTGCGGCACCATCTCGCCGCCAATCTTGCTGAAGCGCGACAGCCGGTCTGTGATCGTGAGAAACCCATCGCTGTCCAAAGTTGCCAGGTCGCCCGTGGTGTACCAGCCGTCTTTCAACACCTCGGCTGTTTTTTCCGGCCGGTTCAAGTAGCCTTGCATGACGTTGGGACCTTTGATCAGCAAGAGTCCGGCAGTTCCGACCGGCAGCGGAGCCCCGGTATCGGCGTCGACAATGCGCACGCTGATGCCGGGTAGCGGGTGACCAATCCGCCCGCGCTTCTGCCCCACCTGATAGAATCCCGGAGCGCGAAAATCCCGCACGTTCACGGTGACAATCGGCGAGCACTCCGTGCAGCCGTAGCCTTCCATGGGCCGAATGCCGAACCGGTCTTCGAAGGCTGCGCTCAGCCGGTCGCTGAGTTTCTCAGCACCTACCATAACGTAACGCAGACTGCCGAAGTCTTCAGGGTTGCAGCGTCGCACATATCCCTGCAAGAAAGTGGGTGTAGCGAGAAGAATGGTTGCGCGGAACTTTGCTGTCAGTCCGCCGATCGCACGCGAGTCCAGCGGATTGGGATGATAGACCGCCCCCATGCCCGTGACCAGCGGCAGCCAGAGAGTTCCAGTAAATCCAAAGGAGTGGAAGAAGGGCAGGATGCCAAGAATTCGGTCCCTGCGCGTGACGGTGAATACCTGGCTCATCCCATCCAGGTTCGAACGAATATTGTGGTGCGATAACATCACGCCCTTGGGATCACCCGTACTACCGCTGGAGAAGATGATCGTTGCAAGGTCGTCCACATTTCGGCTGCCTCGAGAACCCAGGCTCTTCTGCAGCCAGCCAGCTGGAAAAAGCAGGGCCTGCAGTAACGCCGCCAACAACCGCCCGCGCGTCTTGTGCACCGCCAGGTCTTCCAGAAAAACCGACGATTCAGGAACCGTAACTTTCACTTTTTCCAGGAACTGACGCGAGGTGAGGATGGTTTCGATCTGACATTGCGCAATGCAAGAGTCCAGCACCGGCTGTGAGACCGTGTAGTTCAAGTTGACTGGGATCTTCCCGGCTAGCATCACAGCAATGTTTGCCGTGGCCCCGGCGACGGAAGGGGGAAGCAACAATCCTACCATCTTCTGTTCGAGCCAGCGCTGCCGCAAGAGTCGCGCCAGAAAGATGCTGCGAACGAGCAATCCGAGGTAGCTAACTTTAGGATTCATTCCATCTGCCACGGCAAAGCGCAAAGGATGCTGCCGCACGCGGCAGATGAACGTGCGTTGCAGCTGCGACTGCTCGGGTTTGCGATACACATACGCATCCGTCGCCAGCTCCTGAACCGCCTGGCGTACCGCCTCCGACGTGGACTGGCCCGGCATGGGCCTGCCGAACGACACCGTGATGGGTTGAAAGGAAAGCCGCGGCATCTTCCAAAGAATCTTCCCTTTGTTGTAGCTGAACATGCTTCCCCAGACACGGTCCAGATTTACCGGGATGATGGGCGCGTCCACGTTCTTCATGATCCGTTCAAATCCTTTGCGGAAGGGCAGCAGTTGGCCTATGCGGGTGATCTGACCTTCGGCAAAGATGCAAACCACGCGTCCTTCCTGAATGCTGTGCGTGGCTTCGCGCAAGGCATGGACCAAAGCCCGCGGACTTTGCCGGGTGGAGATGGGGATGACGCGCATCATTCGGAAGAACGGCTTGGCAAGCGGCAGCTCGTAGAGTTCCTCTTCCATCAGAAAACGGATGCGCCTGTCAGTCGAAGCGATGACTAACAATGCATCCACAAATGACATGTGATTCGAGACAAACAGCGCTCCGCCTCGCTCCGGGATGTTCTCCCGGCCTACGACCCGGATGCGATACACGCTATGCGTCAGCAGCCACAGCACCAGTCGCATCAGCGAATCAGGCTGCAACCAGCAG